>JAABUM010004909.1_pt1 | contig 14568 bp, 6 predicted proteins | sample 5559161 | NCBI WGS metagenome assembly JAABUM01 (sample SAMN10711868, study PRJNA513369) | rock metagenome | isolation source: Antarctica rocks | place: Antarctica: Victoria Land, Siegfried Peak nord
CGAGCCCCGACCGGTATGGTCAAGGCGACACGGCTTGAAGCCCAATCCTGAGCGGATGATCAACGGTCCCGCCGCTACATCGGTTCTCAGGCGGCGTGTATTCGGGTGCCGACCCCAAGCGTCCGATGGTCGGCAAGACCGCCCGGTACAGCGATCGGGGAGATGAACCCGGTTCAAGGGATGAGTGGGCGACCTAACCCGGTCTCGATACGTTGCATGGTAGGGAAGGCGAGATCGCCTAAAAGGTTCGAGCCCCCCGGGGCGGCCTCATGGCGACGGAGGCCCGGTAGTCGTCCGAGGGCGGGAAAGCCGCTCACACGGCGAAGCGGGCCAGGTAGGTGGGTGGTCGGCTCGGGAGGTACGCGACATGCGGGACGCCGAAACGACGCCGGCCATCAGCCGGGGACGCAGGACGGTCTCACGGTCCAAGGCCCGGCATGGAACGATGTGCTGCCATCTCCCCGGGACGACCCGATGGACCTTGAACACGGTGCTGAGGGAACCCCCCGGATTGAACCTACTGGAGAGCCGGGTGATGCGAAAGTATCACGCCCGGTTCGGAGGGGGGCGGCGGAAACGGGGCCGTAAGGCAACCGCGCCGACCGCCCACCCTACTTCCGCCGGGGGGGGGCAGCGGGCCGCGCCAACCCCCCACGCCGCGGGCGGCCGTGTGCCGCCCGGACGCGGCGTCTCGAAGGGCTTACCTTCGGAGAGCCCTGCCCCGGTAAGGCAAGGACGGAACGGGTTGAGGAATCGACCGTCGAGCCGCGGCGGCGTACCGTGACGTCACCTTGCACCGACCCGCTACGGAAGCGGCGGCGTCCGAGTTTATCAGGCGGGGGGCCCGCAGCACCGGCCGTGCCCGTCCCGGCCGCTTGCCGGCCCCAGCCTGTTGATCCCACCGGCCTCCCCCCCTAGGCTGGTTCGGGCCGGGTGACCGCGCCACGAACCTCAGACCCTCGAGGGACCGGCCCGTGAGAGCGACAGACGCCCCCCCCGCCGGCCTGGCCTCGGTGGTCGTCCCCTGCTTCGACCAGCTGGAGTACACCCGCCAGTGCGTCGCGGCGCTGGCCCGCCACACCCGGGCGCCGTGGGAGCTGGTCGCGGTGGACAACGGCTCGACCGACGGCACCGCCGCCTACCTGGCCGGGGTCGCCGACGCCGGGGCGTTCCCCGTCGTGGTGGTCACCAACCGGGAGAACCGCGGGTTCCCGGCCGCCTGCAACCAGGGCCTGAAGGCCGCCCGGGGCGACCACCTGGTGCTCCTGAACAACGACGCGGTGGTCACCGACGGCTGGCTGGACCAGCTGATCGCCCTGGCGGAGTCCGACCCCCGGATCGGCATGACCGGGCCGGTGTCCAACTACGCCCCGCCGCCCCAGCTCGTCGCTGGCGCGGACTACCCCGACCTGGACGCCATGCACCACTTCGCCGCCCGGTGGCGGGCCGACCACCGGGGGAAGTGGCTCACCACGGGCAAACTGTCCGGGTTCTGCCTGCTCCTGAAGCGCCGGGTTTACGAGGCGGTCGGGGGCCTGGACGAGGGGTTCGGCCTGGGGTTCTTCGACGACGACGACCTGGCCGTGCGGGTGACCCGGGCGGGGTTCACCATGGCGGTGGCGTACGACCTGTTCGTGCACCATTTCGGCAGCCGGACGTTCGCCGGCGCCGGGACCGACGCCGGGGCCCTGCTGGCGGAGAACGGGGCCCGGTTCGCGGCCAAGTGGGGCCTCCCAGGGGGGCCCGGCCGGCGGGTCGACCTGCGCCCCTGGTCGGCGGGGGTGGTCCCACCGGCCGCGCCGGCGGACCCCGCGTCCCGCCCCCGGGTCAGCCTCACCATGATCGTCCGCGACGAGGAGCACAACCTCCCGGCCTGCCTGGCGTCGGCGGGGGGCCTCTTCGACGAGGTGGTGGTCGTCGACACCGGCTCGGCCGACCGCACCGCCGAGGTCGCCCGGTCGTTCGGGGCCCGGGTGTTCGACTTCGTCTGGGTCGACGACTTCGCCGCGGCCCGCAACGCCGCACTGGCCCGGGCCACCGGCGACTACGCCTTCTGGCTCGACGCCGACGACGTCATCGACCCGCCCCAGCGCGACCGGCTCCGGGCCCTGCTCGCCGGCCTGCGGCCCGGCGACGAGGCGGCGTACGTCGTCCGCTGCGCCTGCGACCCGGACCGCGGCGGCGGCGGCGGCGAGACGGTCGTCGACCACGTCCGGCTCTTCCCGCTCCGGGAGGACGTCCGCTGGACCTACCGCGTCCACGAGCAGATCCTCCCCGCGTTGCGCCGGGCCGGGGTCGCGGTCCGGTGGTCCGACGCGACCGTGCGGCACACCGGCTACGCCGACCCGGCGCTCCGCTCCCGCAAGCTCGCCCGCGACGAGGCGATCCTCACCGAGGACCTGGGGGACCGCCCCGGCGACCCGTTCGTGCTGTTCAACCTCGGGTCGATCGCCCTCGAGCGCGGGGACTGGCGGGCCGCGCTGGTCCACCTCAACGCGAGCCTGGGGGGTTCGGCCCCGGACGACTCGATCACCCGCAAGCTGTTCGCCCTCATCGCCCGCTCGCACCAGAAGCTGGGGGAGACGGACCGGGCGCTCGCGGCCTGCGCGGCGGGCCTCGGGGCGGACCCCGACGACGCCGAGCTGCTCTTCCGCGAGGCGGTGGTCCGCCGCGGCGCCGGGGACCGGGACGGGGCCGAGGCGTGCTGGCGGCGGGTCCTGACGCTTTCACGGCCCGAGCGGTTCGCCAGCGTCGACCCGGGGATCTACGGCCACCTGACGGCGCGCAACCTGGCGGCGCTGGCCGAGGAGCGGGGGGACCGGGGCGAGGCGCTCCGGCTCTGGGGCCGGGTGCTGGCCGAACGCCCCGGCGACGGCGAGGCGGTGGGGGCGCGGCACCGGCTGGGGGGGCCGACCGACCCGGCGTCGGTCCCCTGGCTGGTCCCGGGATCGACCCGGGAGGTGGTCCCGGGTCGCGGGCCGGGGGATTTCGACCCGTACGTCCCGCTGGCCGCCGCGTGGGTCGAGGCGCTGGACGCCCGGGTGGTCGTGGAGTTGGGGGTGAGGGCCGGGGTCAGCACCCGCGCCCTGCTGGCCGGCGCGCACGCCACCGGCGGGCGCGTCTGGGGGGTCGACCCGGAGGACCGGCACGGGATCGACGACCCCCGGTTCACGTTCGTCCGGGCCGACGCCGCCGCCGTCGCCGACCGGTGGGAGGCGATCGACCTGTTGCACGTCGACACCGACCCGCACACCGAGGAGCAGACGCGGCGGTGGCTGGAGCTGTACTCCGGGAAGTGTCGGGCCGTCGCCCTGCACGACGCCCACCACCCCGGGTTCGGGGTCGGGGCGGCGGTCATGGCGTTCGCCGCGTCGGGCGGCTGGCGGGTGTACGAGTACTGGGGCAACCCCTCGGGCTGGACGGTCCTGACCCGCCCCGGCGAGCCGTCTCCGGTGAGGGAGGGTTTGCCGCCGTGAGCCTCGAGCGGCTGCTGTTCGCCTCGTGCCACGGCTACCTCGACCCGTCCAGCGGGGCGGCGCTGGCGACCCGCGACGTGCTGGAGCTGCTGGCGGCCCGGGGGGTGGACTGCCGGGTGCTCTCCACCGGGGTACTGGACTACGAGCGGGAGACCCCGCTGGAGACGGTCCTCGACGCGGCGGGCGTCCCCTACGACCGGGCCGCGGCCCCCCTGACCGGGGGCGGGGCCGCCGAGGTCCTCGACCTGACCCTGAACGGGGTACGGGTCACGCTCCTGCCGACCTCGTCCAGCCGGGCCGCCCGGGCGCCGGACGCGCACGAGTCTCACGCCCTGCTCGACCTGGCCGGCCGGGTGCTGGGGCGGTTCCGGCCCCAGGTCGTGCTGACCTACGGCGGGCACCCGGCCAACCTGGCGCTCATGGCGTTGGCGCGGCGGGCCGGGGCGGCGGTCGTGTTCCACCTGCACAACTTCGCCTACGGGGACCGCGGGGCGTTCGCCGACGCGGCGGCCGTGCTCGTCCCCTCGGACTACGCCCGCCGGTTCTACGCCCGCACGCTCGGCCTGGGGGCGGCCGCCCTGCCGCTGCCGGTGCGGGCCGACCGGGTGCTCGCCGCCGGCCCCGAGCCGACCTACCTGACGTTCGTCAACCCGCAGCCGGTGAAGGGGGTCTCCGTGTTCGCGCGGGTCGCCGCCGAGCTGGGCCGTCGGCGGCCCGACATCCCGCTGCTGGTCGTCGAGGGGCGGGGCGAGTCCGCGGGGCTGGCCGACGCGGGGCCGGACCTGTCGGGGCTGAGGAACCTGCACCGGATGGCGAACACCCCCGACCCGCGGCAGTTCTACCGGGTGAGCCGGGCGGTGCTGGTGCCGTCGCTGTGGCGGGAGTCGTTCGGGCGGGTGGCGGCCGAGGCGCTGTGCAACGGGATTCCGGTGCTGGCCAGCGACCGGGGGGCGCTGCCCGAGACGCTGGGGGACGCGGGGTTCCTGTTCACGCTCCCGGGCCGGTGCACGGCGGACGGCCGGGGGGTGCCGACGGCGCGGGAGGTCGCCCCCTGGGTGGCGACCGTGGAGCGGCTGTGGGACGACCCGGCGTTCGAGCGGCGGCACCGCGACCGGGCCCGCGACGCCGCGTCGCGGTGGGACGACGCCGAACTGGCAGGCCGGTACGGGGAATTTTTCGCCGGCCTGGCGGGCGTGTGAGGGGGCCCCCGCAAGCACCCTCGCGGGAACACTTTGGGATATGCCGGGGTGACCGGGACAGCAACCTTTTAAAAGCTTCGTCCGTGAGAAAGCGAGGGTCGGCCGGAAAATTCGTTTGCCAAGCCCGGACGCCACGGTCATTTTAACGGCTCCTCATCGGTAGCGAGCGCCCGACCCGGCCTCCCCCGTCCGCCCGGGTCGTCGGACCAGGTTGAGATAAATTCACCGGTCGATCCGTCCACACGAACGACGAGCCCCCCTCGTTCCCGGCAGGCCCGCGCCACGCGCCGGGCCCCCCGGGCGGTCGGGCCGCCTTCCCCCGCGAGGCCCCCCATGAGCCGCCCGACCTTCACCGACCGCCGCCGCGTCCAGTTCGCCCGCCGCGTCGACGCCCTGGAGGCGATGGAGGGCCGGGCGATGATCACCGAATCCCTCGGCGTGCTCTTGCTGGGGATCGGGGTGCCCGCGGCGGCGTTCGGCGCGAAGGACGCCGGCCGACCGGCGTCACCGGCCCGGACGCCGGTGCCCCGCGCCCGGAACGTCATCCCGTCTCCGGTCACGCCCCGCCACCGGACCCGCCACCACGCCGACGGCGGGTCGTCGAACCACGCCCTCCGGGTCGTCGCCCCCCGCCCCGCCCCCCCGGCCCCGTCGGGCGACTGGCTGACGCTGTTCCGCCGGGGGACGGGTGCGGGAACGGCCGCCACCCACCGGGGCCTCACGCCGGCAGGGCGGGCGGCCAGGCCGGCCCCGGCCGCGGCCGGCGGCGCGGCCCGGGGGGGCTCGGGGGCCGCGTCCCCGGGCGCGGTCACCCCGCTCCGCCTCCCGCCCCCCACGCCCGCCGACGCGGGGAGTTCCGGCGCGGTCGCCTCGGCCGCGCTCGGCAGCTCGCTCGCCGCCGCGGCCCCGTCGCACACGGCGTATGCGACCACGGCCGCGGCCCCGGCGGCCGCGGGGTCGGTCACCCCCGCCGGCACCGCGGCGGTTGCCGCGGCCCCCCCCGGGGGCGCGGCCTCGGGGGGCTCCCCCGCGCCGGCCAAAGCCAACTGGGCCCACGTCCCGCCCCGCGGCCCGCTGCACGTCGGCGTCGACCCCGTCTTCGCCCTGGACTACAACGACGGCACGGTCCTGTTCCCCGGGTCCGTCCAGTTCGCCACCCTCGACGCCGCGGCCGACCTCCGCGCCCAGGTCTCCGGCGCCACCGTCAGCTCGTACAGCTGGGACACCACCGGCCTGACCATGGCCGCCGCCGGGTCGATCACCGGCCAGGGCACCTACGACCTGACGTTCCGGTGGACCAATTACAACCCCGGCGCCCCGGCCACCAACTCGGTGACCCTGACGGTCAACGAGACCAGCGGCCTGGTCGTCACCCAGACCTACTCGTTCCTGGTCCCGTTCGGGTCCGTCGCCGCCGGAACCGTGAGCGGCGGGGGTACGGCCCCCGTGTGGCCGGAGAGTTTGCCGCCGGACACGCTCCGGCCCGACGCCCCGGCCTTCGCCACCCGCCACGCCTCAATCGACGCGAACACCGGGGCCCTGGACACGGTCATCGCCCTCCCGGCCTACAACCCCAACCTCCCCGCCCTGGCGCTGGCCTACGACTCGCTGGCCGCCGACCCCCGGCCGATCGTCCTGGAGCACCACACCCTCGACCCCGCCCTGCCCACCCCGACGAAGGTCACCGGCCAGCTCACCTTCAACGGCACCGCGGGGGCGACGTCCTACTACGACACGAGCCTGTTCAACCCCGGCGACGTCACCCAGGTCGCCCTCCAGGCCGACGCCACCGGCCTGGCCACCGGGCGGTACGACTACACCGTCACGGTCGGGGACGTCCGGGGCCCCACCACGACGTCCACGGCCTCGGGCACCGCCACGGTGGTCAACGAGGCGGCCAACCCGTTCGGGGCCGGGTGGACGCTGGCCGGCCTGGAGCGGGTCGTCCCGGCCGCCGGGGGCGTGGTCCTGACCCCGGGGGCCGGCCGGAGCCTGTGGTTCGCCGGCAGCTTCGCCAGCGGGGGCGGGGCGTACACCAGCCCGGCGGGCGAGTTCTCGACGCTCACCCAAAACGCCGACGGCACCTACACCCGCGCCCTGACCGACGGCACCCGGCTCGGGTTCAACGCCGGCGGCTACGAGACCGCCGCGGCCGACCGCAACGGCCTGACCACCGCCTACGGGTACGACGGGGCGAACCGCCTGGCCGCGGTCACCGACCCGTACGGCAAGGCCACCACGTTCGCCTACGACGCCGGCGGCAAGCTCCGGACGGCCACCGACCCGGCCGGCCGGGTGGCCACCTTCACCCACTCCGGGAACGCCCTGACCGGGGTCACCCTCCCCGGCGGCCCGTCCTGGGGCTACGGGTACGATTCCGCCGGGCGGATGACCGGCCTGACCGACCCGGACGCCCACCCGGTGACGGTGGCCTACGACGCCGCCGGGCGGGTCGGTACAATCAGCCGGCCCGACGGCACGACCGAGTCGTTCGTGGCGTCCCAGGAGCGGGGCTGGACCAACACCGGGACGGTGGCCAGCCCGACCCTGGCCACGCAGCTGGCGGAGGCCCGCGGCTCGCACACCGACCCCAACGGCCACACCACCGACCTGCGGTCCGACTGGCGGGGGATGGGCCTGACCGACCAGGCCACCGACCCCGACGGCAACGTCGCGGCGTGGGACCGGGACGCCAACGGGCTGGCCACGATCGCCGTCGACCGGGTCAACCGGGTCACCCTGTCCGCCTACGACGCCCAGGGGAACGTCACCCAGGTCACCCGCCCCGACCTCAAGGCCGACCTGTACGGGGCGTACAACGGGTTCGCCGAGCCGGCCGGCCACACCGACCCCAACGGCCACACGGCCACCTACACCTACGACGGCAGCGGCAACCTCACGGGCGTCCGGGACCCGCTGAACAACCTGACGACGATGACCTACACGCCCACCGGCAAGGTGGCGTCCGTGCAGGACGCGCGGGGGAACACCACCAGCTACGCCTACGACGGCCAGGACCGGCGGACGACCGTCACCCACCCGGACCTCTCCACGAACGTGACCGGCTACGACGCCGCGGGCAACCCGACCGCCGTCACCGACGAGCGCGGTTACACCACCAGCTACGCCTACGACGCCCTGAACCGGCGCACCGGGACGGCCGACCCGCTGGGCAACCGCACGACCTACGGCTACGACGCCGCGGGCAACCGGACGGCCGTCCAGGCCCCGCTGGGGCGGACGACCACCGTCGCGTACGACGCGATGGACCGGGTCGCCTCGGTGACCGACCCGCTGGGGCACGCCGCCGTTTCGGGGTACGACCCCGGCGGGAACCTCAGGACGGTGACCGACGCGCTGGCACGCGTCACCACGTTCGCCTACGACGCGGAGGACCGCCGCACGGCCGTGACCGACCCGCTGGGCAACCGGACGACGACGGCCTACGACGCGGCGGGCGAGGCCGTCACCGTCACCGACCCGCTGGGCCGGGTGACGACGACCACGTACAACGCCCGGGGGTGGCGGGCGACGGTCACCGACCCGCTCAACAACACCGCGACGTACGCCTACACGGCCACCGGCAAGCCGTCCACGATCGCCAGCCCCGGGACGAGCGGGGGCACGACCGAGTCGTACTTCTACGACGACGACGACCGGCGGACCGCGGCCACCGACGCCAACAACCACACGACCACCTCCACCTACGACGCGGTCGGCAACCGGACGGCGGTCACCGACGCCAACGGCAACACGACGACCTCGGCCTACGACGCCCGGAACCGGCCGACCTCGGCGACCGACCCGCTCGGCCACGCCACCGTCTCCGGCTACGACGGGGCCGGCAACCGGACCAGCGCCACCGACCCGCTCGGCCACGCCACGACGACACAGTACGACCCCCTGAACCGGGCGACGACGGTCACCGACGCCCGCGGCGGGCAGACCGTCTCCGGCTACGACGCGGCGGGGCGCAACACCTCGGTCGTCGACCCCGTCGGCAACCGGACGACGTTCGCCTACGACGCGGCCGACCGCCTGACGGCGACGACCGACCCGCTCGGGCGCGCGGCGACCTACGGGTACGACGCCGCGGACCAGCTCACCGACAGGACCGACCGCGACGGCCGCCGCACGACCTATTCCTACGACCCGGCGGGCCGGCGGGCGGGCGAGACCTGGGTCGGCGCCTCCCCCGCCGAGACGGTCACGTCGGCCTACGACGCCGCCGGCGAGCTGACCGGCGTCAGCGACGCCAACGCGACGCTGACGTTCGCCTACGACAACGCGGGCCGCCGGGTGACCGCCGCCACCTCGGGCCCGGGCGCGGGCCAGCCGGGCGTCACCCTGACCTCGGGCTACGACCCCTTCGGCGCCCGCACCGGCCTGTCCGACAACCTGGCGAGCGCCGGGGTCACGACCCTCTCGTACGACGCGGCCCACCGCCTCACGAACCTCGCCGCCTCGTACGGCGCCGCCGCCGGCCCGCAGGTCGGCTACGGCTACGACAACGCCGACCGGCTGACCTCCCTGTCGCGCACGGTCGGCGGCGCGGGCACGGCGGTCGCCACCGGCTTCGCTTACGACAACGCCGACCGGGTCACGACGCTCACCCACCAGGTGGCCGGCGGGGCGGCCCTGGCCGCCTACGCCTACGGCTACGACAACGCCAACCGCCTGACGAGCGAGCAGAACGCCGAGGGGGCGGTCACCTACGGCTACGACAACGCGAACGAGCTGACCGGGGCCTCGGGCTCGCGGGCCGAGGCGTACGCCTACGACGCCAACGGCAACCGGACGATGACAGGGTACGCCACCGGCACCGGCAACCAGCTCTCCTCCGGGGCCGGCTACACCTACGCTTACGACGCCGAGGGGAACCTGACCTCGAAGACCCAGACCGTCGGCGGGACCGCGGTGACCACCTACGGCTACGACTACCGCAACCGCCTGACCGGGGTGACGGTGCGGGCGTCGGCAGGCGGGGCGGTCACGTCGCAGTCGACCTACACCTACGACCCCCAGGACCGGCGGATCGGGGTCAACGCCAACTCGACGCAGACCTGGACGGCCTACGACGGGAAGAACCCGTACGCCGACTTCGGCGCCTCGGGGGCGGTGCAGACGCGCTACCTGGACGGCCCAGCGGTCGACGCCCTCCTGGCGCGGACCAGCGCGGCGGGCACCACGGCGTGGTACCTGACCGACAAGCTGGGGACGGTGCGCGACATCGCGGGAACGGCGGGGGCGGTGGTCGACCACCTGGCCTACGACGGTTACGGCAAGGTGCTGACCGAGAGCAGCCCGGGCAACGGGGACCGGTTCAAGTTCACCGGCCGGGAGTACGACGCGGCGACCGGGCTGTATTACTACCGGGCGCGGTATTACGATGCTGTGACAGGGCGGTTCACGAGCCAGGACCCGAAGGGGTTCTCAGCCGGCGACGCCGACCTCTACCGTTACGCCGCGAACGCCCCGACCCAGAACACCGATCCGACGGGCGAGTGGGTCCCACAGCTTATAGGCACCGGTGTGGGGGCCGTTGGAGGGGGGATCTACGGCTATTACGTTAGCGGTAGCTTGTCGGGTGCCGTCCAAGGTAGCGTCAGCGGGGCAGCCGTTGGTTTCGGCCTCACCACAGGAAACGCGACACTAATCGGGGTAGGAATGGGGGGGTTGGGGGGTATCTACGGAAATAGCGGGGCTTGGTCGGGCTGGCTGGCCGGCTCCGCCCTCGGCGGAATTCTCGGGGGCGGCCTGGGCAATGTCGCGCAGGGCGGGGCGATCTTTGGGACGATCTACGGAAGCGGCTACGAGTGGTTCAGCGACCCGAACGGGAATGGCCAGTTCGACATGCACACCGTCTACGAGAACGGTTTAGGTTGCGGCATAGGCGGATATTTCGGCGCCGCCGGCGCCGCAGGCGGATATCTGGGGGAAGCTCTACTCGGCAGCCTTGGCGCATTGACTGGCGCCTGGCTCAACCCGACGAACCCCGGCAACCCCTACTACTACTGGAGCCCTCCTAGATGGACTTCGACGACCCCGAACAGCGGGGCCTACACGCCATATGGGGGCTACCCGCCGAGTTACGCCGGCGGCTCGCAGAATTGAGCTATTCAGGGACATGAGTTCCTTACCACCCAGGGCTTTGAAGGTGGCCACATGTGAGGGCTGCGAGCCTTGTATTCCAGGGGATTCCTACTTGCCATCGGTCGGATGATGACCCCTCGACGGCTCAATCGGCCGCCAAACGGCCCATGATGCGTGCGGGCCAATGTGCCCCAGAGGCCCGGAAACACCGGCAAGCTCGGTTCGTCTAAGGGGTTGCGGCGAATCATTGCTGATGTTCAACCACCTTCAAAGCCCTGGTTCCTTACCACCCGACCTCCAAGGGGACGATGTCCTCGACCGCTCGGGGGACCACGGCGGCGTTGTTTGGACCGGGGGCCGGATCGTCATACGTCCGGCCATCGCCCGCCATCCCACTTCAAAGAGAAGGGCTGATCCCGTGCGACCCGGTGTCTGGTTCCTCGGGATCGTTGGCGGGCTCATCTTGTTGCTCGTCATGATGCTCGGGGGGAGGATCATCGACAGCCTTGGCCTGAGCCAGAGCGGCGCCGAGGTGGTCCGGCGTGCACTCTGGACAGTCACCATCGCCGTTCTCATAGTGATTTTGAACAGGTTTCTCAGAGAACAGTAGGACTCATTGAGGATAGCCCAGCTCGCGTTTTCGACGGTCTTGTCCGCCGTTCTCTCAGCGATCTTTGGCAGAGGGCCGATCCCATGCGACCCAGTGACTGGTTCCTTGGGATCTCTGGCGGGCTCGTCGGTGCGCTCGGGGCGATGATCACCAACAGACTCAGCCAGCGCAACGAGACGGCCCGATTCGTGTACAAGATAATTTTCTTCGCCGTTTTCGGGACGGTCATTGCTAGGCATGTCAAAGGGCGGTAGACCCATCGAAGGCCCGGCGTCTCGGAGGGCGCTCATGGCAGCGGCGAGTCGGCCGTCGGTGTCGGCCATCATGCCGGTCTTCAACGGCCTCGCGACCATCGACCACGCCATTGAGTCGGTCGTGCATCAGACGAACGGCTCTTGGGAGTTGCTCGCGATCGACGATCGATCGTCGGACGGCACCTACGAGCGGCTGCTCGAATGGGGCGGGCGCGACCCGCGCGTCCGCGTCCTGCACAACGAGGAGAACCTCGGCCCGAGCGCGGCCCGCAACGCGGGGCTGCGCCAGGCCAAGGGCGTGTCCGTCGCCTTCCTCGATTGCGACGACAGATTTTATCCCGATTACTTCGGCCACGTCGCGCGCCTGCACGACAAAGCCGACGTCCTCGTCTTCGGATACGACTATTTGACCGAAGGTTCCGACGGCCCCGTACGGTCGTGGGACCCAACCCCCTCGAAGGATCAATTTTTCATGCGGAACCTGTCCGTCCCGCTCGGGGTCGCACACCGCCGCGAGCTGTGGGAGCGGGCCGGGGGGTTCGACGAGGCCCTCTGGTGCTTGGAGGACTGGGACTACTGGAAGCGGCTGGCCCGTACCGGTGCGGAATTCCTCTACCTGCCTTACAAGAGTGGCCTTTACCAGTTCCGAAAGGGGAGCCGCAGCCATTCCCCGCGGCTCACAACGCACCAGGCGACGGCGTTCGAAGCACGGAGCAAGAGCGGCGACCTGTACCGTGACGCCCGACAGCCCGAGGCTCACGGGCGCCCGGCGCGAAAGATCCTCTTTGCGTCCCTGCCGCCATATCTCGACCCGAGTAGCGATTCAGCCACCGCCGCGGCCGACGCCATGGAGCTGCTCGCCCGGTTAGGCTTCGTTTGCCAAGCCTTCTCCGGGGGCCGATGGGGCTCGGGAGACGGCCCGGCGATGGATCAGGTTCTTCGGTCACGCTCGCTCCCCTACGAGATTCGCCGTTGCAAGCTGGGGCCCTACCTCGCCGACATTCTCTACGCCCGTGCCGGCGGCCTGCCAGTCACAGCCGTTCGCTTTCCCGAGCCGCCGGCCGAGGAATCACCCATTCTCTGGTTCAATACATTCCTGGCCTTCTACGAGAAGACCATCGAGGCGTTCCGGCCGGACGTCGTCATCACGGGCATCGCCGACCCGCACAGCGATATTCTGAGCGTGGCGCTAACGTCCATCCCCAAGCGTTGGGACATCCCAGTCGTACAGATGAGCCTGAACCCCTTCGCGCACCAGAACGACCGCTTCCTCCTGAACGTGGACCATTACGTCGTGGGCAGTGAGTTCGCGCGCCGGTGCCATTGGGAGAGCCGGCGCGTTTCGTGTCGCGTCCTGCCGCCAGCGGTCGACTGGGCCCGTGTCCGCACCGAAGTGCGCTCGCCGCGATTCGTCACGTTCATTGACCCGACGCCCGAGCGGGGGCTTCACGTCTTCGCGCGAATCGTCGTCGAACTGGGCCGCCGCCGCCCCGATATCCCGGTCCTAGTAGTCGACCCGGCCGGGACCCCGTGGTGGAAGCACACCGGCCTAGACCTCGCGGGGGCCGATAACTTGCAATCCGTGGGGCCGGGCGGGGACCCTCGGCATTACTTCGCGGTCACCAAGCTCTTAATCACGCCGACCGTTGATTTCGGCGCCTACCCCCTCGCAGCCGTCGAGGCCATGATCAATGGGATTCCCGTCGTGACGAGCGACCGGGGGGCGGCGACCGAGGTGGTTGGCGACGCTGGCATCGCTCTGGCCCTGCCCGAGAGGCAGATGGTGCAGAGCGTGGCCATCCCCACCACGGCGGAAGTCGAGCCTTGGATCGAGGCGATCATCCGGCTTTGGGACGACCCAGCCGCCTACCGTCACGCCAGCGACGGCGCCCTGAGGCAGGCCCAACTCTGGCACCCGGATCGTCTCGGCCCGATGTACCGGGAATTCTTCGCTAACCTTGCCTGTCAGCCCGGACCTCCGATGATCCCAGCATAGTAGGACACTCGTCCAGTGACACCTCATAAATTTTACATGATTAAGTTTGCGATAACGCGGGTTTCTGTAAACTCGACGCTTGCCTATCCGTCGGTGGATAAGGTACATTTGAACACAACAAATTCAGGGAGCGACGTGACTACGGGGTAACGGCCATGAAGTTCATCCTGAAAGGTGGCCCGCGGGACGGTGACACGGACCGGGTATCCGGGACGACGGTCCTCTTCAACCCGTGTCGCCGGTCACACCCGGTTGGACTCTACAAAGTTACCGGGGAGGCCGACACGACCGGGCGCGGGGTCTTCTCCTGGAAGCCGAGGCAGACGGCTGCGGAGCGGGCTCACATACGGCCCCCATCCCGGTCGGCTGATCGCCCGGGTAGCTGATCCCCGGGAGTCGCCATGCCCGCTAACCGCCAGCTACCAGCCGGGCCACGCCACCGACGGCGTCACGCCCTTCAACCACGCGGTTCAGCACTCGGCGGACCTGGACCGGGTTCCACGGCGCCCCACGCCGCGTGGTGTGCCCGTCGGCGTTGAGCCGGTCGGCGATCGCCCGTAACGACCGACCCTCGGCCCGGTGCCCGGCCACCACCGGCACAAGGTCGGCGTACGCCGCCTCGTCGTGGCCACGACGGACCTCCGCGGCCTGCTCCTGCCCTTTTGACCGTCCTCCCGGCTCAACCAACGCCTGCCGGGGCGGGCCGCGCCCAGCACGCCCCCTCGGGCCTTGTACGCCGCGAACGCGGCCCTCGTACGCTCGCTGATCCGCTTCGCCTCGTCCTCCGCCACGGCCGCGAGGATGTGGACCGTCAGCCGGTTGGCGTGCGGGTTGTCGCACGCCACGAAGTCCGCCCCGCCCTCCAGCAGGTTGGCCAGGAACGCGACGTTGCGGGAGAGTCGGTCGAGCTTGGCGATGACCAGGGTGGCCCGGCTCCGCC
>JAABUM010004911.1_pt1 | contig 14559 bp, 16 predicted proteins | sample 5559161 | NCBI WGS metagenome assembly JAABUM01 (sample SAMN10711868, study PRJNA513369) | rock metagenome | isolation source: Antarctica rocks | place: Antarctica: Victoria Land, Siegfried Peak nord
ATGCGCCTCCGCCGGTGACGACGGACGGGCACGACGCGTACCCCCGCGCCATGCGGGAGACGCTCGGCGATGGGGTATGCCACCGCAGCAGCCGCGACAAGAACAAGCGCATCGAGCAGGACCATCGGGGCGTCAAGCAACGCTACTATCCGATGCGCGGGTTCGGTGCCTGCGCCTCGGCGGCGCGCTGCTGCGTCGGCTTCGAAGAGCAGCGCCAGTACTTCCGCGCCCAGGCCCGGTCGGATGAACGCGTCGCGCTGTCGGAACGCCGTCGCCGGTTCCAGGAGCGCTGGGCCGCCATCATGGCCGAGCTGGCCGCCGCTTGATCGTCATCCGGACCGGTCTCACGCTGTCCTCGACACCCGTCGCCCAGACCTGGCGTCCCATTTCTGACGCATCCCTCGCGCTGGCTCCGCCTCGGGAATAGGTCATCGAAGTGCACGGCGAACTCTTCCAGCGGACGCGGCGCGGCGGTCGCGGGCAGGCGCTTCGTCATGGCGTCACCTTCTGCGCCTGTTCTACTACCGGCACCCCGAAGTTACAAAGTACCGTTAGTCTACGTGCGCGATGGGTTATGATTGTTGTAGCGCCGCGATAGTGGATGTGGCAGGCTTAGCGCGGGGTGGCAATGTCGACACAGGTTACCTATCAACCGCGTCCTGAGGACATCAGGTTCGTCCGCGGCTCCGGCGATCTTGCGGAGATAGAGGCGGAACGAGAAGCGATCGCGCGCGACCGCGACCGCGCGATGGTGCGGCTGCGCGACGACCTCGTCGCTGTGGTCGCGAAGATCGGACAACCGATTGTCATCCCGGAGGGGCCGCTCACAATCGAGCAATTGCGGACAATCGCCGATTTACGCTCGATCCTCCGCACGGGGGGCGTCATCCAGACGTGGGATCAAGTGGACTTCCCGCTATCCTTGACGCAGGTGAGGGGACTCCTCGATCTGCACGGTGCAGGTTATTTCTCGCTCGCCATCGAGGGCGGCACTAGCCGACCCTTCGAGCTTTTCGGCGCGGCGCTGCCTCTTGGCCCGGTCCGCATGCTGTTCCGGCAGACGCGCATCGCCGATGTGGTGGCGGTACGCGAGGTGCTGGCGACGGCGACGGATTACCACCTGCCGATCGTGGTGCGCTTCGGACCCGGCCCGGACGATAATACCGTGGAGATCCGCTTCCCCGAATGGGGACCGAATCCCACCTCGGTCGGGTCCCGGGGGCGTCTTGACGCCGCCGAGCGCCTGACGCTACTGCCCGCCGTAAAGAGTCGGCGCATGCATCACCTCTTCGAAGAGCGGCAACGTCGGGCGCTTACGACAGCGGAGTCGCGTGAGTTGACGGTCCTGGTCGGGGAGCATGGGAGGAGCCTGCTCGAGCAGAACATCAGCCTCTTTGGGGGGCTGGAAGGCATTGAGAGCAACGAGGCGCACAGGCTCTTCCAAGCAGAATTCGCCGCTACCACGGCGCGCTGGGAGGCGCTCCGCTCCGACCAGGGGCGGCTGGAAGCGCTCGTGGCGAAGGCGCGCGAGCAACGGCCGCCGTCCGATGGCTGATGTCCTCACGTCGCTGCTGCGAGATCTAGAGGGACTCGAACGCAACCTCCCCGCAGATCCGCGCGTGCGCGCCGCCGTGGCGGCCCGGGCGCGATCACACTGCGAATACTGCCTGCTACCTACTGGAGGGCAATTTGAGATCGATCACGTTATCCCGCGGGGACATTGGCGGAAGTATCTCCGAGGGGACATCGCCCGGGTTCAGCCTCAGCCGGGGCGGCGCGGCCCTGATCACGTGAACAACTTCGCGTGGGCCTGCCCGTTTTGCAATAACCGGAAAAATCAGCGACTCTTCTACCCTGCCAGCGGCCCGCGGATAGTCCGCCTCTTCGACCCGCGTTATGATACGTGGGGTGAGCATTTCTTCTTCGCCAATGAGTACTCGGTCATTTGGGGGCGCAGTCCGATCGGCCAGGCAACTGTCGACGCACTGGCGATGAACGACCTGCGCCCGGAGAGCCTCGCAGCGCAACGCCTCGCCCTTATCCTGGCCAATCGCTATCCACCCGATTGGGCGCGAAAATTCCTCGTCACTGAACAGTGAGCAGCCTCATTATCCGGTTCACATCTGAAGATGACACCTAATGTGGAGGTCAGTAGGCATACCATTGCGGTCGAGCGATCGGGGCGGAACTTGCTGATTTTCCAGACAGCTGTGGGGACAGCGTCGTCCTGACCAGGGACGCTCGATGGCCTGGCCTCGACAGGAAATACGTGGCTGTCGCCTGGCCCGGCTACTTCGGCCATCCGCGCGGTTCCTGGCCTTGCCGCGTAGTGTGCGTGGGGCGACGCGGGCGGTAGAATCTGACGCGGCGGCGTAACTATGCGCCGCCGCCGTCTTGCACCGCCCGGAGGATTTTCCTGATGATCGCCGACCCGCTCCTGCGCCTCCAGCACTTGGCGCGCCGGTTCTTGGCTGCCACGCGGGCGCGGGTCGCCCAGTGGACACGGCCGATCCCGCTCGCCGTCGCCGTCGGAGCGGCGGCTGACGCGACCCGGACACGGTCGGCCTGGATGTGTCAGGATTCAGACGAGGGCTGGTGGGACAGGTCGTACTCTGGTAGCGTAGGGGCGTTAGTCGCGACGCGAAGGAGAACGATGTGCCCTGTCTGCACCGCGCCGAGGCCGAGACGGTGGAACAGCCCCGCCGCACCGCCCTCGGCTAGCGCACGTTCCGCTGCGGTCGATGCCGCCGGGTCTGCACTGAGCGGACAGGAACATCGTTCAACCACCTCCAGGATCCGACTGACCTCGTGCTACGGTTCTGTTGGGTCGTGCGGTGATGTGGTAGCCTTCCGTAGTTGCTACGGCGGAGCGGGAGGGGACGAGCGATGTGCGGTGCGGCAGTGATTTGCCCGAATTGTGGCCCGGCGGCGACGCGCAGGAACGGGCGCGACCGCCAGGGGCGGCAGATCCACCAGTGCCGCGGCTGCCGCCGGCGGTTCACTCACCTGAGCGCGACGCCGTTCTCGGGCTACTGGTTCCCGCCCGACGTCATCGCCCTCGCCGTGCGGTGGTATCTCCGGTTCCGCCTGAGCTACGCCGACGTGGCCGAGTTGCTCGCCGAGCGCGGCATGCGGGTCGACCCGTCGACGGTCTACGACTGGGTGCGCGAGTTCGCGCCGCTGTACGAGGACGCCGCGCGCCCGTTCCGTCGCGCGGTCGGCAGCAGCTGGAGCGTCGACGAGACCTACACGAAGGTCGCCGGCAAGTCGGCCTACGTCTACCGGGCCATCGATGATAGTGTTGGCGAATTCCTTATGGTAAGCTGAGCGCGTAGGAAGTAGCGTACGTACTCAAGGCAACAATGGCGATTACCGTCACGAAATTGCACATGGGGAAGTGCCGCCGAATTCGCCAACACTGTCATCGATGGGCGCGGCCAGGTGGTCGACGTCTACGTGAGCCAGCGGCGCGCGACGGCCGACGCGGCGGCCTTCTTCCGCCGCGCGATCGAGGCCACGGGTGTGGTCCCGGACGAGGTGACGACCGATGGCGCGGTCGCCTACCCGCCCGCGCTGGCCACGGCCCTCCCGCCCGTCCTGCATGAGACCGGGAAGCGGGTCCAGCAGCGGATCGAGCGGGACCACCAGCACCTCAAGGGGCGACTACGCCCGACGCGCGGGTTCAAGACCCTGGCAGGCGCGCGGGTGCTCTGCCGCGGACACGCCTTCCTCCGGAACCTGCGGGGCGGCTTCTACGACCTGGGGCGACCGGTCGAGGCTCTGGTGCCCTCGCCGCAGCCGCCGGTGATGCAGGCGTGGGCCGCCCTGACTGGTACGCTCCTGGGGCGCTGACGGCCGCACCACCGCACCTTCCTCGCCACGCCTACCCCGGCGCGCTGTGCGCCTCAGCCATCACCGCACAACCCAACGGAACCCTCTGTTTCGCGCGGGCCGACTGCTCCATCCGCCGCACCTCAGCGGGGCCGGTATCGAGGACCGCCGCCATCTTGTCGAGGGTGTGGTTCTTCGTGCCGTCGAAGGCGAAGCGCAGGCCGGGAGCGCGCTTCTCATCCAAGAGCAGACCCTGGTGGCGGGGCGCGAGCTGGTGGATGGCCGGAGCAGGCTCCATCATGGCGGTGCTCCTCTCGGTTGGGGTTATTGCGGGGATGCCCGAGTATCGCACATGCACTTTACCCGATCGGGCAAGGATATGCCGTACCCAATCGCCGGATGCACGTGCGGGTGACGGCCACGCCGCGTGTTGATGCCGCCGGTCGAGCAGCGTCGCCGTCCGGGCCGCGCGAGCGTCTGATTCGACATATCGTTGATCGTCGTGGGCGGCCCAACGTAGCACCCTGTTGCCTGGCGACTGGGGCGCCTTTCGGAACCGGCGGATCCCCGGGGACCGCGGCAAGCGTAGTCGCCGATTAGCCCGGGTCGGCGAGCGCGGCCAACCGCTCGGCGTGGGCGATCGCCCAGGCCCCGACCCGGCCGCCCTTGCCGACCGACCACGTCCCGGCGAGCACCCCCTGGACGAGGCCCCAGCGCCGCACGCGCTCGCGCTCGACCCCCAACGCAAGGGCCAGCTGGGCGACGCGGCGGGCGAGGATGCGGGCGGCCCCCGGCCCAGCCGCCGCGTCCGGGAGGTTATTCCACAGCAACGACCCACCTGCCTCGCAAGCCGGCTCACCGACGAGGCCCTTGGGGTCGATCGCCAGCCACCCGCGCTGGCCTGCCGACAGGATGTTCCCATGGTGGAAGTCGCCGTGGAGCACCACCGACGGGGCGGCCGAAGCCAACAGCTCGCCGAGAAGATGCCGCGCCTCCTCGACCAGCGCGGCGAGTCGGGAGTCACCGGGGCTACCGAGATACCGCCGCAGCCGGTCGAAGTCGTCGGCCCAGTCTGCCACCGCCGGGAACGGGTGCCCCGGCGGCACCGGTCGCCAGTAGTCCCGCATCACCCCGATCGCGATCGCGGTCGCCGCCTCGTCGTCGGCTATGCCGGTGAGCGGCGTGCCGGGCAGCAGACGCTCCAGCAGCATGACCTCGTGCTCCGGGGCCTCCGCGAGCAGCCGCGCCACGCCGCGCCCCGCGCAGAGGCGCAGCGCCGCCACCTGGCGGGCGAACTCGCCGGTGGGCGCGCACGCCTTCACGACGACGGGCGTGCCATCCGCGCGGACAGCGGCGGCCACGTAGTGCCAGGTGAGGTCGGGGAGCGGGGGGCCGAGCGTCAGATCCCACCGTCGGGCGCAGGCGGCGAGGGTGGCTGGCAGCCGCGCTAGCCAGGCGTGGCCCGCAGCGCCGTGGACCCTGACCTGCTTGCGGGCGAAGGGTTCGGGGGCCGGGAACATGGAGCACTTCCTCTTCTCGCGCCGCGGCGGCGGGCGGTCCGGTCGCTGATCTGGAGCGGTTCGTGTGCGATGAGCGGGAGTCAGCGTACATCCTGTAGGCGACGCGACACGACAAAAGTAAAGCCGCCCCCCGCACGTTCCTGCCCGGGCGAACCGGTCGGTGCAGCGCGGGATGGGCGGCTGACAGGAGAAAGTATAGAACAAATAGGCTATGGCGCTCTCCTTTTGTAGCCCTATCTTGGAAGAAGAAGTGGAAGGAGGGGTGCCACAAACCCTGAGGGCGGCGAAGCTACAGACTGGGCCTACACCGCCAGGGCGAAGGGTCCTGACGATCGAGAGGGATTCGCCCTGCGCTGACCCGCACAACCCGCGAAATTCTCGCGCACGGCAACCCCAGTCACGTCGGCGATTTTGTGCGATCGTCCCGGGCGTTGCGGGCAACCCTCCGCTACAAGCAGCGGAGGGTTGCCTTCGGTTCGGTGGCCCCTCGCCTGGTGCGCCCGCGCCCGCCCCCCCTCCCGCAGCTGCACCAGGCGGGCGATCCCTCAAGATGATTCTTCCAATGGTCCCGCGTCCCCCGGCAGATCCCGAGGCGAGCGCCGCTCGGCATGCCATTCCCCGGGTCCCCATAGCGGGGCCGCGCGGCGGATGCGTCAGAAGTCGGACAACGCCTGGTGGGAACGCTCGCATTCTGGTAGCGTAGCCGCATTGACTGCTGCGTGAAGGAGCCGCTCGTGCCCTGTCCCCACTGCGCCGCGACCGCGACCGCCGAGCGGCTGCGCCGCACCGCCCTCGGCTACCGCACCTTCCACTGCCCGGCGTGTCGCCGGATTTTCAACGAGCGGACCGGCACGCCCTATAACCACTTGCAGTACCCGACCGATATCGTCTTGCTCGTCGTCCTCTGGCGGCTGCGCTACAAGCTGAGCCTCAGAGACCTCGCCGAGATGTTCCTGGCGCGGGGTTTCGTCTTCTCCCACGAGGCGGTACGCGACTGGGAGGCGCGCTTCGCGCCGCTGCTGGCCGCCCGGCTACGCGCCAAGCGGCGCGGGCAGGGCGGCGTGAAGTGGCACGCGGACGAGACCTACGTCAAGGTCGACGGCCGCTGGTGCTACCTGTACCGGGCAATCGACCGGGAGGGTAACCTCATCGAGGTGCTGCTCAGCGAGAAACGCGATATGGACGCGGCCCAGCGGTTCTTCATGCAGGCCCTGGACCTCGTTGGCCAGGCACCGGAGCAGGTGACGACCGATGGGCATGATGCCTACCCCCGCGCCATCCGGGAGACGCTCGGCGGCGCGGTGATCCACCGCACGAGCCGTTACAAGAACAACCGCATCGAGCAGGACCACCGGGGCGTGAAGCAACGCTATTACCCGATGCGCGGCTTCAGCAGCTTCGCATCGGCAGCGCGCTTCTGCACCGGCTTCGAGGAACAGCGCCAGTACTTCCGCGCGGTGGCCACAGCGGGCCAAGTCGTATCGCTCGGAGACCGACGGCGCATGTTCCAGGAGCGTTGGGCGACCATCATGGCTGAGATGGTCGCCGCCTGACAGCAGGCCAGACCGCCTTCATGCCGCCCACCACACGCTCCGGCTGCTACCAGCGTCCCAAATCTGACGCATCCCCCCGCCGAGCCGGGCCAGGGGCTGATCATCTTCACCCGCCCGCGCGGCTACGTCGCCACCGGCCGCGACCAGCATCTGCTCGACGGCAGGCCGGTACCCGGCGTCAAACCCGGGGTGCCGACCGACGCCAGCTTCAAGGTGCCGTTCGACCCGCCGGAACGCGCGGTGCCCGCCGCGCTCAACGGCGAGGCCCTGACCGTGCGCGCCATCCCCGACGCGGTCGTCTACGCCGAGTTCCAGGACTGAGCGGCCGGCGGGGGCTGTGCTGGCGGGTTACTCAGTCGGGCGTTTCTCCAGGTAGAGGACCTTGGTCACGTCGGTGCGGTGCGCCTCGCGCTGCTTGCGGTCGAGTACGTCGGGCTTGTCGAGGAAGCCATGCACGCGGTAGTCGCCCATATACTCCCATTGATTCGCATCCCGTCTGATGAAGACCGGGATATACTCGCGCTGCATGGTGAAGCGTTGCGCCTTCCGCTGGATGACCACGCCCTTGCCCACCAGGATTTCATCCGGCACGCGGGGGTTGTCGTCCGGGCGGAAGCAGCCGCACACGATGTTGCCATCCTTTTGAGGCAAGTAGTGGTCCAACTCGCCGCCGAGTTCCCGATGGATTTCCTCGCGGTCGTAACACTGGTCGATGACGAAGAACATGGTGCTTCCCTCTCATTACCCAGGAATTCGAGTGACTTACCAGCGCAGCTTGGCGTCGGGGAGCGCCTCATATCCCTGCGGGCCATACGCCCCGACCGTCAGTGACTCCGCGTATCGCCTCTCCCCTCGCATGTGCGGGTGGATGGCCGCGTGACATCCTCGGCAGAGGCAGGCGAGGTTGGACAGGGCGTTCGTCCCACCGACGCTCAGCGGGACGATGTGGTGCGCGTGCAGTTCGACCTGGCCCGCGCCGCGGTATTGTCAACTTGAGTGGGAGCACAGCCGACGGGAGGGTCTCGGGGCAGGCAGAGGACAGGAGGGCAGTGTCGCTCAGGCCATGGCGGGCACGCCGGTGACCGCCCGCCAGGTGGCGAAGCGCTCATCGCGGGTCTGGCGGTAGGCGGCGGCGGTCAGGCGGTGGCGGCGCGGGCGGAAGTGGCTGGCGATGGGACCATACGCGGCGAGGAAGCGCTGGGCGTGCCCCGGCGACGTGAACCGCCGCATGCGCCGCTCCCGCTCCCGCGTCGGTTGGTGCGCGTTCTCGGCGCGATTGTTGAGCCCCTTGTGTCGCCGATGCTCGACATTCGGCAGCACCGCCCGCTTGGCCGCACTATAGCTCGCGCGCTTGTCGGTGATCAGCACCCGTGGCACGTACCGCAGCCCCTTGAGCAGTCGGCGGAAGAACTTCCGCGCGGCGGCAGCATCGCGGCGGGACTGCACCAGGATATCGAGGACGCTACCCTCCTGGTCCACAGCCCGCCAGAGGGAGTGCTGCACGCCGTTGATGCTGATGAACACCTCATCGAGGTGCCACTTGTCCCCAGGGCGCGGCCGACGGCGGCGCAGCCCGTTGGCGTAGGCCTGGCCGAACTTCCGAGACCAGCGCCGGATCGTCTCGTAGGTGACGATCACCCCGCGCTCGGCGAGCAATTCCTCCACATCGCGGTAGCGCAGGGCGAAGCGGAAATACAACCAGACGGCGTGGCCGATGATCTCCACGGGAAAGCGATAGCCGGCGTAGGTAGGAGGCGCAGCATCTCTATTCATGCTACAAGTATTGCACGTCAGCAGCGCGTGATCCCAAGTTGACAATACCCTCAGCCGTGTGTTGTACGGGGCGGGCCTCTCGATCACCATCAGCCTGGTCGCCGTGCTCGCTGGCGCGGTCATCGGCGCGGCATTCGGTATCGTCGCCGGATATCTCGGCGTCCTCGTGGATAGTGTGATCGCGCAGCTCCTCGATGTGTTGTTGCCCTTCCCCGCCATCCTGCTCGGGATCGGGGTCGCGGCCATCTTCGGCACCGGGGTACAGGGCATCATCGTGGCTATCGGCATCGCGAGCGTGCCCGATTTCGCGCGGATCGCCAGCGCCGCCGCGATCAGCGAGCGCGAGCGCAACTATGTCGCCGCCGCGCATGCCATCGGCGCATCGCCCGGCAGGATCATGCGCCTGCATGTCTTGCTGAACGTCGTCCCGCCGCTGCTGATCCAGCTCAGCGTGGCGCTCTCTTTCGCGGTCCTACTCGAAGCGGGTCTGAGCTTCCTCGGGTTGGGGGTCCAGCCGCCACAGCCTTCGTAGGGGGGGATGTTGCAAGTGGCGCGGACCTACCTATATCAGGTCCCGTCATATACCGTCGTCGTCGGTGTCGCGCTATCGATGTTGCTCATCGGCTTCAATTTCATCGCGGATGCCCTGCGCGACATCCTCGACCCGCGCCTGAATCGTGAGTTGCGCCGATGTTGGGCGTCGTGCCAGATCTGCTGCACAATGCGGACGATGCTCACCAGCAGCGCGTGCTGCGTGTGACGACTACCTGCGGCTTCGCGCTGGAGGTCTTGCCCGACCGCTGCCTCGATCTCGGCACGGCAACCCATCTGGGGCAGGCCGTCGCCTAGCGGAATGACATGCCACTCCGCCATCCGGCCGACCTGCCGCACAATACCTGGCGCGCGCGGTTCATCGGCGGGCTGCTGGCGACATGCGGCCTCGACAACGCCGGGCCATCGTGCGTCGATCACGGCGCGGAGTTCCCACAGCACGGGCGCATCGGTGGCGAACCCGCCCGTGCTGTGGCCTACGGCACCCGCACGTGGCGTGGGAAGATCGTACACTGGATCCGGGGCGAGATCGCGCAACCCGGCAGCGGGCTGGTGCTCCGACGGCAGATCATCGTCGCGGACAATGCCCCGGTTATCCGCGTCACCGATCTGGTCCGAAATGCGGGTACCACCGCGGAGGCGGTGATGGTGCAGTATCACTGCAATTTCGGGGCTCCCCTCGTCGCGCCCGGTGGCGCGGTCAGCGTGCCAGACTCCGCAGTGACGCCGCGCGATCCGCAGGCCGCGGTCGCGCTCGACCGCTGGGCCGTGATCGAAGCGGCGCGATCGGGCGAGGTAGAACGGGTCTTCCGGCATGAGCAGCAGGGACGATCCTGGTCCGAAGCCACGATCGTCCCGCCTCCGGGAAGTTCCGTCCCCGCCGTGCGCGTCCGCGCCCGTCGCCAGACGCTGCCGTGGTTGTGGCAGTGGCGCGTCCTCGCCACCGAGCAATACGTCATCGGGCTGGAACCGGCCAATTGTGCCGTGAAGCCGCGCGCTACGGCGCATCAGGCCGGGCGACTTCCGCTACTCGACGCTGGCGCAAGCGTCCGGTATGGCGTCGAGATCCGCTATATGACAGAGGAGCGCGACTAGATGAAGGCACTTTTCCTGGTCCTCGATACGGTGCGACGGGATTACCTCACGGCGTATGGTAACGATTGGGTCCAGACACCGAACCTGACCCGGCTTGCCGAGAGCGGCATCGTCTTCGACAACCACTGGGTCGGCTCGCTCCCCTGCATGCCGGCCCGCCGCGAGTTCATGACCGGGCGGCACAACTTCCTCTACCGCGGCTGGGGGCCGATCGAGCCGTACGACGACGTGTTGCCGCGCGAATTGCGCAAGGCGGGCGTCTTCACCCACCTGATGACCGATCACGATCACTACTTCGATCTGGGTGGCGAGAACTACCACACCGCATTCAACACCTGGGAGTTCTTCCGCGGTCAGGAGAACGATCCGTGGGTGTCGCGTGTGGACGCGGTGGATATGCCCGAACACCTCGGCCAGCAGACACAGGTCAACCGCAAGAATCGCCTCGCCCAGCAACGGGAGGAGGACTTCTCCGGGCCGCGGACCGCCCAGTCCGCGGTGGAGTGGCTCCGCGCGAATAAGGACGCCGATAACTGGTTCTTGCAGGTCGAGTTGTTCGATCCCCACGAGCCGTTCTACTGTACCGACAAGTATCGCGCGCTCTATGGCGACGACTGGGAGGGGCCGCTCTTCGATTGGCCGAAGTACGGTGAGGTCAGCGAGTCGCCGGAGGCGGTGACGCATATCCGCAAGTGCTACGCCGGCCTGTTGACGATGACCGACTACTGGTGCGGCACGATCCTCGACACGCTCGAGGAACTCGGCCTGCGCGATGATACCCTCATCGTCTTCACCACCGACCACGGCACGATGCTCGCCGAACATCGCTACTGGATGAAGAACGAGATGCCGGTCTACAACGAGATCGTCCGCGTCCCGCTCGTCGTCAGCCTGCCGCACGGCGAGGGGGCGGGGACGCGCGTCGCCGCCCTGACGCAGACCATCGATGTGATGCCCACGGTGCTCGAGGCATTCGGCTGCCCCGCCCCGCCCCACGTACAGGGCCACTCCTTGCTGCGCACCATCGCGGGCGAGACGCCGCAGCAGGACGCGATCTTCGGGTATTTCGGCAAGGCGACGAACATCACCGACGGGCGCTACGTCTACATGCGGAATCCGGTCAATGAGGATGCGGGGCCGCTCCATGCGTACACCGCGATGCCCGTGCAGGGCCTGCGGACATGGTTCCCGCGCGAGGTCCACGAGCGGATGGAGATGGGCCGCTATTTCGGCCATACCTACAACATGCCCCTTTACAAGGTCCCGGTAACCGGTGCCGTGCCGATCCATCACGCCGACGAGCCTTCGCATGTGGCGCGACATCAACTCTTCGATATCATCGCGGATCCGGAACAGGCGAACCCGCTCACCGATCCGGTCCTCGAAGAACATTTTGTCGCGCGGATCGCGGCGCACCTCGCGACATACGAGGCACCCGATGAACAATACACACGGCTGGGTATCGCCCCCCCAGTTCGCTGATGTGTGCCGAAGCATCTAACGCAACCCTCGAACGGGTACTGTCAGGGAAAGCCGAGATGGTTGGAGCGCTGGCGAACAAGGGCGTGTTGGAGGAGGGCGGCACTGCGCGTCAGGCCCTGGCCGGGGTGCCGGTGACCGCCCGCCAGGTGGCGCAGCGTGCGGCGCGGGCCGCGCGGTAGGTGGCGGCGGCGAGGCGGTGGCGGCGCGGGCGGCAGTGCGCGGCGCTCGGGCTGTCGGCGAGCGACCAGGAAGCGCTGCGCGTGGCCCGGGGATTCAAAACGACCCATCCGGCGCTCCCGTTGGCCGCGAGACGGGGCCGCGCGCCCGCGCGCCCGCCCCGTCCATCCTGCTCCAAGTGGCGCGCCTGGTCCGCCCCGCACCGGAACGCGGCACGGGGGATTAGGTGCGGCGCAGTATTCGCACTGCCTATTCGGTGCTGGAGGGTGCCCGCACGACCGGAAAGTCCTCCCATCGGTCGATCTCGGTCGCCGTCGACCACGCGACCCTTGAGAGCCACGTCGAGCGCGGCCTCGTGGGCCTGCTGGCAAGCGCTTCGCCCCGTCCAACGGGTTCGCGCCCGTCCAGTCGGTCCGCATCACCCCCCGCGCAACATCGTCTGCCCCTCCAGCGTCTTCGCGGGTATCCGTGGGCGTGCACCGCCTGTACGTACGACGGGCACAGATTGCGTGCTGATCGTTTGCTCGGCCATCTGCGTAGTGTTTGTCAAGGGAGCACGCCCCTGCGTCGATGTGAAGAGTCGATAAAGATGTCGGCACGACTCTTGCATTTGTTCTCCTGCGGTATGGGACCACGACCGTACGACGGGGAAGGGATAGGGCAAGGAGCTACGACGGCGCTGGGCCACCCAAGCCGGTGCGCGCATCCGTCCGCTGTGGTGATAGGCGGGGGGATGCGAGGAAGCAAGGCGTGGGGTTTGTTGGTGCGTCGTGGCGGGGGGCGAATTGTCGCACCCCGGGCGAGTGACCGTTCTTCCGGTGGGGTGGGCATCGGGAGGGAGGCGTAGCGCCGACTGTATCTGCACTGCCCATCTCGAGCGCGACGCTGGTAAGGAGTGAACGATGGCACCGGTCTTCGAGAACGACCTACAGGTTCTGAACTACGCACTGACCCTGGAACACCTGGAGAACGCGTTCTACAAGCAGGTGAACGCCTCGGGCAAGCTGCAAGGGAATGCGGCGAAGTATCTCGCGATCATCGGCGCGGACGAGCAGGCGCATGTGGACGCGATCACCAAAGGGATTCAGGGCGCTGGCGGTATGCCGGTGAAGCCGCGGAAGAGCTACGCCTTCGACAAGCTGGGCGACCTCAGCACCCAGGCCGGGATCCTGGCGGTGGCCCAGAAGCTCGAATCGACCGGCGTCGCCGCCTACGACGGCGCGGCCCGCGAGATCATGGACAAGACGATCCTCGGCGTGGCCGGATCGATCGTCGCGGTAGAAGCGCGGCACACCGCGATTATTCGCGTGCTGCTCGACCCGAACGCGAACCCGGTGCCGAAATCGTTCGAGGATCTGCTGCGCCCGGCCCAGGTCATGGGCATGATCGGCACCATCCTCGGGCCGGGAGCGGACCAGAAGCCGCTCGACCAGGACGCGCAGGGGGTGGTGGACGAGATCGTGGCCGGTGGCCCGCCGTTCTATCTCGTGACGCCGGAAGAGGCCCGCAAGGGGCCGTCCGTGAAGGATGCCGCGATCGCGGCGGCGAAGAAGCGGGGGATCGACACCACCCCGGAAGCGGTCGGCAAGGTCGACAACACCACCATCCCCGGCCCGGGCGGCCCGCTGCCGGTGCGCGTCTATACCCCCTCCGGGACCGGCCCCTTCCCCGTGATCGTCTACTTCCACGGCGGCGGGTGGGTGCTGTTCAACACCGATGTATACGACGCCTCCTGCCGGGGCCTGACCAATCAGGCGAAGGCGGTGGTGGTGTCCGTGGACTACCGCCAGGGGCCGGAGAACCGTTTCCCGGCGGCCCACGATGACGCCTACGCGGCCTATCGCTATGTGCTGGCGAACGCGGCCCAGTTCGGTGGCGACCCGAAGCGGGTGGCGGTTGCGGGCGAGAGCGCCGGCGGGAATCTGGCGACGGCGGTCTGCCTGCGGGCGAAGGCCGAGAAGGTGGCCCAGCCGGTCTACCAGTTGCTGGTCTACCCGATCACGAATTTCGCCTTCGACACCCCCTCGTACATCGAGAACGCCGAGGCGGTCCCGCTGAACATGCCGGGGATGCAGTGGTTCTTCCGCTACTACCTGTCGAGCCCGCAGGATGGGGCCAACCCGCAGGTGTCGCCGCTACGCGCGCCGGATCCGAGCGGGCTCGCCCCGGCGACGGTGATCACCGACGAAGTGGACCCGCTGCGCGACGAGGGTGAGGCCTACGCGCAACGGCTGCGCGATGCCGGGGTCGCGGTGAAGAGCATGCGCTATACCGGCGTGATGCACGAGTTCTTCAGCATGCCGTTCGTGATCGCCAAGGCGAAGCAGGCGCAGGCGATGGCCGGGGCCGATCTGCGCGCCGCGTTCGGCAACTAAGGGCTCGTCAGGAAACAAAGGTAGTCGTTCGTGCTGGACTGCGGTATCCTTGGTGCTATGAATACGCACGAAGTGATCACCGCCCGCTACAGCCGCCTCGCCGGGACATTGGACGAGCGGAGCCGCCGCGCGGTAGCGGCGTCCGAAGCGCTGGCCCTCGGCTGGGGCGGCATCGCGGCCGTGTCGCGGGCCACGGGCCTG
>JAABUM010004913.1_pt1 | contig 14553 bp, 14 predicted proteins | sample 5559161 | NCBI WGS metagenome assembly JAABUM01 (sample SAMN10711868, study PRJNA513369) | rock metagenome | isolation source: Antarctica rocks | place: Antarctica: Victoria Land, Siegfried Peak nord
CGCTCAAGTCGGTCTCGGGCGGCTTCGGGCCGCGCATCGCGCGCTCCTCATCGGGGCGGACCGCTCCCGGCGAGCAGTCAAGAGCCGTAGCTTACCATAGTGATACTTCCGCCGCGCTGTACTAGCCACGGAGATGTGGGCCTCCAGCTTGGCGATCACCTGGTCGGTCAGACCCTGGAGGATCGACTCGGCGGCCTGCTCGAGGTCGGTGCAGTAGTAGAGCCTGACGAGGAAGGTGTAGGCGCGGATGTTGGCGGCGGTGTCCCGGAAGCGGTCCTGATGCGCCCCTGCCGTGACGGTCGCGGCGGGATAGGTCTGGATGCTATCCGGCTAGTAGTTATAGAGCTGCTCGATGGCGGTGATCTCCCCGAGGAGCTCGATGATCTTGGCGGAAATGCTGACGTAACTCATATAGATATACGGCGATTGCTAGTTGCCGCCCAGGCGGCCCCCGCCGAGAATGGTGTTGTCGAGGCAGTTGTTCAGCCAGTTGGAGTCGATGGGCGTGCAGCGCCTGCGCGCCCGCGCCAACCCCGGCCTCCAACTCAAGCTCCACGCCTCCCTCCTGGCCGTGACCATCGCCAACGCCGACTAGCAATCAGGGTATGAATGTCTCCTTCTGGTGAGCATCCGCCAATGAACTATGCCACAGACGCTCGCAGCCCCGCCATAGACGGGGGCTGCGAACGTCGGTGATGCACCGCTACCGGCTCGGTGGATCGTTCGGGCCGGCTGGAACGCCGGGTGGACGCTTCCCAGGCACCGTCGCACCGGACGGTATCGTTCGCTTCTCGACCTCGTCGTTGGATTCCGTGACCGGGATATCGAAAGGCTTGCCACACAGGGCCTTACCATCGTTGTCCTTCACCTGCTTGCCATCAGCGCCAACCATGGTGAAGCACTGCGGCACCTGAGTCAGATCGACGACACCGTTCGGTCCGACCCAGGGCGGGCGAGGGGGGGCCTGCTGGACCTGAGCCGAAGTCGCCGATCCCGACCAGGCCGCGAGACTGAAGAAGGCCAACGTTGCTACGGCCAGCGCTGCGATCAGCGCCCATGAGCGATGTCCTCGCATAGCAGTGTTCCTCCCGTGACGATCGATTCTCGAGTCTCACCGTATCCGGCTCTCGGCGTTCAGGGCAGGTAGTGCTGCCACCCGTACACGTAGCCACCATTCCACTGGCCATTCGTGAGGACGTATCCCCCACCCGAGGTGCCGTAGTAGCCGTGACCGCAGGGCGGCTCATATTCCCCATGCCATGCCTGGATCATGAAGGTGTAGCCACCGTTGCCGTTGTAGAACCAATCGCTGTTCCGACACCAGTCCCAGGTCCCGGTGGCATCGTTGTACTTGATGAGGGTGTATTTCGCCCGCATCTCGTATGACGTCTTGTAGGTCTGAACGTTGCACCAGGAATTCCAGACCGGGTCGTGGAACCAGCTCTCCGCGTCGACCCGCGAGTAGCCGTCCCCACCGGTTCCATCGGAGATCTCCGATCGGACCGCCGTGCAGGCGCCTTCCGTTTGATAAGGGAACCCCCGGTCGTAGACCGAGTGGGCGCTCGCCCTCTGGGACATCACCGCCATGAGGCTGAGCATCATCGTCAGTGTCAAGATCAGCCGTCTTGCTCGCATCCTGTATCCCTCCCGTCCATGTTACCCGTCCACTGGCCCGCTCCCGGTGTCCCCACCCTTGTCAACACACCTCCCTCATCGTTGAACACGCTTAAGCAGCTGATAGTATTTGGAGTGAACCCCTAATTGTGGAGCCGCGCCGCCTTCTCAAGGTGGCGGTTGAGGGAGAGGCAGCGAGTGTGCGCGGTCAGGTGGTCGTTGACCGTCTCGCTGATCTGGCCCCCGTTGAGCAGTGGGCCACAGCGGGGGGCCGCTGCCGTCGCTGGTTACGGCGCGGGACGGTCAGGTCGGCCTGTTGGCGCTGGTCGGCGCGAGGGCGAGGTCACGGATGACGCCACCCAGCGTGACCAGCAGGGCAGCTTGTACCCGAAGCTGGTCTGCTGCTTCGGCGGCACCGTGCCGAAGTCCGCCTCCTCAGCCCGCCAGCCGTTGGTACCGTCCACGCTTGGCACCATCTGGCAGGATAGCATCGGGACGGGCAGGCTATCGATGGTGCACCGGCGCTCCTGCGCCACGTCAAGGATCGCGAGCGCCACCTGGCGGATGGCGTTGGGGACGTGCCGCAACCGGCTGCGGCGGCGATTGAAGCGGCTCCGCTCGGGCAGCTGCGGGAACAGGTGGCGATAACCCACCTGGGACCTAGCCGAGCCGCTGCCGCGCTTGTACGCCGGGGGCAGCCGCTGCCACAACGCATCGACCACGACGTACATCTACAGGCAGTATTCCTCCTGCGGCTGGGGATGGTCTTGTCGCAAGACCATCCCCAGCCGCAGGAGGACATTCCGTCAACTAGCACATGGGCCAACTCGTCAATAACCGCGTGCTGAAGCTACCAATATATAGATGGAGGTGTACCACGATTCCTGCTCCTTGGGGATTACTCACCATTGGCGCACTTATTCTTGTACTGGGAGATGCCCTTTACCGCGTACTCTTCGTGCCAACGGTATCCCACACCATCCTCCTCACGCCGGGCGAGCGTCTCGTGTTGCGGCTGTTCGGGGGTCTGCTCGTGACCGGCTGGTGGGCATTACTCCTGGCGGAGTTGGGTAAACTCTTCTCCTGGCTCGTCATTCTCGGACCTCTCGGACTGAGTATGACCCTGTATGTAATTGCGTGGCACCTCGGGCGATTGCGGGAGGTGAGAACAGCATCACCGTGGCAATATACACCGGCTGGTCTTACGCTGGTCGGGATAGTCACGTTAGCAACCTACCTGTTCTTCGCACGGCCGTTCGAGACGATTGTGGGGGCAGAGGATGCTGGCGTCTATTTTAGTAGCGGGGGAGCAATCGCGCGCGAGCATGGCATATTACTTACCGATCCGGGCCTCGCAACGTTCGGCGATGCTGCAGCCGATGCTCAAGCCAAAGGAGCAGCGCGACACCTGCTACTGCCGCTGGATCCGACACGCTACCGGTTTGCCACCTGGTTGCGCTTGAGCGGTTTCTTCCTCGACCAGCAGCAGTCCGACGTGGTTACGCCGCAGTTCTTCCACCTCTTCCCAACTTGGCTCGCAGTTTGGGCGCTCCTTGGTGGAGGTATTGGTGCCATGGTATACGGTGCTCCGGCATTCGGCCTGCTAGGCGTGGTACTCATCTTCTTCCTCGGGCAGCGTTTGTTCGGATCGGCGGTTGGAGCGCTGAGTAGTCTCTTCTTATCGCTCAACGGCCTCCAGTTGTGGTTTGCCCGTCAGTCGCTCAGCGAGGTACTGCTGCAGGTACTCCTTCTCGGTGCGGCCTACACATGGGTGCTCTTCGTCGAGGCGCATCGCGCGCAAGACACCAGGCGCGCACGCGGAGCGCTTGTCCTTGCCGGGATGGCGCTAGGGAGCGTAGCGCTGACACACGCGCAGTTCGTCTTCCTCGCCTTGCCGCTGGCCATACTGATCGCGCGGCTCTGGCTTGGACGCCAGTGGTCTCGTGTCTACTTGTGGTTTGCTGTGCCACTCTTTCTCCTCCTGGTACAAGCTGCGGTCCACATACAACGCTACTCCCTCGGCTACTTCGAGGGGGTATATCACCATGTCTGGCTTAACGCTTGGCGTGATTGGCAGCAGACGATTGTCCTTGTCCTTAGCCCTATCGCTCTGCTTGGAATACTTGACCGCACACGGCACCATTGGTTACCCCGACTGCACGCTCACCGAACCCGTCTGCTGGTGCGCCGACTGGCCGTCCTCTTCATCAGCGTTGGGGCGGCCTATCTCTATCTTGTTTGGCCCGGCATATTTGGCTCATCGACTGTGGAAGGCTATATCGGTGCGCCGATTCCGCAAGGCACCGCAGCTGGCATTGTCTCGCTGGGCTGGTATTTTTCGCCACTTGGCGTTGCGCTTGCAGTCCTGGGCTTAGCCCTTGTTGTTCTTGATGACCCCGACGAGCGTATCTGGGCAGTGCTTTGCCTAGCACTGCCCTTCGCGATACTCTATCTACTCACTGGTACCTACACTGCGGGGGGGTATATCTACCGTCTGCGGCGCTTCGTACCGTTGATCGTTCCGCTTACCACTCTCCTGATCGCTTTCGCCATTGTGCGTGGCGGGCCGCTGATAGCCAATCTGCTACAAAGGCCACGACTCACATCACCCCTACGAGTGCTTGGGATAGTCACATCAGGCAGCCTGGTCATCTTTTTTCTCTTTACTAATGCTCCAATTGCAGTGCATCGCGAGTATGCAGGGGTACTCGCCCAGATAGCCTCGATCGATGCTAGTTTTAGCCCGGATGATGTGCTCCTGTTTAGCAGCGGCGAGCGTGACCTAGCAATGAAGCTTTCCACGCCACTGCAATATTTGTTTGGACGCGAGAGTTGGGCTGTGACTACCAATATCCCGGACGGTCCGATACTTGATGCCTGGATTGCGGCGCGGGAGCGTGATGGAAAACATGTCTATGTGCTCATGACCGCAAATGGTGGCAAGCTCTTCTTGCCCAGATACCGGTTTGTCCCCACCGGTGCGGTCGACTTGACGCTCGCACAATTCGAGATGCTTCAGAATCAAAAGCCGCACAACCGCCAAGTCAATACGCTCCGCTACACCATCTACCGCCTCGACCCTGTTGCGCCCGGTAGCGCGCTAGGCTCTCTCCCTTATCGCGTTGTTGCCCGCCAGGCGGATGAAGTAGCCGAAGTTGCTGGTTTCTACGACTGGGAATTCGCACCAACACCTCAAGGTTCTCTTCCCGCGCGTTGGACTAACGGTGAGGCATTACTTCGTATTCCGTGGCCGGACCCCGGGCTTCCGATGACTCTTCGTCTGACCGTGAGTGGTGGTAAACGACCTGCCGCAATGGGCTCTGCGCAGGTATCCGTTGGCCTGCGATCGTCGGCAGGGGCTGTGGATATGGAGCAGCCGCTAACGACACTGACACTGACTGAAAACTTCGCTGAGTACACGATCCCGATACCGTCAGGCCGCCTTGCACCAACGGCAGATGGCACTGCGGTTATTCATCTTGCCATGCTTACGCAGTCCCCTATGCAGGAGAGACAATCGGGCGGTGCTTGGGTACCGGCTAACTATCCATCAGAATTCAGCACCACCGGTGACCAGCGTGTCCTACATATTCGCTTTTACAGCGCAGAACTTGTGGCCACACGGGATGCTCGGAGATAACTCTGGGTAGTGTTGTTGACGCCAGCATGCAAATCGATCGTGAACTGTGCTGCGCCCGGCCAGGACATCGAGGGGCACCTGGCGGTCGCATCGCTGACCGATAGTGCCGTCGATCAGCTGGCGGGCTGCTCGTTCTCGACGCCGAGTTGGCCGAGTGCCCAGGCGATTTGTGCGCGCAGCCCCTTCCCGTAAGCATCGTCGTCGAGGACCGCGGTATGTCGCCGGGCGAGCCAATAGGCCTCGCGCGCCTCGTCGTGGCGCTGGTCATGGGCGTGGACGTAGCCGAGGTTGGCATAGATCGACGCGTAGAGCTGCGCCGCCCGCCCAGCGGGCACCCGGTCCGCCCGTTCCAGCGACGCCAGGTGCCACCGCCGCTTCTCGTCCAGCGGCAGCGGCTCCGAGACTGTCTAACGTCAAGTAGAAGTAGAAAGGGCTCTCCCGCAAAGTTGGTGCTTCGGCTGAAGATCACCGGCGAGGTGGGGGGAACGGCCCGAAAATGGCTGAGGATCAGCGCGGCTAGACCCGCATTCGGCCGTTTCCGCGGGTGCCGTCCCTACGTCAGAACCCGAAGCACCAACTTTGCGGGAGAGCCGATCTGGGGTAGCTAATCGGTACTTTGTGGACCTCGGATGCGTGGGCGAAAACGTGCCAAAGGAGGCGGCCCCCACGGGTAGTACGCGCGAGTACGTACTACCCATTCCGCTGCTTGATGGACACCCGCCGAAGCCCTTCTGCCGAACTCCACAAAGTACCGACTAATGGGACCCAAATCGGGCAAGAACCGGCCGCGTAGCAGCCCCATACCGACCGAATTCCGGCTATCATCCCCCACTTCGCCGGCCTTTTCGAGGGGGATCACGCTAATTGCGGGAGAGCCCTATCGGGAGGGTGCGAGTCAGAGGGAAACTATATTCTCATCATACACCGAACATGGTCGCACACTGCGTGGCCGCCTGGATAGGATTCGTTGTCAAGACAGGCGCACTACCGAGCAGGGTTGCGCAACTTCCTTCAGTAACGCTTATTACCCGCGACATACACGCCATGCTACTGCCGACCGACACCGCTCGACATCGAGATTTACCCCAGGCCGCCGTCTTGCCTTCCGGCTTATCGGGGTCAAGCTGATGTACTCACGGCCAGGCATAACGAAGTTGCGATAGACTGGACCGAGCATGAGCGACAAACGATCGACGCGCTCATGGTCTAGGTTTAGTCAGAACAGCTACTGCCCGCTTACAACGTAGCACGCCACGACACGGTCGAGAGAAGTGGGAGTATACGAGAAACAGGCCTCAACTCATGGCGGAAGTCCTACGCGTACCCAGGGCGACGGAACGGCGATGATCGGATACGGGGAACAGGCGCGAGGGAGTGCCGATGGGGACGGTCGAGGGCGGCGCAGCGCGGGCGACGGGGCCGGTGCGGGCGCACAACGAGGACACCTACCGGCTGGTGGACCCGGCCGCCCCGCAGGTGCGCACCTGCGGCTACCTCGCGCTCCTCGCCGACGGCATGGGCGGCCACGGGCAGGGCGACGTGGCGAGCGACGCGGCCAGCGACGGGCTGTACGCGCGCTTCTACGCCGCGCCCCCGGCGGCGGTGGCCGACCTCCCCGCCCTGCTGCGCGCCGGGATCCGCGACGCCGAGGCCGCCGTGCGCGCCGCGACCGGGGGCGCGGGCGGGCGGGCGCCGGGGACGACGCTGGTGGCGGCGGCGATCCGCGACGATCTGCTGTTCGTCGCCAACGTCGGCGACAGCCGCGCCTATCTGGCGCGCGACGGCGCGGCGTTCCAGCTCACCCGCGACCACTCGCTCGTCGCCGCGCAGGTGGCGGCGGGGCTGCTCACGCAGGACGAGGCGCGGGCCAGCAGCCAGCGCAACCTCCTCACCCAGGCCCTCGGGCCGGGGGGTGAGGCCGAGGCGGACGTCTTCGTCCTCGCCCTGCAGCCCGAGGACCGCGTGATCCTCTGTAGCGACGGCGTCCACGGCCAGCTCACGCCCGCCGATATCGCCGCATTGGCAGGAGGCGACCCCGAGGGGGCCAGCCGGACACTGGTGGACCTGGCGCTGGCCCGCAGCGCGACCGACAACGTGAGCGCGGTGGTGCTCCGGTACCGACCGTGATCACCCTACAGCCCGCAACCGGTATCGTGCAGTGGCACAATCCCGGCGACAACCATACGCCGTATTCCCTCTGCACATGTGTACGAACACTCACCCATCGCCTATACTAGCGATCATGTTCTGGGATTCGGCGAGGGGCGACAGCGATGACCGGTGCGCGCAGCCAGCAGCCACTGCGGGTGTTCATCTCCTATTCCCATAAAGATGAGCGCCTGCGCCGGGAGCTCGAGACCCATCTGGCGCAACTCGAGCGCGAGGGATTGATCGCGCACTGGCAGGACCGGAAGATCGGCGCGGGCGAGGAGTGGGCCGGGGCCATCGACAAGCACCTCGCGAAGGCCGAGATCGTCCTCCTGCTCATCAGCGCCGATTTCATCGCCTCCCGTTACTGCTACGATATCGAGATGCGGCGCGCGCTCAATCGCCACCGTGCCGGGCGCGCCCGCGTCATCCCGATCATCCTGCGCGCCGCCGATTGGCACACCGCCCCTTTCGGGAAACTCCAGGCCTTGCCGACCGAGGGGAAGCCGGTCACCAGCCGCCGACCCCGGGATGCGGCCTGGCTGGAAGTGGCGACGGGGATTCGCGCGGTCGCGCGCGCCTTGCGCACCGCGCCCGCCCCGCCGGCGCGTGCCCGCGCGACGACCACGACCGGCACCGCCCGAGGCGCCATCCCGTCGCCCGCCCCCGCACCGGCGGGTCGCCCGACCGCGACACGACAGCGCGGTGGCGGGGCGACTCGTGCCGCGTCGACGGGCGGGCGACCGACATCGTCGCGGCCGAAGGGTGCCGCGGTCGCGCCCGAGCGCGACGAGCCGGGCTTGGACGCGCGCGCCCGCGCGCTGGTGCCGCCGGAGCGGCACGGCGGCGAGGCCCAGCTCTGTGTGGCCCTCGTCGGTGGCCCCGAGCGCCGGGTCCTGCGACCGAGCGAACTGGAGGACCAGGCGCTGGCCGAGGCGCTGCTCAAGGCGGCGCTCTTCGGCCCGGCGGCGATCTTCGATCGGGCTGACGGCAACACCGTGCGCCGGGACGGGGATGCGCTCGTCATCGAACAGGAAGCGGCGTCCCTGCGCATTGACGAGGCGGGCACGGTGCGCCTGCTCCTGCCCGCCCGGCACGAGAGGCCGTATGCGCGCCTCGGTCTCGGCAGCCTCATCGAGGAGGAGGTGCGCGAGCGCCTGGAGCGCGCGCTTCGTCTCGGTGGTACGGTGCTGAACCGCCTCGACCGGGCGCGCCACCTCACCGACATCGCCGTCGTCGTGGCCCTGCTCGGCGGCGGCTGGTTGCCGTGGCGGACCCGCGCCGACCAGGCGGCGAACCCGGGGACGGCGACGATGGGCACGGGCGGCGATCGCCTCATCGTGCCGGAGCAGCCGCTCGTCCGCTCTCGTGCCGCCTTCGCGCGCGAACGGTCGGCACTGGCCCTGGATTTGACGGTGCTCCTGCGGCGCAAGGTCCGGCCCCGATGATCGACCACGCCGCCCGGCGCGACGGTGGGGTGCCGGTGATCGTGCGGCCCTTCGACTTCGACCGGGATACCGCAGCGGTCGCCGCCCTCTGGCGCGACGCGCTGGGCACCACCTGGCCGCTGGCCGCCGACCGGCTCCGCGCGCTCCTCGGCGCGCTTGGGTCGGCGACCGGGGGCGCGCATTTCGTCGCCGAGGCGGGGGCGGGGTTGCTCGGCTTCGTGGCCACCCAGACCCGCCGGTCGGGACCGGGAACACCCCCCGAGGGTTACTTGCCTGCCCTGGTGGTCGCGCCCGCCGCCCGCCATCGCGGGAACGGCACGGCGCTGCACGACCGCGCCTTGGCATACCTGCGCGAGCAGGGCGTACGCCGCGTGCAACTGGGCGGCGGGGAGCCGCGCTTCTGGCCGGGTGTGCCGACGAACCTACCAGCGGCTGCGCCGTTCTTCCAGGCGCGCGGCTGGGCGTTCGATGGCTTGAGCCACGACCTGATGCGCGACCTGCGATCCTCGCGGGTGCCCGACCCGGCGTGGGTCCGTACGCCTGCGGGGGTTGCGATCGCCGTGGCAACACCCGCCGACCTCCCGGATCTCCTGGCGTTCGAGCGGCGCGAGTTCCCCGCCTGGCAGGGGGCCTACGCCACCCTCGCGGCCCGCGGGGTTGCCGACGATTTCCTCATCGCACGCCGCGCCGACGGCGCGCTCGTCGGCGCGCTGATCCTCTACGCCGCCGCCCGCTCCCGGCAGCCGCGCCACGACGTTCCCTGGAGCGCGCTCCTCGGCGACGACTGCGGCGGGATCGGCGCGGTCGGCGTCGCGGCCGCCGCGCGCGGCAGGGGGGTCGGCGCGGCGCTGGTCGCACACGGCTCGGCGGTATTGTCTGCCCGCGGCGTCGGCACTTGCTGCATCGGGTGGACCTGGTTGCTCGATTTCTACGGTCGGGACGGCTATCGGCCCTGGCGCGGCTACGCCATGAGCTGGCGCGACCTCTGAGCGGTGAGCCTCAGTCACAGCAGAGGACCCGATCGAGCCGCAGTCGCACAAGGGTGGTGAAAAACGCATCGGGAACAGCCGTCGGACCACCACCGGGGCGGTGCTGAGCCCGAGTTCCACGAACGCGTTACCGGGGTGAGCCTCAGTCCCAGCTTTGGGGCGAAAAGGGTGCCAGTCCCATAGCCTAACGAACGCTTCAACAGGTGCGCGAGCCGTGGTCAGTCGCGCGCGGCCAGGCGGTCCAGCAACTCGTCGGCGATCGCGAGGAAGGCGCGCGACTGCGGCCCGTCCGGGGCGTCGAGCACGACCGGGCGGCCGGTGTTGGCGGCGCGGCTGAGGGCCGGGTCGAGCGGCACCGCCCCGAGGGGCGGCCCGCCCGCGTCGCGCACCGCCCAGGTGCGGTCGGAACGGTCGAACACGTCGACGCGCTCGCCGCAGTGCGGGCAGGCGTAGTAGGCCATGTTCTCCACGATGCCGAGGATCGGCACCCCGGCCTCACGGAAGAGGGCGAGCGAGCGGGTCGTATCGAGGAGCGCCAGATCCTGCGGCGTCACGACCAGCACCGCCCCGTCGAGCGCCACCCGCCACGCCAGCGTCGCCAACGGCTCGCCGGTCCCGGGCGGCAGGTCGATCAGCAGCGCGTCCAGCCCGCCCCAGGCGCTCTCCAGCAGCAGCCGCTGGACGATCGCGCCCGCGAACTGGAGGTTGCCGGGCAGGAGACGCTGCTCCTCCCCCGCGAAGAGGCCGAGCGAGAGGACGCGCAGCCCGTACCGTTCCAGCGGGCGGGGGCGGTCCTCGTCGCGGAGTGCCCCCGCCAAGGAAAGGAGCGCACCCGGCGGCGCGGCGGTCCGGCGCCTGACGCCGAGGAGGTAGGGGATGTCCGGGCCGTGGACGTCGGCGTCAAGGATGCCGACGCGGCGCCCGCGCGCGGCCAGCGCCAGGGCGAGGTTGACGGTCACGGTCGATTTGCCCACGCCGCCCTTGCCCGACGCGATGGCGATGACGCGCGCGACGCCGGGCGGGCGACGCCGATCCTCCGGGTCCAGGCGCAGCTGCTCCATGCTCCCCCCATTGAAGGCCCCGATCGCCGCGCCGCCGTGACGCTGTCCCCGGCCCGCCGTCGCGCCGATGATACCCGATCGCGGGGCGTGCCCGATCGCGTATGATGCGCCGACGATGCGCCGGACCGCGCGCCCGCGATGGTCCCGGGCGCTCGACAACGGTGCCGGTATGCCGGGGGGTGGCGGGCATGGACGAGACGCGCTGGTACGCGATACTCTTCCCGGGTGTGCGGGAGGTACACCCGGTGACGCGCCGGATGGCCGCGCTCACGGGGGCATCCCGAACCCCGACCCGCACGTGACCATCGGGTATTTCCGGCCGTTCGACCCGGCGGCCGACCTGGCCGCGCCGCTGCGCCACCTCGCCGGGTCGGCCGTCCCGATCCGGGCCGCCGGGCCGTACAACGCGAGCGATCGCCCGGGCGCGCCCACGGCGCACACGATCCTGCTCCGGGTCGCGCCGACGCCCGCCCTGCGGGGGTGGTACGACGCCCTCCGCCCGCTCGCCGCGCCGGGGTGGCCGACCTGGGCCGACGCGCGCCCCCACCTCCACGCGGTGCGCGGGACGACGCTGCCCCCGCCCGCGGCCATCGCGCTGCTGGGCGGGGGAGCCTTGGAGGTGACGTTCGAGGCGACCACGCTGATCGTCTCGCGGCGCCACGGCGACGCCTATCAGGTCCGCCTGACCCGCCCGCTCGCACAACCCGCCGCCGCCGAGTAGCGCCGCGGGCGCGCTCGCGCCCGGCACCGCGGCGCGGGCCGCGTCAGTTGTCGCCGATCGCCCGCGCCGTCGGGGCCAGGATCGTCGCCAGGCGGGCGATCTGCGCCTGGGTGAGGCGTCGCCCGTGCGCCCGGCGGCGGATCCGCCCGGTCGCCTCGTCCAAGCGCAGGATCGGCCAGTGGCGGCGGCCCCGCGCCGCCCACACCGTGGCGTAGGGATGGACGAACACGAGCAGCCCCTCCGGCACCGCCCCCGGCACCCCCGCCAGTTCGGGCACCCGCGACGACACGTACTCCCGCACCAGCGTCATTAGGGTCATCAGCTGGTCGTGCGGGTCGGTGAATGGGGCGAAATGGTTCGCGCGCTGCCACCGCCCCGCGAGCTCCAGGTAATGCTCGCCCGACCACAACTTCGCCTCGATCACCCAGAGGCCGCTCGGCCCGATCACGACCGCGTCGATGTCGCCCGAACGCCCGAGGTCGACGTTGTGCAGGACGACGTACCCCTCGGCGCGGGGCAGCGCGGCGTCGAGCCGGTTGTTGACCCACCACTCGGCCGCCAGCCCGGCATCCTGCCCGGATGGCAGGGCATGGAGCCAGGCGTCCCATTCCGGGCTGCGGGGGTAGGGTGCCACGATGACGCGCAGGGCGCGGCGGTGGGCCCGCCACGCCAGTACCCCGCCGACCGCCCCCGCGGCGACCACGGCGGCGAGGGCCGGGCGGGCCGCGGGGCGGGCGAGGGGGAGCGCGACGAGCGCGAACACCCCCAACCCCGCGAGGGCGCGCCACAACGCGCCGCTGGCGGCCCAGCCCGGGAGCCGGGGGGCCCAAATCAACGCCGCGCCGCCGGTCGCCAGGGCGAGATAGGGCGCGACGGCCGCGAACGGCGGGACCGGCCCCGTCCACCAGTACAGCGCCAACACCACGACCATGAGGCCGCTCCATAGGAAGATCGCCCAACCGATCACGACACTCGCCCGTCGCAGGCACCCGCCCCCCGCCATCGCCGCCCTCCCCGCGCACCCCCGCCGCCACCGCCCGCGCGGCGTTTCTCAGCATCCCGCCGCCGCCGCCCGCGCGCCACCCGCGATCCCGCAGTTCGCGCGCGGGTGGGAAGTGCGGGGGTGCACGGGGAAGGCGGCGGCGGGCAACGGAGAGGCGTCAAGGGGGTGAGCCGAGACGGGTGGCAGCTGGCCGGGCGGCCGCTAGGGGGGGGCGGGCGCGCCCAGGTAGGGGCGGAGACCGGTCGCCAACAGGCCGGTGGCGACTCCGAGGGGGTACGCCCGGGCGGCGGCCGCGTCGGGCGGGGCGTCGGTGCCCGCCGATCCCAGCTCGAGCGCCCCATCGCGCAGGCGGGCGACCCGCACCGCCACCGCGCCGTCGAGCAGGACCGCGACGAGCGCCCAGCCGTCCCAGGCGACGCGCGCGGCGTCGACGATCAGGTGGTCCCCGGCCACGATCCCGAGCGCGCGCAGCCCGTTGTCCGGCACGGGGACGAGGACCGGCTCGGCCGCCCCGGCGGCGAGCAGCCAGGCCGGCACGTCCCGCGTCGCGGCCCCCGGGTGGCCGTCCGGGCCGATAACGGCGAGGGCGACAACCCGCGCGGGGCCGGGCTCGGGCGTCGCCAGCCCCCGGCGTTCCGCCGCCTGCAGCACGTCCCGCCCCAGCCCCGCCAGCGCGTCGTCGCGGCGCGGCGGCGCCCGGCCGGTCAGGAAGTCCGTCGGCTGGTCGAGGACCCGGGCCAGCTCCTCGAGGGTCGGCAGGTCGACCGCGGCGATGCCCCGCTCCCAGTTGCTGATCGTGGCCCCGGCGACGCGCGGCGCGAGGAGGCGTCCGAGGCCCGCCTGCGACAACCCCGCGCGCAGGCGGGCCTCGCGCAAGCGGGCGGCGATCTCGCGGCGGCGGGCGGCGCGGTCCTCAGCACTCATGCCCCGGAGCATAGGGGCGGGGGCAGGGCCGTTCAATCGCCGCTTGCCACAATATTCGCTGAAATCGTAAGATAGATTCGCTGATCCATGGAGATACACGGGCCTTCGTGCGTGTGCGGGGGGAAGGCGTCCGGGGCGAGACGACGATTCGGGTGAGCAAGGCGGGGCGCGATGTCGGGACCATCCCCTTTCGGGGCACTGCTGCGCCGCCACCGCGCGGCGGCCGGGCTGAGCCAGGAGGCGCTGGCCGGGGCGGCCGACGTGGGCGTGAACACGATCGCCGACCTGGAGGCGGGCCGCCACCGGGCGGCCCACGCGGCGACCGCGGCGGCGCTGGCGCGCGGGCTCGGGCTCCCGCCGGCCCAGGCGCGCGCGTTCGCCGCGACGGCGGCGCAGGCGCGGGTGCGCGGCCCGCGGGCGGGCGGGGGCGGCCGCCCGCCCGCCCCGCCGACCGCGCTCGTCGGACGCGAGGACGACCTCGCCGCGGCGATGACGGCCCTCCAAAGCGGGGCGCGCCTGCTGACGCTGGTCGGGCCGGGGGGCGTCGGCAAGACCCGGCTCGCCGTGGCCGTCGCGGCGGCCCTGGCGCGCGAGGGCGACCTCCCCGCCGGGTCTGGGTCGTCGACCTGGCCCCCGTGCGCGACCCGGACCTGCTCGTCCCGACCGTGGCCAGCGCGCTCGGGCTGCGGGCGGACGCCGCGCCCCCGACGGTCGACGCCGTGGCGGCGCGGCTCGCGGGTCGCCGCGCCCTCCTCCTCCTCGACACCGTCGAGCGCGTCGCGGCCCCCGCCGGGGCGCTGGCATCCGCGCTCCTAGCGGCCTGCCCCGGCCTGCGCGTCCTCGCCACCGGCCGGGTCGCGCTGCGGGTGCGCGGGGAACGGGTCCAGCCGGTCGACCCGCTCCCGGTGCCGCCGCCCGACCCGCTGCCGGACCCGGCGGAGCTCGCGCGCTGCCCCGCCGTCCGGCTCCTCGTGGCCCGCGCCCGCGACGCGCGCCCGGGCTTCC
>JAABUM010004915.1_pt1 | contig 14550 bp, 21 predicted proteins | sample 5559161 | NCBI WGS metagenome assembly JAABUM01 (sample SAMN10711868, study PRJNA513369) | rock metagenome | isolation source: Antarctica rocks | place: Antarctica: Victoria Land, Siegfried Peak nord
CCGTTTGCAGTGTTGTGATCTGCTCATTGAGGGCTGTGATGAGGGAAACCTGGGTGCGGACGATGGTGGCGTAGGCGCCCTCGGTCGTCGAGAGTTGACGTAACCCGGGTGCGCGCAGCACCGCCTGCACAGCATCTGCCTTGGCCTCGACATGGTGACGACGAGCGGCCCGCAACGCCGAAACGAGTTGGGTCCGCCTTTCCGTCATCCGGCGCAGTGACCACCCGATTGGCGATCAGGCCCGAATGACCAGCACCTTCCACGCTACCGTCAGTGCGCACTCTCCTCCTCGCCGTTGACGTGCTCGTCCGGTTGACGGCGGTCGGGATGTCGGTGTCCCGGTGCATAGTGCCGCGCATGGAGGAGCAGCAGACGGCGACCGAAGTCTTTCGACGTGGCGATGCGAAGTGGGGTGAGCAACTCGCGGCGCTTGGGCTAGCGGCCTTGGCGTTCGGTGCGACTTTCCTTTTGCCCGTGTACAACTCCGTTCAGATGCTGTCTGCACACATCTCTCAGGACTCGTCAGCGTCTGTGCTGCAACCGCAACCTGTTCAGGAACAACTCGACATCGCGAAGCTCGAGGCTCTTCTGCTGGCCTTCGGTTTGGTCATACTGGCCCTCGCCCGATGGTGCGGCCCGTTTCTGGGCAGAGGCTTTGGGCTGCGGGATTGGGACCGGCATGTCGCTGTCCGCGCCTGGGTTGTGGTCCCGGCAGCGATTCTCACGTCGCTACTGGTACCGGCGTTCGTCGCTCAGGTCGTCGCTTCGGGCTCCGGGTTTCACCGCCCCGATGAGCACTCCACGCTCGGGTTGATTGTGTGGACCAGCGTGCACGCCGGTGTCAGCGAGGAACTGCTGGTGCTGATGTTGCCGCTCTGCGTGATGGAACTATTCCGCGTGCGGCATTGGTGGGTTGTCTACGTTGTGGCGGTGGCGCTGCGGGTGAGCTACCACATCGATTACGGGTGGGGTGTGCTTGCGTTACTGCCGTGGGCGATCGCGACGGTGTGGCTGTTTCGCCGTTACCGCACGATCCTGCCGCTCATCGCGGTGCACGCCTTCTTCGATTTCTGGCTACTCCTTCCGCGGGCGGTGGACATCTCCGGCGTTGCACGGTGGGTCATCATGGGTGTGGTCCTGACGGGGCTCGTCGCCCTGGCGGCTGTGCTGCGCGTGCGGGACATCAACCGGTCCAAGGCTGCCCTCGCCGCGGCGGATCGCGATGGGCGGCAACCCGTCGAGGTTTCATCGGGGTGAGGCAGTTTCACAGGACGGCGCGCGCCCGTTAGGCCGGTGGGCAGGTTTCGTCGACGGTGGTGGCGAGGAACGCGGCGGCGGGGCGGTTGAGGCCGGCGGGGATGGCGGTCTCCAAGGCGAGGCACATGGCTGTGCCTGTGTCGTGGTAGCCGAGGCCATGACTGGTGAGCACGGTGCGATCGGGTGGGCGGTCGAGACCGGCGTAGTAGGCGTAGACCGTGACGGTCCAGGAGTCCAAATCGGGGTGGGTTTGCAGTCGGTCGAACAGCTCGTCGCGCGCCCATGCCGCCGTGTCCTGTGCTGCGGGGGCCGGCTCCACATTGCCGGGTGCGGTGGTCGCGGAGAGGTGCGGCAATCGACGGCGCAGCACGACTGCGGCGGGCAAGCTGATGACCCATTCCAGGAGGCTGTGGGTGAGGGCGCGGGCACGACGCAGCTGGTAACGCAGGCGGGGGTGGGCGCTGGGGGAGTACGGGTAGATCAGCACTACTCCGGGTGGGCCGACGAGCACGTGGGGGACGCGGTGGGCTGCGACGAGCCGGTCGTGCAGCAGCACCCACCCGGCGGACTCCAAAGGTTCTAGCGCCGTGGCGACCCGTTGCTCCTGGTGGGCGCGACGCCGTAACTCTCGTGCTGCGGCGCTGTATCCGTACCTGGCGCGGGTGAGCCACAGCATGCTGGCCGCGCTCCCCACCAGGAATGCGATGGCGATCACCAGCAGGAACGTGGTCAGCGAGGGCGCGAAGGGGTAGAACACCGCGGCGGCGATCGCCGCGGTCACCCCTATCGATCCTGCTCGAGTGACACTCAGACGCAGCGATTGCAGCCGAGCGCGGGACTTCTCCCCGGACAACCGGGCGAGCACTGACGCTGCGGCTACCGGGGCGGAAGTCGGCGATGGCGAGGAGTCGGGGACATCCCAGTGCATGCTGGCTCTAGCGACGGGCCGGGGCGGCGGCTCGTGCTGTTGTTCTGTTTGCTGCTCCTCACCGCTCACCGGCCGGCTCTCCTCTTCGTGGTGTTCCCGACGGTAGCCGTTGAGGCAGACATTCTCCCAGTGCCGCCGCTGAACGCCGGACACGGTGCCTAAAGATTTACTTCGCCACCACTACGCAACCTCAACCACAGCGCGCAGATCCACCGGGAAGCGATCGCCTTTGTCGCCGAGGTGCCAGAGCAGCAGGTGAGCGTCACAGTGCACCCGGAGGTCGGCAACACGGTGCGGTAGCCCGGTCACGGGGTGGCCGCCGGCCACCATCTGGGGGGGTGGGTGGCCGGCGGCCGGGCTGCACACCAGTCCAGGGGGGAGAGGCCTGACGCGCAGGGGCGGCAGATGCCACGAACCGGCAAGTTCCGCGCCCGTCGCTGAGCGTACGGATGTCGAGCCACGCTTGCGATCAGGGGGCTGGGTCGGCATGCGTCCTCAGGCGTATCGCGTCGCGCCGGCATCACCGAAAGTTCGGCTGTCTAGGTCGCGTCGATCAGGGCTTGCCTCTGGCGAGCACCGAGACCACCCACCCGGCGAGCTGGGTCAACTTGGGTGTTCTCGAGCAGCTGCGCCGCACGCACCACACCAACGCCGGGCAGCGCCTTCACGATGGCCAGGATCTTCGTTTTCTTCACCAGCTCGTCGCTATCCGCTCTCCCGAGCACGTCGGCGAGGCTCAGCTTCCCGGCTTTCACCTCGTCCAAGAGTTGTTTGCGGGCCGTGCGAGCGGCCGCTGCCTTGGCCAGTGCTTCGCTGCGTTGCTCGGGGGTCAGGGTGGGGAGGGGCATTGGGTGGCTCCAGTCTCGGTTGCCGAAAAGTATGCACATTGTTGCTCAGGAGGTGGTCGACAGGCGCGGATCTTCCCTTCCGGCCTGTCGACCACTGGGACAACTGTAGCTACAGTCGAACGTATGGTCGATGGTGGTCAGGGACGCCATGGGGTCGCTCCGGTGAACATGCACTTGCAGCAGTCACGTTCGACGGAGGGCCCGGTCCACGAGGTGGTCCCCGAGGCGTGTCCGAACGGGCACCCGTGGGGACCAAACCAAGTGCTCGTCGGTTGTGCATAGTCGGTCGGTTAGTGACCGCATGATCCATCCCTGTGATCAACGGGCGCTGGCAGGTGCAATTCACGAAGGCGGAGATGCTGTCTCCGACCGGCTCGCCGAGCGCGTGCAACAGGACAATTGGGAGCGCGGCGGCATCCCCGAGAACTGGCAGACCACACGGACACCGCCTGTCCAGCAGGATCGTTGCGCTGTCCAACTTGGCTGGCCGTATCGCTGACGTTGGCGGTCGTCGCCTGGGCCAGGATGGTGGAAAGACCGGCAGTGCCCACTACTCCGAGATCGGGCCGTACGCGCAGGGGATGGTCGACGTCGGCGACGGACAGTTGATCCACTGGGCGGTGTGCGGCAACCCCGACGGCAAGCCTGCCGTAGTGGTGCACGGCGGTCCCGGCTCGGGGGGGGTCTATCGGAACAGTCCCAAGAGCCGCCAGCCGGTTCGGTAGTTGGCTCCGTACCCCGAATCAGAAGACCTACTTCTGAGACTGGCGCCGGAACGCGCCGACCTGCAGCTGCGCCCACAGACGCTGCCCTCGGCCGCGGGCATGCCGGTTTCAAGGAACCGGGACGCGCTGAGCTGAGACGCCCCCGAGCTGGGCCGTTCCGGGTGGCGGTCGTCGGTTCTGGTTGTGGGCGCGGTGGTGTGCGCGCATGCTGTGTGCGTTGCGTAGCGTAGCTGTCACTCTCAGCGATGTTGGAGCCCTGCTCCCGATGCGCCACCTTGTCGCTCCACCCGCCCAACACCCGCCTCCGCCACCCAGGGACATTGTGATGCGCCGAAGCCTCCGCCGACCCCTCCGACACCGGGCCGCCTCGGTCCTCGCCGGGTGCACCGTGATCGCCACCGGTCTCACCCTGAGCGCCGGGCCCGGCTGGGCGAGCCTGCCCCCCACCCCACCCCTGCCCACCACTCCCGTAAGCGCACCGCCCAGCCACCCCGACACCGACCACCTGGGCTCCACCATCCGCGCCCACGAACCGGCCGCCACACCCACCCCCACCACCCCCGACCGCTCGGCGACGCCGAACCTGGGCCCGCCCGTGGTCGCCGGCGGCCAACCCCAAGGGCTCGACGTCAGCGGATACCAGGGCACCGTGGACTGGCCCACCGTCGCCGCCAACGGCGCCCAGTTCGCCTACGTCAAAGCCACCGAAGGCACCGGCTACCTCAACCCCTCCTTCGCCCAGCAGTACAACGGCTCCGCCACCACAGGCCTGATCCGCGGCGCCTACCACTTCGCGTTACCAGACCAGACCAGCGGCGCCGACCAAGCCAACTACTTCATCGACAACGGCGGCGGCTGGACGGCCGACGGACACACCCTGCCCCCCATGCTCGACATCGAATACGACCCCTACGGCCCCGACATCTGCTACGGACTCAACCCCACCCAAATGTCGGCGTGGATCACCGACTTCTCCACCACCGTCAACACCCGCACCGGACGCTTCCCCACCATCTACACCACCACCAACTGGTGGAACACCTGCACCGGCGCCAACCCCACCTTCGGAGCCACCAACCCCCTGTTCATCGCGCACTACAACACCACCCCCGGACCCCTACCCGCCGGATGGGGCTCCCAAACCCTCTGGCAATACAGCGACACCGGCATCTACCCCGGCGACCAAGACACCTTCAACGGCTCCGCGACCCAACTCAGCACCTTCACCACCCCAACCCCCACCACCACACCCCCGACACCACCACCGGCGCCGCCCTACGACCTCGGAACCGTCTTCGCCCTACTGCTCGCCCTGTTCCTGCTCTCCACCTTCCACTAACACCCGTGCCCTGCCGGCGCACGGGCTGGCTGAAGAACGGCCTCAGTGCCGGCCTCGAAACGCTGAGGTGGGGTGTTGCCTTAAGGGTGCCCAGAGGGGTGGGCCCGGTACTTTCACCCGGGTGCCTACCGGATCGTCCTGTGCGATCAACGCGGCTGCGGTCGCAGCACCCCACACGCCAGCGTGCCGGTGATCGACTTGACCACCAACACGACCCAGCACCTGATCGCCGACCTGGAACGGTTGCGCACCCACCTCGGCATCGACCGGTGGCTGCTCTTCGGTGGCTTTGGTCGAGGCGGCGAAACGCTCGAAAGCATCCTGTTCCAATCTCGTTCAGAATTGCGCCGGCCATACCGGGCACCTCGACGTCGTCCGGGAGCTCATCGACGGCACCGTCGGCGAGTAGCGAGACGTGTCGCGAGGACCAACCCGCGATCGTCGAGCGGTTGGACGACCCCAGCCAAGCCGACGACAACGTCACGTCGCCCGGATCGTTGTCCGTAAGCGGAGCCAGCTTCAGGCATTCCGGGTGGGAGCCGAACAACCTCCCGCCCCTCCAGGCGTTAAGCCGCGGATGACGGCAGCATCTGGTAGGCAGAGTTGCCGGTACATCCGGACGTCATCGAAGCGGTCATTGCCGACAGCGACGCCATTGGGGAGCACGCCCCACACCGTGAACCCGCACCTCTCATACAGTGCCCGCGCGCCGTGGTTGTTGCCCCGCACCCCGAGGACGAGAAGTTCCGTGCCGAAGGAGCTGGCCCCGTCGATGAGCGCATCGACGACGAGCCGTCCCAAGCCCAGGCCGCGAGCGGTCGGATGGGCCATTACCTTGGTCAGTTCTGAGACGTGACCGACTGGGCCTTCGGCGGCCGCCCGCCAACCCCCGAGCGCTTCAATCCGGTCGTTGACCGCGGCGAAGACGAGTCCGGCCCGACCATCCGCGGACGCGGAGGTCCATGTGCTTAGCCATCGTTCGGTCTGACGGATCGTCGGTGTGTGGAGCCAGCCGACAGCACCGCCCTGATCGACCACCGCGCCAACAACGCGATGGACCTGTCTCACCGTCGCCTCGTCCACCTCACGCAACCATCGCATCGTCATACCCGGCCTGGACACGACCACAAGTATTCCAACCCCCTTCCGGCCCGCGAACGATGTGCGCACAGGAGGGCGCGTTCAGCGGCTCGATCTGGTGCGTCCGCCGCCGCATCGGTGGAAAGATCGACGGATGGGGGAGTCAACGATGCCTGGCGCAACACAACACACGACTGGGCCAGCACCGTTGATGCCGAACATCTCGCCGAGACCCGCCGCAACCCAATGGTGTTCGCTCCGGGAGGCACTCTGAACCTGATCCTGGAGGTGCTGGCCTATGCGGCTGATGAGGCCGAGTGCGCACCGCGGGGCACTGTGTGGTCACACTGCACGCCGATGGCTCGGTGTCCGTCGCGGACAACGGACGAGGGACCGACACCCGCTACGACGACCGCGGACATGGCCGAGTCAACAACAATCGGGCGGCGCAGTCCGCCCGCCGCAAAGCGGTGGCTGCGCTCGCGCACACCGCCGCAAGCATCGGTATCACGGTGGTCTCCGTGCCGGCCCGGGGGTCGTCTGCGCTGTGTCCGGGCTGCGACGAGCCGGTGTCCCGACCGGGTGGCTATCACTTCGCGTGGTGCTCGAGCTGCGAGGTAGGCGGGAACCGGGACCACGTCGCAGGGATCAACCTGGCCAAACGTGCGTTGCTGGGCAAGAGCAAGGCCACTCGGCGCCGGGGGCAGTTGCCCGCGGTCCGGGTGGCCGAGCATGCGCCGGTGCGACGGTGCCGGGACAAGGTCGGCCCGACCCCGCGTAAACCCCGGCACCGGCGGGTCCGCCGAAGCCTGCCAGCCCAGGCTCCACGGGTGGGGGTGAATTCGATCAAGCATGTTCCTGCACCACAAGCGTCGGTGTGGGACACGGTCAAACCCTCAGCACCGCAAGGTGATGCGAGTATCCGTGACACACGTACATCTCCAACGACTGCCACCTCAGTGGTAGGAAGTATGAGATCTACGTAGACGCTCTTCGTCCGCGTCCAGGGCGCGACTTCTGCCACTCGATGATCGCCGCTGGCGCCCAGATGGGTGTGCGGCCGACCAGCCGAAGTGGGTCGGGGAGACGACCTTGTGCACGGTAGGAGCGCACGGTGGACTCCTCGATCCCCAGGTATGTGGCGATGTCCTGGATCGTCCACCACTTGGGTTCTGACGCCGGCTGGGTCATGGGCTGGAGGGTACCGCCCGATCTGGCTCGGACAAGGCCACCTCGTCGTCGCCGTGGACTTCATAGAGCTTGCCGCTCTATGCTGATGCAGCGTCACGCTCTATTATGAGCGAACCAGGGAGGCAGTGGTGATCTCTGCAGGTAGTACGGATCGTGATCCGAACGCACAGCCGGCGTCGTCCAGGGTCGAGCCACGCGCAACTGAGCAGGACGCCCTTGGTGCAGTGCCCCACATCTGGATCCGTGTTCTTGGTGAGCCCACCGTGTCACCACCGAGTGATGACGGTCCTGCGGAGCGCGACAGGCTTGGGCAGCTCACCGAGTTGGCCTGTCTGTTGGTGATGCGGCCGGGGATCAGTGCGTATGACCTCGATGCCGCGATGTGGCCGGTTTCCAAGCTGGACAAGGTCGTTGATCACGCCCAGCGGCGGAAGGCGAAGACTGATCGGCGCAATCAGGTGATGAGTCGGTTGCGGACGTGGTTGGGGGATACGGCGACCGGTGAGCGTGCCGTGGCGACCTGGACCCCCGCTGGTGGTTATCGGTTGGCCGAGGGGTTACAGAGCGACTGGGATCGCTGGCAAACCCTGGTAGGTGGTGACCCGGTGCATGCCAGCACGGAGCGCCTAGCGCAGGCGCTGGATCTGGTCACCGGTGTGCCCTTCACCCATCCCAGTCCCGCCAAGTACTCGTGGGCAGAGACGGCGCAGCTAGAGATGATCGGTCGCATCGCCGAGGCCGCCGAGGAGCTCGCCAGTCGCCAGCTGCACCGCGGTGACGTCACGGCCGCGCACGCCACCGCGTGTCACGGTCTGGGCGTCGAACCCGGCAGTGAGGGGCTGTGGCGCATTGCGATCGTCGCTGCCCACGCCAGTAACGATCCCGCGACCACGCATGATCTGGTGGCGGCGATGCTCGAGCATCTCGCCGTACTCCGTTGTGGCATGGAACCCGCCACCGCGCAGCTTCTGCGCACCCTGAAGGGGAGTCCGTCGCATCGGCCGGCAAAGAGATCGGGAGACGCCTTGGGCGTGTCGCCGTTTCCGCCGGACGTATCTGGCTACGGTGGGAGCATGGAGCGACGTAGACCGGGTCGGCCGTCTCTGGGACTGCACGATCGACTCGAAGTGAAGCTGACCGAGGAGTTGGGCCTGCGGGTCCGGGCGGCGGCGAAGCGGCGAGGCATTCCGCTGAGCACCTACGTCCGCACCGTCCTGGATTCCAGCGTGACGTTCGACGAGGGGGAGGTGTTCTCCGCGAGCGCGTGAGTCTGTTGCGGCTGAAAGGTCCGCTCCGATAACCACATTTCGCGCCGAGTGCCCAGACATGTTCGAAGCCCATCCCCTGGCAGGGATGGGCTTCGGGGGGCGATCGAGTTAACCGCTCGAAAGCTTGGTGCTTCAATTTTGAAGGGCCTTGCGTGTGTGCCTGATGCTACCTCCTGCTCGGTTGCTGGTCCAGCACCGACCTCAGGACATCCCCTGCCGCGTCTTTTTCAGCGATCTGAGCCGTGGCGGTCACAACCTCGTTCCTCCGCGCATCTACCTACAAGTAGAGGCCGAGGAAGGGGCACAGACCATGACCGACACGTACTGGGTAGCCAGCGCCGGCGACCCACCAGGAGCTTCCCGGCGTCCCGCGGTCCCCGCCCGCAGCACAGCATGTGAGTCCTGCGGGCGACGTCACGCGGTGCTGACGCTCACCTATGCGGGCGCTGACCCTTTTCGTCTGTGCCAGAGCTGCGTCGCCCCGGGCCTCGACCTGGTGGCTCACCCGGTGTCATCTGCACCCTCACCCACCCTGCAGGCGGCTGTGCCGGAGGGGGTGCGGTGACGGAACACCCGAGCGTGCCAGCACCGCGCCGCCGTTCCATACCGAAACTTCGCGGTACGCGCTGCGCGCGGTGGCGGTTGCGTCAGCTCACCGGGATACCGGCTCTGGTGGACGCCACGCCGGTACGGGCACATCTCCTCCGACTACGCGCGGCTGGGCTCATCGACCGGGTCATCGCGGAAGCGGCTGGCGTCGACCCGAGCACGGTGTGGCTCATCCGCACCGCCCGCTCCACGAAGTGTTGGCCCGAGGTGGCCCGCGTGTTGCTCGAGGTCTCCGCCCATCCCTCAGTGGGGCTCGCACCGCGGCCGACGCTCGGGTTGCGCCGGCGGGTGCAGGCGCTGTCCGCGATGGGATGGTCGCACCACCACATCGCCGCCGAGCTGGGCATCACAGTGCACGCGTTGCGGTTCACCCTCCGCTCCGACCGGTGTCCTCCTCAGCGGTGGGACGCGGTCGTCGAGGTGTACGAGCGGCTCTGCATGCGCCCGGGCCCCTCCGACAAGGCACGTCAGATCGCGCGTGTCTACCGCTGGGCACCACCCTTGGCGTGGGACGAGGACGCTGTCGACAACCCCCATGCTGGCCCCGCTCGAGCGGGTCGCGACCGCAGGTCGCTCGTCGACGACATTGCCGTGCAGCGGGCCATCATCGGTGACGAATCCGTCACCCTGACCCGGGCTGAGCGTCGCGCCGTAGTCGCACATGCGATAGATGCCGGGTGGACGTCGACCCGTCTGGCGGAGCGACTGCGGTGCAGTACAGACGCCGCCGACCAGATGCTCGTCCGCGCCCGCAACGCCCAAAACGCCCAGATTGTCCTGGCGGTGAGCGCATGAACCGGTGGATGCCCCGGGAAGGGCAGTGGTTGCCCACGCCCCGCCCGGCTGTGGGAGCACTGCTGGCGTATGAGTACCGGGCGTGGCGGGTGCGGTCGGTGAGCGACCTGCCCGAGCAGGAATGGACCGACCGTGATCGTGACAGGGCGCTGCCCGCCGGCAGTTTTCCTCCTCCGGTCCCGTATGTGGTGGTGCTGCGGCCAGCCACCACTAACCAGACCTTCACCGCTCACGACGAGGACGTGCACCTCCGGGTCAACGGGGGGGACTGGGGGTGGCGGCGGCTGTCCGAGCACTACTCGGTGTGTGTGTCGTGCGGTGATGTCCCCCCGTGCCGGGAGGTCCATGCCGAGCAGATCGGCAAGGCGGCGATGGCTCGGCTGTCGCGGTTCGAGGTTTCCGGCATTTGCCCAGCCTGCGGGAGGCCCATCACCGCCCGGCAGCGCAGCATCACCTGGCAGGACAACGTGGAGCTGCTCGGTGGACCGCCGGTGACGTTCCACAGTGGGCGCCGCCGGTGCCTGCACTCGGCCAGTCGGTACGAACAGAAATGGGTCGCCTCAGACCTGGACGGCCGCCGGTGCACGTTGTCCTGCCCTGGGCACGTCACCAACCACAACGACGGCACCTACGCCTGCACCGAGCTCTCAGCCTGCCCCGGCCCGCTTGCCTTGCATCAGTCCTACGGGGTCTGCCGCTGCCCCGACTGTCATGCCCGCGGCCAGTTCGGTTGCCATCCGGCACCAACCGCGACACTGCTCAGCAGGCCTGCGTCGCACCACAGCAACGCTGATGCGGATGGCGCGGTATGACCCTGACGATGACCGATCTACCCGCGCATCCTCTGGCGACGGTCACCGCCGGCGGCAACCACCACGGGCTCATCACGCCCTACTACGGACGGAGCACAGCGAGCACGACGACGGCCCCGGTGCCGACGGTGGACCGTCATGCGCTGGTCATGCGGAACAACACCGCACGTGGCGATCAAGGCCAGATGACAACACCCGCCGACGAGGTGCTGCGAACACTCACCACCACCGGCCATCAATCGCTTCTGACGCCAGGTGCCTTGGCGTCCGCCGAGGCACAGGTCGATGACGTGCTGTTCCGGATGCCCGAGCCGAACGAGGTGATCGCGGCGATGGCGTTCCCCTCGAGCTATGTGGTACTCGGCAACCGCCGCGAACGGGTCCGGATGGCGGGTAACGCGGTCACACCTCCGGCGGCACGGGATCTCATTTCCGCTGTCGTCGAGTCGTTAGGTGGGGCGTCGTGACCAACACCGCACTGCGCAGGCGCAGCCAGCTCGGTGCCGTCGCGGACAAAGCCCGACAGCCATCCGCTCGCGTCGGAGCTGGGCTCGCACCGCCGTCGACCCATCACCCAGCAGGACAGCAGCTGCTGGCTTCCTCTTCCGGTACCGCGCCATCGTGGTACCGGCACCGCACTGCGATGAGCGAGGGGAGGTGATGCAGCTGGGTTAGCAGCACGCATGCGGCCGCTCTGTATGGCGACGCCGCCGAGGTGAGTACCAGTGCGTCCACGACGCGGGAACCACACCCCACGACAGACCGAAAGCCCCGTCCTCGCAAGACGGGGCTTCGGGTGGATCACGCGAAGTTTCTCGCGGTGGTGCTCAACAACTTCAGAAGAGCCCTGGATACAGCCCGGACTCACCACTCTCCAGCTGAACGGACGGGCTATGCCAACCCAGTCCCAGGGTAGACAACATCCTGGTATCAACGCAACAACCAGTCGAGCAACACGCGCACCAACACCACACCATCGTTCGCACACCGTTTGCGCCACCTCGCCGCCAACGCGTCGTCGGTGGAGTCATCCTCGGCCGCGAGTCTCGTTCGCAGCCGCCGGCATGGTGCGCTGCCGCGTCCAAGACGCCGCCGATGCCTTGGGGCTGAGTCCCGCTCGCCAGGCGGTGCTTTCGGCTGCGCTGCAGCTGCTGTGTGGTTGGTCGAGGGTCACCGACGACCAGGTGCGGCTAGGGCAGCTGGTGCAGCTCTGCCGTGAGCATGGGCGGGTGGTGGATCCCAAGACTGTGGCACGGGCACTGGCCGAGTTCACGCGTGCCGAGATCTTCAGCTACACCCCGGCACGCGGCAGGGGCGCGTACGCCACTCTGGCGGTCCACGCACGCATGCTCGAGGGCGTCCAGGAGCTGGCCCGGGACGACGCCGGCAGGGTTGTCGTCCCCTTTTCTGCCGCTTCTCCTTATAGTTCCCAAACTCAAGACCCCCCTACCCCCCGCTCAGCTCCTCAACCGGGCCAGGACAGCCACGATGGCGGTCGATGTCCCACCAGCCCGGAACTCGACACAACACCGCAGGGAGCTCGACCGGGCTGCGTCGAGGTCGACGCCCGTGACGTCGAAGCCGTGATGGGCGCCATTCCCGCGGTGTTCCAGCAGTTGCCGTGCCGGGTCCTCTGGGCTTTGCGGGCCGAGATCCGTCGCCAGCTCGCCCGAGGTTGGACACCAGCGGTTCTCGTGGAAACCCTCAGTGCCCCGCTGCCGTCCGAGGTGCGCCGCCCGCTGCTGCTGGCCAGGTGGCGGCTCGCGATCAACCTCCGCAGCGTTGGGCCCCGCCTGGAGCCCCTCCAGCGGGACTGGGACCACGCCGAGCGAGCCGCGGCGAACGAGCTCGCCGCGGCCCATCGCCGCGAGCAGGAAGAGCGCGACGCGATGATCTCCGAGGAAATCGGGGCGAGTCTGCAGCAGAAGTTGCGGGCCAAGCTGGGTGCGCCGTACCTGCCGGAGGGACCGGCGCTGCGGGTCGCGATGAGCGAGGCGAGCCACGCGTACCCCAGCCTGTCGCTGGCGACGGCCGCGCAACGCTGGGTGGCCAGCTGATGGCCCGGCGGAGCCGGCGCGTCGATCCGGACTTCGTGCTGGATGCCGACCGCGGCATCAGCGACCAGCCGACGGTGAAACAAGCCGAGTTCATTCCCGCCGATGTCGCTGATGCCCGCGACCAGCGGCGACGGGGGCTCCGTGCTGTCGATGAGGCACGGGATGCGTTGACCGACCTCACCCGGCCACGCCGCGACCGTGATCGAGCCACCCCTCGCGACGTGGCCGGCGAGGTGCCGGATTCGCGGATGAGTCGGTCGCTACCAGAACCTTCCCAGATGCGAACACCGCTCAGTGCCCGGCAACGCAACGCGCGGTCAGCCACGAAATGGGCGATGCAGGACCGGCTCACGGCTACCCAGCACGCTGCCGTGGCGCACGTGCTGGGTGAGCCGCAGAACTGGAGGGACGTCAATGCGCGGCTCTCCGCCGCCGCAGGCAACGTGCAGCAGCTCGAGGAGGGGCAACGGATACAGGTGCAGCGGGTGGACCGGGCGATTCAGGCCTACGAACGGGAAAACCACCGCGGGCACGTGGTGTACAGCAACGTCCGCATGCCGCGAGCCGTGACAGCTGTTGTCCTCGACCAAGTGCTGGCCAGGCAACTCAAACCGGGCAGCGTCATCACATTCGACCGCTTCACCGCCGCCGCGCACACCATGCACCAGGTGGAGGTCGCTGGTCCAGATGCGGAACGCACAGTGGTGTGTGAGATCCAAACGACCCGCGGAATGTATCTGGGCCGCTCGGACAAGGTCGATGACACCGCACACCTGCTGCCCCGCGGCATGCGCCTGCGGGTGGTCGGTAGCCACACAGCCACCTACCGTCGACCAGATGGGACTACCGATCAACGACACGTCATCCAACTGAAAGATCAATCATGACACTCGAATCGAGGAGACACCGTGGCACGAACTGACGCACAAGGCCGGCCAGAACTGCTGATGCACCCCGACATCGTCACAGGATGTGCCGACTACCGGATCGTCGAGCACCCAGAGGATCCGCCACCACCGGCCGGCACTAGTACAGACAGCGAGGTGGCTAAGGCGGTTTCGGAGCAGAGGACGGAGGATGGGCGTTGAGGAGCTGATACAACCGGCTGCGATGCACATTGGCGGCATCCGCAACAGACTGCTTGCTGCACCCAACCCCGAGCGCCGCCAGCATCACCGTCCTGCGCCGAGCAAGGAGCTCATCAATCACCCGCTGCGCCTCCGTCAACTCGGCGGCAACCTGCTCGAGCTCAATCAGGTAGTGCGTACGAGCCGTCATACTCACCTTCCTTCCTCCGCTCGGGTACGCGGGCCGGGTGTGCCCGTGTGCTGTCGCGACCATCTTCTGTCGGTGCTGAAGAGGACAGTGACCGCTTGTCGACCTTCATGCGGCTCACCAGTGTGACCGGGAGCGGTCTCCGTCGGGAAACTGAATCGGCCCCGGTTTCTTGCCGCCTTGTTGTTGGCGGCACCGGGTGGTGCGTCGGATGAGGTTAGCCCCTCCGGCGGTTGTTAGTCAGGTGCCTGCGCGGAGCTCTTCAAGGGTGATCAAGCTGTCGCAGTCCGGGCACGGGCCGCCGGGGCCGAGGCGGGTGGCGAAGGTGTTGCAGTCCGCGCAGCGTTGCTGACCGAGGTAGCGGGT
>JAABUM010004916.1_pt1 | contig 14549 bp, 20 predicted proteins | sample 5559161 | NCBI WGS metagenome assembly JAABUM01 (sample SAMN10711868, study PRJNA513369) | rock metagenome | isolation source: Antarctica rocks | place: Antarctica: Victoria Land, Siegfried Peak nord
GCGTGTTTGTCACTCACCAACACAGTGCTGTGGCTGTAGGTGCGAGCGCGGCGGGCCTTCCTGGACGGCGCACACTACCAGCCAGTGGCTGACGCTGTGGCGGCGGCGGTGGCTGCAGGGCTGGGGATTGGCGGCGGCGCGGCGGCAGAGCAGCGATCGGCAGAAGGCTTATTGAAGCAAACAGCAGCGGCACAGGCTGGGGGGCAGCTGCAACGCGCAGAAGCCGTGGGCGAGGCAACAGCGGGGGCGGCAGTGGAGAGCGGCAATGCCGCGGCAGATGCAATGCAGCACCGCGGCGGTGGGGCGAGCTGCCGCCTCCATGCGCCTGACAGGCCGTTCCATGTCCTGGACGCTGGCTGTGGTGCGTGCCTCTGAAGAAGCAGACTCTCAATTGGATCTGAGAAGCTGGTTTAGACCCCATCCTGCGGTCCGCACCTCCACCGCATGCCCCTGCAAAACCTATGCCCAGCGTCTCCTCAAGCGCCGCGCAGGTGAGGGCTACTACCTGGGGCAGCTGCTGGCGCGGCTGCAGGCGGTGGGCGTCTGTCCCGCAGCCTTTGGCCTGGACGTGTCGAAGATCGCGGTGCGGATGGCGGCCGGCCGGCACAAGGGCGCGCGTTTTGCCGTCGCCAGCTCCTACCGCCTGCCGTTTGACGACCAGGTCGGTCTCTTGCAGCCTGTCGACCCAACAATCAGCGACGGTTTGCGCACAGCCAAACATTTTTCATGAAATAGAATGCACAGGCGTGACTGAACAGGGTATGGCGGTGTATCTGTAAACCTTCCATCGTCAAAGCCCCCCACAGGTGAAATTAGATTAGATTAGATTAGGTTAAATTAGATTGTGCGTCATGCCGCAGGTGTTTGACGTGGTAGTCAGCGTCTTTGCGCCGTGCCCCGCGGCGGAGTTCCGGCGCGTGCTGCGCCGCGGCGGGTCGCTGGTGGTGGCGTCCCCAGGCCCGGCCCACCTGGCGGAGTTCCGGGACCTGTTCTACGACGCCCCGCAGGCGCTGCCAGCGCGGCAGTCCACCGACCCCGACATGCAGGTCGGTCATGCAACCCAAAACCCTGTGAACCACCACTGCCTTCGCGCAGTGTGCCCACTTCTAGCGCCACAGCAGGATACAGGCCGGGGCAGGAAGCAGTCAAGCAAAACAGCCCGCCACCAGCGGTCCGAAGTCCAACAGGACTGCACTGTGGCAGTTGATCGAAACAAATCTGATGGTGCTCGCAGGGCCTGCCGTCGCCGGAGCACGTGGAGCATGTGCGGTACCCGCTTCAGCTGCCAGGGCCTGCCGCGGCGGAGCTGCTAGCTATGACGCCCTACTTTCACAAGGCGTCGGAAGCGCAGCGGGAGGGGGTCCGGGGTCGCCATGCAATGGCCATGAGCGTCGAAATCAGGGTGGCGCGCTACCGGCTGGGCTGATGCTTCCGTCGGTCGCACAAGCGCCCATGATGCGCCGGGAGATGCGGCGACGGCCTCGCGAGCTGCTGTGCAGATGCAGTGCCCTCATCTGCTAGTGGCGAGGCAAGTGCAGACGTCTTGCATAACGACAGCCATGCACACAGACTTGTGCATGGGGCGGGGCGCTCGCGGGCTGGAGAGCCGGAAGTCGTTGATGAGGGTGCATCCAGCTGCCCGTTCTTGTTGGACTTATCGCCGACTGCGGCATCTGATGGCATGTAGGTGACTGCGCAGGTTTTCCATCCCGATGACGGACCCAAACGGCAGCGCTGGGTCTATAGCAGGCCGCGTTGCTGAGACCCGCAAATGCATGCGGACAGAAAATGCGAAACTGCTGAAGGGAAGTCGTGGTTTCAAATTCGTATGAATCCGCTCGCTGTACTGTTCCAGAAATCTACTTGACAAATTGCAACCCAGTGCTGCCCCGCACCGCACCCCAAAGCACAGTAAGCGTTCATGACTTCACACATTCCACAGAAACCTCCGAGGTCTCGGAAGTTCAAATTAGAGGCAGGCAGGCAGCAGCTGCTGCTCTGGCTCAGGCGGCAGTCCCCCGCACAAAACAGGATCAGGGTTGCACACTACTTCGGGTTCGGGTTGCCCTTGTTGAGAGCTGCGTGTGTGCTGCAGCCACGGGATGACAGTCGTCAGAGGTGCTATTCATCGCGAGGGCAGACAATCCATCAGAGACAGGCAGGCTCACAGGACATATAAGTGCACATCTGCGGCAGGGCACTGACGGATCATTGACGTACCTGCCCCTGGCGCCCCAGTCGGGAGACGCGATGTCAAAGAACTGCAGGGCAGACGATGTAGTGTATGAGAGAGCCTGTCAGAGGCGAGAAAGTCTATGTCTGCACGGCAGCAGCACATGATAGGGTATAAGCCTCACGTTGATATACACCCGGTCTGCCGGCACCGAAAGGTGCTTGCCGATTGTTTCAGTCAGCGCGGCGCTGATCGTGACGTTCTTGTCCCCGCCGATGAAGCCGATCGATGCCACCTCCAGAAATGCCGCCGGCTCCTCGGACCCAGCATAGAACATCTTCTGGTCCGGGTGAAACAGCGTCATGAAGCGCTGCGATGGCAGCATGCCAGTTACCGTTAATATCACGTTTGATACACGTTTGAGACACAAGGCAATGAAGATAGCTTTGCATGAAGTATATATTGCGCCTTGGGGAAGTCTGGCAGGTCTGGCAGGGTGGCGGGATGCAGGCGGCCTTGCGCACACCGGTTTCGTAATTTGCATCATCACAAGGTCATGTCATGGGGTCGGCCAGAAATTACTTCACCTCTTCATCCTTGCCAATGCTCCGTGCCGCTGCTGCTGTGAGGTCCTTCAGCAGCGCCGACGCATCAACATTTCCTGCCGGCACTGCAGCACACCATGTCGAGGGTCGGTTTTCCAAACACAGCATCAGGAGACACCGAACGCGGATAGACCGATGCTATTAGACAGCAGAGGCTGCAGCGTTGCAACCACCGAGGCTGCACCTCGAGAGGGTCACCAGCAGGATTGACTCTTGTTGGTATATCACCGTTTGTGTACAGGCTCAAGCGCGGCATGCTGAAGACGCCACAGTGATCGAAATTGCCGCGTTTGCAGCAAACTGATGAAGCGGTGCTAACAGCAGAATGAAGCGAAGCGTGCCATTACGTCGATTTTGGGGCATGCATCACGTGGTTGCTCTACAGCTGGAGTGATGAAACGATCCAGCATGGAGCAGTGTGCATCAACAAGCCGGCTTGACAGCAGACAGTCCTCACAAGACGAGAATCATGGATTGCTTCCGCGCGACGCTGCCCTCAAGCCTTCACTCATCTCGACAAGCGATGCCGGTGCCGCTCGTCCAGTCAAGAATCCCCGCGCAGACACATCTACAGGTGAGCGCGCTGTATTCCAATACAATTCCAGCGGGTTTCAAAGTCAATACATGGAGCAGGACTACGCCGCCAATCACTTGCCATCCTCACTCTCCACCTTCCTGATCTCCTGCTGAAGGTCCTGCACGGCAAGACATGGTGCGTCGACGCATGGCGGCTCATGATCCAGCATCGCGACTTGGCGTCAGTTTCCCCGATGACTGATGCACGAGCGATGGCCATTGTTGGGTCGCGCAGCACCCCAGGAGATTACGCTACATGGCCGGATCTGGGCTCTCAGAGCTGAAATGGGCTTCTGACCTGAAAGGAGGCTGTGGCGGAGCCGCGGCGGGCGGCGCGCTGCTGCGATGCATGCGGCGACCAGCCCGTTAGATAAATCACCTGCAACATGACGCAGGTGCAGTTCATTTCATTTCGTTTCGCTTCATTTCATTTGATCTCAATTCATCTCGTCCCAAAGAACACAACGGCGCAAGGAGTAGGTTTGTACAGACATGTGCACGGCGCCCTTGCACAAACAGCATCCACTCTGCAGATTCCAATGGAATATGGGAGAATGGCCTGGCAAGGAGAATGCCTTGGCCACTCGCGTACCTGAAAGGTGGCGGGCACAGTGCCGTCTTCCTCGCCGAACATCTCCAGGTACTTCTGCGCAGTCAGCATTGCTGTCTCCCGCCTGCTGGCGGCATGCGATGTCAGACAGCATTCGACAGGCAAGCCGTCTGACATCCAGTCGTGAACCCGTTCAGCAGTCCCACATTTGGCACTTCTTACTATCAGAAGACTGATAGCGGACGGCAAGGCATGGACCTGAGGGTGCGCCGCGCTTTGTGCACGGCGCTGCTCTCGCCCATGGCCTGCAGCCGCCGCACACAGTTACATCAGTGCTCTCTCTCAGCAAAACCCAAGTCCTCCTGGCAAAGTGGCCTGCATGCGACTATGGAGTCCTCCAAACGCATCCAAGGCTGGCGACACACCGAAAACGACAACGTGTGCTTTTGCTCACCCGGAGGTGGGCGATGAGGCGGGCGGGGTGGCTGTAGCGCACGATGATCTCGTCGACGTCCACAGCCGGGATGTTCAGCCCCGCCCGCGTCAGCAGATTGCCCGCGTCCCGCACCTAGGACAAACCAACACAATGGTAGCATTGGAGTAGCACTGGACCTGAGTGGGGCTGGTGTGTTCTTGGGACAGCTCAGCACCGACTGCTGCCTGACCCGCAGCCCAGCGCAACTGCACATGCTGTGCCGGCTAGTCGACCGTGCATGTCCATCATCTGCAGCGCCCATAGGGTCTACTGCAGTTGCCCACCTGCGCGAGGGGTGAGATGCGGGGAGAGACGCCACCCTCCAGCTCCTGCTCCGCCAGGGCGCACGCGATGCGCAGCTCCTGCGGCAGGATTCACATCGTCAGGGTGTGGTCGTCCAGTCACCATTTCCGAATGGAGGCATGGATGAGGCCTCATGCGAGCCTCGGCAGGCACTGAACTAGGCTGCGACGTGGTCGTCGCTGGTGCTCTTCACTCGGCAGATGTAACGCAGCGCGATCACGAGTGGCACCGTACCCTGGACCCAGAAACACACCTGCAGGCTCTCGCCGCCGAGCAGGGCGCCCAGCAGCAGGCCGTCCGGCTTGAGCGCCTTGCGGCACTGTGTCAGCGCTCCCTGCACGTTGGTGCAGCGTCCACATTTTCAGCATGTAGTTAAGACAATGCACAGGGCCGGGAATGGTCATTGCTGCCAACGCCGGCAGCACGATTCCCGTCCCCACACATTGGCAGCGCACATGCGACAGGCGGCTGTGGAAGCATCTGTGACCCTAAGTACACCACATACCAGAGTCCCCTGCTAGTACTTTGGATGCCAGTTCAGACCTAGCATACTAGGCACAGGGCTGTCGGACCGCAAGTAGCCCCCCGCCAGGGGGCCTTCAAGACGGGGAACTGTTCTGCGGCCCGTCCGGGCTGAAGAGCACGCGGTTTGCTGTCCGTCCGATTTACAGCGCGGGCACAAGTGCTGACGTGCCCGGCCAAGAAGCGGAAGGCTGTCTGTGTTGTCGAGCAACGAGGTTTTCGACGTGTTTATGACTCATCAGCGTGCGTCGGCAACTCACCGGCAGGTCGTTGACCCAATGCAACCCCAGCGGACAGATAATCACTGCAGCAGGCACAATCGATACATCAAGAGTGTTACAAAACAGTGCCATGAGCAATCAATGCCATGCGCAAGTCTCTGCCAAACACACATTTGGTTGAACGGAAACGTTTGCTCGGCGCTCACCGTCGACGCTGTGCTGCTGCAGCGGCAGAGCCTCCTCGTCTGCCTGAATGTAGCGCATCTGCAGCAACAATGGTGCATAAGGTCGTGATGTGATCTTCCTGAAGCAAATCTGCACGTTCACCCCATCGCTGAGTGCACATGAACACAGGGCGCATCTAGTCATGTCCGTTGCTTGTGGCAGATATTGATGCAATCGATGCGCGTTTTTGTTGTTTGGACTGACCTTTGGCATCTTGATGTCGGGGTCAGAGTTTCGAAGCTCCTCCTGTGCAAGTTATTGACCACACCTCAGTGCGCCGAAAGCAGTGTGCCGTTCGTAGGCAGTCAGCTCTGAACTGCAACAGTGCAAGCCCATGCGGACCAGAGCCAGCAGTTTGCATCCAAATCTGCAGTAGCACAACTGGCAGCGCGGTGCAACTGCATCTCGAATGCTGGGTTGTGGTGCTGCAATGATGCAGTATCTCAAGACGCAATACCTCCTGCTGGCGTGCACGCTCAAGCATCTCCGCGGAAGTGTCAAGCAATAGGACCTCCTCAATGCCTGCACGTCCGCCCGCCAACCGGCGCACAACATTGGCACCTGCATGCAGACGAGTGAAGCTTTCGATGCGTGAAGCTTTTCGCATCCTGGCAGATGGTGTCCTGCTGTCCTTGCCCGCGTGACCTCGCCAGGCAGTTGTGACATGTAGATGCAGCCACGACTGTGAGGGAACCGCCGTGATGCGGCAGGAATGTGTAAACGGCTGAGGGGAGGCCGCACCCGCTCCGTTGATGACGGCAGCCACGCGGAAGGTCCGTTTGCAGTCGTCAAGCCTGTCCGCTAAACCCTCTGCCACTGCCTCCTGCGCATCCGCAGCAGCCAATGGTATACATGGCTTCTATGAGAGCAGAAACGGCACCAAGCGTTTTCGTGTCATGAATTTCCAGCCGAGTCTACGCTGCTTACCAGCACTGGGTCGTCTGGTGACTGCAGTCGAGCAGCGCGGTCGCGATGCTTCCGTTTGAGGTCTCTGCAGCCGAAGGTTGCATATCGCAAAAGGCTACAACATTCAGCAGGCGTGAAAACTGAGCAGCGCACGCTGTGGTTCTTGGGCCAGCATTCTCCGTCAAGCTACACCAGTGCCTCCTCACCTGTCGAAGATCTCAGATGCCGAGGCGTCCGGCGACCCAACGGCAGCAAAGCCTCTACCGATGCCGCCGCCGCCGCCGCATTTCTGGACTGCTGCACCCGGCTGTGCCGCGAGTGCAGGGCCTGGCCGCGGCTGGCGACCAGCTGCTGCGGCATGGTCGACGTGCACGGGAGGCGATATGCAGAGGCTGCTCAGCTGCACAAGTTGTGTGGCGGAGCCAGTGCGCGGCAGCCGATCAGAAAGCGCACCGACGGCTGGCAACAGCAAGCAGACTGTCCTTAAAGTGCTGTTGACTTGCGATGAGCAGCCCAGGTAGCCGGGCAAGCGCAGGAATAGCATTGCAAGTGAGTGCAGCCACCTCAAGTTCCCAAACAGTGACACGTCCGACGGTGCAAGGTGACGCGGGAACTCTGGCAGCAATCGCAGTGCTCGAGACGGAGTGCAATACAACCGAATCACAATCTGCAAGTGAAGTAGCGAGGTAGAAATAACCAGGTGCTGAGACTCGAGCACAAAAGTGCCCACGAAGCTTCAAGCAAGATGTCGAGGTGCAGCTTCAGCATAAGTCTCGTTTACGGATGCAGCGCTTGCATAAGCTCCCGCCGAGGCTTGCTTGATGTCCAGGCAGCCTGCATCAAACGGCGATCCTCGCAGCGCTGAGCCTGTATTGGCATCAGCTGTGCTCTCGCCCAACAATCCGTTGAAAACTAAGGAGGAGGCACTGGAAGCTTGTGTGGAGCAGCACAGTGAGTGGCCTGATCCAACTTGATGCTCCATTTCGATATCCCGCGCCCACTTCGCAATGCATGGAGCACTTTGATACACCGCCATGCATGCCGCTGGCACGCGTAGTGCGGCCACATGCGCAAGCATTGTCGTTAGCAAATGCTGGTCATAGCCCAGACATAAAAGTCCAGCATTCATGGCCAGATTCTGCAAAGCTTGGCAGCACTGGCAGCCTGCCGGCGTACCAAGGCGCCAGACTATCGCCTGACCGTGACCCTGTATGCGCATGCAGAGGCTCTGGTGGATTGTTTCAGAACCTGCAGCTTCCTCGGGTGGTGCTGCAGAGAGGAGCATCACGAGTTCTGGGACTGCTACGCCCGAGAGCGGGTGAGCGATCAACACCGCAGTGTCAGCACCGGTGTTGATGTGCATGCGACAATGCCTGCAACCCCCTCCCCTTTATTCGATGGCGCGATGACTGGAAGCCAACTCTGATGCTGCCTGCTCTGCCAGGGCACGGACGAGACAAAGGTCACGACAAGCATCACCAAGTGGCTCGGCCGGTAGCGCCTCGGCTGTGACCATTACGCCCTCCCTGCCAGCCGGCTGGCATACAAAAGCAGCAGCAGCGACAGCAGCTGCCGCAGCAACAGCAGCAGCAGCAGCAGCAGGAGGGAACTGCCTCAGCCACCACCTGCCGCCCAGCCAGTCAACTCCACAGGCGCTTGCACAACAAGCGGTTGAGCATCACCCGGCACCAATGCACCACCGGTTTGCTAACTCTGAACGCCGGGGCGGGCCGCCCGTTGCCGCCAGCCAGCACACAGGCACAATGTCAGGCAGCAGCCCCACCTGCTGAACTGCCAGCCGCCCTTGCTGGGCTGCAGCTCTAGCCGCCGGTACAGACACATCTCAGTTTCGATTCGATCGTGGCCGTCACTGCCGCCGCTGCGCGGAGTCATGGCGGCGAAGGCACGGCTGCTGGAGCTGGTGGCAGCCAATGCGCCGGTGCTCTACCTGCACCCCGCCGACCGCTACATGCCCTGCTCCGTCGACTGGTTTCGTGAGTCTCACATCCCGAAAACCCCGCATGTTCGTACGAGAAATGAACAAGCAGCGTGGTGAGGCTAGCCCGGCAGCACGGCTGAGCTGCGCGATCGCATGATGCCAATCAATGAAGGGTTGGAAATGGGGTCTTGAGCAAGAAAGCGACACTGTGCGGATACTGAGCTTGCGCAGCATCAATATTCATGCCTCGCAGCTGCACTCCGCATCAAATCCACCAGCCGTAGCACAAGAGCCTCACCTTTCTGCCCGGCCCCGCAGTGCATCACGCCGAGCTGCGGGTGGCTGGCTCCCGGCAGCAGCACCGAGGCGCTGCTGCTGGGTTAAGGCGCCTTCGCTGCTCCAGCCAAGCCCGGGCTTGACTTCCGTTTGTTTCTGGTTCCTGATCCCTGCTCTCTTCCCGGCCTGCGCAGTCCAGCACGCGAGCTGCAGCCAATGGCGCGCAGCAGCTGCGACGAGGCCCTGCTGCTGGCGTCACCCCGCCAACCCAAGCCCGAGATCCGTGTTGACATTTCCTCTGTTCTTCTTGATCCCTGTGCCTCGCGGCTTGCAGTGCAACACAGCGAGCTGCGGCGGCTGGCGCCCGGCGGCGGCGACGAGGTCTTGCTTCTGGAGCGGGGAGCCGTCACCGCCGCCGCGCTGGCGGATGCACAGGCGACCCACGGCAGCGGCGGGCAGCTGGACCTGCACCTGCTCCAGGCCGGCCGCCTGGGCTGCCCAAAGGTGCGGATTGGATTCTACGTCATCTTTGTCAGACCGAACTCATACGGCGGGTAGCTGGACCTCCGGCTACTCACGGACGGCCGCCTAGGCTGCCCAATGGTGCGCTGGCATCGTGTCTATCTTAGTGTAGAGTCACCCACAAGCTTGCCTCCAATTTTCACACCAGGCCGGTTTTGGATCCTTCACTCGAATGTAAGGGTTTTGGACTTGTTTGCGGTTGCAGGAACTCCTTGACGACGTGCCGCTCTACGTGAACGCAAAGGAGGTGGTGGATGCGTCTGGCCGTGCGGAGGCCCTGGAGCTGAATTACCTCACCCTATACGCGCACAACGGTGGGACGCTCATTGTTTGGCAAGGCACTAGGAAAGGATAATTGTCGCTGTTGTTGGTGTGGCCTTCTTGCTGTAGACAGTGCGACGCATCAGGCGGAAGCTCGAAAAGCGAAAGGCCTGATCACTCAGCCGGGTGACTGCTGTGGATGCAGGCCCGTACCCGGTCTTTGGTAGCAAGGTGGGCGCACATGATGGCGACTGGGAACACCTAACCGTCAGGTTAGTGTGTTTGCTTGCATGCCAATTTTCGTTGACATTCTCCCGCCGCGGGGTACTCTTCCGTCCTCGCATTGCTTCGTGTTCGTCACGGAACGCGCTTCTCGCCTGTGGGCTGCGTCTTGCACACACACTCCACGGCGTGATTTGTAGAACAGGGATTCCTGTATCGATTTCGACACGATTACTGGTTTCTGGCTGACAAGGAAGCTGGAAACAGAAGCAGAAAGAGTGTCCTTCCAAACTGGCAGGCTGGATGCGGAAACAGGCCGTACGCTGGGCGCCTACTACCACGCGCACCGCAACCACGACGGGGTGTGGGTCGCGGCGGCGGACCTGCCACGCTGCCGCGTCGGCAGCGGCCGCCCTGCCGCCTACGTCGCGCTGCACGGTGCGCCTTGCTTTGATCTGGGATTTGGTTTTGCTTCCGGATTGCTAGGTCTTGGATTTGGATGAGCGTCAACATGCCAGCTGTTCGACGTGTCGAACAAGTCGAGTGGAGCCCCGCTTGGGCGTGCCTTCTTCCGACTGAACCCTGCCAGCAGCTCGGTCTTTTCCCATTCCATGTCTGCCTCCCAAGCCTGCGGCATGCGAGGCGACAGGCGATCGACAACAACTGATGCTGCGTAGGCCACGGCACATACCCTAGCGCGGGCAGGCAGCTGCGCGCGATGCTGTTCGCCAACGACCACTGCTCGCATGCGGGGCCCGTGTGGCGCCCCCGCCGCTGCTTCCTGCTGCCGCACCTGTCCGACATGTCGCCCGACGCCGCACGTGAGTCGCTCTATATACATATCTCAGTTTCCAAAGACAGCCAAGGTGGCGCCCCCGCTGCTGCATCCTGCTGCCGCACCTATCCGACGTGTCGCCCGACGCCGCACGTGAGTTGTCCTATTCGTACATTGAGGAGACTGGTTGCATTCGAGGCGCGTCTCCAAGATGCACAGAAGACGCGAAGATAACGATTTTGCCGTTTCTGCCGCAGACGCGGACGCGCCTGCGCCGGGCCAGCGGCGGCTGATGCGCGTGCCCAGCCGCGGCAGCAGCCTGGCGCTGCCGCCGCTGCCCAAGGCGTCCGAAGCCCCGCGGCGCCATGCCGCGCCACATGCTGCAGGCGGAACCCCCGGCGGTAACGGTGCTACCGTGCCGCAGCCAAACGGCAATACGCATGGCCAGGCGCAATCAGTGGCCGCGGCGGCGATGGCGCCGGGCACTGTGCCCCTGGGCGGCGTGCAGATGGCGCAGGCGCCGGCAGACGGAGCGGAATCTGCGGCATCAGCGGCGCCGGCGCAGCCAGAGTCTGTGACCCTGGGTGGCGTGGAGGTAGCAGAGGCGCCGGCGGAGTGGCTGCGCTTCGCGGGGCGCTGGGGCACGCTCGGCGGCGGCACGCCCAGTCCTGCGACCCAGCGCTGGTTCCTGCAGGTGTGTGAAGGCTCAGCAGCAGCTCAGATACGACCACCATGTACTCTTCTCCAGTCATGGAAACTGTTGCGGCGGCGGCACGCCCCATCCCCGCCATTGTCACGTTGGTTCCTGCAGGCGCGTGCTCATGTCACCGAAACCTGCTTGTGGAACCTGAGGTCTGGTGTCGTGCGGCGGCGCGACACCCAGCCGGGGGACCCAGCGCTGCATGGTGTCATTGCTCATAAGGTAAATTCATGCACGAGCCACACAAGGCTGTTGCATGCCCAGCCCCGCCCTGCAGCGCTGGTTCGTGCGGACACGTGCCGGCAAATAACGAACCTGCGAGCAATGTTCAATCACGCGACGCAGCGTTGGATCCTGCGGCCGCCGCTCATCCAGACATGCGTCACAAAGACCGCCATGTGGTGGCCTCACCCGATCCTGGACTGTGTATCGAACGTGCAGGCAGGTGCATCTCCGACGCTGCATCTTCGACACGCAATCCAGGAGGCGACCAGGGCAGCATGGCTGGTGTACTGCTGTCTGAAAGACAGACCTTTCAAACTTTCGACCTGTTTAGAGGCATTGACTGGATCCTGCAGGCGGAGCCGCCGGTGAGCCGGACGCTGCTGCGGCGCATTCTGCATTTCCCGGCAGAGGCTCAGCTGCCACACGGCGGCGCGTGAGCTGCCGCACCGCGACTGGATGTGGTGCCGCGGCCTCACGAGGCATCAAAGGGCTACTTAGTGTCTAGTACAAACAGATCTGACAGATAGAACATTCCAATACTTCGGCGCAGTCTGGCGTGTAGCAGTCTGCTATTCGACTGTCAAGCGCGCTGTCAGTCGATTCGACTGTCAAGCGCGCTGTCAGTCGATGGGTGCATTTGCTTTGACCTGTGACCACGTTCGAACTATAAGCACCTGAAAGCTTGACATCTGGATGTTGCCAGATGCCAGCGACTACCTACGTTGTGCAACAGCATTATTACGTCTGTTTCATTCATCGCTGCAATTCATATTGGCATTGTGGACGCACGTTGTCTGGACTGCGTTTTACAGAACGATTTGCAAACAACTGAAACTTGCCGGCGCCTTCCGCTCTGGAGGGGTGGGGGCAACAGCGGCATTCGTGTCAGGACAGCGCGGTGGCAGGGAACCTGCTGCGTTGGCTTCTCTTTCCACTGCCTCGCCGCGGCAACTCGAGCAACTCACACAGCCTGCATCGGTTTGCATGCTCGCTGCGAAAATTTTGCACTCCCATCGTCCTCCAACCTCTGCTCGATGGGGACACCCGGGGGATCGTACAACAATGTGCTAGATGAAACTGCCTCTGAAGGGTTGGCAGGCGCGGGCCTCTGGCGCTGCTGCCGCGCGTGAGAAACTGCGCTGCGGCGCAGCCAGCCGCAGCCTGCGGCGCGCTGCCAAAACCCTGGCGCCTGGTGCGCGGCTGGGCCGTGCCAGGGCCGCGAATGACCTGCCAACTTCGCTGGCCCCCGCCGGGACGGCTGCTGCTGCTGCAGGGTGGGGCGACGCCGCTCAGGCGGCCTCCACCTCGTTCAGGCCGTAGTTGTTTGTCGACACCCCCGCGTAGTTGACGCTGTTGAACCGCACGACCACCGGGTAGAGGATGCCGCTCTGCACAGGCGCAGGGCTTCACAGCTTCAGCACCCACCAACAGCGAGCGACCTTGCTGACTGACTCCTGAAAACAGTAGACTGAGCTGGTAGACTGAGCTGCGAGACGGTGTGCTGCGAGCATCCATCGCTGTAAAGGCCGCGATCCAAGAAGCCATCGGCGCCTTCAGCAAATACATAAGCCATCCGAATGCTGCCAGCTACCGCAGCCCGCAGGCTCACCCGCATGCCACCAGCAGTTCATGGTGACAGCAACTGCCAAGTAAACAGATTGACGTTGTTTGAGACCCACCTGGTCAACGGACACCACCTTGCCAACCTCCCGGTACCAGAAAGACTCTGGCCGCAGCACACGCACCTGCGGCGCGGCACCCAGAATTTTCAAGTTCTCAGCTTCAGGATGCTACATATACATGTGCATCGCTCTGCAATATCCGTTGGCTCTGCCAGCAACCAGCCCAGCACTCAACCCAGAAGCGGTGCAGGCGGTCTGCTGATGGCATCAGCAGCAGAGTCTGCTGCCGCGTTCCCGCCCCGGGCCAATTCCCGCAGTAAGCGCACTCGAGGATCGCTGGACTGCCGAGATCAGCAGGTTGTGCTTACCTGCGAGCCGCGCTTCGGTCCGACCTCCGGCTTCTTCTCCTTAGGGGAGTCGCTGCCCTTGGGCTGTCTGCAGCACAGTTGGGAGCGCGGGCGCAATCAACAAAATATTGCGCTCAGCAGGACCAGTCGTGGCACAGCGAGACGTTGCACTGACAGTGTCTGTTCCTCAGCAGGATCGAGTGCAAAAGGATGTGATAGCACAGGGTGCATATCCCACGCTTTCAGTTCCAAGCCTTTTTTTAGATTGCCACCACGAGATAATGGATCAGAGCAGGCAGAGGACGGGCAACTCACGCCTTCACCGGCTCCTCGCCTGCGCGCACCACCCGCATCGGGCGGCGGGCTGTAACGCGGCCTGCAGGGCGCGATCAATCCGTCAGGTTCATGCAGAAGCACCGGAGATACTTAGCCAAGGTCCTGCCCTGCCCAGCCCTGCTGCTCAACGAGTGAGACTGCCCAACCGCAGCCTCGGTAAAGTGATGGACCGCCCCATAGAGCGGATCCACTGCTCGCTGTGCAGCTCTGCCCCCGGATCCGCATGCTGGGACCACCTCAGCAGCTCCCATCGCAAGGGCGCTCCCAGCCTGTCGGGGCAGCCAGCGGCATCCAGACCGCTGCACGATCTGCACCCAGCTCCACTCGTGCTGCTCTGATGCTCGCAACCTGCACAGGCGCCTGATTGGGGCCGAGGGCACCAGCACAGCTCACCGCGTGGGGCGGCCACCAGCCGGGTGCTGGCGAGGGCGCTGCTGGAGGCTGCGATGCACGCCATGGCTGCGGCTGATAAGGAGCTGATGGCACGAGTGAGAGGGGGAGGCGCGACGCTGGCAGTCTGCGGGCGGGCGGGCTCGGCAGCTAAGCTTATCGTTTGGCACAGTTGATTCTGGCGAGATGGTAAGATGGTTGTGTAACCCTTGACGACCCCTGTCGGACAACAGTAAAAGGGTGCGCGAGGGTAGCTCCGAAAGGCCCGACATATCCACAACCTGGCCCGGGAGCACTCCAACGGGGGATCAAGATCTTGATCCCCGTTGGCACAACTCGGTATCCCTGGCAGCTCTCTTGCACGACAGTCATGTAAAA
>JAABUM010004917.1_pt1 | contig 14542 bp, 13 predicted proteins | sample 5559161 | NCBI WGS metagenome assembly JAABUM01 (sample SAMN10711868, study PRJNA513369) | rock metagenome | isolation source: Antarctica rocks | place: Antarctica: Victoria Land, Siegfried Peak nord
GCGAGGTGACAAGGGCACCGGCATCGGTTATGGATTGGAAGGGTGCGTTAGCCCCGCTGGAGCAAAGTAGCAGCGGGGCTGACGCACCCTTCCAATCAACATCACCTCGAATTAGACCACTACCCGAGTCCACCGCCGTGCCACCGAAGGTGGTGGCTAATGAGGCGTGTTGATTAGGTTGATTGCTGTCGAGGTTGAGCGACCATCCGGTGACGCCAAATCTCTGTTTTCCAAGTTCTGGATTTGTGCTTGAGTAGAGTGGAACGCCACCAACCAGTGACGCAAGGACGCCCCTATCTGCGAAATTCTGAGAAGTTGTGTATTGGTCGAGTGTCATCCAACCAATCTGAACGGCATCTTGGCCAGTGGTCGGTTCGGGATAAACTTTTGTAATCATGCCGTCGCCGCTTTTCGGACCAGGAGTATCCTTGATCGTTGCCACTGTTGGTTGCCCTCCTCCGACCAACTTTACTGGTGGATCATAGTAGGGAAAGATGTTCGGTTCGTTGACCGAGTCATTGGTGTTTTGGCTGAGGCCGATTGTATCTTGAGTGGCGATAGGGTGAACCGGATAAAGTTGCCCCTGGATTGCTCCAGGATACCATTGCAAAGGTTGCGGTGTAGAAAAGCTTATATGGGTGGTGGCATTGGGAAGCAGATTCTGCTGCACCGCGACACCATAATTCTGAAGTTGTGGAGCAGTGACATCCAAGCCACTTGGCAACAAGGTTACGCTGGCTTTGACCGTAATAGCATCGCCACCGACAACAGTGTAATTCAGGCCTGTCAGCTGATAGTCACCACCCGGCGTGGCTGTGACACTCATGTTACCGAAGTGGAAGACGCTGACAGATGCAGAACCTTGCTCTTTTTGTGTGCCGTTCCCGGTGTCTCTGATGGCCTTGATAACGGCATCATTTGCACTGTTACTTCCGGAATTGCCGTAGATGCTGAACGATTTATGGCTTCCGTCTTTAGAGCCTATCCGAATAACTCATTCTTCTCCAAAAACGGCAGAGTCTAAAAGACGTAAAACGCTATGCGGGATTGAGCCAGAGGCAATTTATGGTCTCCTCTCCAAAAGGCTCCAAAGGGTTATTCGGATAGGCTCTTAGGAAGGGTGATGGTCGTGGTGCTCAGGTTCAGCTTTCCGGCCGGGTTGCTCAACGTGACCGTGAAATCGGCGTCAGGGCCACCATTAGCCCAGATTTCACAGGGTATGTTGCCGCCCAACTCCACCAAATCATCATTGGTCGCGCTGGTGTTGACTTGGATTTGGACATCGTATTTGTCGGCGTGAGCAACACCACACGCTATGAATAGCCCCAACGCGATAGTCAGGGGAGAAACAGCTTTGAAGAGTTTGTGCATGAGATTGTTTGGAATTTGGAAGTCATTCGACTCAGGTTGTTTGCCCGGTTGGGCGGTTGTCAGGGTTGAACTTCGACGTGAACAGGCACTTGTAGCTGGAAGTTCGGGAAGTTCGGGCTGGCGATGGTTAAGGTCGCTTCGATGGTGGCTCCCGCTTGAAGCGACTCCGGCGCGACTTGAACGGCGAGCGGTCTTGTGGCCTCGACGAAGAGAGTTCTGGGATTTTCCACTTCCCCCAAGGTAGCCGTGATTTTGGGGTTGTCACTTTGCACCGTCATCGGGACACCGCGAAAACTGCTCACTGTCTGCTTCTCGATTAGCGGCGTGCCAGGAGCCAATCGGCGAATGGGCACCATGTGGTTGCCTCGCTGCACGTTTTCGCCCCACCAAGGGAGTTCCCGTTTCGGTGCCGAAGGCGCTTCGGGGCGTTTCACGATCACATCAAACTGCCTTGGCTCGACAATGGGCGTCTTTTCCCACTGCTCAATCAAGTGAAGGTAGTCGTGGGCGATGTTCAGGTTGTTCTTCACCATGTCATCGGGCGTTGTGACTTTGGCGTAGTGCTGTTCCGCGTCTCGAACACTCTGGCGCGCTTCATCCCATCGGTGTTGAGCGTAATAAGCGGCGGTCAGTTCGTTGTCAAGCACCACATGGATGTCGTCCGCAAGAAACCCACTTACAGGGCGCTTCAGCACGACGATTGCGCCATCCAAGTCACGCTTCGCAAACAGTTGTTCGGCTTGGTAGTAGAGCGCCATGCCACTCATCCAGCCATCGCCCTGCTTTTGCAACTGCTCGCAGAAGTAGTTAGCTTTTTCCTGATTCCCAACTTTCCAGTAAGCGCGCGCCGCCCCAAGCATCATCTCGGCGGCGAAGTGCGGATATTGGCCTTGCAATACATCGCGCCCTCGCTCGAAAACGGCCTGCGCTTTCTCCGGTTGTTTTTGCCTCGACCAAAACTTGCCAAGTGCCAGAAACGCCAACCCCTGTTCATAGGGCGCCTGCGTGTGCTTGAGCACCGCTTCATAAAGAGGCGCGGCTTTTTCATCGCTCTGGCTGGCGTAGAAGTCGGCCAGCGCCAGTTGCACGGCCTTGGGTTGCCTGAGCGCGTCTTTGAACACATCAGGCGCGTGTCGCACGAGCAAACCACCCAACGAGACGCGCAACCTCTTCGATGCGTCATCTTCGCCGCCCGCCAGACCTGTGTTCAACCCCGCTTGAACCGCCTGAGCATCAAGCAAGCCCTTCTGTCAAGCCTCTTCCGGGGAGATCGCTCCCTTTTGCAGCGCTTCCCACACCGCCGCGCCGCCTGCATCAGACGCATCCACTTGCAGATCCACTGTCGGCAGAGCATCGGGCGCCGCAACAACCGGAGGCGGAGCATCGGCCCGCGCCACGACGCCTATGCCCGCGCAGCACAAGCCCGACATCACCCCCAACCAGGTGCGCCTCTTCATGGCGTGCCTCCTGAACGATCAAGTCCGAGTTTGTGAATCTTGGCCAGCATATCCGTGCCATGCGTCGAGACGCGAACATCGGTATCAATCCAGCGCACGATGCCCTGCTTGTCGATCAACACGCTCATGCGTCGATCTACATCAGTTGGTTGTTCCACTGCGCCATAAAGCAAAGACAACTTGCGGTCAGTGTCTGGGATGAGCGGGAACTGGAAGCCCCATTGCTTAGCAAAGGCCAGTTGACCTTTGTCGCCTTCTGCCGGGTCAATGGAGACGGTCAAAACCTGAGTCTGCGTCGAAATCTTTTAGGTGATCCTGCAAACTTGATAAGTGAGTGGCACAGCCGCCAGTAAAACACTTGGGAAAGAAGGTCAGCAACACGTTCTTCTGTCCGCGCAAGTTACTCAAGCGCCAGAGGTGTCCGTTGGCGTCTGGGACAGCAAAGCCAGGTGCGGCCTGCCCAACTCTAAGAGCGCCTAAATAAAAGCGGCTGTGGTGCGTGAAGGTTTGGATTGGAAAGTGGATGCGCTTTATCAAGCCAAACAACGAGCTTCGCCTTCCCACGCAAAAACATCCACCGCTTTTATTTAGGCGCTCTAAGCGTAGGAAGCGGCGAGCCAATGGCCGTTTGATGATCGTCTTCGGCTCGCGGAAGTAGTGCGGCTTGAGCCGCGCCGAGAAGCTATTCTGCGTTTGCGCCTTTGGCTCCGCCCTGCGCCTTGAGGAGTTGCTGTGCCCACCAGCTTTTCCAGTAGGCGATGGAAGGCTCTTCATCCGAACGCTTATAGTTTTTGTTCCAGGGAACGTAGTTTGGGCCGGGTTGAGAGGTGATCTCGGCCAACGCCAAGATCGTCTGGAAGCGCACCCGGCTGTCAGGGTCGTCCAACAACGGGATGAGCCGAGGAACAACCTGGTAGGCAGCTTGGCGAACCGTTAACTGTTCTTTTTTGCCCTCGGTCTGCGGCGCTGTGGAGGGAACCGGGCTGACTGCATTCACTCCCATCGTGGTCGGGTTCTTCAACTCCAGGATGATAATGCGGATGGCCTTGATGGCCGAAGCTCTCACCTCTGCGTCGGGATGGGAAAGCAGTAGCACCAAGTCGGAGAACCCCGCCGGATCGCGGATGAGGTCGAGGGACAAGCGAATGTCCCGCGTCGTTTTCTGAACTGCCAAATCCTGGCTCTGCGCGTTGTTTTGGATGTAGGTGATGGCGGGAGCAAGAGCCTGCGGCTGATTCTGATGCAGGAGAGCTTCGATAACCCTGCCCCGCAAGTTGACGTCTATGCTGGGATTGGAGAGCAGCTCTTGCAAGCGTTTGTTCGTGGTGGCGTCAGGCGGAAAGTCGCGCAGTTGCTCGACGGCCCACACGTTGAGAGGCATCGTCCATTGTCGCGCTGCGGCACGAGTCTCTTCGGTTTGGCCCTCTGTTTGTGCCAGATTGCGCTCATCTTCCACCGAAAACACCTTTTCAGGCGTCAAGCTCCACAGCAGCTCACTTCGCACCGCTTCAAGGGCATCCGAGTTCGGTGAAGCAACATTGGGGTTGCCCTGGCGCACGGAGAACTTGAACTGATAAGGATTAACGCCCACCAGTTGATCGCCGTCTCTTTTGAGGAAGAACAGATCGTAATCGCCGGGAGCAACGCTCTGGGGAAACGGGCCCATTGGATTGATGAGGTTCCAGTCAAGTAAAGACACTTGGGCCTCGCTTCCCTGGAGCTCACCTTTGAGAACACGATCTACCTGGATAAACCCGCACATCTTGCCTGCAATTGGCCCCTCGACTTTGAGGACGCGACCACGCACAATCAGGTCGGATCGTGGCACCATGCGAGAGAGGGAGATGCGGCTGAACAGGAAGGCTCCCGCAGGATGAGACCAGGCGAGGATGATAAGAACGCAAACGATGCTCGAAAAGTGCCTCATGGTTATTGTCTCCCGTGATCTAAGTAGTATTGAGTGGTGAACTTGCCGAGCAAGAGGCACGTTTTCCGACGACACATCAACGTGTTGATCTTGTTTGGCGCTCGGCCACCGACAACGAAGGCGCGTTGAGGGGAACGCTACTTGTTCAATTCGGGTTCTTTGATGTTGGCAGGAGCATCAGCGCCAGCCGCGCCGGGAAGCTGTTCTGCATTTGTATCTTTGACCTGGTTCTGTGCCTTGAGTCGTTGAGTTGCCCACCAGCTTTTCCAGTAGGCGATGTAAGGCGCTTCATCTGATCGCTTATAATTTTTGTCCCAGGGAACATACCCTGGGCCTTTCCCCGGCTGCGAGGTGATCTCGGTTAAGGCCAGAATGGTCTGGAAGCGCACCATCGTGTCGGGATCGTCCAACAACGGGATGAGCAGGGGAACAACCTGGTAGGCGGCTTGACGGGCCGTGAGTTGTTTCTTCTTCGTCCCGCTTTGGTCGGAAGGCGGGGTGGTCGCCGGGACGACGTTCACCTGGGCTAAAGACGGAAACTTCAACTCTTGGATGAGCCTGGCCATTGCTATGATCGCTGACGCTCTCACCTCGGCATTGGGATGAGAAATCAACGGCACGAGATCCGAAAACCCCGCCCGATCGTGGATCAGGCTGATTGAAGAGCGGATGCTCTGCGTTGCTTTCTGAACTGCCAACTCCTTGCTGTCAGCGTTGTCTTGGATGTATTTGACAGCAGGAGCAAGAGCCTGTGGCTGGTTCAAGCGCAGCAAGGCTTCGATGAGACGCCCTCGAAAAATGACATCGAGTTTGGGCGAGGAGAGAAGATCCTCCATGCGGTTGATTGTTTGCTCATCACGCGGAAAAAACCGCAGTTGCTCGATGGCCTGCACGTTGAGGGGCATCACGTATCGCCGCATTAAGGTGCGAGTTTCTTTATTCTCACCCTCTGCTTTGGCCAAAGCTCGCTGAGCTTCAACTGAGAACACCTTTTCAGGAGTCAGGCTCCACAGAAGCTCACTTCGCACCGCTTCAAGTGCATCAAAGTTCGCTTGGCCGACAATAGGATTGCCCTGGCGCACAGGGAATTTGAAATGGTAGGGATCAACGGCAACCGTTTCTTTGCCATCTTTTTTGAGGAAGAACAGATCGTAGTCGCCAGGAGTAACGCTTTGCGGAACCGGACCGAACGTATTGATGAGGTTCCAAGGAAGCAAAAACACCTCGGCTTCACTTCCCTGTAACTCACCTTTGAGAACACGATCTACCTGGATGAACCCTCGCATTTTGCCTTCAATTGGCCCCTCGACTTTGAGGACGCGACCGCGCACGACCAAATCTGACTTCTCGGTGGCAGATTTCAGATCGATTGGCCCTGTGAGGAACGCATGGGCAGTTGGTGAATAGGCGAATCCCAACACGATCAAGAAGAAACACAATAGCTTAAGGATTTTCATTGGTTTCTGGCGTGATCTGTATAGAACTGGGTTGTAAAGATAGCTATCGCTGTTCCTTGTCCCGGTGTCGGACTGCCACCTCTATAAACATGGGCAAAATGAAGGACTTTCGTATTCCCTAAGAAGGGAGATTGGGGAGCTGATGAGACGGGCGTGTAAGGGGCAGGAAGATTTGCACCAAGATCGTCGGTAAATATACCATCCGCGTAGTATTTTCCGTTTGGCCCTGGCATAGGCCAATTTTGCCCTGGATAGTCAGAGAAGAACGTTCCAAAATCTTCATTGACGTTGATGTTGGTCATGTTACTACCAAATTGATCCTTGACTTGGTATTGGTATTCAGAGATGAATCCATTAGGATGGATCTGATAGTTCGAGTCTATGAACACACCATCCGTCAGACTTAGCTGTTGGAGTGAAGAAGGCTGCACCACAGTCCATCCCTTAACTTTGTTTGAACTCACCGAAACACCGCTAAGGGTATAGGTGATTTGAACCCATTCGGTTCCAGCACCTTGTGCAACAGGTGTCGCAGCTACACCATGCAATGTGGCCGTAGGAATTGAGGAACTGTTCTGGGGATTAGCAGACATTGACGATGAAGTAGCCCATGTCCATGTGGTTCCAGTTGGTTGTCCAGGGGCAGTTACGGTAGGGTCTGTGCTGCTTGCATCTGCCAAGCCATTGTAGTATTGCACCGCTGTGTTGCTACCTTGTGGCACAGGATCACCGCCGATGATGGTAAACGTAGCATTGGCAGAGAGGCTACCCGCCGAGACGTTGTGTGTTGGGTTAGCCGCCCAAGACACAGTTGCTGTCAAGGTTGCCGTGCCAGCCGTCGCACCAGAGGTGAAGGTCGAAGTGGCGTGCCCATTGGCATCGGTGTTTTGTGATGTGGGCGACAACGAACCAGAAGTCGTAGAGAAAGACACCTTGGCTCCTTGAACAGCCGAGCCATCGGACTGTTTGGTAACGGTAGCGGTCACATCTTGTTTGGTTGCACCTTGGCTTGAGCCTGCTACACCCAAGGTAGCGGTCGGCGGGTTCAGCGTGATGTTGCACGGAAAGTTGATCGCTGCGCTGGGTCGGGCCGTCAACGCAAGCAACAGCACGACCATAACCAACAACCAAGAGGCTCGCACAAGATCAACAGCGGAGTTGATGGCGAGCGAACGTCGAGAGCGAAAATGAAGATTCATAATTTTCCTTGAAGAGGAACGAGCGAGGTAAGCTCATTTGCCGGAGGCATTAGCACCCCATGTCCAACTGCTTTCGTCGTCCTTGACAGAGATGTGCAACGGCACTTGCAGGTCAACGACTTTGGGCTGCGTTAGATGAAGAGTGAAGATGATGTCGGTGTCTTCCGTTACATCGGCGAAAAGATGCGGATCAAGACTCACATCGAAGAGGTTCTCGTAGAAGAAGGGGCGCTGTTGCGCCTTCCCGCTATCGAAAGGTTGCACTTCAACGCCCTTGCTATCTGCGGAGACGCTCACTTGAATTGGACGGTAGGAGCGGAGCACCAGTTGACGGGTAATCGGTTGTTGCGGAGGCGCACTGGGAACGAGGTCAATTTGGGAAAGCGGCTCGCAGAACACGGCGTTCGGATCGTCTTTCCAGCGATCCATCCACATGAGCATGGCTGGGGCGTTGCAAGCCTGCCCACTGAGACCTTCTATGGGTTTTTTTAGAGCCTTGAACTGGCTCCAAGCGTCGGTGCAAAGGCGCCTCGCCTGGGCGAAGTCGCCCGTTGTGTAGTAGGAAAAAGCCAAGGACGAAGTAAGAGCGACCTTGATTTGATCTGCTTTCTCGCCAGTCACCGGACGCTGGAGTAGCACACGGGCTTGCTGATAATCGCCCTTATTAAGAAGAGCAGTGCCCTGATCCCACAGCGCCATGCCGGTCATCCAGCCATCGCCCTCTTTGGCAACGCGCGCATATAGGAGGCTCGCCTTCTCTTGATTCCCACACCCGGCCCATGCGCGGGCGGCTCGAATGAGCATTTCTCCAGCAAAGTGCGGATAACTTCCCGTCAGCACCTGTCGCCCGCGTTCAAACACGTCTTGCGCTTTTTGAGGTTGTTTGCGCCCCGCCCAGAACTCGCCGAGCGCGCACAACACCAAACCCTGTCCATACGGCGCCTGTGTCTGCTTGAGCACCGCTTCATAAAGAGGCGCGGCTTTTTCATCGTTCTGGCTGGCGTAGAAGTCGGCCAGCGCCAGTTGCACGGACTTGGGTTGCTTGAGCGCGCCTTTGACCACATCGGGCGCGTGTCGCACGAGCAAGCCGCCCAACGAGACGCGCAACCTCTTCGCTGCGTCATCTTCGCCGCCTGCCAGCCCTTTGCTCAAGCCCGCTTGCACTGTCGCCGCGTCCAGCACGCCCTGTTGCCAGGCGTCTTCAGGCGACAGCTTGCCTTTTTGCATGGCTTCCCACACCGCCGCGCCACCCGCAACCGAGGCATCCACTTCTAACCCGTCCGCTGGAGCCATAGCAACCGGCGCGGGCGCGGGCACATCGGCCCGCGCCATCAGGCTCGCGCAACTAAAGCCCGCCGCCATCCCCAACACGAGGCGCGTGTTCATGGCGTTTTGGCCTCCGCAGAAACCACCACCGCGCCTTCTTTGGCGGGCGCTTCGGCCAGGAACGCCTTGAGCGGGCCATCACCGACCGGGTTATACGCCCAACTCAAGTAGGCGTTGGCGCGTTTGATGTTGAGGTCGTGCGCCTTGAACACGCGCGCCACTTCGCGCATCACGCCCTGCCGCTCGCCTTTGGCTTCCGCGGGCAACCTGTCGGCGCCCGCAATGGCGGCTTGCATCGCCTCCATCGCCTCGTGATCGCGGCCCATCCACAACAACACGCCCACGCGCGCCTCGCGCCACCGGGGCGCCTCGCCCAGACTGTCCAGCAACTCTGGCAGCGTCTTGGCATCCGTCGCCGGAAGCGCCCTCGAAGTAGCGCGCCACAAAAGGTCCATCGCCCGATAGAACATTGGCTTACGTTCTTCGAGCGACCGACCGGCCAGAACCGGCATCTTGTGACGGGCGTTGTTGAGGGCGGCCAGAAGCTGAGTTTGGTCAACAGGGGACGAAGTGACGTTGATGTGATTGAGAGACATACCCTTTCTCCTCAACCAACTTTCTGAGCCGCTTCCAGAGAGGCGCTCAATGATCTAAACCCAGTTCGTGAATCTTAGCGAGGACATCGGCGCCGTGCGTTTGAATACGCACATCGGTGTCAATCTATCGCACGATGCCGTGCCTGCGCAGCACGCGCCATAAGCAGGGCTGGGTCAGGGTTGACCGCGAACGTGAACCCTGACACCTTAACCCTCATTAGTGCCAGAAACCCAACTGCACAAGTCCTATCTGTTTAACCCTTAAACAGATTAGGTTTCTTTGCGCCGACCGACCAAGAGCAATCCACCAAGAGCAATCAGAGTAAGACCACTTATGGGGGCAAGGGGAACAGCGAATTTGGAATCTTGTGGCGAAGAAGAGGGAGATGTCTGTTGCAACATCCTCTTTTGCTCGCCAAGTAATACTTTCACCTTGGCGTCTGGTAGGAGCTTGCCATCGGCGACTGGATACGCGACAGGGTTTTTGTCACCAAATCGGTAGTCTGTTACTCTCGATTGAGCTGGAAGACGAAGCAGAGATGAATCCACAGCCGCGTTCAAAGTGGGTTGCTGCAAATCATACTCTGCCCTCTGGCCGCCAGGCATATCCGATACAGTGGTGGTGTAGGCAACTTGTGTGGGAACGATTACACCGGAGATGACGGTGGTCTTCTGAACATCGAACCGCTCCATTATGTGTCCTCGCGTCCTTCCTTTCTGGCTGATGCTCTGCAAGGATAGGGGAGCCAAAGTGTCGGCGCGAAGCACCAATCTTTGCAAGTCGAAGCCATTAGGCAGAAGTTGCTTTTGCGTGAGCAACAATTGCCCATCCTTCTGTTCGAGAACCGAGTTCTCAGGATTGAAGTAGCTGAATATCGGTGCTTGAGCCAGCAGAACGGGAAGGTTGAATGGAATCGAACCGCCGAGCCGCTCTTCGGGCTTTCTTGTCACTGCTCCTTTGAAAGTCGAAAGCACCTTGCCTTCGTTCGACATCTGGCTAAACAGCGTCACCGAGTTCTGCCCGTCAAAGTAGTCGACGAAAGGTGCGGGGCATCGCGTCGTGTCGGTGATCGTCACTCCCACACGGATCGCATCTCCTACTCGAACCACATCAAGACGATCTTGGAATGTGGTTCCACTGCGAAGAGCGGCGGCATATTGCTCCTGGCTTTGCTTCACGATAGCGGAAACCTTCTCGTTAACCTTGGTGCCAGCAGGGAGTTGAGCCTCGCCAACATCAGCCAGAGTCTGCGCCGAGAACTTGGGGTTGGCTGTCGTAATGATCTGCCTCTTCCAAATCCCATGAAAGCGAGCCACGTTGGAGTTTTTGATGCGTTGCCACATTGGACTCGACGCGTTCATCTCAGCAGTCTGCTGAGCCTGAGCATGAACCGGCCCCACCAGCACGGCGGCCACTTGAGCCACAACGAACAAAGAATTGTAGATTTTCATGTTTGCCTCTTTCGATCAACACGGCATACAATCCGTGCAGTTAGTGGTTCCTCCGGCGACCCAACCGAGTGCATCTGCAACACAGGTGCACTGCGGGTTTTGATTTCCGGTATCGCGGCACGTCCCGTTCATGACCTGAGATGGCCCTGGCGTTGTCGTTGGACAACAAGAGTGCCAGTAAGCTAAGGTATGGACGCATTGACCGAAGATGGCTGCGCGAGTTCGTTGGCAGGCACCATCGCACACATCATTGTTCGCACACGGATCAGCAGATGCGGTATCCCATGTGCTTGGTGGCGACACATAGCAATCTTGGAAGTAGCAATGCCCGGGTTTGGCGGTGAGGCCAAGACCTGTCGCAAAGAATGCGACGGCGAGAGCAAATCGAGAAATACGTTTCAACATGGTGATGTTTTTATTCTGAACAGGTCAAGAAGAATGGCTTAATTCGATGACCTGTCAAAAGAATGTTAATAGAGGTGTTAGGGTTGTTGGGCATAATGACCTCTAACTCCTTTCTTCCAAAGGGTGGAATCGTGGTGCTATGCCATGACAGGGATGTGCAACCACAATCGGGCTTAGCTTCCAGATGAAGTGACTGAAAACGTCCATTGTAAATCGTGAACGCGCAAGTGAGGGTTTTTGATCTTGATTTCGCATCCTGAAGCGAAAAAAAATGATGTGTTTCTGGAATATACAGCCCATCTTGAGCTTGCATAGCTGCCAAGTTAGTTTGCAGTGGCCCTGACACAAGTAGAACGGCTATTCCTACAGAGACGGAGGTTATAGCTGCCACTTTTACTTTGCGGCCTGAAGATAAAATGTTGATTCTCATCTTTGGATTAACATTTGTCAGAAAGGAATTTAGATATGCATAGGCTGATGTGGGCCTCTCAACATATTTTCTATAGGCTGGAAATAGAGATGGGTGAAACACCCGTTGTTCATGGTATCTGGTTCGTCGCGGCCAGATTGCCTTTGTCCTTCTGAGAAACGAGCACTCGGAGTTGCTCTCGCTGCGTGGGATGATCTGTCGTGTTGAGGTAAAGCGTTGCAGCCAGTTGTGGCACGCCCGGCTTAATAGTTACGACTACGACTTGCTGATGCCTCAATTCTTCCAGTTCAGGTGCCCACGGACTGTCCTCGACACGCACTTTAATGCGATCTTTGTCGCCCGCGACCGTGACTTCAAGTTTGGCCGGAAGCGCGGTGTCCACGAAAACGTAGCACTCAACCGAATTGGCCAAAGGCTCACCGAAATTCATCTGCACATCGGGATTCTCGACCACAATTGTCTGCGTCTGCCACTTCTGCGCCCACTTCTGTGCCTCTTCGACTTCGAGTTCCAGGGGAGCAAATCCTTGCTGTAACTCCTTATCTTCGAGTGTTTCACACCGTGTCAACACTTGCGGTGCGAGAAGAAGGAACTTACTCCAGTTCTGTTGGTTGTAAGAAGCTTTAGCAAGAAGAATCTTCACCATTAGTTGAGCTTCTGGCGTGAGAGTTTCTTGTTGCAATTGGACAAGTTGCGCCTCCACATTTTTGGGGTCATGTCGCAGTTCTTCTCTAAACAATTCGTGAAGAGCGCCAACAGCATAAGAGGCTTCTGCACTACGCGCGACTTGAAGATAAAATTGTTTTGCTTCGCCAGACCTTCCTGCTCGATCTGAAAATCGACGCGCTTTGTCTTCATCTTTGGCCCAGGCATAGGCCGTGACCAACAACATTTCGGCGGCGAGGTGGGGATTGTTCCCGACAAGAACCTTGCGTCCCCGCTCAAAAGCCTCTTGCGCTTTTTGAGGCTGGCCCTTTTGCGACCAGAACTGGCCTAACGCCTCAAGAAGCAGCCCTTGTTCGTAAGGTGCTTGGGTCTGCTTCAACACCGCTTCATACAACGGCGCCGTTTTTCCATCGCCGACACCCGCGTAGTAGTCGGCCAGAGCGTGTTGGACTTGTTTGGATAACTTCGTCGTGTCAGCGAGAAGTTCGGGCGCGTGCTGCACCAGCACCTGTCCCAGCGCCAGACGCAACCCCTTCGACTCGTCGTCTTCACCACCCGCTAAACCTTTGTTCAGCCCCGCTTGAACCGCTTGAGCATCAAGCAAGCCCTTCTGCCAGGCCTCTTCCGGTGAGATCGCTCCCTTTTGCATCGCTTCCCACACCGCCGCGGTGCTTGCATCAGACGCATCCACTTGTAGATCCTCTGTAGGAAGAGCCACGGGCGCCGCAACAACCGGAAGCGGAGCATCGGCGCGCGCAGTCACGCTTGCCAAGCATAAGCCCGACATCATCCACAACCAGGTGCGCCTCTTCATGGCGTGCCTCCTTGAGCAGGTGCAGTCGCCACTTCAGGTGCAGTCGCCACTTGTGTGACCGCCCCATCTTTGGCAGGCACTTGCGCCAGAAACACGTCGAGGGGATTCTCGCCCACCGGCTTAGCCACCCATTGAAGATAGGCGTTGCCGCTCTTGAGGCTCAGGTCACGCGCCTTGAACACCCGCGCTACTCCGCGCATCACGTCCAAGCGCTGCCCTTTGGCCCACTCAGGGATCTTGCCTGCGCCTGCAACCGCCGCGACCATCGCCTCATGAGGACGCCCCATCCACAACAACACGCCCACCCGCGCCTCCCGGCCCTGCTCGTCCTTGCCCAGAGTGCTCAGCAAGCCCGACAACGCCCTATCATCGGTAGGCGGCAACGCCACCCCTTGCAGAGGATTGGCCAGCGAGGGGTCTTTTTGCGCTTTGACCCACCCCGCCACCAGCGCCTCGCCATCGGGCTGAGCCGACAGCGCCTGCGCCACCAAGCGGGACGCATCCGTGATGCTGCTCTTGTCGAAGGAGCACTCCACCCACGACAGCTTCGCCCACGACAGCGCTTGACCCGCCGCCTCTGGCCGCGTCTCCCCAAGCAGCGCCCCAACCGTCGCGCCATACAGCCAGCCGCCTTGGTTTTGTGCCGTGCCCGGCAGATGTTCCGGAGCGCCCAGCAGCACCTTCGTGGCGAACTGCGCCATCTGGGCGCCCTTCCCCTGCGCCGCCAGAGCGTCGGCGTAGCGCTGCAACAACTCGCGCGCTGGCCCGAAGCGAACGCGCGAACTCGCAATGGCCCGACCCACCAGTGGCTCCAGCAACGCCTGCGCCTGTGCTCCCGCTTTCCCTTTGTCTTCGCCCGGCGCGTTCAACACCAGGCTCGCCTGCGCCGCGCGCACCAACAAAGCGCCATCGCCCTCCTGGCTCTTGTTCCACAACGCCTCTAACGTGGCGCCCGCACCGGCTCTGTCGCCGGTTTGCCCTTGCAGACGTGCTACCGCAACACCCGCTTCTGCCCGCACCAGAGGATGAAGATCGCCGTGAGCGCCCAGCCACTTCGCGTAGGCCGCGATGGTCTGCGCGGGCTTTTGCCCTTCGTTTACCCCATCAGGCCCGCCCATCTCCAGGCGAGCCGCCTGCCACAGCGCCCAGTCGCGCTCTTGGACTTCTCGGTCGGCCCGCGCCGCTTTTTGTGCGGGGGTTTCGACGGGCGCAATCGTCACGCCCACGCCTGTGGCCGCATCATCGGGCACCACCAATGACGCCCCATCATCCGGCTGGGCGTGCGCCCCGAGAGAGGTCACGCCCAACACCAACGCTAAGAGCCTATCCGAATAACCCTTTGGAGCCTTTTGGAGAGGAGACCATAAATTGCCTCTGGCCCAATCCCGCATAGCGTTTTACGTCTTTTAGACTCTGCCGTTTTTGGAGAAGAATGAGTTATT
>JAABUM010004918.1_pt1 | contig 14540 bp, 19 predicted proteins | sample 5559161 | NCBI WGS metagenome assembly JAABUM01 (sample SAMN10711868, study PRJNA513369) | rock metagenome | isolation source: Antarctica rocks | place: Antarctica: Victoria Land, Siegfried Peak nord
CCTGCGCGAGCCGGCGCGGCCCACGGCCGTGTCGGTCAGCAGCCCGTTCGTCCACGCTCGTGAGGCGTTGACGGCGCTGACGGGGATCCCGCTCCTCAAGGCCCTCGCCGCCGGGCAGTTCCTCGCGGCCCTGTCAGCTGGTGCGACGAGTGCGCTGCTGGTCGTGCTGGCCAGGAACGGCTCGGCGGCGGCGGTTACGGCCTGCTCATTGCGGCGATCGGCCTCGGGGCTGCGGCCGGGCCGCTGCTGCTGCTCAAGCGGATCAAGGACCCGCGCCGGCAGGTGTTCGTGTTCGGTCCGTACGCCGTGCGGGGGGTCGTCGACCTCGTCCTTGCCGCTGTGACTGCGCTGCCTCTGGCGGCCGCCGCGATGGTGGTCTACGGGCTGTCGACCTCGACGGGCAACGTCACGTTCAGCAGCCTTGTGCAGTCACGGGTGCCGGACAAGCTGCGAGGCCGGGCGTTCGCCGGGTTCGACGTGCTGTGGCAGAGCGAGCGGATGCTGAGTCTGCTCGGGGGAGGTTTACTCGCCGGCGGCGTCCTGAGCTGAGCGAGCGAGCTGCTCATCAGTGACCTCCTGTTGCAGCGGCTGTTCCGGCGGCCCTTCCGCCGAGGCGAGCCACCGTGGCGGCTGCACCGGAAAACCGGCGAGGTGTCGGATCACCCCCGGCGAACGAGAGTCCTCAGACCGCGCAGGTTCCGCGCTACTCGGCGTCCCCCACCAGGGAGGTGATCTCCTCAGCGATCACGTCTGGGTGGTCTTCGGGGGTGAAGTGCTTGCCGCCCTCGATCCGGCGCAGGGGAGCCTCGAGGTCTTGGGCGAGGCGCTCACCGAAGGCGATCTTTTGGAACTGGTCCGCGACGCCCCACACGATCCGAGCCGGCAGCCTCAGGGAGGGCAACTGGTCCTGGACCGCGATGGTGTCCTGGACCTTCAGTGATCGCACCTGGCGGGCCATGGCTGCTCCTCCACCGTGCTCGGCATAGGGCCGGTAGTGCACGTCCAGGGACTCCTTAGCGACCGAGCGGTCGTCGTGGCCGCGCGCGATCAGCATGCCGATCGCGGGCTTGAGCGCCGCCGGTGGCAGGGTGGCCAGCAGCGGCGAGACAGCCTGCATTGCCTTGACCGACGGTATCGGCCAGGAGTCGTAGGCGATGCCGTTCGTGATGAGCAGACCGGCGCAGACCGTCGGCCGGTGAACGGCCGCGATCTGCACCACGCCACCACCGAGGTCGTGGCCGACCAGGACGGCACGGTCGATGTGGAGGTGCTCGAGCCAGCGGAGCAGTCGAGCGGCCTGCGCGGCGACCGAGATCTCCCGGCCCTCGCCTGCGGGGATGCTCTGGCCGTACCCGGTCATCTCGAGCGCGAGGACCCGCATGCCGGTCAACCTCGGCACGACCCGCCGCCAGAGTGCCGGTGAGGTCGGTATGCCGTGTACCAGGACGACCGGCGTGCCGCTGCCCTGCTCCAGCCACCGGACGGGGGTGCCGTCGATGGTGGCAATCTGCTCCTGCATATATTCCGTCCTCGTTTCGATCACTCACTTCCGGAGCCGCGTGGCTCTCGGTCAGCCTGCGCGCGGGCCAGCGTCACAACATACCGGCCGTCCCGATCGGTCCACTGACGCAACACCACCAGCCCCGCCGCCGCGAGCTCAGCCTGCACACTTTCGGGCCGGAACTTGGCGGAGATCTCGGTGCGCAGCTACGGCGAGGACACCGGCGACAAGGTAGCCGATCAGCAGCTCCCGGCGCAGCATGGTGACGTCTGAGACGGCATAGCCAGCCGCGTCCGCCCACCGCGCTTTGGACCGCAGCCGGGCCGCCAAGCCTAGAGCCTCCGGCTCGGCCTCCTCCGACCCCCCGGGCCGGCCTTGCACCGCTGCCCTGGCCTCCAGCCGGTTCCGCGCGCTCTCCAGCTCCGCCGCGGGGAACACGTGCGGGGCGACCAGCACGAACAGCGTGATCATGATGGCCCCGCCGACGAATTCGGCGAGGGCGAACTGCCAGCCGATCAGGAGCCAGAGCACGACGCCGAGGGCGATGACCAGGTTGCTGGAGGCGACCATGAAGACCATCGCCGTGGTGAAGTCAGCGCCCCGCTGGAACAGCGACTTGGCCAGCGCCGTCGCGGCGTAGGAGCAGCTGGAGCTGGCTGCACCGAGGAACCCGGTGCGCAGGACGGTGCCCGGCCTGTGGTCCCCCATCGCCCTCTGCATCTCGTGCCGGGACACGAAGGCTTGGAGGACGCCCAAGAGCGTGAACCCGAAGATCAGCGCCCACAGCGTGGCCCAGAACATGAAGAACCCCTCGGCCAGGCTCTGACCGATCGCGGGCAACACCGTCATCTTCGCTCTCCCTGCTGCTTGGCCTCACCGGCCGCGGACCTGTGACGTCGCCGCGCCAGCGCGGCACGCAGCTCGCGCAGCACGAACCCCGCCCGCTCTCCTGGGCCCGACGCGCACGTCGGCACCTCCTCGCCGGACTCGCCAGCCGGGTGCGGCTTGTCCATCGTGTGTGCTTCCCGCTGCTTCCCCAGACCTATGTCGGCTGGCGCTCCGTGACACCGTAGACATTCCAGTGGAGTGGAAGGTCAATTCGGCCTCTGGCATTCCCAATTCCCGAGGAGGGTTCAGGAGGCAGGACCGGCGGGCTCGAAGTCCCAGCGGGTCTGAGGCCCGGGGGCCTCGACGAGCAGGCGCAGCGCAGCCTCCACCACGTCTCGCTGGCGGGGGACGTCGCCGACGGGGCCGATGGTCCGGCCGACCAGGTGCGGGGTGACCAGCACCCGCGGCACCCGCAGCCGTCCGGCGACGTGGGCGAAGGCTCGCACGAAGATCGACACCGTGGCGATCCCGGCCCCCTCCAGGGCTCTGGCGACGAGTCCGACCGACTCGTGGCACACCGGTCAAGTAGCCACCAGCAGGCAAGCGTCGACCTCCTCAGCCCGCAGACGCTCCGCCCACTCCGGCGCAGCCCGCTCACGAAGCCGCACCTGGGAGGTCGCGCCCGTGAAGGCGTAGTGGTTCTCGGCAAGACCCACCCGTCCCTGGGCCTCGAGCTCCCGCAGCACCGCGAGCGGGAAGACCGTGCCGGGGTCACGCTGGGCCGTGCGGGCGTCGTAACCCGGGTGCCGTGCGGTCAGCTGCGAGCTCGGCGTCTGCCTCGGAATCACCGACAGCGTCGGTGATCCGCGCAGGAACTCCTTGATCAGCGCGAGGCTCTCCTCCTGGGTCGGTCCGTCTGGGCCCATCGGGTCGTCACCGACCCGGAAGACACCGCCGGCGGAGAGCAGGGCGAGCCGCCGAGCCGACAGGTCCCCAGACAGCGGCGTGAACGGTGAGTCGTCGAGCGTGGGCTGGTCGTCCTTGGTGTATGCCGTGACCTGCGCGGCATACACGACGTCCCGGACCGGGGCAAAGTCTCCCGTATCGAACGCCTTACCGAGGCGGGCGAGCACCTCCGCTACCGCATCAGCGGCCTCCTCGTCCGGCATCGAGGCGAGGAACTTGAACTGCATGTCGGCGCGGGTGCCGTAGTAGAAGGACCTGCGGAAGTCCTCGAAGCTCATCGCTCCGCTGCCCCGTGGTATCTCGTTCATAACGCTCCTTCCAGGTCCAGCGCTACAGACCTTAGGCCTCCAGCAGCCGCAGCCACACCTCGCTGACCGTCGGAAACGACGGCACTGCGTGCCAGAGCCGGTCCACGCTCACCTCGCCGACGACGGCGATGGTGGCAGCGTGCAGCTCTCACCCGCGCCTGGGCCGACGAAGGTGGCCCCGAGCAGCACGCGCCGCCCCGGGTCGATGACCAGCTTGGCGTGGCCGGTGTAGCCGTCGACGAACAGGGCCGCCGCAGCCACCTGCCCCATCGGGTACTCCGCCACGTCGACGTCGTGACCGGCGGCCCGGGCGGCATCCCCGGACAATCCCATCGCGGCCACCTCCGGGTCGGTGAAGACGACCTGGGGAACGGCAGCATGGTCCGCTGTCGCCGCATAGCGCGACCACGGTGTGGGGTGGGCCTCACCTCGGGACCGTGCCACGATCACGTCTCCGGCCACCCGCGCCTGGTACTTGCCCTGGTGGGTCGCGGCCCAGCGCGCGTCCCAGTACGAACGCGATGCTCGCGCCGAGCATCGCTGCGACCAGGACGACGCCGATCCCGGCGGCGAGCCCGAATAGCCGGCCCGCGACCGCGGACATCACGTTTTTGGGCAGCGGGGCGAGCGTGGCGGCGGCGTAGAGCAGCACGAACATACCCGGCGCGGCCGGGCCGAGCGCGCCAACGTAGTCGCGCAGCCCGGCCAGGTCGGGAAGCCCGACCATGACCGCGACCGCAGCGCCGCCCCGATCGTGGCGACGAGGACGACCAGCCGGATGGCCGCGGACAGCCCGGGCCGGCAAATCTGGGGCCGGATCTGCGGATACCGTGTTCGTACACGTGGCGATCACCTCGGACGCAGCGTACCCGCCACCCCGGCGGCCGCCGGGTGTCGACCGGGAGATCCGCGGCCCGACGGGCCCTTTGGTGATCGTGCGACCCCTTGAACCCCGATCCGAAGGACATCAGATGTGTTCTGCCGATCCGGCCGTCCCGGCTGCGGGCCGCAACGGTTCCGGTCCCCGGTCGGCCGGCGGCACCGATGGAGCGGCCGAGCGCGACCTCGATGGGTTCGGGGGCGTGCTCCTGGATGTGCTGGTGATCGGCGCCGGTCAGGCCGGGCTCGGCGTGGCCTACCACCTGACCCACGACGCGGCGATCGCGGTGGCGGTGCTGGACGCGGCCCCGGTCGGGCAGTCCTGGCTCGACCGGTGGGACAGTCTGCGTCTGTTCACCCCGCGCAGGTTCAGCGCCCTGCCCGGACTGCAGTTCCCCCGCGGCCCGGGCCGGTACCCGTCGCGGGTGCAGATGGCCGCATACCTGCGGGCTTACGCCGCGCATGCCGCGCTGCCGGTCCGGACCGGGGTGCGGGTGCACCGGCTGTTCACCCAGGGATCCCTGTTCGTGGCGCTGACCTCCGCAGGTCCGGTGCGGGCCCGGCAGGTCGTGGTGGCCACCGGTCCGTTCCACCGCCCGGTGCTGCCGTCGGCCGCGGCCGAGCTCGACCCCGAGGTCACGCAGCTGCACTCCGCGAACTACCGGCGCCCGGCCGACGTCCCCGCCGGTCCGGTGCTGGTCGTCGGCGGGGGCAACTCGGCCGCCCAGCTCGCCGTCGAGCTCGCCCACGACGGCCGGGAGGTCACCGTCGCGTGCCCGCGCCTACCCTGGTATCTGCCCGAGGACGTCCTCGGGGTCAGCATGTACTGGTGGATCTACCTGGCCGGGATTCTCAACGCCGACCGCGACGCCGCCGTGTCGCGCTACATCCGCCGCCGGGGCGATGCGACCGTCGGGACCGAGCTGCGTGAGCTGGTCCGCCGGGGCCGCGTCCGGCTGATCCCGCAGCGGGTCATTGGTGCCCGCGGACGCGACGTCACGCTGGCCGACGGTGCCGCGGTGGCCGTGACCTCGGTGCTGTGGTGCACCGGGTTCCGGCCCGACATCGCGTGGATCGACATCCCCGGCGCCATTGGCAGCGACGGTGCGCCGCTGCATGACGCGGGCGCCTCACCGGTGCGCGGGCTGCACTGGATGGGGCTGCCCTGGCAGACCCGGCTCAACTCCTCGATCATCGACGGGGTCGACCGCGACGCCCGCCGTACCGCGCGGCGCGCCATCGCGGCGCTGGCCCGCGACCCGCGCATGCCGACGTAGCCGCTCACCCGCCCCGTGCAGTGCTCCGCGCGAGCGGGAATTGGCCTGACGGCGGGAATCGGTTCGGTCCGGTCCGGGTTCCCTACCCAGCACACAGGGCAGGCGCTGCCGGAGATGAGGACACGTAGTGGACGAGACGACCGACGAGTCGGTGGACAAGACGACGACACCGGCCCGGATCGAGGTCCTGTGGCGACCGGGATGCCCGTACTGCGGCAGGCTGCGGGCGGGCCTGCGGCGGGCCGGTATCGAGACCGTGGAGCACGACATCTGGGCCGACCGGGCCGCGGCGGCGCGGGTGCGTGAGGCCACCGGGGGCGACGAAACCGTCCCGACCGTGGTGGTCGGTACCCAGTCGCTGGTCAATCCCTCGGTGGCACAGGTGATCTCGGCGGTGCGCACCCAGTTCCCAGACCAGGCCGAGGCCCTCGTCGGTGTGGGGCCAGCTCCCGGAGCGTCGCCGTGGACCGGTGCCGGGTGGAGCGCCGTCGTGCTGGTGTTCTGGGTACTGCTGGCCGTGTGGCAGCCCACCACCAACTGGCATCTGGCTCCCATGCTGCTCGCTGCGGCGTGGCCGTGGCTGATCGGGCAGGACCTGCGCGGGGGTGACCGCGCCACTCTCCCGCGCCTGCTCGCGACCGGCGTCGCCGGGTTCGGGATCGCGGCCGTGACCACAGTGGTGCTCGACCGGTTCGATCTGCTGCGGGGCCCGACCGTCCTCGGTTTCGCGCACCCCGCCCCAGAAGGGATCGTGCTGGCCGCCGTGGCCGTACTACTCGTGGTGGGGTTCGGTGCGCGGCGGGCGATGCGCACCCCGGTCACCCGCTCGGCGTGGGTGGGCTCGACCCGGTTCGCCACCTCCGCCGACGTCGTCCTGGTGGAGGGCAACGCCTACTTCCCGGCCTCGTCGATCCCCTCCGGGACGCTGGTGGCGACCTCGACGACAACGATATGCCCGTGGAAGGGGATCGCCCGCTACTACACGGTGCGCGTCGACGGCCAGGACCTGACCGACGCCGCGTGGACCTACCCTCACCCGCTGCCCTTCGCCCGCCGGGTGAAAGGACGCATCGCGTTCTGGGGTGGGGTGGAGATCCGCCCGGAATGACCGTCCAGGTGCCTCGCGCTGGTCAACCGCGACACCCGCGGCGCGATCAAACTGGTGATCGACGCCGGTTCTCGTCGGGTGCTCGGAGTGTCGGCGGTCGCGGAGAACGCCGGGGAGATCATGCTCGCCGCGAAATATGCGATCACGATGCGGATGACCGTCGAGCAGGTCGCCGACACCTGGGCGCCGTATTTGACCATGAGCGAAGCCTTGCGGCTGGTTGCGCTCTCGTTCCGCCGCGACCCCGCCCAGCTTTCGTGCTGCGCCGCTTGACGGGAACCGCCCTGCATCTCCACCTGCCCGACCGTCGTGTCCGACGGAGCGGTTTCACGAGCCCCTCTCCTGGAAAGCCCGCCCCAACAGTGCCGGCGTGCGGTCAGAGCGGTGGTGAGCGGCAGCACGGCACCGGGAACGGTGACGCCACGGCCTCCTCTCGGCCGTCGAGGGCCTGGGCGCAGCGCACCATGTCGATGGTGACGTCGAGGATGAAGCGTTGGAACAGAAACAGCAGCCCGGTGATCGCGGCCACTTCGGCCTCGCTGCACACGGCGAGTGCTGCGTCCGGGTGCAGACCCGCGGCGGCCGGAAGACCTCGGACGTGTTCGCGGGCCCGGCCGAGCAGCGCGAGCGCGGTGGCCTCATACGGCGCGCTGCGCACGACCGGGCCCAGAACATCGTCCAGGGCGACCTGCAGGAAGACCGGCCAGTTGGCCAGCACGCGGAAGTCGCTGGACGGGGCCGTGGTGCAGGTGCATGTCGGTGACGCGGGTGAGCAGCTCCCGCACCTGGGGCGTGGTGTCACGGGGATCCACCAGGAACCTGCGCGAGGTCGGCCTCGCCGAACCCCAGCCGGGACAGCCGGGGCCGAGGGTCGGGTGGGTCGTCGCCGGGCAGGATCGCCATGGTGCGCAGCTCGTCGGCGGCCCGCTCGACGTGGCGGGTGGCGAAGGAGGTGCGCGCCGCCTGCCAGGCGGCCGGGACGAACCCGCCGAAGACCGCCAGGCTCCGCGCGGCGAACATCACCCACGGCACCCGCAGCACTGCTTGCATGTCCTCGTAGCTGCTGCGCAGAAGCCCGCGAGCGTCGTCGAACTCGACCTGCGGGAACGTCGGCCCGCTCATCGCCGTGGCCCTCGCGGGCCGCTGCTGTGCTCGATCATGTACCCGATCGTGCCAGCCGCCGTGGGTGCAGGGCGATCAGGACACGCCTCGTTCGGCCTCCAGAAGCCGCAGCCAGACCTCGCTGAGAGTCGGAACGCCGGCACCGCGTGCCGCAGCGTGTCCAAGCCTACCTCCCCGACGATGGCGATCGTCGCGGAATGCAGCATCTCACCCACGCCCGGACCGACAAAGGTGGCGCCGAGGACCACCCTCCTGGTCGTATCGATGACGAGGGCCGCGGTGCCGTGCACGCCGGTGCCCGCGAGTGCCCCGGCCGCGGCCGAGCCGATGTCGTAGCTGACGGTGCGCACCGCCCGACCGGCCGCTCGGGCCTGCCGCTCAGTCAGCCCCACGCGGCAACCTGAGGTCGGTGAAGCTCACCCGCGGCACCGCGCGGTGATCGGCCCACGCCTCGCCCGGTAACCCCGCGATGATGCCGCCGACCAGCCGGGCCTGATACTTGCCCTGGTGGGTGAGCAAGGACCGACCGTTGACGTCTCCCGCAGCGTAAAGCCAGCCGCCCTCGACCCCGCGCACCCGCAGCTGATCATCGACGTCGATGAAGCCCCCGGGGCTCAGCCCGACGGTGTCCAGGCCGATGTCGTCGGTGTTCGCGCGCCGCCCGGCCGCGACCAGGAGCTCGTCGCCGACCAGCTCGGTGCCGTCGTCGAGGACCAGCGTGACCGGCCCGCCGGGGCTGGGCCGCGTGGCGCGCACCGCCGCGGCCCCGGTCAGCACACGGATGCCGGCATCGGTGAACGCCGCGGCCAGCTGCGCCCCGGCGAACGGTTCCTCGGCCGGCAACAGGTGCGGCGCCTGCTCGACCACGGTGACCTCCTCGGCGCCGAGCCAGCGGAAGTTCTGCGCCATCTCCGAGCCGACCACGCCGCCGCCTAGCACGAGCAGCCGGCGAGGGACCTGCATGGTCGCGGTGACGCCACGGTTGCCCCACACCGCGATGTCGCGTAGCCCGTCGATCGGTGGGATCGCGGCCGACGATCCGGTCGCGAGGACGACCGGCCGCCGGGCGGTCAGCGCGATCCGGCCGCCGTCGGGGGTCGCCACCTCGACGCGCCGTTCACCGGCCAGCCGTCCCGGGCCGCGGACGATCTCGACGTCGATGCCGGCCAGCCAGCCGGCCTGCGGGGTGTCGTCCCAGTTGCTGGCGAAGGCGTCGCGGCTGGCGAGGGCTTTCTCCACATCCACCGACCCGGAGATCGCGGCGGTCGCGGCCGGGACCCGACGCGCGGCGGCGAGGACCTCCCCAGGCCGCAGCAGCGCCTTGCTCGGCATGCACGCCCAGTAGGTGCACTCGCCGCCGACCAGCTCGCCCTCCACGACGGCGGCGGTCAAGCCGTGGTGGCGGGCATACCAGGCCGCGTTCTCCCCGGTCGATCCCCCACCGATGACGACGACGTCGAACTCGCGCTGCTGTGTCACATCCATCTTCCTCCTCAAACAGATACCGCGACGGCCGCGGCACAACGGGCCAACCCGGCTGTCGCGGGCTGCCGGGCGGGTCTGTCAGCGACCTGACACACATAGCCGACGCCCGTCCATCGGGGAATCGGCGATCAGCTGATGCGCGTCGGCGCACCCGTCAGCTGCCGGGAGAGCTGTCGCCCTCCTCGACGAGGCGACGGGCGAACGTGTCGAGGCGTCGGACCGATTCCGCGGGGGCGGGGCGTCGCCGGCTTGACTCCTTGAGGCGGGTGTAGACCTCCGCCTCGAGACCGCACTGTCGGCAGCCGGCCAGGTGCGCGCGTAGGAGAGTGGTCGCGATCGGGTCGAGTGTGCCGTCGAGGTGCTTCTGCAGCATCCCGGCGGCCTGCCGGCACCGGCTGCGCGCCAGCGGCGAACAGCGGACCGCGTAGGCCACGCGGGACCACAGGCTCATCGCCGCTACCCTCGCGGCGCGACCACGGCCCGCTGCTTGCGCGTCAGGGACCGCAGCGCGTGTTCGACCGCGGCGTCGAACTCGATGTCGAGTGCCATGTGCTCCGCTGACTTCGACAGGGCTGACTCCGACAGGGCTGGATCGCGGTCGCCGGGGCTCTGGTCGGGATCGATCAGCAGGTCGTGGTGTCGCCCGCGCAGACCGGTGATCTGGGTGTGCCGCAGGATCGTCATCAGCCAGGCGGGGTGGGTGCCGTCGAAGCGGTGGATGCCGCGGTAGGCGCGCACAAGGGTCTCTTGGACGAGGTCTTCCGCGTCGGCAAGTTGCGGGGTCATCGCGCGTGCCGCGGACAGCAGCGCCGGGATCTGCGGCACGACGTGACACCGGAACAGGGCATCGCGGCGACCTCGAGGGAAGGTCTCGGTCTGCATCAGATGCTCGGACCTCTCGCTGAACACCGAACTGACGGCGACGGCCCCTGGAACGCCGCGATCGGCGACGTGCGATCAAGACTAGGCCGGGGCCCGACCCGGATCGCCGTGCGGGCGCTCGCCGCGCGCCGCCACCGGTGGGTGGGCCGCCCGGGGGTTACCCTGTCATGACGTCCACGCCGCGCACCGGTCACGACCACGCAACGGGCTCTAGCGTGACGTCCGAAAGGTGGGGCGACGAGGATGACGACGGTGCGGTTGATCGAGGCCGGGCAGGCTCCGTTACTGGCCCGGCCCTTCCACGTCGACGGGGATCCCGGGCCACCCAGATCACCCGTACCGCCGTCGCGCCGATGGCGGAGCCGGCGAACGCCCTGTTGGGGTGCTGGCGTCCGCCCGCCCGCGCGGCGCGGACTCCACGCTCAGCATCAGATGAGCGTGAGCCTCGGTGCCCGGTCCGGGCGCTCCCGTCCACTCACCCGTCCACTCCGGGAGGTTGCTTGACATGGCCGACCACACCGTCGCGGCCACCACCGTCGCGTCCACCGGCACACCGCCCACTCGCACCCGGCCGTTCTGACCCTGTCCACGCCCGTCGACACCCGCTTCCGCGGCTACGAGAGGTTGCCTGATATGTCCGAAACCAGCGACGAGCCGAGACGGTCGCGGCCCGGTGCGCCGTGGTCCTGGCCGATGTCTGACCCCGGCCCGGCCACGGGCACCGCCTCCCCGGCGACCGGTCGCCGGCCCGCCCCGGCGCGTCGCGGCTGGCGGTGGGTCCCGGTGCTGTTCGCAGCCCTGGTCGAGACCCTGGCGGTCGCACCGGTCGGACCGCTTCCGTTCTACCTGACCCCCCTGGTCCTCGGCCTCACCTACCTCGCTGCCGCCGCCGTCGGCGGCCGGCACGCGACCCTGTGGGCGCCGGGGCTGGTCATCAGCGCGTGGGGCGTTGCGGTGGTGCTGGTGTTCAGCCAGACCGTGCATACCGACTTCGCGTCGGTCGCGGTCACCGCCCTGGGCGTCGGGGCCACTGCCGCGGCGCTGCTGGGGCGCGCCGGGGTTCGGGTGGACGCGCTCGCGGTCGGGCTGTCGGTGCTGCTGGCCGGGCTCACCGAGCTCGCCGCCTCCCTCGGTGTGGACGTGCTGGGCCGCGGCTGGTTCTACGGCGCCCTGCTCGGGGTGTGGGTTCTGGCCGATCTGACCCGCCTGTCTCCGCTCCTGCGGCGAGGAGGGCGTCGAGCCGACGCGACGACGGCCGATCCGGCCCCGCCGCGGCCCGCCGCTCGCGATCGAGGAGGTCCACCATGACACCGGCCGACTATCCGGCGCTGCGCCTGCTGCTGGACGTGGGCGCCCAGCTGGTCGAGGTGCTGCCCGCGGGCGAGTACTACGAGATGCACCTGCCCAAGCCGAACGAGACCCCAACAAGCTCCGCCTTCTCCTTTGCGAGGCTCGTAGGTTGCTGTGATACGACCTGTGATTGAGCCTGTCATCCCGCTTGTCATATGACGTGGTTCGTGTCATGCTGGGGCGATGGCCAGCAAAACGACCGCTCAAGGTGGTCTACGGGCGTACCACGAGTCGGTGTCGCTGGAGACCGCCGAGATCGTGGCCAGGTTGCGCGACATACTCGGGGCAACGCTGGTCGCCTACCTGGGCGAGGTAAAGGAAACGCGGGCCGTGGCCCAATGGGCCGCTGGAGACCGGTCACCATCCAACGCCGTCGTTACCAGGCTCAGAACCGCCTACCAAGCCGCGGCGATGCTGCGTGAGAAGGACACCGCGGCGGTGGTCCAGGCTTGGTTCCAGGGCCTCAACCCTCAGCTGGACGATGTGGCGCCGGCCCGGGCGCTGCGTGAGCAAGATTTGGCCACGATCGGCCCAGTGGTCATCGCCGCAGCCCGCGCTTTCGCCGCTGAAGGGTGACTTCCGCGCCGCTGCAGGTCGCCAGCACGTCCGCGAACAACGACGTGTGGCGGGTGGGCTACCTGCCGCAACCATGGGCGTGGCCGTCGTGGCAGTACTCCACCGACGGTCGGTTCCCTGGACGATGGGACGACGCGGGTGGCCATTTCCGAACCATCTACGCCGGCAGCCAATTACTCAGCTGCCTGCTGGAAGTGCTCGCCTGCTTCCGGCCAGATCCAAACTGGCGGCCCAACTGGTGGACATCGTCTTCGACACCGAGGACGAGTCAACCACAACAATCCGACCGGCCTGGTCCCACGCTCCTGGTTGCAGCCTCGGACAGCCGCCACGGCGCGTCTGACGGGAACCTACGCAGCGATCACCGAGGCACAATCCGTCGCCGCACTGCGACCCATCTTCCTGCAACAAGCACAGCAACTGGGGCTGTAGGACCTGGACGCGGCCGCCCTCAAAGACGCGAGACCCCGCAGCTTGACCCAACACGTGGCCACCTACATCTACGAGACCACCAAACTCGACGGAGTGCGGTTCCTCTCCCGACACGGTGATGACCACATCCTGTGGGCCGTCTTCGAACGCCCCGAAGATCCCGACCTCAGCCCTCACCTACACCACCCGACCCTTGTGAACCTCAAGGACGACATGCCCGAAATCCTCGAAGCCTTCCGCATCCATCAACTCACCTGGGCCGAGGACTAGACCCTCCACCGCAGGAGAGCCCGTTCGAAGAGCCACTGCGAGGATGCCCTGACGTGCCGAAGCGCGACCACCCCGGGACACGCGTTGAGGACGACCTGTCGTGCCGATGAGCGAACGCGTCCTTCCGGCTCCCTTCTGTGGTCAACCCGTCGCTTCGAGGTTCCTCCCGCGGTCGGTCTTCCGAGACGTCGATGCCGGGCGTAGCGTCGGCTCTGCGGGTCCGGGAAGTGGCTGATCCGAAGTGTCGATGTGCGGGGGCAGGTGGACCGCGCTGGATTCTTGAGACGCCCCGCAGTGCCCTCCCGGGCCCGCACCAGGCTTCGCATCGGCAGCGCGCTGTTGGTCGGCGAGCAGCTGGCGATAGATGGCATCGGAGATCCTGCGCTTGAGACACCTCATTGCCTCGAGGGGCTTCTTGCCCTCGGCCCGCTTACGTCGGTAGGAAGCCCGACCCTCGGTATCGAGACGGATTTGGGTGACCGCGGCAATGTGGATCATGTGGTTGATCCGCCGGTTCCCCGCTCGGGAGAGCCGGTGCCGGTTCTGCTCACCCGACGAGGCGTCCAAGGGTGCGGTGCCGGTCCAGGACGCGAACCGGTTGCGGTCGGCGAACCTGGCCACGTCACCGACATCGGCCAGGACCCGGGCCGCCACCACCGGCCCGACACCGCGAAGATCCTCAACCGAGAGCCACGGGCCAACACCATCACCTTAAGTTCAGCTGTTGCCTTCTTGATCTTGGCGTCGACCGCGACCAGCTCGGCAAGCTCCTCGGCCGCAATGCTGCGCCCGGTCTTGCCGGCGATGTCGCGGGGACGGACGCGGGCAAGCATCGCCTTGGCCTGCAGCGGTGTGATGTCCTTTTCGCCTGACCAGGCAGCAGTTCCGCGAGAAGGGCCTGGAGCCGGTTGACGGTCTGGACACGCCGCCGGGACAGCGCTTCGCGGCGGTCGGTGAGCATCCGCATCGCCTCGAGCTCGCCGTCGACCTTCAGGACACGCAGTCCCTCGGTTCGTACAGCGACGATCGCGATCGAGTGCGCATCAAGCGCGTCGGTCTTTCGGCTGTGCCCGGTGTCGAAGAGCCGGACCCGGGCAGCAGCTTGGCCGGTACATCGAAAACGCTCTCGCCGGCCTCGAGGAGCCGCTGGGCCAGTGGTCGACAGCGCCGTTGGCGCCCTCGACCGCCCAGATCCGCTCAGGCCATGCCTTCGCGTACCTCAACATCGAGGTGTAGCCGGCCTGATTGTCAGCGATCACGTAATTCCCCAGGTTTGAGGGGTTCTCGATCACGTAATTCCCCACCCCGGCGATCACGTAATTCCCCATGGGGAGCACGTGCGTGGCCTACCGGGTGTGGTCCTCCAACCGAATCAGGCTGTTGCTTACCCGACGAGGTGAGACAGGAGCCGAAATGGCGAGGAGGAGTTTCGAGATGGTCGATCTGATCGAGATTTACGTGCACTGGTACGCGGGCCGGTCCCAGGTCCAGATTGCGCAGAGCTTGGGGGTGGACCGCAAGACGGTGCGCAAGTACCTGGCCCCGGTTGCGGCGGC
>JAABUM010004919.1_pt1 | contig 14537 bp, 9 predicted proteins | sample 5559161 | NCBI WGS metagenome assembly JAABUM01 (sample SAMN10711868, study PRJNA513369) | rock metagenome | isolation source: Antarctica rocks | place: Antarctica: Victoria Land, Siegfried Peak nord
TCTCCGTGGACAACCACGAGTCTGCCCTTCGTGAGTACGGGGATCCAACCGGAAAGCGCAGTGCGGTGAAAGTCGCATGCTGCGTTTGGGGCGGGGGAAAGGCGGAGACGCCCTACCTATCGCGACCCGACCGCGGCGGATAGGGAGATATCGGTGTGAGCGCCTCGCTAGCTCCCACAGCTATGCGCCTGGATAGACGCATGCGCCTGCGCTACTTTAGCGCCCAGAATGCCCCGTTGCTGCTCAGCCTGGGTGTGCTGGTCGCCATGATCGTGCTCTACATCATCCTGTTTATCCTGGCAAACCATCGCCCACCCGGGACTTTCGAGCTATCCACCACGGTGGCCAACACGATGAGCATTGGGCTGGCCGCGCTGGGTCAGACTATCGTGGTGCTCACCGGCGGTATAGACCTGTCGGTGGGTGGCGTGGTTGATCTGACCAACGCCGTGGCCGCCCGCATGATGCAGGACACCGGGGTGTCCATGGCCGGGGTCTCCCTGCTGGTGCTGGCTCTGGGGGCGGGCGCGGGCCTGATCAACGGCCTCCTAGTGGCCTATGGCCGGTTGCAACCGATCATCGTCACGCTGGCTACGCTGGCCATCTGGCAGGGTCTGGCCCTGCTAGTGCTGCCGTCGCCTGGCGGGGCTATCCCGCCCACGCTGACCAACCTGCTGGCGGGCACCGTGCCCTGGCTGCTAGACCTGCCCAGCGGATTGGTTGTACTGGTGCTGGTGCTGCTGCTGTGGGGCGTCCTGCGGCGCACCCGCTTTCTGGTGGCCGTCTACGCTATCGGCAACGACGAGCGGGCCGCGCGGGCCAACGGCACGCCGATCTCGCGGGTCAAGATCGGGGCCTACACGCTGGGTGGCCTGTTCGCTGGCGCGGCGGGACTCTACTTCGCCGTGGTCAATACCTCTGGCGACGCCACGGCGGGGTCGCCGTTCACCCTGACCTCCATCGCGGCGGTTGTGTTGGGCGGCGTGAGCCTGTTTGGTGGGCGGGGGAGCGCCGTAGGCGCCCTGGCTGGCGCCTTTATTCTGACGCTGCTGATCAACGTGTTGTTCGTGGCCGGCGTGAACCCACAGCTACAAGACTTTTTCCAGGGCCTTTTCCTGGTGCTCGCCGTGGTGGCCAGCACGCTGGTGCGACGGGTGTTGCAGCGGCGGCGGCAGGCGGCATAGCGAGGAACGGAGCACAATGGCACAAAAGGGATCTGGCCTGGCGGCGCGCTTGCTGGCCCTCTCACCGGGAGCACGGGGCACCGCCCTGGCCTACGCGGCTGCCGTAGCCCTGTTCATCGTGGGCGGCGTCTACCGCCCCAGCTTTCTGTTACCAGGTAACATCGCCACCCTGCTCGTGTTGTCCTCCTTTGTCGGTTTCACGGCGGCGGGGCAGACGTTCGTGATCCTGATCGGCGGCATAGACCTTTCTGTGCCCTGGGTGCTCAACGCGGCGGCGATCATCCTGACCACCACCTCGGTCGGCCAGGACGCTCGGGCCTGGTGGGTCGTCCCTCTGGTACTGCTCAGTGGAGTGACCGCCGGTGTAGTCAACGGTCTGGGCATCGTATTTTTCGAGATCCCAGCGGTCGTGATGACACTGGGCATGAACGGTATCATGCTGGGGCTTGTGCTGGGCCTGACCGGCGGCTTCACTTGTCCGACCTGCAATGCATCGGTGCCGCCCTCTGTGCAGACGCTGTTCACTGGCCAGGTGGGCAACGGCCCGCCGAATGCCCTGATCCTGTGGGCGCTGGTGGTGATCGCCGTGGGCCTGCTGCTCAGCCGTACCGCGCTGGGCCGGCGCATCTACGCGCTGGGCAACAACCCCCTGGCTAGCTACCTGGCCGGAGTCAACGTGCGCCTGGTCACGATCACTGTCTACGCGCTCAGCGGCTTCTTCGCCGCCCTGGCCGGAGTGGCCCTGGCCGCCTATGGTGGCCAGGCAACACTGGGTATGGGCGACTCCTATCTGTTTGCCAGCATCGCCGCCGTGGTCATCGGCGGCGCCTCAATCCTCGGTGGGCGGGGCAGTTATTGGGGCAGTGTGGCTGGCTCCGTGTTTCTGGTCGTGCTGACCGCCGTACTGTTGGAGTATCGCATCTCCGACGCCTATCGCACGATCGCATCGGGTGTGGTCATTCTTATAGCCCTGTTGCTCTATGGGCGCCAGGCCCGCGAGACCTAGCGTTGGCTGCTCCAACGGGCATCAGAGGTACCAGGGGGCAGACAGGGCCAGGAGAGTCCGGCGTACGGCGGTGCCCGCTGAAGCGCTGGAGTGGTGTGGGCCAGGCGTACACTGGAGATAGTGGCGCGGCTGGAGGAGGACTGATGGACGGAGACACGACCAGCGCGACGCTCCTGGAGATGGCCGCGACGCGGGCGATCGCCTATAGCGCGGGGATCGGTGAGCGCTTGGTGGCCCCCCTGTGCTGGCCGCTTTGTTCATCCGTCAGAGCACCATCCACCGTGTTCGCCCCGCAGTCGCGGACGGCTATCCTCGCCACGGGCTCGTCGTCGAGGCATCGGCGGGACAACGGCTTGGATGAGCGAAGCGGCCAGCACAAGGGGGCGCGGGTCATGCTCCAGGGCCTCGTCGGGGGGCCACCATATGTAGTGTTGTAGATTAATGCTCCCATCGGCGCGGAAGATGACGCCCTCGGCCTCAAGCTGCTGGCGCTGTAGTTCGGGGTGACCGTTGGCGTAGCCGAGGCTGGGCCGGCCGGTACTCAGGAGCACGCGGTGGCAGGGCACATCATCGGCGGGGCCAACCCGGCCCAGCGCCCAGCCCACCTCGCGAGCACGCCGGGGAGCGCCTAGTTCGGCGGCCACGCCGCCGTAGGTCATCACCCTCCCTGGTGGGATTGATCGAACCAGGTGATAGATCCGAGGCGTCAGCGCTTCGCGCGGGGGCGGCGTGAGGTCAGGTCTCATGGCCGCGTGTACCCCGCCCCACGGTGCGTAGCGCCGGGCACGGGCCAGCGGACCGATAGGGGCTGTCGTAGATCGTGTTGCGGGAGATGCGCGGCCACGCTGACACTATACCACATGCGTGTACCCCGCACCGAGCCCTACGCTCTCTTCGGCGACGTCCTCTAGTCTAGCAGCCGCCCCGATCCGCGCGTGCGATACTGGAGGGGTCGGATTGTCGGCCCCGTCGAAGCGTCACCGGCCCGCCGGCAATGCGGAGAGCAATTCGGCGGTTGCGGATTTGGCGCGGTCCAGCCGTTCCGCGTCGGAGGCCCCCTCCAGCCCCAGGAGCACGCGGAGGTTATCGAGACCCACAAGGCGAGTGAGGAAGGCCGCGCTGAGCTTGCGGCGGCGCCCTGCGTCGAGTGTCGCGGATTCAACTCTTTGGCTAAGAAAGGCGTCGAGAGCGTCTTCATGCGTGCCGATCAGGCCGCTATAGGCCATCTCCACGAGGTGCGGGTAGCGCACGGTCTCCACCATGACGGCCCGGAACAGGGCCGTCGTTGTCGGGCTGGCCAGCCGTTCTTGAAACATCAGGCCGACAAAAACAAGCACGTCCTCCAAAGATGTCTGCAGTGATTCTTCGATCCTGGCCCGGTCAGCCTGATCGGCGGGATGGCAGGCGCTGGCGATGACGGCGGCGAACAGCGTGTCTTTTCCCGCGGCATGGCGGTAGAGCGTCATGATCGAGACGCCCGCGCTGGCGGCGATCCCTTCCATGGTCGCGCCCTCATAGCCGTCGCGCAGGAACGCCTCATGGGCTGCATCGAGGATCGCTGCCCGTTTGCGCGCCATCAGCGTCGCCTTGGGATGATCGGCTGGCCAGTCCTTCATACGCCCGTTGACTCCATGCGATGCTATGTGCTATCGTAGCGTTTGTACGATATGATAGATTATCTTATCATACCATGAGGACACCGGGCAAAGGGTGTTCCATGAGGCAGGGCAGGGCAGCGCTTTGGACGCGCGAGAGGGTACCTATGAAGGTTTTGTTGATTGGCGCAACCGGTGGCACAGGCCGGGAAATACTGCCCCGTTTGCTTGCGGCGGACCATAGTGTGACGGCGCTGGCGCGCCGGCCAGAGGCCATCACGACCACGCATGAGCATCTGGTTGTGCTGCCTGGTGGCGTGCGCGACCCTGACCTGGTCGACCGCGCCATGCACGGACAAGACGCGGTGATCTGCGCCTTCGGGCCGCGCGCATTGGGCAAGGACGACATCCAGGAAGTGCTGATGCGCAACCTCGTTGCGGCGATGACACAGCGCGGTGTCAAGCGGCTGGTCAATCTCTCGGCCTGGGGCGCGCAGGCCACGCACAAACCGATCAACCTGATGCAGGTGATTCTCCAAGGGGTGCTCTTGCGCAATATCTTTGCCGACAAGAAGCGAGGCGAGGCGGTGCTCTTTGCCTCGGACGTGGAGTACGTGAACGTGTGCCCCGGTCGCTTGCTCAACAAACCCGCTCGTGGTGGCGTCAAAGCATCGGTTGAGGGCACGGGCATCAAACACAGCATCACCCGCGCCGATGTGGCGCAGTGGATGGTGGAGCAACTCACCAGCGACACCTGGGTGCGCACGTCTCCCATCATTGGTTAAAGGTGGGTGGCTGAGTAGTACACGTGTTGGTGTGTTAAAACAGCGCGGCTTCGACACGATCCCACGCCAGCTTCGACGCCAGCGCCACCAAGATTGGAGGCGCGTGAGGAGATTGGCGACCCCTGAATCCCACGCAAGCGTTCACCCGTGGTAAGATTGGTGGGGAGCGCGTGGGGGCGCGGCTATGCCGTGCCTGTGTTGTGTCGGGGTAGACCGGCGCCTCAACTTCTGGTTGTGGCGGCCGGTGCTGGTCGTACAAGCACGCCAGCAGCACACTGATGCCAGCACTGACTGGTAATCTAGTTGCAGTACCTCTAGTAGTAGGGGTAGTACTTCTGATACGAAGATGGGACCCACGCCGTGCCAACGGCCTGGGTCCCCGGCTCGAATCTATCTGAGACCATTAGTTACGAGGAGCGCCATGCGCGAACACGACGAGATCGCTGACGCCAATGACCATGGCCCCGCTCCAATGGCTGATCAGAACACCCCATTAGTAGAAGATGAGCACGACCCGCTAGACGCCACGGATGCCCCGCCGCCCCAGGTCGCCGCTCCTCTGGTTGCCCAGAGCAGGCCGGAGAGGGTAGGGCGCCCCTGGCTACCCCGCCTCACTCCCTACCTGCCCCTGATCGCCATTCTGGCCGTGGGGGCGCTGCTGCGCATCTACGGCTACAACTGGGATGAGGGCAGCACCCTGCACCCCGACGAGCGGGCCATTGGCAGTGCCGTGGGCGGCCTGGATCTGCCGCATAGCTGGACGCAGTTCTGGAGCCCGGCCTCACCGCTCAACCCGCACTTTTTCGCCTATGGCTCTCTGCCGTTCTACGCCATGCGTGCTTTTGGCCACTTTCTATCGTTCTGGGGCCACCTGCTGGGCGGCCCCTTTAGCGGCCTGGTCAACGCCGATAGCACCTACTCGGGCACGATCGAGAGCGGGCGCGTCGTCTCTGGCCTGGCCGATACCGGCACCTTGCTGCTGTTCTACCTGATTGGCCGGCGCGTCTTTGGGCACGCCGTGGGCCTGCTGGCCGCCCTGCTGGGCTGCTTCACCGTGCTCAATCTGGAGAATGCCCACTTCGCCGCGTCGGATACGTTCGTCACCTTCTTTGTGGCCGGCGCGCTGTTCGGCTGCGTGCGCATCGTGCAGGAGGGCCGCCCGCGCGACTACGCCTGGGCTGGGGCCTGGATCGGCCTGGCCCTGGCCTCCAAGTTCAGCGCGGCGCCTCTGGTGCTGCCCCTGGTGGTGGCCCACCTCTACCGCGGGGCGGAGCGTCCGTGGGGCGCCGTGGTCACCTCTGGCGATGCCGGGGGCCGGCGGGGTGCCCTGTGGGCCAACCCGTTGCTGCTGCTGATGGCCCTGGCCGTGGCCGGCGGGGCTTTCTTTGTGGCCATGCCCTACGCCATCATTGATTTCTCAAACTGGTGGGCCCAGGTGTGGGATCAGCTCCAGTTGGCCCGCGGGGTCACCGAACAGGCTTTCACGCGCAAGTTCGCCGGCCTGCCCGCCTACTACTACCCCCTGCAGCAACTGCTGACCTGGACCATGGGCCCGCCGCTGGGGCTGGCCGCCGTGACCGGGGTGATCATGGCCGTGGTCCGCCAGGTGCGCCGCCGCCGCGGCGCCGAGCTTGTGCTGCTGACCTGGTCCGCTGTCTTCGTGGGCACCACCGGCGGCCAGTACATGAAGTTCCTGCGCTACATGGTGCCCCTGACCCCCACGCTGATCCTGTTTGCCGCCGCCGCCCTGGTGGCTGGCTGGCGCTGGGCCGCCGCCCGACGTGGTGCCCGACCCGCGGCGGGCATGGCCGCCCGCGTGGCTGTGGGGGCCGTCGTGGCGCTGACCGTCCTGTACGGTCTGGCCTACGAGAATATCTATACCACCGAGAACACCCGCGTGGCGGCCACCCGCTGGATGGCCACACACATCCCGACAGGCAGCGCCATTACGGTGGAGGACTGGGACGAGACCCTGCCCGTCGGCGTGCCCAATGTGACGTTCCCGCCCAACGCCTTTGCCTCGTCCACGCTGGCCATTCTGGGTCCGAGTGACGGTCCCACCACGGTGTCCATGTACGTCCAGGCCCTGCGCACCGCCCAGTACATCACAATCTCCAGCGCGCGCGTCTTTGGCTCGGTGGCCCACCAGCCTGGCCGCTACCCCTACAGCATCCGCTGGTATCAGCTGCTCTTCGGCGGCAAACTCAACTTCACCCTGCAGCGCGCCTTTGCTAACCATCCCCACCTGGGGCCGTTCGTGATTAACGACTACCAGGCTGTCCCCCGCGCCGACCAATACACCAGCCCGCACCTGTGGTACGAGGCCGACCAGAACCTCTCCGAGTACGACCACCCGCCGGTCTATATCTTCAAGCGCACCGGCGACATTGATCCCCAGAAGGCCACGGCCCTGCTGACCGACAATGGCACGCTGCATCCAGCAGTGGTGGCCTACGATCCCACCCATCCCATGCTGCTGTCGCCCACCGTGGAGAAGGCGGGCCGCGCGGCCCCGGCCTATAGCGCGGTGTTCCCGCCGGGCAGCATCGTGGAGCGTTTCTCCCTGCTGGCCTGGCTGCTGATGATCGAGGTGTTGGGCCTGCTGGCCCTGCCGCTGGTCATGCGCGCCTGCGGCGGCCTGCGTGACGGCGGCTACGGCCTGACCAAGGTCTGCGGCATCGTTATGGTGGGCTACCTGACCTGGCTCGCCGCCAGCGTCCACCTGGCCATCTACTCACGGGGGACCATCCTGGTGGCCTGTCTGCTCACCCTGGCCCTCTCGCTGGCCCTGGGGTTGCGACCCCGCGCGCTGGCAGCAGAACTGCGCGCCCGCTGGCGGCCCATCGTGGTGGTCGAAGCCGTCTTTCTGGCTGGCTTCCTGGTTATGGCGGCCATCCGCGCCGCTTACCCCGACCTGTGGCACACCACGTATGGCGGCGAACGCACCCAGGAGATGTCGTTCATCAACGGGATCCTGCGCAGCCAGTACTTCCCGCCGCTGGACCCCTGGTTTGCCGGCGGCACGCTCAACTACTACTACTACGGCCAGTACCTGATGGGCATGCTGATGAAACTGATCGGCCTGTCGTCGCCCATCGGCTTCAACCTGGCCCTGCCCACGCTGTTTGGCCTGCTGCTGGCCGTGGCCTACTCGATCGGCTACAACGCCACTGGCCGCCGCTGGGTCGGCCTCGTCGCGGCGCTGCTGGAGGGCGTGGCCGGCAACCTGGGCACCCTGCAGCAGTTCGCCACGATCAACCCGGCCAAGACCCAGGCGTCGCTGCTGCCGGTGGTCACCGGCCTGCGCGACGCCATAGGCGGCATTGTGGCCGTGGTGACCCACCAGATAGCGCTACCTGGCGACTTCTTCTGGACCTCCTCGCGCATCCTGAGCACTCCCAACGACGGGGTGATTAACGAGTTCCCCATCTGGAGCTTTACCTATGGGGACATGCATGCCCATGTGATTGATATGCCCATCCTGCTCTGCGTGGTTGGCCTGGCCCTCGCGGCCAGCGGCATGGGTGGTGGCCCGCGCCACAAAGCGCCGCGCACCTGGCGGGAGATGGTGGCTCTGGGCGTGCTGCTGGCCGTGGTGGCTGGGGCCACCGGCCCGACGAACCTGTGGGACCTGCCCACCGCCGTGGCCCTGGCCGTGATCGGCTTCGGCCTGCACGGCCTGTTTATCGCCGGGCGGCGGGGTTGGTCGCTGGTCCTGCGCGACCTGGCCCTACCCGGGGCCCTGCTTGGTGGGGCTTGCCTGGTGCTATACCGGCCCTTCTACGCCAGCGTGCTGGGCATCAGCTCCGGCTTCACCTTTCTGTGGCCGCACGTGGACCCCACGTCGTATCTGCTGCACCTGGGCCTGCCCCTCTTCCTGCTCACCTCGTTTATCGTGGCCTTCCTGTGGCGGCACACCCGCCCGCTGTACTGGCTGGAGCGCCAGAGCACGGTCAACACCTTCAGCGCCTACTACGCCGATCAGGCCGACCGGCTGCCCCGGCTGTTCCGCCTGTCCAGCGCGATGATTCGCCAGGCCCGACCCGAGGCGGCGGCGCCCAGCGGGTTGACCCTACACGTGGTGCTCTTTGGCGCGCTGGCTGCCCTGGCCCTGTGGTACTTGGGCTGCCTCACCCTGGCCCTGGTTACCGGGTTGGTCACCCTGGCGGCGGCGGCGCTGATCGAGGCGTGTACGCGCCGCCAACTGGACCGGCGGCACAGCCAACCCTTTACCCTGGCCCTGGCCGTGGTCGGCCTGACCCTCACGGGCATCCCCGATTTCATCACACAGAACGAGGCCACCCGGATGAACACGTTCTTCAAGCTGTACAACCAGGCCTGGCCGCTGCTGGCCCTCTCCGCTGCCCTGGCCCTTTCAGCCCTGGTACGTCCCCGGCGCGCCCCTGCCCGCGCTACTGCCCGCTATAGGCGCCGCACCCTGCTGGGGCAGCAAGCGGGCGGCGGGGTAGCGTTGGCTACCCTGCGCCGCCTACTGCCCCAGCGGCTGAGCCTGGCCGACGCCGCACCTGGCGGCGGCGCGCTGTCATGGGCGGCCAGCGCCCAGGTGGGCGACGACGAACGGGTGGCGCCCGTTGAGCCGCGGCCATGGCCCGCCCCTGAGCAACCGTTCGGCGCTACGGTGATGGCGCCTGTGTACTCAGAGGAGGGGCAGCCGGAGGCTGCCGTGGCCCAGGTCGGGCCACCGCCCCGGGTCCGCCGCCCAGCCCTGAGTGGCGCTGGTCTGTGGGAGTGGCGGGTGGCCTGGTGGGCTGTGCTGGCCATGCTGGCCTTTGGAGCCGTGCTGTTCCCCATCTTCGGCGTCTACTCGCACCTGCAGCTACGCCACTGGGATGGCCCGGTGTGGAGCCAAGCCGCCGCCGCGCGGGTGCCCTTTGGCTTTGATGGGTCTTCGTTTGTGCGGGTGCTCTACCCTGGCGACGCGGCGGCAATTGACTGGATCAACGGCCACATCACGGGCACCCCCGTCCTGCTGACCTCTCCCCGGGGCGGCTACCGCGACTTCGCGGCCAAGGTGACCATGTTTACCGGCCTGCCCACGGTCAGCAGTTGGGATTGGGAGACCAGTCAGGAACGCTACAGCGGCCAGGGCCGACCGGGCAGCATGTTCCCACCGGTATGGGTCAACCAGATGGCTGGCGGCGTGGTCACCTGGAACGGCAGCCAGTGGGTGACCAACCTGCCCACGGCGAACCAGCCTGCTTTGTCGACCCGCAAGCAGGACGCCGAGACGATCTATTCGACGCCCGACCCGACGGCGGCGCTGGCCCTGCTGCGCCACTACCATGTCGGCTACATCTACGTGGGCAGCGCCGAGACGGGCGACCCCAATAGCGACGAGTCGGGCAACGTGGGGTACTTCAACAAGGCGGGCTTTGACCCTGCTGGCCTGGCCAAGTTTGATCGTATGGCCGCCTCCAGCCAGTTACAGACGGTGTACGATCAATCTGGCGTCAAGATCTACCGCGTTGTCTAGCCGCTTGTCTGGCAGCCGCTCTGGCTAGCTTCTTGCTGCAAAGGCGGCTGGGTCGCGCTATCTCAACGTATGAAGGCCTGTGGATCACCGCGTCGCGCTGGTCCGCCTAGTTACATAGCTAAGAAGGGACACGTATGAAGATCCTGGGCCGCGTGGGTGTGTTTCCGACGATCCCCCAGCCGCTGAGCCGGCTGCATGAACTGGCCTACAACATGTGGTGGAGCTGGAACCCCAGCGCCCAGGAGCTGTATCGGCGGCTCGACCCAGCGGTGTGGGAGTCCGCCAACCATAGCCCCGTGGCCATGCTCAGCCGCGTTGGCGCGGAGAAGCTGGAACAGGCCGCTGGGTCCGCTGAGTACGGCGAGGCCCTCACAGGGGTGCTGGCCGAGTTCGACGCCTATCTGGGCGCCCGCGACACCTGGTTCGCCACCACCTACCCCCAACTGGCGGCGGGCCTGAGCGGCCCGGCCATCGCCTACTTCTCCGCCGAGTTCGGCCTGCATGAGTCGCTGCCCATCTATTCTGGGGGCCTGGGCGTGCTGGCCGGTGATCACTGCAAGGAGGCCAGCGACCTGGGGCTGCCCTACGTGGCCGTTGGTCTGCTCTACGCCGGGGGCTATTTCAGGCAGACGATCAGCCGCGACTGCGCCCAGGAGTCGTCGCCCGAAAAGCTGCACTTCTCCGAGGCCCCGGCCACCCCCGCGCTGACCCCCGATGGCGAACAGGTGCTGGTGGGCGTGGACCTGCCGGGGCGGCGCGTCTACGCCCGCGTCTGGCAGGTGCGGGTAGGCCGGGTCAGCCTCTACCTGCTAGATACCGATGTGGCCCCCAACGGCCCCGCCGACCGCGAGTTGGCTGGCCGGCTCTACGGCGGCGACCATGAGCTACGGGTGGCCCAGGAGTGTATTCTGGGCATCGGCGGCGTACGCGCACTGCGCGCCCTGGGCTTTGCGCCCAAGGTGTGGCATATGAACGAAGGCCACGCCGCCTTCCTGGGCCTTGAGTTGGTCCGTGAACTGGTTAGCGGGGCTGGCCTGGACTTCGCCTCGGCCCGTGAGGCGGTCGCCGGCTCGTCCGTGTTCACCACCCATACCCCCGTCCCAGCGGGCAACGACGTGTTCAGCTTCGACCTGATGGACCGCTACTTCTCCACCTACTGGGGTCAACTTGGCCTCGACCGCGATAGCTTCATGAACCTGGGCCGTGAGGAGACCGACAGCGGGCCGCGCTTCGGCATGACGCCGCTGGCCCTGCGCCTATGCAGCCAGCACAACGGCGTCAGCGCCCTGCATGGCGCGGTCTCCCGGGGCATGTGGCAATCTCTGTGGCCGGGGGCCGACGCCGACGAGGTGCCGATCACCCACGTCACAAACGGTGTGCATACCGGCACCTGGCTGGCCCCTCAACTGGGCGCGCTGTATCGCCGCGCCCTGGGCGACGAGTGGATGGCCCGCCTTGATCAACCAGCCACCTGGGCGCCCCTGGCCGCCCTGCCCGACGGCGATCTGTGGCGCGTCCACCAGGAACGCAAGGCCCTGCTGGTGGAGGAGGTGCGCCGCCGCGCCCGGGCTCAGCGGCTGCGCCAGGGTGAGGGGGCCACCGCGCTGGCCGCCGTTGGCCGCCTGCTGGATCCCCAGGCCCTGACTATCGGCTTTGCCCGCCGCTTCGCCACCTACAAGCGGGCCACCCTGCTCTTCCGCGATTTGCAGCGCTTCCAGCGCCTGATCAGCATGACCGATCGGCCCGTGCAGTTCATCTTCGCTGGCAAGGCCCACCCCGCCGACGAGCCGGGCAAGGCGTTGATCCGTCAGATTTGTACCATGTCCAACGACCCCACCCTGGAGGATCGGCTGGTCTTCGTGGAGGGCTACGACATGGCCCTGGCCCGCTACCTGATCTCCGGGGTAGACGTGTGGCTGAATACCCCACGCCGGCCCCTGGAGGCCAGCGGCACCAGCGGCCAGAAAGCCTCGCTCAACGGCGTGCCCAACCTGAGTGTCCTTGATGGCTGGTGGGCTGAAGGCTACAACGGGCGCAATGGCTGGGCTATCGGCGAGGTGCGCGACTACCGCGACGACGAGGTGCGCGCTGAGGCGGATAGCCGTTCGCTCTACGACCTGCTGGAGAACGAGGTTGTACCCGCCTACTACGATGGGCGCGACGCCGCCGGGGTGCCCCACACCTGGGTGGGCATCATGAAGGAGGCCATCAGCACGCTGGGCCCCCAGTTCAGCACACGCCGGATGGTCAAGGAGTACGCCACGCGCTTCTATGTACCAGCGGCCCAGACGGACACAACCCTGACCGCCAGCCGCTACCAGGGCGCCCGTGACCTGGCTGGCTGGAAGGCCTGGATCTACGCCCACTGGCACGAGATCCAGGTCTCCGCCGAGGGGCCAACTGAGGCGCGCCTTGATGTGGGCCAGACCATACCCATCACGGCCACCGTGGCCTTTGGCAGCCTCAGCCCGCACGATGTGGTAGTCGAACTGGTCACCGGGCGCGATGATGAGGGGCAGCTTGCCGAGGTGACGGCGACCCCGCTGCACGAGAGCGGTCCTGGCCCCGACGGCCGCCGCCTGTATCGCGGCGAGCTCCACCCCCAGGCCGGTGGCGCGCTGGTCTACGGCGTGCGCGTGCTGCCCGTCCACTCGTCCCTGCTGCACAAGCACGAACTGGGCCTGGTGCGCTGGGCCTAGTACTAGCTGGCGCTGCGAAATGGGGCGGTGGGCGTGCCGTCCTTCTACGGCTCCTTCTTGATTATCTCTGCGTGTGCTGCTCCCTGGGCAGGGGCGTTCGTCGCCCGGCAGCAGCCGGTCTCCCCCTGCTGCTCGGCGCCGATCTCGGCTCAGCCCGCCAGTCTGCGGCCAATCTGGGCCAGGTTGGAGCCCATGATCCCCCACCCGACGAGAGCGCTGCAGGCCTGCCTCCCCATGGTAGGGGCACTCCTCCAGTCCATAGTTGTGGCGGAGACTGCTGATCCGCCCTTCACTGCCCGCGCGCCAGCGGGAGCGTTGGCGCCACCGCGGCTCTTTCTCGCGCTGCCGCTGCGCGGGTGTCCGGGCGCCTGAGCGGGGAATGACCAGGTGACGCACCCCCGCCTCCTGCGCAATCCGCTCGTTGTGGGCCTTGTGGGCGCCCCGATCCCCCACGACCAGCGTCGGAGGATGACCAAAGAGGTCCTGATGATGGGCCAGCGCCAGCGGCAGTTCGTCCTGGGGAGTCTCCCCAGGTCCGAGCACATGGCAGCGGGTGACCAGCCCCCCGTCAACCTCATCAACGACGATGGTCCGGCCAAACTCCACGGCGGCGCCCCCTTTGTGGCGGGGGATGATCTGGGTGTGCGGCTCGAAGAGGCTGACCACCTTTTCCGCGGAGGGCACGGGCTGCTTCTCCAGCACGCGGCGGCGCGCCTGATGAATGACCCGTTTGGCCAGAGGCACAAAGCGGGCGATCTGCTCCCCTAGCCGCTGGCCACGCTGACCAGCGGCCTCGCCCGCCTCCCGCAGCGCCCGCCCCACCTGCTCGGCCTGCGCCACAGTCTGTTCAGCCGTGTCAATCAGCTTCTTATAGATGGTGGTGCGCGTTTCGGCTACCTCTTCACCCTGGCGCCGCGCCAGCCGGTGCAGCGTCTGCAGGCCGCGCCGCATCGTGCGCAGCCGGGTACGGAAGGCATCCCGCACGCCGGCCAGACGCTCTCCCACCAGCGGTTTGGCCCGGCGGATGGCTCGGCTGAGCACGCGCACCCCATCGGTGAGCAGGCTGCTATCCGTGGGGTGGTGGATCCGCGTCTGCACCACGGTGCCATCGAAGCGCAGCTTACGCCCCTGCGTCACCTTCGCCTGTTGTGCCAGCACCACCACCCGATCATTGAGCTGGGCCAGCGTCCGCGGCTGGATCAGGGCCGCCCAGTGTTCCAGCGTGGTCGCGTGGGGCACCCGCCGAAAGTACACGCGGCAGAACCAGCGCAGCACCAGGCTGTCACTCACCCGCCGCACCGTCTCTCCAAAGCTCCAGGTGTACAGATGCTGGATCACGAGCAGCCGCAGGATCACTTCCACCGGCGTGGAGTGGCGTCCATGGTCCAACGTATGCGGATAGCGCCGCCCCAGGTCGCCTTTGACGTGCGCAACGAGCGGATCATCGTCGAGCAGCCCGTCCAGCCGGCGCAGCACCGGATCGGTCTGCTCGGCCAACTCAGGCACGCGGGCGAACACATCTTCGGGCGTATACCGGTCGATCAGCATGGCCTCTGCCCTCCTCCGGTCGTGTGACTCTGCTCTAATCCGTCTTGTTCAGCAGACAGCGTGCCACCCGTAGACCACCCTCATTTCGCAGTGCCAACTAGTACTAGTGGTTTGTCAAGAGAATGTTGCGAAGTCGTACGGCAGCCTGTATCCTCTCAACAACCGCTGCACATGCGGGGCTGCGCGAGGAGGGGCTATGAACAAGAAGTACATTGTGACGTTGACG
>JAABUM010004920.1_pt1 | contig 14535 bp, 17 predicted proteins | sample 5559161 | NCBI WGS metagenome assembly JAABUM01 (sample SAMN10711868, study PRJNA513369) | rock metagenome | isolation source: Antarctica rocks | place: Antarctica: Victoria Land, Siegfried Peak nord
GGTTCGACCGGTCGTCCGGATGCTGGCGCCGCGCGCCTACGCCCGCTACGCCCGGTCCGTCCACGGGACCCCAACGCCTTGAGGGGCCGAGGCCGAGAGTCCGGCCATCATCCATCGGTTGGCTAAGGCGTGGCTGACGCTCTGCTCTGCTGGACGCACAACCACGCGGTAACGAGGTATTCGTGTGTGCCGTCCCCGCAGCCAGCATCACGCGACGCATCCGCTGGTCAGAGAGCCGACGAGGGGATTTGAACCCCTAACCGCCCGAATCTCTATTCGTTGATTTCGGTGCTGTCCGCTACTAGCCGTTAATGCCCCTGACCTGCGCTGATGCGCCCGGACCGTGGCCGATGCTGACCAATGTTGGCCCCTGATGTCCGTTGATTCATGGGGGTTGAATGGGGCCTGTAGGCAAATTCTTGTCAGTTATGAGGTTCGCGAAATGCCACGACCGCCGCTGCCGCTCGGCTGCCACGGAGCCATCAGGCTGTACCGCAATGAGGCCGGGTGGCGGGCCAGGACGCTGGTCCGCGATCACGACGGGCGGACTCGCCATGTCGAGCGCAACGCGCGAACCAAGGGTGCAGCTGAGATGGCGCTCCGGCTTGCTGTCCGTGACCGGGTCCACTCGGGAGCGACGGGCGACCTGACGCCTGAGACGTCGGTGGCGGTGCTGGCGGAGCTGTGGTTCGCATCGCTGAAGGGCAAGGCGCCGAACACTCTGCAGGCCTACCGCACGCGCCTTGACCGTCAGGTGCATCCGGGGCTGGGTGCGCTTCGAATCAGGGAGTTGACGGTCGGCCGTGTGGATCGCTTCTTGCAAGCGGTGGGGACACGCCATGGTCCGGCCGGCGCGAAGATGTGCCGCTCGGTGCTGAACGGGATGTGTGGGCTCGCGGCGCGCCACGACGTGTTGGACCGGAACCCGGTTCGTGACGCGGCCAGTACGGCGTTCACCTCCACGAGGAGCAGTCCACGGGCGCTCACGTTGGACGAGATTCGGCTGCTGCGCGAGCGGCTGTCCGCCGATCGTCGCGCCGTCGCTCGAGACCTCCCGGATCTGGTCGATTTTCTGCTGGCTACGGGGATGCGGATCGGTGAGGCGAGCGCGGTGACGTGGAGCGAGGTCCATCTCGGTGAGGCAACGACCGTGGAAGTGACGGGCACGGTCGTGAGGGTGAGGGATCTGGGCCTGGTGCGCCAGCCTCGCCCGAAGACGAGAGCGGGCCGGCGAGTCTTGCTGCTGCCAGCGTGGGGAGGGCGACTACTTGCTCGTCGCCGAGAGATGCTTGTGGGTGACGGGCCGGTATTTGCCGCACAGTTTGGTGGTCTTCGGGATCCGAGCAACACCGCGGCGGACATGCGAGAGGCGCTCGATGCTGCCGGCTTCCCTTGGGCGACCAGTCACGTCTTCCGGAAGACGGTGGCGACGCTGATGGACAGCGCCGGCTTGTCCGCCCGGGCTACGGCCGACCAGCTGGGCCATGCGGACGTCAGCACAACGCAAGACGTCTACATGGGGCGCAAGGTGGCAACCGTCCAGGCGGCGGCTGCTCTGGAGCAAGTTGGCGCCTCATAGCCGAGGCAAGAGTAAGGTGGATGATAATCAAATCAGGGCTGCGTGGCCCGCCGAATGGGATCGGCCTCGTCGATGAAGAGCATTCCTCTGATGTACGTGAAACTGCTTCTCACCACTGGAGTTATCTTCGGTCTCATAATGGGACTGTTCTTTGGGCTAACTTTACGAAGCGCTGCGCTTGGAGCAGCTCTAGGGCTCGCGTCCGGGAGCGCGTTCGGTCTGGTCATGTCCGTCACGTTAGGAACCGTCAACGTCTTGGCGCACCGGTCGACCGGAGGGCGCGGCGGACTTTCGCCGGTTCAGCGGGCCGTTGTGTCATTGCCCGGAGAGCTAAAGGAGGAAGCTGCCCGTGTCAGGCAAGCGATGGCTGCTCTGGGCGGGCGTGACCTGGTCGAGCAGCTGGACGGTCAAGGCATGCGTATCGCCGTCCGGACGCGGCGAACCTGGCGTAGCTGGGGAGAGAGTGTGACGGCAGACTTGCATCCAGACGCAAAAGGATCGACTTTGTCTTTGGTTAGTCGACCGATATTGAGGTCGACGGTCGTGGACTACGGGCAGGGGCGTCGTAATGTGCGGCGTGTGTTGAGCGCAGTAGGCATCACCGAGGATGGCCGCGGATAGGCAGCTCCAGCCCCCTGGCTCGAGCGCGACCTTGCGAACGAATGCACACATTCGCTTGCGAAGCGACCAGAACGATGCTGGTGTGCCCGCATCGATCGAGAATTCGTTCCTCAAATCTTGCTCAAACACTTTTGTCTCTCTCCGCGGAGTTAGCCCCCGGTCCACATGGCGTGCTCGACGGTCGTGAGGAACCGCTCGGCGTCCACCCGGCGGGGGAACGTCCGCTTGCGCTGGCGTCGTGCCGGGTCGCGCCACCGGGCGAGCACGCCGTCGCCTGCCCGTCGCGGGCTCCGCAGTAGTTCGTGGTCCCAACGGGGGGCAGAGGAAACGGGGTGGGCTATCCCGACAACGCGATCGACAGAAGCGGCAACCGACGGTGCTGGCGAAGGTCGCCGCAAAGCAGTCGAGCGAGTCGAGCGGGCCGCCTAGGCGATGGACAGAGAGCCGTACAAACGGGTGCAAAGCATGAAAGGGTGCGCCCATGGCGATCGATGACGTCCCTCGCGGCTGGTATCCCGACCCCGATGACAACGGTGCCTCGCAGCGCTACTGGGACGGAAACAACTGGACCGAACAGACCCGGTCCATCAACCGCCCACGTCCTACGCCGCAGAGTGCGCCCCAGCCTGCCAGGGCGCCGCTCCCTCCCGGTCCAGTGCAATCCCAGCAGGCGCCGCAGCAGCGGAAGTCCTTTCCCACCCGGCACAAGGTGTTCAGCACCTTCGTCGCTCTGATCGGCCTCATTGTGATCATCGCGGCCGCGAGCAGTGGAGGTGGCAGCAGCTCGTCATCCTCCTCCGGTTCATCGTCCGGCAGCACCGCCACGAGTGGCACAGGTGGAGCGAATCAGAGCAGCATCGACCACCTGTCCGACTACAAGATCACGAAGTGCGGCGTCGACGCGACGACCAACGACTTCTCCGCCTCGGTAGCCATCACCAACACATCCTCGAAGCCGAGCAACTACCTCGGCACGCTGGCGTGGAAAGCCCGGACGGCAAAACCCAGTACGACACCAGTCCTGTGGTGGCCAACAACTTGGCCCCCGGTCAGACCACCTCCGTCGACGGGTTCTCGCTCAAGACCGGGCAGGCCGGCGCCATCTGCAAGATCGTCGACTCCACTCGTCTGGCTGCCAACCCATGACCGTCACCCCATCGGCGCCTGGCCGAACAGGGCTCGGCACGTAGCGGGCACGAGCCAGGGTGTTCGCGGGCCGCTCGGCACGCTGGTTCTCTTCAACTTCGCCGCTACACGGAGCGGGATCACCCTCTAAGGGACTGCTGCAGATATCTGTGACAGTTGGTCAGGCCGCCAGGTTTGCGGTCTGAGCCATGATCAGAGTTCGTACTCGGCGGGGGTCAAGCGGCTGAGGGCGAGTTGCCGTCGTCGGCGGTGGTAGGTGCGTTCGATTCACGTGATCGCGATCCTGAGCTGATCGATGGTCCGCCGCTCGGCTTTGAGGTTGGCCCCGTCACCGCGACTGCCCGCTGGGAGCGCATGGCTCGTTGAACACGGCTACCTCGTGGCCGCCCCCTTGCTGCGGGGTCTCGGGATCTGATGACGCAGCGCCGGCACTCGCGCAACCTGGCCAGGCGCGGCCAGGCTGCCCTCGACAGACAAAAGGCTCAGGAGTTGAAGAGGTCGCTGTGCGGCTGCGGCTGCGTGCACCTTGTGGTGGCCGTCGAGCAGGAAGTGGGTCAGGCCCCAGTGCTCGTGCCAGTCGCTGTTCGCGGGGGCGACGGCAGGCGCACAGACGTCGAGGATCGCTATGGCCACTGCTGTCGCAGCTGACGAAGTGGAAAGTCGGTCGACGTAGTCCGCGACGCGCTTTGGGTCGTCCCAGGCTGGCGGCAGCATCGGGACGAGGAACTCGTACAGGTGCGCTTGACCGGAAACGTGCGTTTCAAAGGTTCGGTAGTAGGCCGTCCTCGGGTACTCAGGCAGTCCCCAGAATGAGTCCACGCCCCATGTCGAGAGGTGCTCCTCGGCGAAGTAGTCGCCAGGCTGAGCCGGCGCGACGAGCCGGGGCATCACCGTGAGAAGCAGCGGCAGGTAGGTACCTTCTTCGAGTAGTTGTCCGAAGCTCGTCACAACCTCTTCGTCGCTCGTCACAACCTCTTCGTCCAGCGCCGAGAGTCCGTCAGCGAGGCGCTCGCGAAGCTTCTCCACGGGAAGCGTGTCCTTCGAGCCTTGCAAGCGCCGGAAGAGGAACCCGCAGGTCCCACACGGGAAGCTGAGCTCGTATGCGGGCTCCCCGTCGAGGTACATGAGCCGCCTTCCCGCCCAAGCGCCCTTCGGCTTCTGCTCCTCGCCGAAAGCGAGCCGAGGGCTCTTAGAACCGAGCAGCCGCGGCTGACCAACCTCGAAGACCATGCATGCACGGTATCGGCGACTCGCCGAAGCACCCGGCGCGGAGCGACGCCGAAACCGCTAGCCCCAGGACGAGCAGGGCGCGGTCGGACGAGGGATTACGGCAGCGGTCTAGGCCTAGGCAGCGATCAGCGAGGGAGGTTGTAGTCGGCGGGCCCACCAGGACCACGAATAAGCGATTGCTGCTCCACAGTGAGCGAGAGATTCACGCGGCGGGCAGAGGTGCCATCGAGTTCGAGTTCGAGTACGTAGCGGCCGGTCTGCATAAGCGGAATGCCCTGGAAGTTGAAGGCGAAGGGAACCAACTGCTCTTCGCCGCTGGCCAGGTGCGGAGGTCGACCCACGTTGAACCGCATCTCGCCGCGGATGTCCTGCCCTTCCATCTGCGGAGGGAAGGCCGGACGCTGGCTGTCCTCCGTAAGCAGGACGAACCCCAGGCTGTGCTCATTGTTGGTGGCAGTCCAGGGCACGTGAACGACACCGGCGAGGGCGAAGTTCACAAGGTACGGAGGGGGAGTGCCGGCGGGCAGACCAACACGGTCGATATTCGCGCCCGCCACGAACAGCTTCCCTCCGGCCACTTGAGCGTGGTCGCAGAGCAGGACATCAAGGTCCATAGGGGTGGTCCTTCTTCCAGACGGTGTCGTCAACGGCGACGGTATGACACCAGGTTAGCATGTCGTCATACGTGAAGGGCGAGGAGTCCAGTCTTGTCTGACCACCCGCGCTATGCAGAGCATGTCGAGTTTGACGAGGGCAACGAGTCGGAGCTCGCGCGGCACAACGTGACCCCACTAGACGTCACCCGTCTGCTGCTCAATCAGCCCGTGTGGGCGCCGAACAAGAAGGGACGCGGCGGCCTGTGGCTGGCTGTGGGTCGGACAGAAGGGCGTGCGCTCTGCGTCCCAGTCCGGTATGACAGTTTGAGGCGTTCGCTGCGGCCCATCACTGCCTGGGACGCAAGCTCGGGTGAACGGCAGAGATTCTTGGGAAGAGAGAAGCCATGACACAAGACGAGCTGCAGCTCGCGGCTGAGTTGCAGGCCGGCCGGCCTGGTCCCGACGAGTGGGGCGACGCCGAGCTCGAGGGCGCGCCCGCTGCGCGCCGAACGCGGCTTGGCGCCATGGTCAGTGTCCGGCTCTCGGAGGCCGAGTTGGCGGAGCTGCAAAAGCGGGCGAAGAGCTACGGAGAGTCCGTGTCCGGCCTGGTTCGGCGTCTGGTGCTTCAAGACATAGAGAGTCAGCGAGGGTCCGAACAGCGTGCAGACCGCTTGGTAGCGGTAAGCACGGCGGGGAGTTTCTACGTCTCCACAGCGTCTATTTTCGTGGCCGTAGAAGGGGCGAGCTCCTTCAAAGTTGACTCGGCCGAGGGGACTTCGTTCGCTTCCGCTTGAGGACGTAGAGATAGTCCTCACCCGATCTTGAACAGCCCTATGGCGCCCCCCACGATGAGGATGATTCCGCCCAGGAGTAGGACGCCTCGGACGACCATGACGAAGCCTGCGCGGTAGGCGTCATCGGACTGTGTCTTGCCGCCGGGCATCAGGGTCCGGCCCTGCTGATTGGCTTCGTCGATCATCTCGACGAGGAACGCGATGACTGGCCGGCCGTATCTGAATGCTGCTAGTAGTGCGAATCCGATGACGATTTGTGCCGGGGGTGACGGCTGGGACCTCACGGGCGCTGCGCCGGGATGCTGTCGAGCGGTCGGGTTGACCACAGCGGCATCGCGTCGTGACTAATGCTGTGGTCTCTGAGCAACTGTCGCATCGTCTCCACGTCAGTAGTCGAGGCGTGGACGCCCTCAGCAAGGCGGCGCAGCGTCACGTAGTCGACGTGGCGGGACCGTGCCTCACGCAGGAAGTGGTCGACGTGTTCGACCTGCAGGCCGCTGCTCCCTTCGGTCTGGCTCGCCGGTCGATCCTGCTTGCGCCGCTCGTAGTCGATCTCCGAGGAGCCGCAGATGGCCCGGACGGCGTTTTCGGCTTCACGGAGCGAAGCAGTCTGACAGAGGTGCGGCGCAAGCAGGCTGGCGGCGGCGACTGCTTCGGCGCTGACGCGGAACACCTCGGCGCTGCCCTCGTCGAGGACCAGTGGCGTGCCGGCGTCCCGTAACTCGATGGTGCCAAGCCGACCGGTGGCGGCAGCGACGAGCAGAGCCGTTGCCTCTGATGGATGCCACTTCAGGATCGCTAGGGCTTGCGCGACGTCGCTCTTTTCAACACGTCCGACGGTGACGCCCTCTAGCTCCGCGATCCGTCTGCGTACGTGGTCTGCGCTCAGCTCGCCGTCGAGCCCAGGGCCGGAGACAATCACGTCGACCGCGACGTCAACACACGAGCATCCGCATAGCGCGAGCGTGTCCGCCAGTGGACTGCGAAGGTCGGACTCGTCGCCGATCGCGAGGATGTCTCCGCCGACATCGACGACGTGTACCGCGTCGACCTCGAGCAGGTCGACCGCCTCCTGGACCTGCTGCCGTAGGCCGACCGCGCCGCGTGACGGGTCGAGCAGCAGCAGCGGGACGTCGCCGATTTCGGCTGACAGGCGTGGCAGGGTGCTCCCGCTGGGGGGGATCGGTCTCGCCCCTGCTGTAATTAGGGCGTTGTGCCGTCCAAGGCTCGTCAGCCCGCGGAAGTCGGCGATTGAGCGTGGGCCGGGGACGGGGTCGACGCGCAACCGTTCCCACGCGAAGGTCATGACCGCGGCGGGCGGGTCAGGCTCGCCCAGCAACTGGTGGACGACGAGGGCGGCCAGCGCGTCGCCGCCGCCTCCTGCAGCCACGAGCAGCGACGCCATGACGACCACGGTAGGGCGTGTACGAGACGTCCGCACGACCCGCACGAGAGGTTGCGACATACTGGCCCTGGTCTATGCCACTGGCAGATCAGGGGGTCGGATGCCTCAGTTGCAGCAGGTGCCGGCCAAGTACCTGCAGATCGCCGGCCACATCCGCGACCGGATCCTGTCCGGGGAGCTGGCCCCTGGCGATCCGGTTCCGTCCGAGCGAGCGCTGGCCGTCGAGTGGGGCGTCGCCCGGCCGACGGCGACCAAGGCGCTCGAGGCGCTGCGGCTGGAGGGACTGGTCGCCGCACGCCAGGGGGCTGCGACGGTGGTGCTGGCGCGGTCGGAGGTAAACCGGCGTCCCCGTGAGCGCTATACGAGGGCGCGCAAGACGGGCTCGATCTACGCACCCGGCGAGCACTCACGCATTCTGGTTGCTGAGCTGGTCGATGCGCCTGCGTATGTGCAGCAGGCGCTCGGGCTCATGGCTAACGCGCGGGTCGTGAGGAGGGCGCGAGTCATCCTGCAGGGCGAGGACCCGGTCGAGGTGTCGACGTCATGGTTCTCCGAGCTGGACGGACAGGCCGCGCCGCTGCTGCTGGCCCGCGAGCGGATCCTTCAGGGAACTATTGCCTACCTCGAGAGCGTCACGGGGCGCGTCGCGCGGACGGCGACGGACCGAATCTCGGCCCGGGAGGTGACGGAGTGGGAAGCCGAGCAGCTCGGCATTGCGGCGGGTGCGCCGGTGCTGGCGGTCCATCACGTTGCACTGGACAGCCGCCACCAGCCGCTCGAGTTCGCCGAGGCCGTCTATCCGCCCGGTGCGTGGACGTTCGAGCAGGAGAGCTCCCTTTGATCCGCTGCTGTCGTCCCTGGGTCCCTGAGGCCCGGCGCTGCGAGTGAGCCGGGTGAGAAGGCAGGCTTGCATTGAGTGCCAGGGCGTGGTGATAACTCGATGACTTCGGCGACGGTAAGCGACCGGATATCCGAACCGCGGTAGGCAGAAGAACGGGGGCACTTTCCTAGAGGGGGGGCCCTAAGCCCTCGTAGGCGGAGGCGACGTCACTCCATAGCTCGCTTAACACCTCGGTACGTTCCGTGAGCTGATCGAGCGGCGCCCATGCGTCCCCCTCCTTGGCAAACAGCTTGCGGTAGGCCTCGGTGTTGAACGCGACGGCGGCGGATGCGACCTCTCGTGCCGCAGACGCTGTAGCCCCCCGGTCAAGCCCTGCGCGCACAGCCGAGAGGAAAGCGGACTCGGCTTTCTCATAGGCGTCTGACAACGCCTCGAGGGTTGATTCGGTCATGTTGCCAGTATCTCAACCTGCAGTGGAGGGGCCCACCACTCCACCCTTCCGATGAGCGTCCAGGCGCGGTCCTACGTGCACGACTCTCGACTGGGCGCACGACGCCCCTGGGACGCGACGCGTGAGACCGACACCGAGGAAAGCTGTCTCCTCTTGCCGGTGAGGACCCGTCATCAACGGCTTGGGAAAGTTGGTCGGGGAGCGCCCTTGCAAGGCGCGCTGGCCTATGCCACTGTCCTGTTGACAGGCATAGACCAGTGGGAGGACATCGCATGAAGCTACCGATCGCGACGGATGGGGTGCTGTTCCTGTGTGCTGGGCCGGCGGTGCCGGTGGTGGACTTCGAGTCCCGCCGGCCGCGGGCCGATGAGAACGGCGAGCCGCTGTCGGCGATACAGCTCGTCGGCTTGTTCTCCGACGGGGCGGAGGTGATCCGGGTCCAGCTCGCCGGCCGGGTGCCGGAGCTGGTGGTGGGTGCCCCGGTGCGGATCGAGGCGCTGGTCGCGAACTACTGGACGATGGGTGAGCGCAGCGGCGTCTCGTTCAAGGCCGCCACCCTGTCCGCCGCCCCGGTGGTCTCGGCCGGGAAGTCGGCGGCGTCGTGAGCAGCGACCAGTGGCACTACCTGGCGACGCACGTGCCGGTGCTGTGGCTGGTCCTCGGCCCCTGCGCGCTGGTGCTGCTGCTCGTCGGGCTGGCGTGGTTGTCGTCGACGGGATGGGCGCAGCGCCGGCTGTCGGGCCGGCGGATGACCCGGCAGTGGCCGGTGCTGGCCCACGAGTGCGGTCTGACCCTATCGGGCTGGTCAGCCCGCACCTCCACCCGCTCGGCGGACGTGGAGGTGGTCGTCCCGTTCTGGATCTCCACGACGGGTCACCGGTTCGGGTTCGTCGCCCGCTTCGCGCTGCTGACCGGCCAAACCCTCGAGGGCTGGCAGCAGGCCGCCGAACGGATCGCTGTTGGCTGGGGCGCCCGCCGCGTCCTCATCCGCCAGGACAGTGCCCGCAGCGTGGCGGTGACAGCGTTGATGGTCGACCCGCTCGCGGAGCCCGTCCCGCTCGACACCACCCCGGTGCCGGGTGTGCTGGCGGTGCCGGTCGGCTGCCGCGACGACGGCTCGCCGTGGGTGCTGGACCTGGCCGCGGTGCCGCACTGGCTGATCGTCGGCGCGACCGGGTCGGGCAAGTCGACACTGCTCAACGCCCTGGTCTGCTCCCTGGCACCACGGCCGGTGGCGCTGGTCGGGATCGACTTCAAAGGCGGCGTCGAACTCGCCCCCTACGCCCCCCGACTGTCCCGCCTCGCAGTCGACCGGGCCGAAGCGCTGCCACTGCTACGCGCCCTGGTCCGCCTCGCCGACGACCGGCGGACCCTGCTGCGGGAGTGCGGCGCCCGGTCGGTCTGGGACCTCGACGACACGCTGCGTCCAGTGCCGGTCGTCGTGGTGGTGGACGAGGTGGCGGAGCTGTTCCTCGACGGCGGCACCGGCCGGACCGAATCGGCGGAGATCGCGGGCTGCTCGTCGGCGATCCTGCGTCTGGCGCAGCAAGGCCGCGCCCTCGGCATCCACCTGGTGGTCTGCGGGCAGCGCGTCTCCGGCGACCTGGGCCGCGGCGTCACCGCCCTGCGGGCACAGCTGTCGGGCCGGGTGTGCCTGCGGGTCAACGACCCCGACACAGCCAGGATGTGCCTGTCCGACGTCGCCATCGAGGCGGTTCACGCAGCCGAACGACTCGACCCCACCCGCCCCGGCCTCGCCGTCGTCTCGGACGCTGAGACCGGCTGGGCTGTGGCTCGCGGCGCTGCGGTCACCCTCGCCCACGCCCGTCAGGCGGCTGAGGACACCGCGGGGCTGCGGGTGCCGTGGGAGCAGCTCGTCCCCGCACCCGGCCACCCGGTGGCCGCTGCTGGCGCCGGCGGGGTGCCGGAGCTGCCGCCGCACATCACCACGCTGCTGACCAACGCTGCTGCCGAGCAGGGAGCCGGCCGTGGCTGACCCGACCAGCTGCAAGGACGACTGTCCGGTGCTGCTGACCGCCGCCGACGCCGCGACCTACCTGCAGCTCGACGTGCCGGTGGTGCTGCGGGCGATGGCCGACGGGACGCTGCCGACCGTCCGCCGCGACGGCGTCACCTACGTGCCGGTCCGCGCCCTGCTGCTGTGGCTCGGCTGCCCAGAGCACGCCCTTCCTGACTACCTACGAACCGTCCAGGCACACGTGGAGGGAGACGGCGATGGCGCAGTCTGACTGGCCCCCCGAGGTCCTCAACGGCACCGCCGGGCTGCTGCCGGGTTCGCTGTCCCGCGACGGCTACCCGGGCCCCGGCCGGGCTGCCGCTCCTCGGACTTCGACACCCCGACGGTCGGCTCCTCGAGCTGCGGAGCCTGCTGTGCCGGTGCGGGTGGGGGAGCTGCTGCCCGGGGTGTGCCGCGAGCTAGTCGCCCGCGCCGCCGACCCCGACCGCTACGACCGCTGGTCACGGCTGGTCGCCTCGACCGGCAACTGCGCCCACCCGATCCGCCTGACCGGCAGCGTCCACCGGGTCGACGCGGCGACGGGGGAGGTCCGCTCGTCTTACGACACGGCAGGCGAACCGGATGGGGTGCTGCTCGTCGCCTGCCGCAACCGGCGGGCGTCGGTGTGTCCGCCGTGCTCGGAGACCTACCGCGCCGACACTTACCAGCTCATCGCCGCCGGCTTGCGCGGCGGCAAAGGCACCCCGCCCACCGTGGCCGCCCATCCGCGGGTGTTCCTGACCCTGACCGCCCCGTCTTTCGGCGCGGTGCACACCATCCGCACCGACCCGGCGACTTGCCGGCCTCGTCGCTGCCACGAGCGGCGGGAGAGCGGCTTCTGCCCGCACGGCCGGCGCACGTCCTGCTGGAGGCGGCACCCTGCCGACGACCCTGATCTCGGCACACCGTTGTGCCCGGACTGCTATGACTACACCGGCGCGGTGCTGTTCAACGCGCTAGCACCCGAGCTGTGGCGCCGGCTGTGCATCTACCTGCGCCGCGACCTCGCCCGCTTGACCGGCCTCACCGTGACGGAGCTGAATGCCCGGGTGCGGCTGAGGTTCGCCAAGGTCGCCGAGGCGCAGCGCCGCGGCCTGGTCCACCTGCACGCCGTCCTACGCCTCGACGCCGCCGCACCCGCCGACGGCCAGACAGCCGTCCCACCATCGGGGTTCGACGCCGCACTGCTGATCGGTGCGGTGCACGCCGCTGCGGCACGGGTCCGGGTCGACGTCGACGCCGGCAAAGGCCTGCACCGCACCCTGGCCTGGGGGGCACAGCTCGACGTCCGACCCCTCGCCGGCACGGTGCCCGTACTCGACCAGAACACTGCTGCTGCCGACGGGGAGGCGCCGCAGGCGCCGGACGAGTCGGCCGTGGCCGCCTACCTGGCCAAGTACGTCACCAAAGCCACCGACCACCTCGGCCTCACACCACGACGGCTCACCACCGTGACCGTCGCCGAGCTGGACCCGGCCCGGCACCTGCACCGGATGGCGCTGACCGCATGGCAGCTCGGCGCCCGGCCCGAGCTGGCCGAGCTGCGGCTGCGCCGCTGGGCGCACATGCTCGGCTTCCGCGGCCACGTCGCGACCCGGTCCCGCGCCTACTCGACCACCCTCGGTGCTCTACGTGCTGCTCGAGCGGCGTGGCGGCAGGACACCTCCGGCGGCCTACTCGACAACGAGCAGCGCCCTGGCAGCCCGCGCGACGTCGACCACGAGCAGCCGGCGGGCCCCGACCCTGCCTCCGATACGGACGACGAGCCGTCGGTACTGCTGGTGTCGGCGTGGCGGTTCGCCGGCTCCGGTCACCGCACCACCGGCGACGCGGTCCTTGCCGCCTCCGCGGCTGCCAGTGCCCGTGAACGACGCCAGGCGATCCGACTCGACCGCTGGTGGAACCGCTACCTCAACAAGCAGAAGGCGAGCCTGCGATGAGCACCTACCACCTGGACGCCGGCCTGCTGCCGGACCTGTCCCGCGCCGCCTGCCGCGGCGTCGACCCTGACCTGTTCTTCACCGACGGCCGCACCGAGCAGGCCAAGACGGTCTGCGCCGGCTGCCCCGACCGCCTCGCCTGTCTCGGCTACGCGCTCGCATCCGGGGTGCAGGGGGTGTGGGGCGGCACTGACGACGCCGAACGCAAACAGCTGTCGGCCCGGCTGCACCCGGCTGGGCGACCGGACTCCGGTGTGCTTCCCGTACCCCGCCGACAACGGGTGGGGGCGGGACAGTCCAGGGGAAGCGCAGCTCCTCACACGGTGACGCCGCAGGCGCCCTTGACCGGCACGGCCACACCCGCAGACTCCGGCGGCGGGAAGCACACCTCCACCCCGCCAACCCGACCCCGGGCTCGTGATCGGACGCCCAAGCCGGAGCCGGCGCCGGACGCGCTGCTCACCGTCGCCCAGGCCGCCGACCTGCTCGGCACCGGCACCCGCTTCATCCGCCGGATCATCGCCGAACGCCGCATCGCCTACGTCAAGGTCGGCAAGTACGTCCGGATCTCCGCCGGAGACCTCGCTGCGTTCGTCAATGAGGGTAGGCAGGAGCGGCTTCGAACGGCTGGCCGTGGCTGCTGATCTCGCCCCGGTACACGATTGAGGCGGCTGCTCAGTGCTGCTGTGAGCCGGGCCGATAGCTTCTAGGTGAACGCCTCTAATCCCAGTACTGCGACGATCTGGGCGAGGGTGGGCTTTGCCGCCTTGGTCTTCACCATCACCGTCGTGGGCATCTTCGTGGCCTCCCGACGGGGCGGTATCGGCTCCGTCCGGTCTGCCGGGTCACCACCTCCTCGTCAGGAGGTGGGAGGAGTCGCGCTTCGGGGGGGCGCTCGCGTCAACGGGATCAACGTCTCAGCCCCCTTCGCGACGTTGACCGTGGGGCATGGAGAGGCAGTGCTGCGGTGCCCGCTGTCGGACGTCGTCTATGTGGCTCGCGATGAGGTTGCTGCCGTCAAGTGGCGCCGCGCCGGCGTGTTACCTCGCCTGAAATTCGAGACAGATTCGGGAAGACTGGATCACGTGTCGTTCTCCCCTGTTGATGTGGCCGGCGCTCGGCGAGCGCTCGCCGAGCTGGGTTGGCCCACGGCGTGAGACCTGAACAGACACTGGCGTCAGCACTCTGAGCCGCTCAAGCGCTCGAAACGATGACCACAGCCTGATTAAGGCGGTGCTGTCCGGCTCGCCGGAGGTACTAGCCGCTGTCCGTGCCGAGCTGGTCGAGCGGGCGCGTACCCGCGGCTTCGACGTCAGCGGGCAGCTGATCTTCGATGCGGTCTGGCGAGCCCCACGAAAACCGGACGGCCCGCCGGTCCCCAGGCTGCCCGCCTGGCCACACCTTCCGCTCTATAGGCTGCCGGGTGCGTTGGAGAGCCGCCGGAGGCTGTCCGGGTGGAACCTCAACGGTGGCGGACGGATCTGTGCTGGTCGAAGGCGAGCCTTGCACCCTCTTCGTGGAGGAGCACCGCTCGTGCTTGGCGGCCGTCGGTCGGCTCGACGGGACGCGCCCTGTAGTGGCGGCGCGGGGCTATCCGCGATGGCGTCGAGCTGGTGACGGCCGACCTGGCGGACTACGCGTGAGCCTGCTGCTCGGCCTCCGCCAACCATGAGCGGCGCTTCGTCTCGGCGGGGATCATGGGGGTTAAGTGGGGGCTCAGGCCGCCATACCCTTGATCAAGTGAGGGTTTGTGCTGGTCAGAGAGCCGACGGGGAGACTTGAACTCCCAACCGCCCGATTACAAGTCGGGTGCGCTGCCAATTGCGCCACGTCGGCGTGCCCCTGCGATGGTAGGCGGCTCAGCGGGAGTGGAGCGGCCCTGTCCGGGCCGCCGGCGGGTGCAGCGGCGCCGGTC
>JAABUM010004921.1_pt1 | contig 14535 bp, 7 predicted proteins | sample 5559161 | NCBI WGS metagenome assembly JAABUM01 (sample SAMN10711868, study PRJNA513369) | rock metagenome | isolation source: Antarctica rocks | place: Antarctica: Victoria Land, Siegfried Peak nord
AATGCGTCGCTAACGCGGCGTAGCGCACAGCGACGAGCAAAAGCAGCCACACCAGCGCCTGCACAACATTAGACAGCGGCCCGGCGACTGAGACAAAGGTGTCGTCCCGGCGCGGGTTCTTGAAGTTACGCCGGTTGACCGGAACCGAGGCCCAGCCGAGCATCGGCAGGCCCAACAAAATTGTGGCGACCAGAAACAGCGAACCGATGGGATCGAGTTGCTTCCACGGATCGAGCGTGAGTTTCCCGGCGCGGCGCGCGGTGTCGTCGCCCAAACGGTCGGCGACAAAAGCGTGCGCGAACTCGTGAATGGTGAACGCCGCGACAAACGCCGGAAGCGCGAGAATGAGGAAAATGAGCCGGTGTTGAAAATCCATTTGCGTTGGGCTTAGCGAGCACGCCACTTCCAGATTTTGCCATCGCGCGCTTCATAAAGCCAGTTTCCATTGGGCGAAAGAGTGAAGACGTTCTCACCTAACCCCGACAGATGATTCCATTTCCGACCTGTGTGGGCATCGAAAACATCAATGCCACGTTTGCCGCGAACATAGGCAGTTTTTCCATCGAAAGAGAAAATTGGAAACACAGAAGAAGGCCACAAGGATTTCCCATCGCTGATACGGAATGACTTCACTTGGTTATTGTCCTCCGTCCATATCGAGTAACCATCAGGAGACACATCGAAATCACTGGCATCAACACCAACGGGTAAGACACGAAGCAGTTGAGCAGTGCCAACATCGAACACTCCGATTGTGCGTGAGCCGTTGGAGGACAAACCTGCGAAAAGGGTTTTTCCATCTGTTGAAAATTGACCATGAAGAACGCTGGAAAACTTGTTCTGGGAATTCGGCTTCCACCGGATAACAGTTAATAGCTTTCCATTGTCTATGTTCCAACTTCGCAAACGATGAGATGTAGCGACACGAAACTCATGGCTATCGGAGGAGAATCCATAAAAACAGATATCGTCGTCTCGGTCGGCGTCTTTGCTGTTGGAATCCCCAAGCGAACGGAGAACGCGGCCACTGCGCGCTTCCACCATGTCGAAGTGCGTCCCCTTCAGCGTGCGAATTCCACTATCGTATTTTTGTAGCCCTCGAACTAGTGCCACCATCTGGCTGTTCGCTGAGAACATCACCGGCCAATCTGCCACTGTTCCCCACAGACGACGTTGCTTTTCCACATCCCAAAAATTGACATTGCCACTGTTACCTGAACTGCTGGCCAACAATAAATGGCCATCAGGAGACAAGATGCACCATGTTGCGTCGTCTTTTTGAACACCAAACAGTTGGGGTCGCCAAGATGCCGCGCTCCTCAGCGCCCACAACAAACCAACAACAGGAAGCAAAAGTCCCAAAAACAACAGGCGTTTGCGTTTCATCATCAGAAAACCAAAAAGGCAGCACCGATACCAGTGCCGCCTCTAAACCTAAACCGCGAGGGCGTCTTTGGCTGTCAAACGACTTGGCAACAAATCGTGCGACAGCACATCTTCGAGCGTTTCGCGCTCGACGATCAAATCCGCTTCGCCCTCATTCACCAGCACAACAGCCGGGCGGCGGAAGCGGTTGTAGTTGCTCGCCATCGCGTAGTTGTAGGCGCCCGTGCCATAAACCGCCACGATGTCGCCGCGCTCCGGGTTGGCTAAATCCGCTTCTTCGATCAAGACATCGGTCTCGCAATGCTTGCCCGCAATGGCCACGCGGTCACTTTGGGGCTGCCTCGCTTTGCTCGCGTTGAGCGCGAAGTATTTGGCTTCATACAAAGCGGGGCGCGGGTTATCGGATAAACCGCCATCAACGGAAACGTAGGTGCGCACGTTGGGAATGCGCTTGATGGTGCCGACGGAGTAAAGCGTGGTGCCCGCTTCGCCAACCAAAGAGCGGCCCGGTTCGACGGCCAAGTGCGGCATTTGCAAACCGAACTGGCTCAGTTGTTCGCGCACCGTTCCGACGAGCGTGGCGACGTATTCGTCCATTGAAGGCGGCGTTTGGTCAGGCAAATAGCGGATGCCAAGGCCGCCGCCCAAATCGAGGTCGGGAAATTCGATGTTCAGTTCGTCGCGCACTTGGGCCAGAAATTCGACCATCAAGCGCGCGGCGAGCGTGAAAAACGGCGCGTCCAAAATCTGCGAGCCGATGTGACAGCCGACGCCCAACAGTTCGAGATTGGTTTTGCCCAAGGCCGTTTCGACGGCGCGGCGGGCGCTTCCGCCTTCGATGTTGAAGCCAAATTTCGTGTCGATGCGGCCCGTTTGAATCAAGCGGTGCGTGTGCGCATCAACCGCAGGCGTCAAGCGGAGCATAATCGGTTGGCGCACGCCCAACTCGCCCGCGATGGAATCGAGCAATTCGAGTTCATCGAAGTTGTCCACGATGACGCGCCCGATGCGAGCGCGAACGGCCATTTCGAGTTCTTCGACCGACTTGTTGTTGCCGTGAAACACGATGCGCTCGGTCGGGAAATCGGCGCGCAGCGCGGTTAATAATTCGCCTGCCGAGGCGACATCAATCCACAAACCTTCCTGCGCCGCTATGCGGGCAATGGCCAGACAGGGAAACGCTTTGCTGGCGTAGATGACGTGGCAATCGACGTTTTGCGCATCGAAGGCGGCGCGCATCGAACGCATCTGAGCACGGATGTGCGCTTCGTCCATTACGAACAATGGCGTGGCGAATTCCTGCGCCAGTTCGACCGCATCGCAGCCGCCGATTTCGAGATGGCCCGCGTCGTTGATTTTTTGAGTTCCTAAGAAAAACACGGTGTAAATTCCTTTGTTTTGAGGTGACAACGAGTTTAACAGGGCGATTTTCCGGCACTTTTGAGCACACCGACCGAGGGAGCCTCTTCTTGAAGGCGAAGGTGTTGCGCTATCAGGAGTTGGCAAGAACGGCCTTTGGTTCGATGGGATTCGCGGCCATTGGCCCGATGAACTTCGATGCTGAAGCGGTTCTTGTGAAAGGGCGCCAAAGTTGAAGAGCGTTTGTGACAAGGAAAACCCGCTTCGACAACTGGCGAACCTGGCGCATCGCACTTCTCTTGCGCGCGTCAAACGCGCACACTTCCGAGTTGAACTTATAGCAAAAAATCATGGCTCTTAAACGTTCGTCCACCGCGTCCGAAGGCGCGACTTCCGATTCTTTGTCCTACACAACCGAGCAATTGTTGCCGCTTTTGGAAGCGTTGCAAAGCGCGCGCGATGGCGATTTTTCCAAACGTTTGCCCGTTTCCAAACGGCGAGGGCAAAACGATGTGTTGGAAGAAATTTACGCGACCTTCAACGATGTCATTGGCCTCAACTCAGCGATGGCCGACGAAATCGCGCGCGTCGCCCGCTCCGTTGGGCGCGAAGGGCGCATGACCGAACGCGCGCGATTGCAAAACGCGCCGGGTTCGTGGGCGACTTCCAACGATTCCATCAACCAACTCATCGAAGATTTGGCGCGCCCGACAACCGAAGTCGCGCGCGTCATCACGGCGGTCGCTCAAGGCGATCTCAGTCAAAAGATGGCGCTCGAAATCGAAGGCACGCCCGTCAAAGGCGAGTTTTTGCGCATCGGAACGACGGTGAACACGATGGTTGACCAACTCTCGTCGTTCGCCGATGAAGTCACGCGCGTGGCGCGCGAAGTGGGCACCGAGGGCAAGTTGGGTGGCCAAGCCAAAGTCAAGGGCGCGTCGGGCACGTGGAACGATTTGACAGATAACGTCAACTCGCTCGCCTCGAATCTGACCAATCAGGTGCGCAACATCGCTTTGGTGACAACAGCCGTGGCCAACGGCGACCTGAGCCAGAAAATCACCGTTGACGCCAAAGGCGAGATTTTAGAGTTGAAAAACACGGTCAACGTGATGGTAGACCAACTCAACTCCTTCGCGGCGGAAGTGACGCGCGTCGCCAGAGAAGTCGGAACAGAAGGAAAGCTCGGCGGACAAGCCGAAGTCAAGGGCGTTTCGGGCACGTGGAAGGACTTGACCGACAACGTGAACCTTTTGGCGGGGAACCTCACTGTTCAATTGCGTGACGTGTCGAAAGTGGCGTTTGCCATTGCCAACGGCGACTTGACGCAGAAGATCACGGTTGATGTGAAAGGCGAAATTTTGCAAATCAAAGATGTCATCAACCAAATGGTGGACTCGCTTTCGACCTTCGCTGGCGAAGTGACGCGCGTCGCCAAAGAAGTCGGAACAGAAGGCGTTTTGGGCGGGCAAGCCAAAGTGCCAAACGTCGCGGGAACGTGGAAAGACTTGACCGAGAATGTCAACTTCATGGCGTCGAACTTAACGACGCAGGTGCGAGGCATCGCCAAAGTCGTGACGGCGGTGGCCAACGGCGATTTGAACCAAAAGTTGGTCGTTGAAGCCAAAGGAGAGGTCGCGGCCTTAGCTGAAACCATCAACGGCATGACCGACACGCTGTCCATCTTCGCCGATCAAGTCACAACCGTGGCGCGCGAAGTCGGAGCCGAAGGCAAATTAGGCGGGCAAGCCGAAGTGCCCAACGCGGCGGGAACATGGAAAGATTTGACGGACAACGTCAACTCGCTCGCGGGCAATTTAACTAATCAAGTCCGCAACATCGCGCTTGTGACAACAGCCGTGGCGAACGGCGACCTGAGCCAGAAAATCACCGTTGATGCACGCGGCGAGATTTTGGAGTTGAAAGACACCATCAACGTGATGGTTGACCAACTCAACTCGTTCGCCGCCGAAGTGACCCGCGTCGCTAAAGAAGTCGGAACTGAGGGCAAGTTGGGCGGGCAAGCCGAAGTCAAGGGCGTGAGTGGAACGTGGAAAGACTTGACGGACAATGTGAACTCGCTCGCCTCGAACTTAACGGGACAGGTGCGCAACATCGCCTTAGTTACAACGGCTGTAGCAAACGGCGACCTCAGCCAGAAGATTACGGTTGACGCCAAGGGAGAGATTTCCGAACTCAAAAACACCATCAACACGATGGTTGACCAACTCAACTCCTTCGCCGCCGAAGTCACCCGCGTGGCGCGCGAAGTGGGAACCGAAGGCAAGCTGGGCGGACAAGCGGAAGTCAAGGGCGTGAGTGGAACATGGAAAGACTTGACCGATAACGTCAACTTCATGGCCGTCAACCTCACCGATCAAGTGCGAAACATCGCTTTGGTGACGACGGCTGTGGCGAACGGCGATTTGTCGAAGAAAATCACCGTGGACGTAAAAGGCGAGATTTTGGAATTGAAAGACACCATCAACGTGATGGTAGACCAGTTGAACTCCTTCGCCGCCGAAGTGACACGCGTCGCCAAAGAAGTCGGAACTGAGGGCAAGTTGGGCGGGCAAGCCGAAGTCAAGGGCGTGTCAGGCACATGGAAAGACTTGACGGACAACGTCAACTTCATGGCGTCGAACCTGACAACTCAGGTGCGCGGAATCGTTAAAGTCGTGACTGCCGTGGCGAACGGCGACCTCAGCCAGAAACTGCGCGTTGAAGCCAAGGGAGAAGTCGCCGCGCTCGCCGAAACCATCAACGGCATGACCGATACGCTTTCGACTTTCGCCGAACAAGTCACAACCGTGGCGCGCGAAGTGGGAACCGAAGGCGCGCTTGGCGGGCAAGCGAAGGTGCCAAACGTCGCCGGAACGTGGAAGGATTTGACCGATAACGTCAACTTCATGGCCTCGAACCTGACGACTCAGGTGCGCGGCATTGCTAAAGTCGTGACGGCTGTGGCGAACGGCGATTTGAATCAAAAACTGCGCGTCGAAGCCAAAGGAGAAGTCGCGGCTCTGGCGGATACGATCAACGGCATGACGGACACGTTGTCGATTTTCGCCGATCAAGTCACAACCGTGGCGCGCGAAGTGGGAACCGAAGGCAAGTTGGGCGGACAGGCGAACGTGCCCAACGTCGCGGGAACGTGGAAGGACTTGACGGAAAACGTCAACTTCATGGCCAACTCGCTCACGGTTCAGGTGCGCGCCATTTCCGACGTGGCGACGAGCGTGACAGAAGGCGATTTGAGCCGCTCGATTACGGTCGAGGCGCAAGGCGAAGTGTCCCTCCTCAAGAACAACATCAACCAGATGATCGCCAACTTGAAAGGCACGACCGACAAGAACAACGAGCAGGACTTTTTGAAAACCAACCTCGCGCGCTTTTCGCGCATGATGCAAGGACAGAAAAGTCTCGAATCTGTGTCGCGCCTCATCATGAGCGAAGTGACGCCGCTCGTTTCCGCGCATCACGGGGCGTTCTACATCAACTCGACCGGCGAAGGCGAAGTCTTAAAACTCATCTCGTCCTACGCTTATCAACAGCGCAAAAGCGTGGCGAACCGCTTCCATTTAGGCGAAGGTTTGGTCGGACAATGCGCACTCGAAAAGAAAAGCATTTTGCTGACCCAAGTTCCGAGCGACTACATCCAAATCTCGTCGGGATTAGGCGAGGCGACGCCGCTCAACATCATCGTGTTGCCGGTTTTGTTCGAAGGCGAAATCATGGCCGTGATTGAACTCGCTTCGTTTCAAGCGTTTTCCGAGATTCACCGCACGTTTTTGGATCAAATGACCGAAAGCATCGGCGTCGTTCTCAACATGATTCAGGCGAACATGCGCACCGAAGAGTTGCTCGAACAGTCGCAGTCGCTCACGCAAGAGTTACAATCACAGTCACAGGAACTGCAATCGCAGCAAAGCCAACTGCGCTCGACCAACTCCGAACTCGAAGCGCAGGCCAACGAACTCGAAGAAAAAGCGAGTTTGCTGGCGATTCAAAACACCAAAGTCGAGCAGAAAAACCGCGAAGTCGAAATGGCGCGCTCGGCCTTGGAAGAAAAAGCCGAACAACTGGCCGTGTCGAGCAAATACAAGTCGGAATTCTTAGCCAACATGAGCCACGAACTGCGCACGCCGCTCAACTCGATGCTCATTTTAGCCAAGCTGCTCGCCGACAACCCGGATGGAAACCTGTCGCCCAAACAAATCGAATTCGCTTCGACCGTGTATGCGTCGGGCGGCGATTTGCTGAACCTGATCAACGAGATTTTGGACTTGTCCAAAGTCGAAGCGGGCAAAATGGAATTGGAAATTTCCGAGGTTTCTCTGCCCGAAATCGCCGACACCATCGACCGCACGTTTTCGCCGCTCGCGCGCCAGAAAGGATTGAATTTCAGCGTCAACGTCGCGCCCGATGTGCCCGATTCGATGTTGACCGACTCGATGCGCTTGCAGCAGGTGCTCAAAAACCTGCTGAGCAACGCGTTCAAGTTCACGCTCAACGGAAGCGTCACGCTCGATATTTCGCTCGTGCAGCGCCGCCTCGCGCGATTGGACGGCGACTCGATGGAACGACGCGGCGCCGAACCGGTGCTTTCGTTCGCGGTGCGCGACACGGGCATCGGCATCGCGCCCGACAAGCAGCAACTGATCTTCGAGGCGTTTCAACAAGCCGACGGCACGACGAGTCGTAAATACGGCGGAACGGGGCTGGGCCTTTCGATTTCGCGCGAAATCACGCGCTTGCTCGGCGGGCGCATCGGCGTGGAAAGCGAAAGCGAAGTCGGCAGCACGTTCACGCTGTTTTTGCCGCTCAACTTTTCCGGCGATGTCGAGCCGTCGCCCGTTCCAAGTCCTCTCGAAACGAAGAACGGTTTCACAAACGGCGGAAATGGAAACCTGGGCAGCAGAAGCGGTAGCGCCTTGAACCGGACTCAGCCCAACGCCCTGCCCGCGCGCGACATCGCGCGCGCGTTGCCGCGTCCGGTTTCTCAAACGGTTGCCACTGAAGAAGCCGCGATTTCTCCGGTCGCAGCGACGCTTCGCAATCAAGCGCTCGCTACGCTGCGCGAATCGAGCGCAAGCCCGACCATCGAAGACGACCGCAACTCGCTCGAAACGGGCGACCGCGTGTTGCTCATCGTGGAAGACGACGTGAATTTCGCGCGCATTCTGCTCGACACGGGGCGTCGTCAAGGTTTCAAAGGCATCGTCGCCCTTCAAGGCGACACGGCTCTGGCGATGGCGCGCGAATACCAGCCGCACGCCATCACGCTCGATTTGCAATTGCCGCTCATCGACGGCTGGACGGTGCTCGATCATCTCAAGCGCGACCCGCAAACGCGCCACATCCCGGTTCAAGTCATTTCGGTGATGGACAGAGAACGCGGGTCCCTCGTAAAAGCGATTTCCTATCTCGAAAAACCGGTTTCGCGCGAAGCGGTCGAGGGTGCGCTTGCGCACATGAAATCGTTCGCCGAGCGCGATGTGCGAGAACTGCTCATCGTCGAGGACGATCAGGTGCAAAGCCAAAGTCTGGTCGAACTTCTGGGCGACATGGACGTGCGCACCACCGCGGCGGCAACCGGCGAAGAAGCGCTCGCCCGCTTGAAAGAACAGCCGTTCGACTGCATGATTTTGGACTTGGGCTTGCCCGACATGGCCGGGTTCGACTTGCTCAAAAAAATCAAAAAACAGGCGAAATACAAAGACCTGCCGGTGATTATCCACACGGGCCGCGATTTGTCCAAAGCCGAGGAAACGCAGCTCAAACGCTACGCCGCGACCATCATCACCAAAGACGCGACTTCCTCCGAGCGCTTGATGGACGAAACTGCGCTGTTTTTGCACAGGGTTCTCAAACGCGATTCGGGGCGCCCGGCAAGTGCGCCCGTCGAAGAAACGGCGCCCGCGCCAGTGGAAGCCGCGCCCAAACCAGCCGAATCAAAAGCGCCCCTGCCCGCGCGGGCTTCCTCGAACGAGCATCCGAAAATTCTGGTCGTGGACGACGATGTGCGCAACATCTTCGCGCTCACCAGCGCGCTGGAAAACTACGGCATGACCGTTTTGTTCGCCGAAAACGGGCGCGACGGCATCGACGTTTTGCGCTCGTCGCCGGATGTGGATCTGGTGCTCATGGACGTGATGATGCCGGAAATGGATGGTTATGAAACCATCCAAGCGATTCGAGAAATCGGCGAATTCCAATCGTTGCCCATCATTTCCCTCACCGCCAAAGCGATGGCGGGCGACCGTGAAAAATGTCTCGCGGCGGGCGCCAACGATTACATCACCAAACCGGTCGATATGGCGGCGCTATTGACGATGATGCGAGGGCTTTTGGGCAACTAAAACCGGCGATTGAAATCGCCGGACATTAACATCTCCATGCAAGCCAACCTCCTCCTCGTCGACGACCGCCGCGAAAACCTGCTCGCTCTGCGCGCCATTCTCGAAACGCTCGACTGTTCGTTTGTCGAAGTGACTTCGGGCGTGGACGCGCTCAAGCACTTGCTTTCCACCGAATTCGCGCTCATTTTGATGGACGTGCAAATGCCGGGACTCGACGGCTTTGAAACGGCCTCGCTCATCAAAGAGCGCGAACGCACGCGCCACATCCCGATCATCTTCGTGACGGCGATTTCCAAAGAACAATCCTACATCTTCAAAGGCTACTCGGCGGGCGCCGTCGACTACATTTCTAAGCCGTTCGACCCGGACATCTTGCGCTCGAAGGTCGCGGTTTTCATCGAACTGTGGCAAAAAACCGAGCAGATAAAAGAGCAAAGCGCCTTGCTTCACCAAAACGAAATCGGCGAACGCGAGCGCGAAATGGCGCGCCTCGAACTCGAATTCGAACGGCGCCACGTCGCCGAACTGGCTCGTTCGCGCGCCGACCTTGAACGCTTCAAAGAAACCCTCGACGCCACGCTCGACGGCGTTTCGATTTTCGACGCGCGCACGTTGCGCTACTCGTATGTCAATCAGGGTGCGCTCAATCTGCTCGGCTACACGCGCGACGAAATGCTCGCCTTGCACGCCTTCGACATCAAGCCCACCTTCGATGAAGAGTCGTTCCGGCGCTTGCTCGAACCTTTGATCGAAGGAAAACAGCAGTCGCTCACTCTCGAAACGCTGCACCAACACAAAGACGTCGCGCACATTCCAGTTGAGGTGTTTTTGCAATACGTCGCGCCGCCGCTTTCGGCGCCCAAAGGCGAACTCGGCGGTTTCATCTCGATCTCGCGTGATATTTCCGAGCGCAAGCGAACCGAAGAACAACTCATCGCCGCCAAGGAAAACGCCGAGCGTGAACATCAAAAAGCCGAGCGCGCCAACCAAGCCAAAAGCGATTTCATCGCGGGCGTGTCGCACGAACTGCGCACGCCGCTCAACGCGATTCTGGGCTTTTCCAAGCTCTTGCTCAACCCGCGCGTGGGGCCGCTCAACGAAGACCAAAGCGCCTACGCGGGCGATGTCGTGAAAAGCGCCGAGCATTTGTTGCAACTCATCAACGACATTCTGGACATTTCCAAAATCGAGGCGGGCAAAATGGAGTTGGATCCGGCGCCGTTTTCGCTCGGTGATTTGCTACAAAACAGCCTGTCGGTGGTGCGCGAGCGCGCCGCCGAACACCATCTCGAACTGTGTGTCGAACTTTCGTCGGAAGTTCTGGCGCTCGATCCTGTGGTGGGCGACGAACGCAAAGTGAAACAAGTGCTTTACAACCTCCTTTCTAACGCCACCAAATTCACGCCCGATGGCGGCTCGGTTTGCCTGCTGGCCAAGTGTCAGAAAACGAAAAACGGCGAACCCGAAGTCGTCATCAGCGTGCGCGACACGGGCGTCGGCATTTCGCCGCAACATCAAGAGCGCATCTGGAACGCTTTTGAACAGGTGGATGGCTCCTACACGCGCCAGCAACAGGGCACGGGTCTTGGCCTCGCGCTCACGCGGCGCATCGTCGAACTGCACGGCGGGCGCATCTGGCTCGAAAGCGTCGAAGGCGCGGGCAGCACGTTTTCCTTCGCTCTGCCGCTTCATTTCGGAGATGACGGCGAAGTGCCCGATTTGATGTCCGGCTCCATTGAAGCCGAACTCGAACCAGAAGTTGAAGCACGGCCCAGAACCAAAGGCCGCGCGAAAAAAGGAGTTTCGGTTTGACCTCTTCGCCTTCTCTGGCCAACAAACGCATTCTGATCATCGAAGACACGCCGGAAAACCTGCGTTTGTTTCGCGCGATTTTGCAACTGGAAGACGCCGTTGTTTTGGAAGCCGAACGTGCACAAATCGGCATCGAACTGGCCCGCAATGAATTACCCGATTTGATATTGATGGATATGCAAATGCCCGAAATGGATGGCTTGAGCGCTACTAAGATATTGCGCGCCGATCCACAAACGCAACACATTCCGGTTGTCATCATCACCGCGTCGGCGATGCGAGAAGACCGCAAGCGGGCCTTCGATGCCGGTTGCAGCGGCTACATCACCAAACCCGTTGATCCAATGAGTTTGGTCACGCAAATCGCCGCGTTTTTGCCGGGGCCGAGTTGAGCGTTGTCTTCCGAGAAAAAGTTGAAAAGGAATTGTAGGGACATGGCTTGCCATGTCCGCGTCCGCGCGCGAGCATTTGGTTTTCTTAATGATGAACACGCGTGACGTGACGGTGCGAACATGGCTTGCCATGTCCCTACAATTCCTTTTTTGCTTCTCTTTAAGAGGAAACACGCGTCAAAGCCTTATAGCCACCACTTCCACCAATGAACCTTTCCACTTCCACGCCAACCGAATCTGACCCGCAACAAATGCCGGGGCGCGTTTTGGTTGTGGACGATGTGCCCGCCAACGTGCGTTTGCTGGCGGGCATCCTCAAAATCGAAGGCTTCGACATCGTAACAGCGCAAAGCGGTCCCGACGCCCTCGAACTGCTGAAAAAGGACAGCGATGTGGATGTGGTGCTGCTCGACGTGATGATGCCCGGCATGGATGGCTTCGAGGTGTGCGCGCGCCTGCGCCAAAATCCGGCGACGAGTTCGCTGCCCATCGTGATGGTGACGGCGCTGCGCGACACGCCCGACCGCGTGCGCGCGCTCGAAGCGGGCGCCGACGATTTTCTGACAAAGCCCGTCGAAGAAACCGAAGTCGGGGCACGCGTTCGCTCGCTCATTCGCGCCAAACGCGACCGCGACGCGCTCGCGGGGGCCTATCGCGCATTGAAAGCCGCCGAAGAACTGCGTCATTTTCTGGCTGAAATGCTGGTTCACGACCTGAGAACGCCGCTCACGACGGTCTTGGCGGCGCTCGAAATGTTGCAAACCGGAATGGCCGGTCAACTTTCGCCGGGCCAACAGGAAATCACGGGGATGTGCGTTCAAGGCGGGCAACATCTGCTGTCTCTGGTCAACGAACTGCTCGATATTTCTAAGCTCGAAGGCGGCGAGATGCGCCTTCAGGTGGAAGACATCGATGTTCTCGCGCTCGTCCAGAGCGCCGTGAATCACATCGAAGGTCAGGCCAGATATTACGACACTTCCGTCGAAATCGAAGGCGCTCCTGATCTTCCGACCCTTCGCGCCGACGCCGATTTGCTGCGCCGCGTCTTCATCAATTTGCTGGGCAACGCCATTAAGTTCGGTCGTCACGAAGTCCCGGTGCGCGCGCGCGTGGAACAGGGAAGCGATGAGAACGGCTCATTCATGCTTTTCTCGATTCAAGACGACGGCGAGGGCATCGCCGTGGAAGATCAAGAGCGCATCTTTTCCAAGTTCGCCCAAGCTGAAAACCGCAAAGCCAAAAAGCGAAATCTCTCGACTGGTTTGGGCTTGACGTTTTGCAAGTTAGCCGTCGAAGCGCACGGCGGGCGAATCTGGGTCGAGAGCGAACTCGAACGGGGCAGCACCTTTTGGGTGCGGCTTCCGCTGCAAGTGGCGGAATAAGCAAGTTAGCACCCGAACGCGCAGCGTCAGCGAGTGCTTTGCTCAGCGCGCCGCAAACGCATGATTATCTGGATGGCGCTTCGCGCTTTAGAGCGTATCTCAGTGAGAGTGCATCAAGCGGGGCTTGCGCCCTCTTCCAAGCAACTCCAGTGGCTCGATTGGAAGAGGGCGCAAGCCCCGGCCAACCACAGTTGTGCCGTGATGCACCTCCATTGAGATGCGCTTTAAAACAAGGCACTCGCTGACGCTGCGCGTTCGCGGTTTCTGTCTCTAAAACAAAAAACCTCCGTTACTTTCGCAACGAAGGTTTTCTTTTGATGGCGGGAACAGGATTCGAACCTGTGACCTCAAGGTTATGAGCCTTGCGAGCTACCGGGCTGCTCCACCCCGCGATTTGTGTGCGCCCTCTTCCGAAGGCGCATCAAACTTTAACCCAAATCCAACTGTCTGTCAAGCCGAATTTTAGAAAACGCGTTTTAGCGGTTGACCATGCTCATCATCGTTTCGGGATACCTCGTCCCAGCCGCCACACCGTGCGGCGCGATGTCCTCGATTTGCGCCAGATCGTCAGGCGACAAAGTCACATCAAGCGCGCCAGCGTTTTCTTCTAAACGCGCGACTTTTTTGGTGCCGGGGATGGGCACGATGTCCTGTCCCTGCGCCAAAATCCACGCGAGGGCAAGCTGAGCCGGAGTGCAACCGTGCGTGCGCGCCATGTCTTCGATGCGCGCGACCAGTTGCAGGTTTTTGTCGAAATTCTCGCCTTGAAAACGCGGGTTGTGGCGGCGGTAATCGTCCGGCTCGAAGTCGTCGAACGACTTGATTTGTCCCGTCAAAAACCCGCGCCCAAGCGGCGAATACGCAACCAAGCTAATCCCCAGTTCGCGCAACACCGGCACGATGTCGTCTTCGAGTTCGCGTGTCCACAGCGAGTATTCGGATTGCACAGCCGTGATCGGATGAGTTGCGTTGGCGCGGCGGATCGTGTCCGGCCCCGCTTCGCTCAGCCCCAGAAAGCGCACTTTGCCCTGCTCGACCAACTCGCTCATCGCGCCCACGGTTTCTTCGATGGGCACTTCCGCGTCAACGCGGTGTTGATAATACAAATCGATGTGGTCAGTTCCCAGCCGCTTGAGCGACGATTCGCAGGCGCTCGTGACGTATTCGGGCCGCCCGCTCACGCCGCGAACCGAGGGGTCGTTCGGGTCGCGCATAATGCCAAATTTGGTCGCCACAACGACTTCTCCGCGGCGCCCTTGGAGCGCCTGCCCAACAAGTTCCTCGTTGATGTGCGGCCCATACATATCGGCGGTGTCCCAAAAGTTGATGCCCAGTTCGAGAGCGCGATCAAAGGTGCGCAAGCTTTCGGCGTCGTCGCGCGTGCCGTAAAAATCGCTCATGCCCATACAGCCCAGTCCCAGCGCGGAAACGGTTAATCCCTGTCCTAAAGTGCGTGTTTGCATTGTTTGTTGTGCTTCAGATTCCTCAACCCGACCGACCTACAATATCGGCGCCAAACACGCTTTGCGCGTAAGAAACCAGATCGCGCGTTTCGCCGAATTCGTCGTCATCGTCGTCCGCTTCGGCCTGCGCGACGACTTCAACTTTTTTTTCCGGCGTGGCCAGCACAAATTTCAAATGACGCGGCTTGTCGAGCGTGGTGTTAATCACCTCTTCAAAAGGCATCCGACCCAGCGCGTCGGTCGCTTTGGCGAAGTGAAATTCTTTGGAAAACCGCAGCACTATCGTGTCCGGCGACAGTTCGACGGGTTGCGCATCCACCAGATACGACGCCGCCGGAATCGAGATTTTTTTGCGCACGCGCTGCAAAACGGCGGGCCA
>JAABUM010004923.1_pt1 | contig 14534 bp, 16 predicted proteins | sample 5559161 | NCBI WGS metagenome assembly JAABUM01 (sample SAMN10711868, study PRJNA513369) | rock metagenome | isolation source: Antarctica rocks | place: Antarctica: Victoria Land, Siegfried Peak nord
CCGCCCACACCATCGCGCGCCTACTGCACTGGTCAACCTGGCGTCGAAGACACCAAGCCCGCGCCCGCGAATGCCACTACCGACGACGAGAACAACAATGATCACGATCTACGGCTGTAGAACTAGGCGGCCTTGTCCTGAGATCCGGTGCGAGCCGACGATCCGGCGATCGCCTCCGCAGACCAGGACTCGGAGAACCCTCCCGACTTCAAGAGCCGCACCTCAACGGCCAAGCCTGTGAATCCGATCTGCGACAAGGGCGTCACCGGCGGCTGGTCCAGACTTCCGACGGTCACCTTCGCGGTCACCGTAGAGGTGCGCCCAAACGCCGTCTGCGGATAGAGGACCTCGACGCCCCAAAGGGGCATTCCGCTGTTCTCATCCCGCGCTTGGCGGTCGGAGGGGCGCCGGCCACCTCCTGGCTTGTCCTCCCACTCCTTGACTGCCTCGACGATCCCGGTCGCCGTCATCGGCTGCCGCCGGCTGTCCACTGCGTAGTTCGCCATGCTGGTCTCCTCACGTGGGTGCCGGTCCCGGCACGATGTCGTAGGCCGATCCTGCAGGGACTCCTAGGGACTTCCAAAGGTCACCTTGAGGGCATTTGGGGACACTCGGTGCTAACGTGTCCGCCGTGCACAACAGCCGCCTCCGTAGCGCCATGTCTGCGGCCGAGGTGTCCACCAACGCCCTGGCCGCCGCGGTCGAGGTCGACGCCAAAAGCGTGGAGAGATGGGTCACGCAGGGGCGACAGCCTCACGCCAGAACGAGGGCACGAGTGGCCAAGGTGCTGGGTTTCGATGAGACGTACTTCTGGCCGGAGCTGCTCGGCACCGGACGAAGCATCGGAGCAAGCCAAGCCGAGCTGGTCCAACTGTGGCCGACCCGTGACGCTGTGCCTGCCGACGTCTGGCGCACACTCATCGCGCAGTCTCATGAGTGCATCGAGGTCCTCGTGTACGCGGGCGGCTTCCTCTTCGAGACCTTCCACCTGGTCGACACCGTGCGCGAGAAGGCGGCGCAGGGAGTTCGCGTTCGCATCCTGGTGGGGGACAGCTCGTGTGATGCCGTCCGCGCCCGCGCGAGCGAGGAGGGGCTCCCCACCCTGGCGGCGCGGTGTCTGTCGACCCTGGAGTACCTGACAGAGGTGATGAGCCTTGACGGCGTCGCCGTCCGCACGCACCGGACGACGCTCTACGCGAGCCAGTTCAGGTTCGATGACTCCATGCTGGTCAACACTCACACCTACGGCTCATGGGCTGCCCGGTCTCCGGTACAACACCTGCGCCGCGTCCCCGAGGGCCAGATTTTCCGGTACTACACGGACACCTTCGAGCGGGTGTGGGCTACCGGACGAGACGTATCCTGAACGGTGTGGCGCAGCGGATTGACTACTACGACGATCCTGCAGCACCCCCTGCCAACAGCATTCGGCCCAGTGCCGGCACTTTCGTGACGAGGAATGGCCGTGTCCTCCTCATTAGGCGTTCTGATAACGGAAACTGGAGTATGCCGGGGGGCGCGCAAGATCCGGGCGAGTCACTCACCACGACGGCCATTCGCGAGACTCAGGAAGAGACCGGCGTAACGGTGCGCATAACGGGTCTTGTGGGCATCTTCACTGACCCCAAGCACGTGGTCCACTACACGAGCAACGATGAGGTCCGGCAAGAGTTCACTGTCATCTACCGTGCCGCTTACCAATCAGGCACCCTGAAGAACAGCGATGAAAGCATCGATGTCTCCTGGGTGCCCATCGACCGGCTGGAATCCCTGACGATGGATGCGAGCCAGCGGAAGCGCATCAAGTGGGCGCTCAGTCACACCGAGCCGTGGCTAGACGACAGTGGAGACTGACCCGCGGCGAGCAGCACCGGCCGCGCACGGTCGATGAACTGTGTCACCAAGTCGTGTTCACCGTATCGACTGCAGATCTCGAGTAACCGGTCTTCGACCGTGACGGTCGAACCCGAAGGTCCGGTCGTCATGTCGGCCCACCACAGCACGGACTGAGCTTCGGCAAGGTCGACGTCAACGGCGAACCGTTCGTATTCGCTGAGCGATAGTCCTCGCTGCACAGCCTCAAACGTGCTTGCGGAATGGTGGGCCACCAAGTTGCAGACGACACCCGAGAAGCCACGCTCGGCCAATAGGGCCGCCCCGTCAATCGCGTGATGCCCCGTGCTTGGCGAACTGTAGCCAATATCGTGCAAAGTCGCGGCAGCGACGAGATCCGCCCGAAGGAATGCGGGAACGAGGTGGGCGACGGAGGCTACCTTATGGCCGACGGCCAGCGAATGTTGCCGTCGAGCATTGTCGAGCGAACGAAGCAGGTCGTTGAACAAGTCCGGCGTCTGCACCGTCATAGCCAAAGTCTCTCAACCAGGTTCACGACGAGGATCGTTCCGATGAGTGCTGGGCGGCTCATTCCAGCCAGACTGAAGCGGCGGGCCAGCGGCTGGGCTCGGCGTAGCGTCCAACCAAGCGCAAGCCCCAGAACTCCGACTCGTGGAGGATGTCGACGTACGGGACGCCGTTGATCGTGTAGACGTTCGAGACAGCGTAATGGTGGCGGTGCTCGGTCCCGTCAGGTTGCACAAGGACGACGGTCTCGTCCTTGATCATCGACAGCTGCGTGGCACACACAGCGACGCGAGGCTCTGGCGGGTTGGACCGCCACACGCTCGGTACGTGGTGCTCGCTCACTCCGCAATCATGGTTGAGGAACCGGCGCCTCGTCGAGGGGACGAGTGAGGATGAGCCGCACGTTCGCGTAGGAGACGCCGCACCACCTCAATTCCTCCTCCGAAAATTTTTCCGTCAGCGACTTCCGCAGTCGAGCCGATAGGGGCCGAACGGGTTCGTGCTCCTCGTGAGCAAGGCGCCACAGCGCCTGGTCGCGACGCTGCTTGGCCGCATCCCGGCGCTTCGAAGCTTCGTCCTGAGCCTTGAGGGCGTCGTCATACGCCTTCTTCTTCTCGACAAGTTCGGCGCACGCGGCAAGCACCTCCACGAAGTTGTCGACGTCGTGAGGAGACTTGCTGCCACGTCCTGACCGCCTGGCCGTCATACGGGGCGCCCCCAGCTGGTCGGGGTGAACCAGAGGGAGGTGATGTGGATCCACGCGCCCGTGTGTGGCGACTCGACGACCAAGTCTCGTCCGCCGATGTTGCCCAGGTACATGGCGACGTGGTGCGCGGGGTAGCCCTCAAATGCGAGGTCACCCGCTTGGTGAGCCGCGGACGCTTGTCGCAGACCTGCCTGCTGCGCTGCTGCGGTCCGCGGAATGCCGACACCGGCGGCTCGCCAGGCGAGCATCGTCATCCCCGAGCAGTCGACGCCCGTTGCCCAGGTGCTGCCGCCCCAGAGGTACGGCAAGCCCAAGTGGTCGAGTGCCGTGTTGATGGCGACACCGGCCGGTCCGACCGGGATGGGAATGCTGTACCTCTGGTGCGAGTGGGGGTCGCTGATCGTACGGGCCCCGGCGATGACGGGCGCAGGAAGGCACGTAGGCGATCCGGTCGCCGCTGGCGTGGAGGCGCCGGACAAGAACCGCTTGTAGGAGCCGGAGAGGTACGTGGACCAGGGTGTCCAGGAGCCGCCGGCAGCAGTCCAGACGGCAAGGGCCATTTCCGCGTTCTGCGCTGCGTCATGCCAGTCGTAACCACGCAGCAGGTCGGCGTGCACGGAGTTGATCTGCCACAGGCCGTAGTCCGTAGAGCCGTTGACGTTGTGGTTGGTCGCCGTCGCGTTGTACCCCGACTCCGCGCCTGCGATGGCGACCGCCATCTCGAGCTGTTCCGCGGGGAAGCCGGCTGCCTTGGCGGCTGAGCGGGCGAGGTCCGCCCCGGTGCCGGCGACCGGTCCGCCGGCTACGCCGGTGCCGCAGCCCGCCGCGCTGGCGCTGGTCGCCGATGAGGCGACGACGGCAGTGGACAGTGCCCCGGTCGTGAGGATCAGCCCGGCGCAGCTGCCCACGGCGACGAGGCAGGCAAGGACGCGCCGAAGCAGCCTTCGCTTCACCTCAAGAGCGAGCCATGCGGTGGCCGGATCCACTACCGGGCCTTGGCGTAGCTGGTCGCGGTCCACCCGTTCGTGTCGTGCTCGACAATCACGTCGAGCAGCCCACTCCTCACAGGCACTCTGATGACGACCTCGGACTCATCACCGGACTCGACAAAGGCCGTGCCGGTGGGTTGGGTCGGGACGAGGAGCAGTGCCGCTGCCACTGCGCCCGCTTGACCGGGGAGGGTGGAAGTGGGAGCGCGTGCTGGTGCTTTCGCAGCCGGTGACGGCGTGGGCGCGGTGGTCCCGGTCGAACGCGTCGCTGCGTCGCCGACCCGGGACACGCCTCCCCAGATGCTGATCGTGCACGCGAGGGCTACCACCGCGATCAGGCAGCCGGTCACCGTGTAGAACCGCCGCGGCGACCACATGAGCCACTGAATCGCCGGCTTCACGCGTCGACCCGGTCGTCAGGTCGTTGGTAGGAGTCACGGGCGCTAGTGACGTTGAATACCTGCACACCGTCCGGCGTCTCGTGCGCGACCGCTTCCTGTGGCGCCGGGGGCCGCTGGTAGTAGTTCTTGCTGGGTCGCGGCTGACGAAGCAGAGGCTCGACGGCCGTGTCGCTTCCCATGCGCCGGGGACTGGCCGGCAACGCCGCTCCGGTGACGACCCGCCCCGGCGCTGGCTCGGTGGCTGGCTCGGTGGCTGGCACGGGCATGGGCATGGGCTCAGGCGGTGGCATCGTTGGCTGGGACGGAGCCGGCGTGAATGACGGCGCGACGGCCTCGTCCTCCTCATCGTTCGGCCGCTTCTGGCTCCTCCACTCGACGCCTTTGGCAGCGGCCCACGCCGTCGCTCCCTTGTCGAGAGCGAAATTCATCAGGCCGCGGCCGTGCTTGGCGTAGCCGCCCAGGGAAAGCATGCCGACGACCGCTCGTATCGGATGAAGGGCCATCACGACGGCTGCGGTCAGCAGCCCGATGACTACGACTTGCCAGAACCAGGTAAGGCCCAGGGCAGGGGAGAGGACGGCTTGGACGACCATCGACCACAGGACAGCGACGGCACCGAACCCAGCTGCGTTCAGCAGCGCGGACTTGCCGGCGTTCAGCATCGTCAGGCCGATCCCGTGCCATGGGTGAGCCACGATGAGTGGCGCGGCCACGGGGAAGGCGAGGGCGAGAATCACCAGTGACGCCACGGCGATCGCGACGACAACGGCGGCGAGGAGCCGGAAGAGGTCGGCGCAGAAGGCGAAGACCAGTTCCACGACGGCAGACCCGGTGGTGTCTTTGACTCCGCGGAAGTAGTCGTAGGCAACCGGGTCCGCGTCCTTGATCTTCGCCGCGATGTCCTCATACTGCTTGACCTTCGCGTCGGTCATCTTCTGGCACGCACTCTTGTCCTTCTGCTCGCATAGCACGAGGTCGGACCAGGTGCCGGTGCCTGCGCGGAACAGGGCGGCGCCGTATGTCTTCGCCGTGGGCGAGTCGGGGTCCCCGAAGGTCCGGGTCAACCACTGTCGGTAGTGGACGACGTCATAGACCCGGCTGGACGCTGCCACCGCCGCTGACTGCGTTGTTGTGCCGGTGCCCGCGTCGCTGGTGCCGGCGGTGAGCTCGCGATTGACCTCGCTGAGCGCCTTCTGCGCGGCAGTGGCGACCATCGTCGGGTAGGGCAGCACGAAGACGGCGACGACCAGGAACAGAAGCCCCAGGCCGATGGCGCGGGACGACCCGGCGAGGTCTCCCTTGCGGCCGAATGACACGAGAAGGAACGCCGCCGCGACGAGAAGCCCCACGGGGGTGTACCGCCAGAAGATCTTGTCGCTGATCGCGGAGTGCACCGCGTCGGAGAGGTTCGAGAAGACCGAGAGCCAGGATGGCGAGTACGCCTCCTCTTGCGCCGCCCCGGCCATGGCAGAGAAGGCCGTAGACGCACCGACGATTTTGCCGACGAGGCTGGTCTCGATAGCAGCGTTCGCGACGTCACCCGGGGAGCAGCCGACGTCGTAAGTGCGCGGTCCGAGCCCTGCGTAGCCGTACACCTGGTACATCGACCACTTCGAGCCTGGGACGAACGGATCGGCATCAGCGGGCGGGAGGGGGTTCGGCTTGCTGATGATCGACCCCGCGACGCCTTCCTTAGGACTGGCGATCGTCAAAGTGAACGACGGCGTTGAGCCCACGATCGAAGCCACGGGGTCACAACCGTTCACCGAAGGCAGCGGTGTGGCGTCAGCCGCCTCAGCCCCAGATGCGACACTACACACCATGAGAGCGGCGCCGAGGGCGAGCGCACACCTCAGACGAGCACGGCGGCGAGGTTCCACTGGTCAGCGCCTTCCGGTCGAGGGTCAGTGAGCAGCAGCGCCTTCAGCTCGGGGAGGTGCTCGGCGTCGATCTGCAGCTTCTCGACCTGGCCGTCGATGTCGCGGTGCATGAACTGCCCGGCGCCCAGCTTCAAGGCTTCAACGGCGTAGCGGGGGTCCTCGATGCCGAGCAGAGGCAGCGACGCCAACGCGACGCCTCGCTCGTTGATGTGCCCCACATAAGCTCCAGCGACGTAGTTGAGCGTGTCCCCCTTCATCACGTCCTCAGGGTTCTGCGAGGCGATGGCGACCTCGAGGTTCCACTTCGACGAGTCAGATCCCAGCCGGGACAGCAGCGCACGACCCGAGCCGGTGCGCAGCGGCTCCTTCATCTCGTCCAGGTACAGCGACGCGCGCTCCTGCATCGGTTTGGCGTAGGCGTGCCGGGTGGTGAAAAACGTGGAGAGGTGCGTCAGTGGCACGGCGGCCAGCTCGTCGTGAGTCCAGTCGCCACGAGGCACGTTGTCGTCCGGCAGCCGGAGACCGCGGGACGTGATCACCGCCAACGTCTTGGTGATGGCTGTGTGCTGGTCAGTGGCGTCGCCCCGGGTGGGGAAAAGCAGGTAGGTGCGTGGGGAGGCAGCTGCCTCCTCCAGGGCGTGAGCGAGGTCAAGCGCGTGCTCGTTGCCCTTGTCCCGGTGCAGCTGGCGCAGCGCGTCGACCAGATCCCACGTCGACCGGTTGATCGCCCAGCTGACCATCCCCCTCGCTTCGCGAAGCGCCGACTTGGTACCGGGGTGGGAGTAAAGATCCTCCTCGAGACACATCCGAGCCGCGTCCGTGGTCAGCTTGCCGCGCTCAACTTCTGCCAGAGCGCGGACACGCGCGTGCTCGGCAAGGTCTTGCCCGTCCTCCAGCAGTGGGTCGGGGATCAGGCCGGGCGGGTTGAGCGTCCCGGCGGGGGACTGCAACAGGTCGATGTGGACGCCGTTGTCGGTTCCGATCATTGGATGCTCCAGGAGCCTCGCCAGCGACCCCGGCGGACAGTTCACCAGCGTGCGAATGCCTCGAACCGTCGTCTCGAACGCACCCTTGCCCATCCCGAAGCTCTTGCCGCACCCAGGAGAGCCGACCCACACCCACAGGTTTGCGCGCCGCGGCGGAGCTTCGGTCGCGTAGTGCGAGTCGTGCAGGACTGCCGACGCTGACGCGCCAATGGTGTACCCCTGATAAGGACCATGCCCGTCGCCCGCCTTGGATCGAACCGCTGGCATAGCCGCCGCGAGATACCTTGTCGAGAGCTGATGCTGATATCCCGTGCGAACTGCCATCTCGCCCGGGACGAACCCGCGTAGCCACGCCATCTGACCCCACGGGTGCTCCAGGGTCATCCGCAGCTCCGGACCGCCGTAGAGGTCGGACAAGGCCCGCACCCGGGCCAGGCAGACATCGGCTGTCGGACCGGTGACGCGGGCACAGACCACGCCTGCAAAACGAACCGAGTCAACCGGTGTCCCGGTCGATACCTCATCGTGGATCGTGGCGGCGAGGTCGATCGCGCGATCGGTCGCCCGAGGCACCAGCCGCCCAGTCTTGAGGTAGTCCTTTCGTAGATGCATCGCGCGATTCAGGTCGTACTCGACGCGCCCCCTGAGGTCATCGCCGGCGACCATCCGCCCAGAGGTGAGCCACTCAACCGGGAAGGTGTGACCGTCTTGGTCACGGACCCGCTGCCCGAACACCTGCCACGGTTCGAGTCCAGCCTCCGGATAGGCAAGTCGTTCCATCCGCCCCAAGGCCAGCACGGCCGCATAGGACGTGACCTCCTCGCCGTCCCGGTAGGCGGTGACCTTCACGACGCGTTGAAGAGGCTTCTCCTGCACCCACTCGACACCGTCGGTAAACTCGCCCATGAAGTCCTCAGACCAGCCCTGCTCCGACAGAACTGGGCGCGCTGGTGCCGGCACACCGGGCGCCACGGCCCGATGACGCAGCCATCCCATCTCCTGCTCCGTCGCTGCGGCTGCATTGAAACCGGGTCCGGCGAGGACCTCGCGCACGCGCCGCTCGACCGCGAGCAGTGCGGGCACAACGACATGATGCGTGCACCCCTGGAGCACGCAGGATCGGAAGTCCAGAACCTTAGGAGTGTCACCAATCCGGACAAAACGGAACGTGACCGTGTCGTCCATCCCCGCTGTGGCGATCCGCGACTGCTGTCGAGCGAGATGGTCATTCCAGCCAGTGAAGGAACCGTCTGCGTCCCTGAGCGGGTGTGGCGTTCGGGCGTCCAGCCGCTCCGCCCAGGCACGGACCGGGTACGGCCGCGCTGTCACCAGCTCCATGAACGGAAAACTTGAGAGCTGGGCCCACCGGTTCGCGCACTGCTCGATCAGCGCCCACTGCTGGTCAGCCGCCTTGAAGGACCAGGCCTGTGGGCCAAGACGGTACCCAGCCCAAACTCCGGTAGGCGCCACCAAGAGGTTACGGACCATAGTGCGCCCGCTCGAGAGGTCAAGCGGTCGGGCCGGCACGACACTCAGAGCTTGTTTTCTGCCGAAGAGGCTCACAAGTGGAGTCCTTTCACGGTGACTGCATCGCGAGGAGTGCCTCGGTGGCCGGCGACCTCGAGGTGAATGACGTCGAGCCAGTATCGGATCGGCGTCTCATACCGAATCCAGCTCATCGCTTGGCGAGCGACCACGACCCCCACGGCAGGGGCTAGAAGGAGCGCGACGAGCCACGGAAGTGGGCTCAGGAGCGACGGGACAGGCAAGACCAACATGGCCAGCAGCACCAAGAGCACCGTGAAGGCCAGTCCAGTCTTGTCGCGCCTTCGCCCGTAGCCACCGACCACCGCTGCCCCGAATATCAGGGCGCCAGTCGGCAGCGCGAACGCCAAGATGGGTGCCGTGGCAAGGCTGACGCCCAGCCAAACTCCCCAGGAGACGAAGCGCGCCGTGGGCTGCATTTCCACCCAGACCGCCTCGAGTCGGCGGACGTCGTCGTCAGGCGTCAACCACGGCATCAGCCGATTCCGAAGCCCTTGAGGGCGCCAGCGACAAAGGCGGCGTAGGACCCCAAGCCCGCGGCAATCGCGACCATGACGAGCGCCATGAAACCAACACCGAGGTGCCGGGCGCCCCCGGAGAGGTCGCCAGACCGCTTCCCGAACAGCATCTTGGCCGCGACAAACAAGAACCCGATCGCCACGACGACTAAGAAGAACGTTTTGAACTTGCTGGCTGCGCTAGTCGCTGACGCGGCCATCGGCATGGCGAGCGAGACGAGATCAGTCATGGCGGAACCCTTCAGTCGGCGTAGTTGCTAGTACACGCTCAGACTAGCAACTAATGCCGACGAAGCCCTCAACCGAGCAAGCTGATCCACATGTGTCGTATGGCGGCGGAGGTAGGCCACGCCGGCCAGACGCTGTTCGACGGCGCGGAGTGTGCCACGAAGAAGCCCATGGTCCTGAGCCACCGCCGCCTTGGAAGCACGGCTGCGAGCGGAGACGCCCCGACGCACCCATCCACTCGAGCTGGCGCGTCCGACGGTGTGTCCGCTTGGACCGGCCGCTCGGACTGGGTACCGTTGCCTTCGTTCGGTGGTCATCCCCTGCACTTGCCCCTCAGTTCGAGGACTGAGGAGCGCGCGTCGTTGCACTTCTACAGTGACGGAGGCCACGTGTCACGCAGCAAAAGAATCCTGTGGATCATCGTTCTGGTCTTCGTCATCTATGCGATCTACAACTCGCCTACACAAGCAGCGAGCATAGCCAAGAGCCTCGGGCACATAATCACCGTCGCCGTTGACAGTCTGTTTAAGTTCTTCAAAGCCCTGCTAAGCAAGTAGCACAAGCGAGTCGAACGGTCGACAAGGGCAGCGCGCGCTCAAGCACCCATAGAGCAAGTGACGTCCGCACCTAGCCAGCACACCAGGCTGCCGTCAGCGGGCTGTCGTAGTGGCTGCTGAAACAACCTCTATTTGATCAAGGCGGCGCTGCGCGCCGCATCCGCCGCTGCGCGCGTCCTCGCTGCGCTGCGGGTCGCTTCGCGTCGGAGGATCGATTCATCGGCCGTGAGAGCCTCAAAGCTAGGCACCCAGCTCCGTGGGCTGGTCGTCACTAACATAGCGCGTCGACACCCTTGGTCCGACGCGACTCCAGCTGAGAAACCGGTGTACGACCAGGGGGTCACGGTGCGTGCGGCTTGCTAGTTTGCGTTCCAGGACACGTGCGAACCGCTCCTCATGTGTCGACAAGATCACTTGGCGTTGCCGTCGAACCTGCCGCATGACATCGGCGAAGCCCAGCACATTTACATCGTCCAATGACTGAAGCGGATCGTCCATCATCACGAAAGGTAGACCAGCATCGGCGGCGGCCCAGCCAAGCGCAAGGAACGCCGATAAGGCAACGATGTTAGCCTGAGCGCTTGAGAACACAAGAAGCGGATTGGCTCTGACCCCTGTGCTCTCATCCGTCACCGTCGCCGTGGCCGTCCCCTTGGAGCGATAAGTCTCAATCGAAAAATCTAGCTTAGTGAATGCAGGATGAGGATCAAGCCGACCATAAATGTCGTTCATTAGCGGCGCCAGGCTTGCAAAGCGCCGCCGAAACATGTCCTCGACCGCGGTAGTTGTGCGTTCGCTAAGGTCGTTGAGAAGAGATGTGCGCTGTTGTGCTTTCCGAGCAGCCTCCGCAGCATTTGCCAACACCGACCGCGCCGTTTGAAGTTGGGCATCTAGGCGTGGCAATTGAGCTGCCCGTTCCGCAGCATCTTGAGCAGCCCTAGGGCCACTGAGGACTTGTGCGGCTATTGCCGCAACGCGCTCCAACTCATACGACGCAGTTGACAGCCAACTTCTAATTGACTCGCGATTCCCAACGAACCACCGCAGCAAGTCTCCGTCGGACTCCTTCTCAACCGGCCCAGGGGCCCCAGTGAGCTTGACGCTCATGCCCGTCGAAATCGACCTGAGTTGGCCGGCGAAAGCAACGGCCTCTGATAGGGCAAGTTTGTGACGCGCGCGAACCTCGTTCAGCCGTCGGACCTCACTTTCGACCTTAATAAGTTGCATCCGCGCCTCCCGAGCGTCCCGTTGCGCTGCGCTGACCTCGGCGCTCAGTTCCGCCACGCGAAAACCTTCGATCGCCCTGGTTTTCAGCCCGGCGACAGTTTGAGCAGGTGGGACGGGTGTCTGGCAGATCGGACAAGCGACTAACCCGTCGACAGTGGGCAGAGCGTCTTGAAGGAGTGGAACAGCAAGAGCGGCCAAGGCATCCAAGGTGTCGCCGCTTTGTTGGGCGGCCTCTAGAAGTACGTTGGCATCCGACGCCTTCTGCTCGGTAGCCTCAACCTCCTGCTCACTGGCCACAAGTCTGTCCTGGACCTGCTCAAGGGCTTGAAAGTCGTCAACAACTTCTATACCACTCATCCGATCGAAATCAGTTAGTAAACCCCGCACCCGCCCAAGAAGTCGTTGGGTCTCAACCTCAACTGAGTACAACTGAGGCACGGACAATGACTCTTGCGTCAATTCGACCGTCTGCATGAGACCAACTTCTTTATTCACTACAGTCAGGTCGACGGGGTTCACGCGACTTCGGTCTACCAAAATGCGGACAGTGTCTATCTGCTCATCAAGTTCTTTCTGTCGTTCCGTCGACACAGTAAGTTGATCCCGGCTCTCCCGCTCACGACGCCGCGCATCTAGCAACTGGGCGTGAAGTTGCCGTTCAAACAGTTCGAGTATTTCCAGCCCCAGAAGGCGTAACAGTTGACGGTAGCGCTGATCGGGCTTATCGCGCAGCAGAAGTCGTAAGTCGTCTTGTTGAAGCAGCCCACTGGTCGTAAGCACCTCCTCAAGCGGGAGATTCCCCCTAACCAGAGCCCGACGTAGCGCACCTTCTGGTGGCTCGCCGGGCCAAACATTGCCCGGATAACTGATCTCTAGGGTGCTGGCCTGACTGTCGCCTTGCCTCGTGACAGTCACCGTTGAATCGGCTATCCGGATTGCCGCTGTGATCCGGGACATAGACTCAGGCTGATATAAGTTGCGTGCATACTCGTCAGTCCTACGCATGGTATGGGCAGCCAATCGAGGCACGGATCCCTGTAACAGCCAAAGCAACGCATCGAAGACGGTCGTCTTTCCCGTACCGTTTGGCCCCCACAGAAGGACGGCCGATGCATCAAAGTCGAGCGTCAGAGAGTCGCGAACACCCCGGAAGTTTTGTATGGTAAGACTGGTTAGTCGGTCGAGCGAACCGTTACGGTCACCCCCAGAGTTATTCGATACCATCGATTCCTTCGAACTCCGTCCCCGGCAACATCAACTCTGTCGCCTCTCCATCTCGCGAAAGTTTGTACCTTGCGCGGAAGTCGGCGAAAGTGTGGCCCACCAAACCCGGGTCGGCGCCTGCAGTAACCATGGTTTCTTCCAATGCTGTAAGTGGGTCACGTGCCATCTCAGCTCGGGCCTCATTCCCCATCGGCAGCACGGGACGCAGCGCCCGAGCAAACCCTGCAAGGGTCGGTTCAACGCCAACTTTTATCAACCGGCGCACTTGACGAAGATTGTAAGTCAGTCCAAAAAGTAGTTCCGTCAGTTCCTGTTGAGCTGGCTGATTCGTCAGCAAGACAGCGTACCCATCCCACTTCTTGTTGGACGCCCCACCCGCGATCAGGAGCTCAACCAGGCGAGCCGTAACCACAGGCTCAGCCCGCACTAAATCGGCAACGGTCGGCGTGGCGATGGCAACTACGAAGTTGTCCGCATTCTCCGCGACTAATGAGAGGGGTTCCTGCGTCCCATCAGTACGCGTGGAATAGCCTGCGTTGCTTAGGACATGTTGCATCAACTCCATACCCTCGGGGTCGACGGGAATATGGCGTGGGTCATTCTTGCTCATCTCTGAGGGCAAGTAGCTTGACGTCATGCGGCTTCAATCAATCGCTCAACATTCACCAGCGTCACGCCCCCTGCGATTGCAGAATCAATGAGGTGAGAAGGGTCGGGGTCGTCAATCAAGTTTTCAGGCAGAGCGTCGTTCAATGTGTGAATCGATTTCAGTACATCAATTAACCTGTATCCGCGCTCAACAATTATCTCGTCAGAGCCTAGGGGTCCGGACTGACCAGTGCAAAGCACTATTACACTCAGTCCAGGTGGGATTCGGTCGTCCGCCCGGGCATCCGAAACGCGCCTACTTGCTTCGAGGCTGACCTCTGTGCCTAGTGGCGCTGCGCCGGCCAACAACATAGTGATCCAGGCCGCTTGACCGGAAGCGCGCACTTCCGCCCAAGCTGCGTGCTTTAAGCTTATGCAACCATCGTTGCCAATAAGAGCGCCGAGCGCAAGGAGCCCGTGCACAACCTGCTCAGAATCAACGGCTGCCCTGCCGATGCCAAACTTCCATGTTGAGGTTCTCAACCATCGGAGCGCTCGAACGCCGTTTGTTGCACTAAGCGCGGCGAGCATTCGTTCGACGCCGGCTCGCTGTCCATGGCCGGGAGGCAACCCGTTAACGAGCGCGCTCATGCGAGGAAACAACACCACGATGTAGGCTCGGATTAGGGCGTCGCAGAAGCTTTCAGCATCGCTCGCGATGCGGTTCTCCAGGGGTAACGACGGAATGACCGGCGCCCAAGAACTGGTCGACCAATCATCTATACGGGGGTCGACTACCGTCAATCCTTGCGGACCAATCTCGTGCAGCAGATGATCCAAAGATGCGCGCACGTAGTCGGCGGGACTGCCAATTCCAACGAAAAGGACCAGCCCGCTAGACAAACGAGCTGCGAGTTCGCTCGAAGCAAACAGTGGCGGAGAATGTAAGTCGGCCGAGGTTACTAGCATGGACTCAGGCTTAGTGGCACAGCCATGCACTTTGAGCAAAGCGCCATTATCCATATCCGCGCGGTCGACGTCATTAATTGCGACTTTGATGGACTCTGGGTAAGCGGACCGCTCTATGCAATTGTCATAGTTTGTCTCAAGCACAGTCACCGCCCCTTCGCAGATGAGGAGGCCGAGGACTTGATGGGCGTAGTTGTATCGCGCCTCAATAAAGTCGGCAACCGCAAGGGTGACTGGTCAGGTGGTTTGGGGGATCCAGGGCTGGCCTTCGGCGAGTTGGATCAGCGCCTGGTAGATGTTGATGTTGTTCTTGCCGGCGGTGGCGGTGTAAGACCGGATCGCGGCGAAGTGTTCG
>JAABUM010004925.1_pt1 | contig 14530 bp, 12 predicted proteins | sample 5559161 | NCBI WGS metagenome assembly JAABUM01 (sample SAMN10711868, study PRJNA513369) | rock metagenome | isolation source: Antarctica rocks | place: Antarctica: Victoria Land, Siegfried Peak nord
CAAGCAAGCACCGTGCCCGCGGGAAGCGCGGCACGTCCTGGTCATTGCGCTCCAGGGTCGTGGCACAGTAGTGATCGTCATGAGCGTGGGTGATCAGCACGTGGGTGATCTCCTCGGGCGTGATCTCTAGAGCAACCAGGGCTACCCCAAGGCCGGGTGAGCGGACCAAACCCGGCACCTGGGCGGACAGCTGCGCCTGCCACTCCGACGCCGGATCATCCATGCCCGGATCGATCAGCAGCGACACGTCACCCAGCCGCAGGTGCAGTACGTTGATGCCCAGCGGGATCCGTCCCTGCTCGTCAGCCTCGGGCATGGCCGCACGCCAGGTCGCCTCGGGCACCGGCAACCGGGGGGCAAAAGGCAAGATGCCTTCCGACACGAGGGTCACCTGCGCCGCGCCGACACGACGCGCCCTGATGTAGTCTCCCGCCACTGGGACGTGTGGGGTCATCGCTGCCTCCAGGACATCGCTCTGCTCGTCACGCCGGTCACGATGGCGCCACCTCCACTCTACCATGCCGGTGTGTCCCGCGCCTGGCGCATGCCGTGCCATGTCGGCGGCATGTGTATGATCCTACACCTGTGCTGGCTGGTTACCTCATCCGCGCTCACGCGCTGTGGACGGAGCCTGGGACAAAACCTTGGACACAGGGTTTCTGTGCGCTGTGATCGGGCTGCCTCTTTGGGGTGGTCGTGGCGCCTCTGAGCGAGCGGATGACCTAACCAGCCAGCACAGGCCCGCACCCGTCTGCGTATGTTCTCGCTGTCCATACCTCTAGCGTGCACGACCCATCATGCCGCCGATCTTTCCGATTATGGGCTGAAATAGGGAATGTTTGCGAGGTTGCCAGCACACTGCAGCGAGCAGGCCATCGTGACCAGGCTCGATTTGGCGTGACGGAATTTTCTAGGGTTTGGGCTTACACCCCCCTATGCGGCGCAACCCCTATCCGCCCCATTACAGGACGGCCTTCGCTTTCTCCCTCATCCTGTACCCGCCTCCCTATCAGCACATCTTGCGATGGGCCTTCCTAAAGGAGGAAGACGGGCTTACCACGTTCCGCGTCTGGCCCACTGGATGCTGTAGGTCCCGCCTGTCCGCCGGTGGTGCTGGTGTCTGTGTCGGGGGATGAGGGAGCCCTCGAGCCTGACCACGTGCCTTTTGGCTCAAGCCTCTCAGCGTCTTTGGCTTGTTACCCTTCACGACGTTTAGCAGCGGTTCACCTGGGTTGACCATGGCATCCTCCCTAGCTCCCGACTACCCTGACGCTGGCAGTCGCATCCTCTCCTCGCGGATCAGATGCCACTCTGATGAGTGAGGCTACATTGTTCCCGGAGCTTCGTACGGACAGATTGCTCCGTCCGCACGTCCTGGTAGGGTCTACTGACAGAACAGCAGGTTGCCTCCTGGTCGCGCGACCAGTGACAACAGGGACAGACGCGACTTCGTGTCGCAACCCTCAAAAAGGTGCATTAAGAGGATTTGCGGGCATCATCGCCTCTCAGAACATCTTAGATCCTGTGACATGGGCGTTCTGAGACGACCATTAGCTCTTTATAGGCGCTTGCCTCATCAATAGGTGAAAGATCTTGACGCTGGAGGTTCTCGATAAGCTGGAGCACTCGGAGATTCGCTTCGGATTCGGTACGTACGACGACCGGAATCGTCTGCAAACCTATGCGCTTAGCCGCAGCTCGCCGACGGGCTCCCGCAATGATTCGATACCGTCCTTCGTCGGGATTGTAGTCACTCTCTCCTGGTAGGCTATTAGTGCCCAACCCCCCGAAAAGGTAAAAGTACGTGTCGGTTAGGGCTGTGCTCCTCATTCTGGGTCACTTCACGTGTGCAAGAAGCCAGCTCCTCTACGGACCAACTGCACGATGATTCTGGCAACGGTATGTGCACGCCTGAGCGGGACCATCTGCCCTGTTTGAGGCCGAGTTGCGGCCGTGTGCGCAAAGTAGACCTTCCGCACGCTGCCGCCGTCTTGGCACGAGTCTCGCAGCAAGGGGCCAAGAGGGCCGGAGAGGTCACCTGTAGGAACTTTTGTCTTTTCGGTGCGTTGGGCAAAAATAGCCTGTGCGCTCGTTGCACGTCCTCTGGCAGGTGCGACAGCGGAACATCTGGTAGCCCAGGGTAGTGCGGCGGCTCAACGCGGTGGTGACAGTGGCGGCGCAGAGCGGGCACGGCAGGGTCGTTCTCCTCCCGCTTTAAGACAAGGATACCCTAGTCGGAGCCTGTTCTGCTCACCGTGTACTGAAACCTGACGCTTCCTCCGTAACACCGGGCCTTGTAGAACGATGATCGACATGCTAACATCCGTCCGAGGCCGTGGAACCCGATCCTCGCAAGGGCACCGTGACGGTAGCGACTGGTCCTCAATCCGTGAAGCTGGAGATGTCGAATATATCCCGCAGTTCCCGCGGGCATAAACCGGTGCAGGCGACGACGGGCAGCGCAAGCGAGCACACACGAGCACCCATCGTTAGGTCCAAACGAGGCGATCCGCAAGGGGAAGGGGAACCTGGCTCGGTCCAAAAGGGTACGGATAAGAGCCGACGGCGGGTCTCCCGATCGGCCTTGACCTCCGCAAAGCCCGGTGAAAAGATAAGCGCCATAAGGCATCGTGAGCCTTCAGCGCGTTGGTCTGAACCACGCGCAATACGGGGAGCAGAGAGGACACCAAGGCCCCGCCCGCTCCAGAGGTAGCGCCAGGTTCTTGCCTGGCGCTACCTCTGGAGCGGGCGGGGCGACAGGAAGGATGCATCGATATCACGAGGCTTTTTCCCGCTTATCAGGTTGCGCCGGACGGCGCGACACGGCCTCCTTGTCCTGTCGGCTCAGTAGCCAGACGGCGGATTGCATCGGATGAAGAGCCTGCTGGTTCTTGGCTAGATGCCGATGAGCTAAGTGGTCAACACAACCAGTTAGTCGTACATCACGTGGACGTATCCAATAGTTGGCCGGGAGTATTCCCAAGGAGGGCTGTGCTGGCTGGTTAGGTCATCCGCTCGCGCAGAGGCGCCACGCCCCCCACAGAGGCCGCCTGATCACAGCGCGCCGCGGCCCTGTGTCTCGGGGCAGTGTCCACGGCTCTGCCCCGAGCTTTCAAGGACGGATGAGCGAACCAGCCAGCACAGGGTGACGGTGAAGCCCCGGGTGAGAAACATCTCGGCCACATTGCGCAAGCTCAGCTTGTCCTGCAAGCGCCACAGCACGACGAGCACGGCGATGTCGGTGGGCACCTGCAGATGGTTGAAGGGCGTGTTCATGCGCTCATTGCACGTCCGCCGGCACGCGCGGCAGCGGAACATCCGATAGCCGTGGGTGGTGCGGCGGCGCAGTGCGGTGGTGACACTGGCGGCGCAGTGCGGGCACGGCATGGTCGTTCCCCTCTCACTTTAGGAGAAGGATACCCTCGTCGGAGCCTGTTCTGCTCATCGTGTACTGAAATTTGACGCCTCCGCACGGCGCGCTGCGCCCCTACGGTCGCCGAGTCTGGTGCGTACCCTGGCTACGCCAGGGGCACCTTAATCGGCTTCCTCTCCACGAGAGACTGCTCGGCGGCAAAGATGATCTCGTGCGTTTTGATGGCATCCTTGATGTCGGGCATCGGCGTCTTATCATGCATAATACAGTCGACAAGGTGGTCGATCTCGCCCTGGAAGGGATGATGCGTCACCTCGGCCGTGTCGGGCATGATCGTGGGGATCTCCGCCCAGCCGGTCTGGCCCTCAATCAGTTCGGAGTAGAAACGGTTCTGCACCAGTGTGCCCGTCGTGCCATGGAGCCGCACGTTGAAGCTATAGGGCATGTTGCCCTCCACGATCCCCGCCACCTTGCCTACTGTGCCATCGGCAAAGTGCAGCATCGTCAGCATCGTCGCGTTGTAGTCCATCTGGCCGGTGAAATTGCCGCCGTAGCACATTACCTCGTCGACCTCCGACGGCATGAACTGGCGCAGCGCATCGAGAGCGTGGCAGGCCGCCACCAGCAGGGCATTGCCGCCCTCTTCCTTCGTCTTGACCCAATAGTAGCCGGGATACCACTTGGGCCAGCGCCCGCTGATATAGCCAGTCTCGCCATAAAATAGCTTGCCGAAGAAGCCGTTCTTGATCATCGACTTGACGATGTCAAAGTAGGGGCTCCAGTGCAGCACGAACCCGGCAAGACTCTTGACGCCGGCCTTAGTAATAGCCTGATCGAGGGCGCGTAGCTCATCCAGCGTCATCGCCACGGGCTTCTCGATCAGGACGTGCTTGCCGGCCTGTGCCGCGGCGATGCCCTCACGCGCGTGGCGCGCGTTGAAGCTGCAGATGTCCACGAGGTCGAGATTCTCCTGGCGCAGCATCTGCTCATAGTCGGTATAGACCCGGCAATCTTCCAGGCCGTGCTGGGCCATGGCGGCCCGGGCATTCTCCTCACTGCGGCTGCAGAGCGCCACAACATCGCAATGGCCGTTCTTCAGATAGGCGTCGATATGGGGATGCGCCACCCAGCCAATACCCACGATCCCCACCCCGATACGCTGCTCTGTCATCTCCCGCGCCCCTTTCTTAGGGTGACTTCCCTGGCCGGCCAGCCAGCCGGTTCTCCGGCTGGCTAACCTGTTGTCATCCCAGCCTAGTGGTCTGTCAATTGTCATGTGATACGTTGATGGCCTCAGGCAGAGTCTTCGGGCAACGTGTCAAAAAGGGCTTGACGAACCACTAGGCCGGCTTGATCGCGATGCCCGTGAAGGCGCCGCTCAGCTTAAAGCCCCGCGCGTCGCGGGCTACCCGCGCATGGTCAAAGGTGTTTGCGCCCACAATGAGCTGATTTGTCACCACATTGGAGGCGTGTAGCTGCGTGGTGATCTGCCCGATCTTGTAGGCGGTCGAGAGGAAAAGATCCCAACTCTTCAGGTCGTGGTAGCCCCAGGCGCTGGGCAGTTTGCTCATCTGTGTGCGCTGCGCCCAGTTGCCACGATAGACGCCGGCAAGCTCGCTGCCTGACTGGACTCCCATTGCCGGCTTCAAGGTGCTGGCTAGGGCCGCGCGATATTTGTAGACGATCTGGGTGGCCGCGACGGGATTGAGGTGACCGAACTCCAGGCCCATGGCCCAGCCCCGGAAATAGCGCGTGTAGATGTCCACCCACTTGGGCGACGACAGGTCCTGTGAGCGTATCACAAATGAGTTTGCCGGGAACCTTGAGAAGCTCTGCCCCCGGAAGTAGCGGAAGTCAAGGCCGGTGCCGGACCATTGCGCGCGGAGCCCTTCCCATGCCAGGGCCGCGTCCCCCTTGCCTGCCTTCAGGGCTTGGCCCCACTGCTGACCGGCGGCCTGGTAGTGGATCGTCTTCTGATCGACACCCACCTGGGCAAACTCGGGGTCGGTGATGCCCTGCCACCCCGCGGATCCCAGCAGCACCGTCTTGCCGGCCATGTCTTTCAGGCTCTTGATCGGGCTATCTTTACGCACCGCAAAGTCAAACACATCGTAGGCGCCCATCTGAAAGGCCGTCTTAACTCCCAGGCCGGCGGCGAGCACGAGCGAGAAGACGCCTGGCGACGGATACGATACGTCCATCGAGCCGCTCGCCACGGCCTTCGGACCAGCCGTGGCGTCGAGGGGGCCGGCATTCATCTGGCTCGTGATGCCCAATTCCTTCCAGTAGCCCAGTTCCTCGGCGATCCAGTTTGGATAGTCGTCCACCACGTCGAGCGTCCCACGGGGTGACATCCAGCGCACCAGGTCGTGGCCTGCCTGGGCTGCTGCCCGCGTCTCGCGTCGTGTACGCCCCAGGGTGGCCGCCTCGGCTGCGTGGGCGAACAGGACCTCGGCGGTAGCTAGTGAGAGGCCCAGCGCGGCGGCCCGCGTCAGAAAGGCGCCGCGTCCCATCCTCTGATCCGCCAGTGCCGTGGTCAGGTCTAGGATCTCCGGTTGCTCGACAAGAGTACCAAGGTCGTCAAAGGTCATGACACAACCCCTCCTGAGGCTCTATTCGAAACGGCTTTATGCGCGACGATGTCGGCGAGCTAACCTTGTCTCTCCTCCTTTCGTTCTCCATCTAGTGGCAGCTGTACCGCACGTGGCCGGGATGGTTGTCGTGTGGAGTGTCGTGGACGCATCCGGGGATCAACTTTCCCAACTCGCCCACTTCTTGCCCACGAAGAAGAAGATGACGTAGATAGTGACGCCCAGCAGGGCAAGCAGCAGGATTGTGGCAAAAAACATCGGCATATTGATGTAGCTGGAGTAAAAGGTGAGCCTGCTGCCCAGGCCCGAGTCGCCGCCGACGATCTCGGCGCCGACAGCGGTCAACAGCCCGAAGATGGATCCTACCATGTAGCCGACGATGATCATCGGCAGGGCCAGTGGGAAGCGGATGTAGCGGAACACCTGTAGCGTGGTGGCCCCATAGGAGCGCGCCAGGGCAATCTTGGCCAGATCGGTGCGCCGGAACCCCGTGGAGGCATTGATCATCACCATCGGTCCCGCGGCCAGGGTCACGGCGATCACCTTTGGCGCGATACCGTAGCCGAGCTGCAGCTGCAGTAACGGAACCAGTGCCAGCATGGGCGTCGTCACCAACACGATGATGTAGGGAGTAACGATCTTCTCCACAATGGGCCGTTGGGTGATCACCGCCGCCAGCACCAGCCCTATCGTCGAGCCGATCAGCAGCCCAAGGCCCAACTCGACCAGCGTGGTGGCCAGGAAGGGGAGAAATGTCGAGAAAAAGTGCGTCACGAGGGTGGTGAAGATCACGCTGGGCGGCACCAGGATCACCGCGGGTATTTGCAGCGCGCGGATCAGGATCTCCACGCCCCCGACGATCACCACGCCGAAGCCCACGATCAATCCCACCTCGCCGAGGTTTGCCGCCGAGCGCATTGAGGTCAGCCCCGACCAGTTGGTCAGCCCCACCCCCTCGGAGGCCGCCCCGCGCGCCGTGTTGAAGGTTGGTACCTGATCGCCAAGTTCGCTCACGTCTATCTCTCCCTGGGCCGCGCTCCACGGCCGACGCTGCTATGGTCTGCGATCGTCGATTGTGCGCTTCACCTCGTCGACAAGCTTGATGAACGCGGGTTCCGTGGTCACGCCGATGGATCGTGGCCGGGGCAGCGAGACAGGGAACTCACGGGCAAGCCGGCCCGGCCTAGCCGAGAGGACCAGGACCCGATCGGCCAGAAAGAGGGCCTCCGTAATGTTATGGGTCACAAACACGACTGTCTTCTGCGTGCGGGACCAGATATCCTGCAGCAGCAGGTTCAGTTCGTCGCGCGTGAACGCGTCGAGCGCTCCGAACGGCTCATCCATCAGGAGGATGGAAGGGTGGAACGAGAGACAGCGTACCAGCGAGGCGCGCTGCTGCATCCCGCCGGACAGCTCCCGAGGATACTTGTTCTGGAACCCATCCAGGCCCACCAGGGTAAAGAGCGACTGGATGTGGTCGCGATACTCGGCCTTGTCCGCTTTTTTGACGTCGAGCGGAAACTCGACGTTCTGCAAAACCGTGCGCCAGGGTAGCATATTGGCGTCCTGGAAAACCATGCTCACATGCGGCTGCGGGCCCGCGACGATCTTGCCGTCGATTGAAACTGTCCCAGCGCTCAGGCGGTGCAGGCCGCTCATCGCCCACAGCAAAGTGGACTTGCCGCACCCGCTGGGCCCCAGGATGCACACGAACTCGCCGGCCCGCACGCCCAGAGAGACATCGTCTAGCGCATGAACCTGCCCCGTGCGGGTCTCATAATATTTGGTGGCGTGGTCAACCACAACACGTGGCCGCCCCTGCTCCCGTGTGCTCTCCATGCCGCGATCATGCTCCCCTCTGTACCACCAGTGGCGGTGCCAGCAGTATGCGATCGTCGCGTCGGGCGAAACCCATGCGGTAGGATCAAGCCTCAGACTATAGCCTCCAGTATAGTCGTGCCGCCAGAGCTCTGCAATAGCTTCTCCACGCCTGCCGTGCCGTCACGCCTCCGCGCTAAACCAATGCGGGGATGTAAGCCCAAACCGCCGAAATTTCTGTCGTCCTAACGTGCGGCTCCGGGTGCAAGGGAACGGAAGATATCGTCCTGCTTGTGCCAGTGTCCTGGCCGTTTGGCTCATCCGCCCGCGAAAGCTATGGACATAGCCCTGGACACCACCCTTGGGCGTAGGCCCTCGCCGCGTCGTTGTATCTGCAGGGGGCGATGACGGTGGGCACAGCCTACCTTATCTATAGCTACTCACGCCAACTCATGGGCCCGCTGGGCGAGATCTCGGGGCAGATCGCCGACTTCGCCCAAGCCGGCGCTAGCCTCACCCAGATCATCACCCTGCTGGAGACCCGGCCGGCTCTGGAGACGGGTGGCCGTCAGACTCTCCCCAGCGGTGCGCTGGCGATGGCGCACACCCTGATGCAGGACTTCCATGTGTCAAAGGCGACGGTCTATCGCTACCTCGGCGGCGTTGGCCACGACCATGTCGGCACCACAGGCCAACATTCTTAAATGCACTTTTTGAGGGGTTGCACGAAAACCCCCACCAAGCTGATCCCGGCCTTGGCTCTCGGTGCCCGCACCCAGCAGACCGCGCACACCCTCGTCCACCGCCTGCAGGGCGTCCTGGCCGCTGGGTGTACTCCCGTCATCACCACCGATGGGCTACGCCTCTACTATTACGCACTGACCGCGCACTTCGGATCGTGGGTCACCACGGGACGGCGCCGGTGCTGGCAGGTCGATCCCCGGCTCGTGTACGGACAACTGCACAAACGCTACCGTCGGCGCCGCCTTGTCCGCATCCGCTATCAGATGGGCTGCGGCTCCCGACGCGCGCTCCAGGTCGCCTTGCGGGCCCTGGGCTGGAGTGGCCGTCCGCAGACGGCCTTCGTGGAACGCCTCAACCCGGCCGTCCGCCAGAGTGTGGCCGCGCTGACCCGCCGTACCTGGGCCACGGCGCAGACCCGCGCCGGCCTCCAGCACCAGGTGGAATGGTGGCGCGCCTACGACCATTTCGTCCGCCCCCATCAGAGCTTGCGGCAGCACACCCGGGCCTGCACCCCGGCTATGGCGGCGGGGCTCACCGCGCGGCGCTGGACGGTGGCCGAGCTCCTGGGCTATCCGTGCGCCCCGGCGACCGGTGGCCCTCCGGAGTGCCCCTGCAGGCAGGGGCACTCCGGAGGGCCACCGGAATTATCCCCAGGGTCTGGAGGGATCACCCGCCAAACCAGCGTTCGTCCAGGTATTCCATATACTCCGTGATCAGGCCATTGCTCTTGATGAAGACGACGCGGGCCATCTCCGCGACCTGGAACGGCCCCAACACGATCTCTGCCCCTGCCAGGAATGGGTCGATGCTGCGCACGCGATACGCCACGTGGGGCCGGTTCTTGATTTCCCATGTACACGGGGAGTCCGGCTCGAAGCGCAGATATTCGATACTGTGAGGATGCTGGCGTGGGTTTGTCACCCACACGCGTGTCGCAGGGATCCAGTTTTCCTGCTCCTGCACCTCGGTTGTCGGCAGCCCGATGTGATCGAACTCCATCTCGGCGTCGTGCATGTGCCTCCACCCCGTACCCTTCTGCCGGCGCGGCAAACCGCCCCGTCGCTGGCAGCGGCCCAGCGCCCCGGCGTCCGCTAGTGGCGCGTACCTTTGCCGGGAGTATATCATGGGGGCAGGCGGGTTCCGCACCCGAAGATTGATCCACACGGGCCTGCTGTCGGGTCCCCGAGGCACAGCTCCTGTGACACGTGCCAGGCGAAGAGGTGAGAGTAAAAACGAGGGGACCGGCGCCGGCCACCCATCATCGTCTCTAACCGTGGATAAGAAGGCTGTCCAGGCGTAGGAGGAGGCAGAAAGTTCATGGCCATGTCCTGGCTCCGTGAGGTGTTCTTGACCGATAAACCGATCATCGCCATGGCCCATTTTCCACCCTTGCCGGGAGTGCCCCTATATCGTGGCGAGAGTGTCGAAACGATCGCCGAGTGGGTGGCCACCGACGTTGCCGCGCTGCAAGCGGGCGGCGTGGATGGCATCATGTTCTGCAACGAGAACGACCGGCCCTATCTGTTGAAGGCACGTCCCGAGACCATCGCCGTGATGGCTGCTGTGATCGCTTCCATCCGTTCCGCCATGAGCGTCCCGTACGGCGTCGACGTGCTTTGGGACCCCATCGCCGCCCTGGCGACCGCCCGGGCCACGGGCGCGCGATGGGTGCGCGAGGTGTTCACCGGAGCCTACGCCGGGGAGATCGGCATCTGGGACACAAACTGTGGTGAGGCCCTGCGCTACCGCCGCTCGATTGACGCCGAGGGCGTGCGCGTGTTGTATAATGTCAATGCCGAGTTCGCCGCCCCGTTGGCCCAGCGGCCGCTGGGCGCCGTGGCCCGCTCGATCTCGTTTACGGCCCTTGCCGATGGCCTCTGCGTCTCCGGACCGCTGACCGGCTCCCCCGTCTCGATGGACGACCTGAGAGAGGTGCGGCAAGGGGCGGGTGAACTGCCGGTCTTCGCCAACACGGGCGTCAACGCCACGAATGTGGCTGAACGGCTCTCCGTGGCCGATGGGGCCATTGTCGGCACCAGCTTGAAAGTCGATGGGGTCACCTGGAACAGGGTCGACCGCGAGCGCGTGTCGCGGCTGATGGACGCTGCGCGCGCCGGCCGCGCGCGGTGAGCGTCGCCATGGAGAGGGAGGTGGCGACGCCTCTGGAAGGATGGCTGCGCATGCTGACGGCCATCCCCGCCCCAGCCGGCTTTGAAGACGCCATGATCGCCGCGGTGCGGCGGGAGGTCGAGGGCCTTGGCTACACAGCCGAGGTCGATCCGCTGGGGAACGTGCTCGTATCCCTGGCCGCGCGGCAGGAGGCCCCTGGCCCTATTGTGCTCCTTGTGGCTCACACTGATGAGATCGGCTTGATCGTGCGCAAGGTGGAGGACGATGGGTTCCTGCGCTGCGAGCGCCTTGGCGGGATACCCGAGCGCGTGCTGCCCGGCCTGGCGATGGTGATCGGCGCCGCAAACGGTGGCTTGGTGGATGCCGTGGTGGGCGTCAAGGCCCACCACCTGACCGAGGCCGACGAAAAGTACCGCGTGGTCACGGTGGCCGACCTCTACCTAGATGCCGGCTTCCGCGACCGCGCCGCGGCCCTTGCGGCGGGGGTGCGGCCCGGGTGCCCCGTCGTCTATGCACGGCGCTTCATGCAGCGGGGTAGCCGCGTCTTCTCCCCTGCTCTGGACAATCGCGCGGCCTGCGCCATTTTGCTCGACGTGGCGGCCCTCCTGCGCGGGCAAGCCCTATCCTGCCGGCCGTGGCTTGTCTTCTCGGTGCAGGAAGAGTTCAGCCTGCGCGGCGTCCTGCCGGCGGCCCGGCGCATCGCCCCCGACATCGCTATTGCCGTGGATGTGGCCGTATCGTGCGATACCCCCGATCTGCGGCGGACGGAGGTGTGCCTTGGCGGCGGACCAGCCCTGGGCACATACAGCTTCCACGGCCGGGGTACCCTGGCCGGGGTCATCCCTCCGCCCAAACTGCTGGGTCTGATGGAGTCCGTCGCCCGTGCCAACGAGATTCCCATACAACACAACGTCTTCTTCGGCGGGCTGACTGATGGATCGTTCCTGCAGTTGGAGAACAACGGTATTCCCACAATTGAGATCGGCTTCCCCACCCGCTATACGCATGCGCCGATGGAGTCGTGTGACCTGACCGATCTGCAAGCCGTCTCCCACCTGCTCCTCGCGTTCCTGCGCACACTTCCCGAGCAGGTCGACCTGGCGCGCGGATAGCGTCAGACATGCACGTTGAGCAGGCTGCGGCAAGCGATGAGCTCGTGCTGGGGCTCGACGTGGGCACCTACAGCACGAAAGGCGTTCTCTGCACGCCCGGCGGCACCATAATGGTCACCCATGTGGTCGAGCATGGCCTCAGCGTGCCACAGCCCGGCTGGGCCGAGCACGACGCCGACGGGATCTGGTGGGCGGGCTGTGCCGCCGTGTGCAGGGCACTGCTCGACCACCTGCGCCACCCCGCGCAGGTGCGTGCCGTGGCGCTCAGCGCGATCGGCCCAGCGTTGTTGCCGGTCGGCGCGGATGGCAGGCCGCTGCGTCCAGCCATCCTCTACGGCATCGACACGCGCGCCGCGGCGGAGATCGCCGACCTGACCGCGCTCTATGGCGAAGAGGCTTTGCTGCGCTATAGCGGCTCGGCCTTGACCACCCAGGCCATCGGCCCAAAGATCCTGTGGCTGCGGCGGCACGAGCCCGACGTGTTCGCCAAGACCCGCTGGTTCCACGGGGCCACCTCGTATCTGGTCTATCGCTTGACCGGTGAGGTCGTGATGGACCGCTACACGGCATCCTCGTTCACCCCGTTGTTCGACCTGCACGCCGGGACCTGGTCCGGCCGCTTTGCGGCGGAGACCTGTGCGCTCGACCGCCTCCCGCCGCTCCGCTGGTCGAGCGAGATTGGCGGAGTGGTCACCGCTGCTGCTGCTGCTGAGACAGGCCTTGCGCCTGGCACCCCCGTCACGGTGGGCACCGTGGACGCCATGGCCGAAGCGCTCAGCGCCGGCGTGATCGGCCTGGGTGACGTGATGCTGATGTATGGCACCACGACCTTCTTTATCTCCGTCTCCGCGCAGCCAATTGTGGACAGCCGACTGTGGAGTTATAGCCATGCCCTGCCTGGCCTCTCGACCCTGGCCGCCGGCATGTCCACCACGGGCGCGCTGACCCGCTGGCTGCGCGACGTGGCCGCGGCCGACCTGCTGGCGGACGAGGCGGCGGGCGGGCCATCCGCGTTCGCCAGCTTATCCCGTGAGGCGCAGGCCGTGGAGCCTGGCAGCATGGGCCTCGTGCTGTTGCCCTACTTCAGCGGGGAGCGGACGCCGATCCATGACCCCGCGGCCCGCGGCGTGATTGCCGGACTGACCCTCGGTCACACGCGCGGCCATCTGTATCGCGCTGCCCTGGAAGGGGTCGCCTACGGTATCCGCCACAATCTGGAGACCATGCGCGAGGCGGGCGCTCCGGCGACGCGTCTGGTCGCCGTCGGAGGGGGTGCCCAGAGTGCACTGTGGCTGGGGATAGCCTCTGACGTGTGCGGTCTCCCTCAGGACGTGCCGGAGCAGACCATTGGCGCGGCCTACGGCGATGCCTTCCTCGCCGCACACGCAGCAGGCCTCGTCACCGGCCCTGATGAGCTGCGGCGGTCGTGGGTGCGTATCGCGCGTCGCGTCGAGCCCAATCCCGTCACGCAGGCTCTCTATCAGCCTTACTACAGCGCCTACCACCACCTGCGCCGCGCAACTGCCGAGGTGCAGCACATTCTCAGTACCCTGGCCGCTACCGGCCGTTAGAGGCCCCACCTGCAGATATTCCCTATTTTCTCCCTGCTCGCCCCTCGACCTGACCCTTAACGGCACGCTTGCGGCGCCTACGTGGCAGTTCCTGTGCTGGCTGTGCGACCCGCAAGATATCCTGCTGCATGGACGGTCGCCGTAGCATCCGCATCGGTGGCCTTGCTGTGCCACCGAGCGGCGGTGACGATGATGGCAATGGCGATGAGCTGCGAGCACTCATTCCAACTCTGCTGCTGGCCAAGATGCGTCCTGGGACTGCGGTGCCACCCGGCGGTACCCTGTTCATCGGGCGCTTGTCCCAGCCTGCTCGGCCACCGCCCCATGGTCTCGGTGATACGAGGTGAACCAGGGCCGCACCCGCTCGAATGCCGCGCTTGCTGCCAGCACCACATCATCGGCAAAGCGCCGCCCCACGATTTGCATACCGATGGGCAGCCCAGCGGGGCTAAACCCCGCCGGGATGGATGCGGCAGGATGGCCGGTGAAGTTGAGTGGATAGGTCAGGCACCAGCCGATCAGGGGATCGACATTCTGGCCATTGATCCTGTGAGGCCCCACCGTGCGTCCATCACCGGCATTCGGAAAGGGGGGCACGGCCAGGGTGGGGGTGATCAACAGGTCGTAGGTGTCAAACACGTCCTGCACACCGTCAAAGACAGCGCTGCGCACAATGTCGTCCTGTTTGAACGCCACAGCACGGAGATCCCGTACGGCCTCAACCATGGCCACAAACTCCGGTGTCATCTCCGCGCGATGCTCGCCGAGCAAGTCAATCCCGCTCTTCTTGAAGTCCGCGACCGTGCCGTCATACAGCACACCCATCTGCTTGACCCACAGCGCCGACAACTCCTGCTGTGAATGTCGCAGATCGACCTGGACCTCGTCGACGTGCGCCCCAATCGGAAGCGTCAGGTTTCAGTACACGGTGAGCAGAACAGGCTCCGACTAGGGTATCCTTCTCCTAAAGAGAGAGGAAAACAACCATGCCGTGCCCCTACTGCGCCGCCCCTACTACCACGGAGATGCGCCGCCGCACCACACTGGGCTATCGGATGTTCCGCTGCCGCGCCTGCCGGCGGACCTGCAATGAGCGGACGAACACGCCGTACAACCACCTGCAGGTGCCCACCGACATCGCCGTGCTGGTCGTGCTGTGGCGCTTGCAGTACAAGCTCAGCCTGCGCAATG
>JAABUM010004927.1_pt1 | contig 14527 bp, 15 predicted proteins | sample 5559161 | NCBI WGS metagenome assembly JAABUM01 (sample SAMN10711868, study PRJNA513369) | rock metagenome | isolation source: Antarctica rocks | place: Antarctica: Victoria Land, Siegfried Peak nord
CCGACCGATTGGCTCGTGGCGCTGGGCTATCCGCCCGCGACGGATGACCACCCGCTCACGACCGCACCCGGCGTCCTCAAGGCCGCCTGATGTTTCAACTGTCAAGTCCATTTGAACCATGTCTTAGCAAACGTAACAAACGAATACGGCTAGACTAGAATAGGTTAACGCGTACGATCAGATAGGTTGAGTGGCCGCGTTCCGTGGCTACCCGCTGTGATCGGGACCGGCGCGCTCGACCGTGATGCGCAGCAGCACGCGCCGCTCTTGCTCCATGGACCGCCGGTAGTCGTCCCAATCAGAGTGCTCGCCCGCCACCGCGCGGTAGTAGTCGACGAGCCCCTCCATAGCCTCCGGCAGTGGCACGATCTCCGCCGCGCCGTCGATCTGCACCCACGGACCGAAGAATCCGTCGTTCATCACGCAGAGCGACGCGTGCGGGTCGTGGCGCAGGTTGCGCGTCTTGATCGCCGTTTCGCGCGTGCTGATGACGACCTTCCCGGCGCTGTCGACCGCCGCGACGACCGGGCTCATCTGCGGCCGGCCGTCGGCGCGCCGCGTCGCCAGCACCGCGCGGTGGTTCTCGCGCACGAACCGGCGCGCCTCCTCGCTATCCATCTACCCCTCCCCACGGCTATGGGTTGGCCTCATCCCCTGTGGCGTATATAGTCCTATGATAGCATGCCTACCGTCGAGGACCTGTTCCTAATGCTATCCTGAGTATAGATGGCGTAGGCTGGGGGCGCGCCTCGAAATAGTGGAATCGAGCGCGAGGGAGCCTGCGACTGAAGTCGCATGGCAGACAACGGCGACTAAAGTCGCGGGGAGCGCCGCGCGTAGAGACACTTCAGTGTCCGTCGTTTGCCATGCGACTTCAGTCGCAGGTCGCGCCCCACTATTTTAAGATGTACCTGCGGGCTAGCCCCGGCCAGTGAATAGATGAATGGGAGGATGGGATGGCGCAATTGTCCCCGGCCGTTCGCGCGTTTCTGGAGGAGCCCCGCTTCTGCGTGTTCGCCGATATCAACGATGATGGCACGCCGCATCAGACCGTGCTGTGGTACGAGGTGCAGGGCGATACGATCCTGATGAACACGGCGAAGGGGCGGGTCAAAGACCGCAACCTGACCCGCGACCCACGCGCCTCGTTCTGCGTCGAGGACGGCTACCGCTACGTGACGATCGTGGGCGCGTGCACACTGCAGTCGGAGGACCAGCAGGCGGCCCAGGCCGACATCAAGCGTCTGGCCGTGCGCTACCATGGCCGGGAGCGCGGCGAGGAGATGGCCGCCTCGTCTTTTGCCAAACAAACGCGCGAGACGATCCGCCTGCGCATCGACAGCGCCAAAGTCGACGCGAACGGCTTCGCATAGAGGATACGAGGATACTATGCCGACGATTGGGTACGCCGCGATGTTCGAGCAGTTCGCGCCGAGTGACCTGTTGCGCTATTGCCAATTGGCGGAGCGATCTGGCTTTACGTCGGTGATGGCCTCCGACCACTTCCACCCCTGGACCCCGCGCCAGGGACAGAGCGGCTTCGTCTGGTCGTGGCTCGGCGCACTTGGGGCGACAACGGGGCTGCGCTTCGGGACAGGTGTCACGCCACCCGGCCCGCGCTACCACCCGGCGGTCATCGCGCAGGCGGCGGCCACGCTTGAGCAGATGTTCCCCGGCCGCTTCTGGCTGGGGCTCGGAGCCGGCGAGGCGCTCAACGAGCATATCACCGGCGCGTATTGGCCCGAGGGCCCCGCGCGGTTGGAGACGTTGAACGAGGGCATCGAGGTTATCAAGCGGCTCTTCTCGGGTAAGGTCGTCAAATATCGGGGCCAGCACTGGACGCTGGAGAGCGCGAAGCTGTACACCCTGCCCGAGACTCCTCCCCCCATCTACGTAGCGACATCCGGCCCGATCCAGAGTGAGCGGACCGGCGCGACCTGCGACGGCATCATCATGGTCGGCGCGGCCGACGAGAAGATCGCCGGGCTGCTGGCGCGTTTCGAGAAGGGGGCGCGAGAGGCGGGCAAGGACGCGTCCACGATGCCGCGCCTGATCCAGCTACACGTTTCCTGGGCCGAGACGCTGGAGGAGGCGACCGAAAACGCCGTGCGCGAGTGGCCCAACGGGGGCATGGCCTTCCCCAAGGCCGATATCCGCAACCCCGAGGACTTCGCGGCCATGTCCAGCCTGGTGCGCCCGGAGCACTTCCGCGACCGCGTGCTGATCTCCCCCGACCTCGAAGAGCACCGCGCGCGCCTGCAGCACTACACCGACCTCGGCTTCGACGAGATCTACGTCCATAATGTCGGGCGCAACCAGAAGGAATTCATCCGCGCCTACGGCACGCACGTCATCCCGGCGCTACGCCCCGGTGAGAAAGCGCGCCCCACTGGCACGCCACAGCCGGCGACGACGCCGTCATGACTATTCCGTCCGACACGTCCACTGGACCCCTGGCGTGTGAAAAGTCGGCGGGTCCCACTGGACTTTTCACAGACCCTGCCACTGTACCGTCCGTGGGCGATGTGACGCAATCGGGCCGTGGAGGGGACATCCTGGCGCTGGCGCGCGGGCGGCGCTCGGTGCGCGCCTACGACGGGCGCCCCGTCCCGCGCGCGCTACTGGAAGAACTGCTGGAGGCGGCGTGCTGGGCGCCGTCGCCGCACGGGCGGCAGCCGTGGCGCTTCGTCGTGCTCACGCAGGCCGCGCCGAAGCGCCGGTTGGCTGATGCGATGGGCGCGGACTGGGAGCGGCAACTGGCGTTCGACGGCCAGCCGGCGGCGGTTGTCGCGACGCGTTTGGACAAGTCGCGCCGGCGCATCATCGACGCGCCGGCCCTCGTGCTGGCCTGCCTGTACCTGGGCGACCTGGATCGCTACCCCGACGAGGAGCGCGGGCGCGCCGAAGAGATCATGGCTATCCAGAGCCTGGGCGCGGCCCTACAGACCCTGCTGCTCGCGGCCTTCGCGCGCGGCCTCGATGGCGGTTGGATGTGCGCGCCGCTGTTCTGCCCAGCGACCGTGCGCGCGGCGCTCGACCTGGACAACGCGCTCGTCCCGCACGCCCTGCTCACCATCGGCTACGCCGCCCGCGACCCGCACCGCCGCCCCCGCCGTCCGCTCGATGATCTCATCGTGCGTTTTGATTGACGGACGCGGCGAGGCATCGTGAACGGGTACACTGACGGTATGGATGTGATGCGTGTCGTGGCCCTGGCCGGCGGTGTGGGCGGGGCCAAACTGGCCGAGGGCCTCTACGGGGTCCTGCCGCCCGACCACCTGTCCGTCGTCGTCAACACCGCTGATGACCTCGACCTATATGGCCTGCGCGTCTGCCCCGACCTCGATACCGTGCTCTATACCCTCTCCGGCCTGGCCGACCCGGTACAGGGCTGGGGCATCGCGGGTGACACGTTCGCCACGCTTGACCTGCTGGGCCGCTACGGTGTTCCCACCTGGTTCCGGCTCGGCGACCGTGACATGGCTACGCACATTCGCCGCACCGAGTTGCTGCGCGGCGGCGCGCGGCTCACCACGGTGATGGATGGGTTGGCGCGCGCGCTGGGCGTCCGCGCGCGCCTGCTCCCTATGTGCGACGAGCCCGTGACCACTCGTGTGCGCACGGCGGATGGGGTGCTCGACTTCCAGGACTACTTCGTGCGGCGGCGCCACGGTGATCCCGTGCTGGGACTGGAGTTCGCCGGCATCGACGCGGCGCGCGTGACGGATGAGGCGCGCTCGGCGGTCGCCGGAGCGACGGCGATCGTGCTCTGCCCGTCCAATCCCTTCGTCAGCGTCGCCCCGATCCTGGCCGTACCCGGCCTGCGTGATCTCTTGCACACGGCCGGCGCGCCGATTGTGGCCGTCTCCCCCATCGTGGGTGGACAGGCGTTGCGCGGCCCCGCCGCTGCCATGCTCGCCGCGTTGGGCCATGAGGTCAGCGCCCTCGGCGTGGCGCGCCTCTACCAGGGGCTGGCGCACGGTTTCGTGCTCGATGAGGAGGACAGCGCACTGGCGCCGGCGGTCGAGGCGTTGGGCCTGCGCGCGCTGGTCACACCCGCGGTGATGCGTTCGCCCGACGACCGGCATCGCCTGGCCACGAGTACGCTGGCCTTTGCACGGAGCCTGGTGAAGCTAACGTGAGCGTCTGGGCCGTGATCCCGGCTAAGATCCCATGGCAAGCCAAGACGCGCTTGACGCCAGTCTTGGGGCCGGATGAGCGGGCAGCGCTCGCGCGTGAACTGCTACGGCGGACGGTTGCCGCGGCGGGCGCCTGTCCGGCGTTAGAGGGCGTCATCGTCGTCAGCGCCGCGCCGGAACTGCGCCTGCTTGCGCGTGAACTCGGCGCGCATGCTTACGCCGACCCTGATCCACGGCCAGGGGACCACGACGCCCTGAATGCCGCGGTCGCGCTGGGAGCGCGCCGCGCCGCCGCATACGGCGCGGCGGCCGTGCTGATCCTCCCAGCAGACCTGCCGCTGCTGACCCCCAGCGTCATCACGCGCTTCCTGGATGAGGCGTCCGACGCCGCGGTCGCCCTTGCGCCCGACCGCGCGGGGGACGGGACCAACGCGCTGCTGCTGCGGCCGCCGCTGGCGCTGCCCCCGGCCTTCGGCCTCGCCTCCTATGCCCGTCACCAGGCCCTGGCGCGGGGACGTGGGCTCACCATCATGACGGTGCGCCTGGCCGCCCTGGAACGCGATTTAGATACGCCGGCGGACCTTGCGGACCTGCGGAATACGCTGGCGGACCTTGCGGAGGCTCCTCATGGATGACGAGGTACGGGTCCTGCCCCTGCGCGGGCTCCCCGAGATACGCCAGGGCAATGACTTGGGGACGCTCCTGCTTAACGCGGCGGAGCGCGCGCCCGTGGAGGGTCTGCGCGATGGTGACGTGCTGGTGGTGACACACAAGATCGTTGCCAAAGCGGAAGGGTGTAGCGTCGATTTGCGGACCGTCGAGCCGTCGCCGTTCGCCCGCATGTTCGCGGAGCGATGGGGCAAGGATGCCCGGCAGGTCGAGGTAGTGCTGCGTGAGTCAGCCCGTATCGTGCGCATGGATCGTGGGGTCATGATCTGTGAAACGCACCACGGCTTCGTCTGCGCCAACGCCGGCGTCGACCGTTCCAACGTCGGCGCCGCTGAAACGGTACTGACGCTACCGCGCGCGCCCGATCTGTCGGCACAGGTGATCCGGGCCGTGGTGTCCCGGCGGACCGGCGTCGCGGTCGCCGTCGTGGTCAGCGATACCTTTGGCCGCGCGTGGCGCGAGGGCCTGGTAAACGTGGCCATTGGCTGCGCTGGGCTGCGTCCCTTGCGTGACGAGCGTGACCGCGTCGATGCGGACGGCTACGTCCTCAAGGCCAGTATCCTGGCCGTGGCCGACGAACTAGCCAGCGCGGCGGAGTTGGTGATGGGTAAGCTCGGGGGGATACCCGCGGCCGTCATACGCGGCTACGCCTACGATGTCGGCGAGGGTAGCGCGCGCGAACTGCAACGCGCGCCGGAAAAGGACATGTTCAGATAGCGAAAGCAATCTCTGTAAGACAGCGCGGGCGGCGCCGGCCCTCACCCCTGACCCATGCGGATTGGCCTCTCTCCGCTTGCGCTCCGACAGCCCAACCGGCTCTCCCTGACGCGGGAGAGGGGAGCCTTCCTGCCGTATTACAGTTTGGGCCATACCGCATCTTGCTCGTCTAAAAGGAGCACGAGACAGGATACTACACGTAGGACGCTCCCCCTCTCCCACGGTTAGGGAGAGGCGCGCTAGCCCGTCGCCCGCGGTTAGGGCGAGGGGCTAGTTAGCCATGGGGTGGGGGGTGAGGGGAAAACGACATGGCCTTGGGCGCCTACACCGGGCTGGTGTCGCCGCCGCCCGCGTCGGTCGAGGGCTGGCCTGCCGCGCTGGCCGTAGCGCCGCCGCTCTGCTGTGCGGCTTCCTGGCCGCTTGAGGGGCCGGGCTGCTGCTCGGCCGCCGCCTGATCACCCGTCGCGCCGGATTGCTGCGCGGGGGATGAGGTCTGCTGATCCGGGCTCTGCATGAGGCCATAGGTGACAGCGCCAATGGCGGCCAAGCCCGCGACGGTCCCGAACCAACCGGGCAACTTGACGCCGAACGCATGGTCAAGCGAGTACTTGCCGGGGCCGGCCATGAGAAGAGCGAGGGCGACCGCCATGTTGGTCGCCGGCAACTCGCCGCCGCCCGACGTGCCCCAGATCGGCTTGCCCCAGTGCGCCTTGCCCCAGGCCATGCCCATCGACGACATAATGCCGATGGGTCCGAGCGGGTACAGGAAGCCGATCGCGGTGAGCACGCCGCCGCCGAACTCGGAGCCAGCCGCCGCCATGCCCCAATAGCTCCCCGGCTTCAATCCCAGCGACTCCATGAAGCCGGCGGTCCCTTGCAGCCCCGGTCCGCCGAACGAGCCGAAGAGCTTCTGCGCGCCGTGTCCCGCCATCAAGCCGCCCGTCACGCCGCGCAGCACCAGTGTTTCAACATCCTTGAGCATGTATGATCCTCCCTAACCGTCGTCGTTCAACCATTATCATGGACCGCATCGGCCCATACCAGAACTTCTACCTTGCACCTTTCGTTCCGCGCTACAGGGCGGACTCTCAATGGCCTGTTAATAGTTTACCCCTAAACACTTACGGCGACAAGCTGGCGGCTCGTCATATACTATTTGACCGGCCACCACGCGGTTTGTTACCCTTAGCACTATCCCGTCCTATATAATCGACTGAGGAGAATGAGCATGTTCACAACCGGACGCACTATCCATGTACACAGGGACCGCTGGCATCTGGCCTGGGACAACGCGATCCCGCCGGTCGCGACGGTCGGCTCCGGCGATGTCGTGGAGTTCGACCTGCTCGACGCCGCGGGCGGTCAGATTGGCCCCGACTCCACCGTGCGCGCGATCGAGACGCTCGACTTTGGCCGCGTCGATCAGGTCAACGGCCCGATTTTCGTCGAGGGCGCCAAGCCCGGCGACACCTTGCAAGTAGAGTTCCTGGACCTACAGCCGGCCGAGTGGGGCTGGACGGCGCTGATCCCCGGCTTCGGGCTCCTCGCCGACGAGTTCCCCGATCCAGCGCTCAAGATATGGCGCCTGGCTGACGGCTGGGCCGAGTTCGCCCCAGGCATCCGCATCCCGCTGGAGCCGTTCTGCGGTGAGATCGGCCTCGCGCCCGGCGCCTCCGGCGCGCTCTCCACGATCCCGCCCTACCGGCACGGCGGCAACATGGACACCAAGCACATTACGCGCGGCGCCACGCTCTACCTGCCCGTCGAGGCCGAGGGCGCGCTCTTCTCGCTGGGCGACGGCCACGCCGCGCAGGGTGACGGTGAGGTCTGCGGCACGGCGATCGAAACACCCATGCGCGCGACGGTGCGCCTGACCGTGCGCAAGGACTTGCCGGTGCGCCAACCGCAGTTCATGACCGCCGGGCCGCTGACGCCACGGACCAACACCGCGCCCTACTACGCTACCGACGGCATCGCGCCGGACCTACTTGAGGCCGCCCGCCACGCCGTGCGCCACATGATCGAGCACCTGGAGCGGACCTACGGGCTCGCGCACGTCGACGCCTATATGCTCTGCAGCGTCGCCGTCGACCTCAAAATCTGCGAGGTCGTCGACGCGCCCAACTGGCTCGTCGGCGCGTTTCTGCCAATGAGCCTTTTTAGGCGATAGGCGATAGGCGATAGGCGATAGGCGATAGGCGATAGGCGATGGGCGATAGTCGATAGTCGATAGGCGATGGTAAGACGATGTAAGAGTTGTAGTAGGTATATGTAATGGAGGGCACATGCCAATGATGCAACCCGACCATCGACCATCGACCATCGACCATCGACCCCTCATCGGGGCGCATCGCGGCTCCTCGGCGCGCGCGCCCGAGAATACGCTGGCGGCGTTCCGCGCCGCCCTGGAGGATGGCGCGGAGGCGGTCGAGCTCGATGTTCACCTCACGCGCGACGGGCGCCTGGCCGTGATCCACGACCCGACGACGCGACGGGCCACGGGCGTCGACGGCGTCGTGGCCGGCCTGACGATGGACGAACTGCGTCGCCTCGACGCCGGTCGCCATAAGGGCGTGGCGTGGGCCGGCGAGGCTATCCCCGAGTTGGGCGACGTCTTCGCGCTGCTCAAGGGGCGTGTCCTCGTCAACGTCGAGGTCAAAGGGGGCGTCGAGGCGATCCCGATGGTGGCGCGACGCGTCGGGGAGTACGACATGGCCGCGGATGTCATCATCTCATCGTTCGACCGCGCGACGGTGCGCGCGGCCGCGGACCTACAAGCGGGTCCACGCACGGGCCTGCTCTCCGACGCCGCGCTGCCCGACCCGGTCGCGGCCGTCCGCGAGGTTGGCGCGTCGTTGCTGCACCTGAAGCATTCTTTGGTGACGCCCCAGGTCATGGCGGCGCTGCGCGACGCCGGGCTGGGGCTCGTGGCGTGGACGGTCAACGCGCCGGAGGAGATGCGCCGGCTGGCCGCGCTCGGCGTCGACGCCATCCTGAGCGATGATCCGCGCCTGCTGCGTGAGACGCTGCGCTAGGATCAAGGCGCCTGGCGTGGCGTAGGGCCTACAGCCCTGTCTGATTAACCTATACGCTTCCATGCGAATTGTAGGGGCGTATCGCTATACGCCCGGCGTTCGCTGCGGAGATGTTTGATGGACGGCGACCGCCAACGAACTCCAAGCCGCTCAACCGCGATCACCGGGCGTATAGCGATACGCCCCTACACCCCTATCCGCGCGCCATATTTTAATTGGGCAGAGGCGTATGCCATACGCCCCTACGATCATGCACGAGATCCGCTATGCCGCCATCGGCCAATCGTGATACAGGCTCTCGGCCTGTTCCATGAGCGTCGGCAACAGGGCCTCGATATCCGTGGCGGGCAGGCGTGAGCGCCGTAGCACGCGCTTCACGGCCACGCGGACGCCCGCGCGCGTGCTCTCGTGGTCGGTCCAGTCGATGCTCAACGTGCCCTTGATGGCCGCCACGAGGTCCCGCACGAGGGCGCGCAGCGGATCGCTGACGTCCAATGCGCCGGCGCCGCCGTGCGCCAGCACGTCATAGAAGGCTACTTCTTCGTCGCTCAGACCCAGCGCCGCCGCGCGGTTGTCTACGCCGCGCAGTTCGCGCGCCATCGCGATGAGCGCGCTGATGACCTCGGCCGACTGCACCGAGCGGCTCAGGTACGCCGCGATGCTCTCCTCCAGGCGTTCCTTGAACGAGCGGTACGTCACCACGTTGCGGCGCAGCTTGCCGTTGATCTCGTCCTCCAGCAATTTGCGCAGCACCTCATCCCGCGCACCTCATCCAGGAAGGCGTCGCTCAGGATCGAGATGTCGGGCGTCGCCGCGCCGGCCACGTCGAAGATGTCGATGACGCCGGTCGCGGCGACGCTCTCCGACACCAACTGCTTCACGGCGGCCTCGACGGCCGGCGAAGGGCCGCCGCTCGTGGGAGTATACTTGACCACATTGCGCCGCACGGCCTGGAAGAACAGCACGTCGTCGCGCAGCGGGTCGATCTCCGGGCGCGCGTTGACTAGCGCGACGGCCTTGGTCAGTTCCGCGCACGCCTGCAGGAAATCGCGCTTCACCTCGTCGTCGCCGCCGACCGCGCCAACGGCGCGTTGCAGCAGCGTCACCTGCGCGGCAGGGGCGCGCCGCGTCCAGCCGTGGTAGTTGATGCCATGGAAAAACGCCGCCACCACGTCGTGCTTCTCGCGCGCGAGGTCGAGCGCCACGTCGATGGGCAGCATAGCCTCGTCGCGCGCGCTATCGGTGTACTGTGTGAGGGCGCGCTTGAGGTCGTCGGCGATGCCGATGTAGTCCACGATGAGGCCGCCCGGCTTGTCGCGAAACACGCGGTTGACGCGCGCGATGGCCTGCATCAGGTTGTGACCCTGCATCGGCTTATCCACGTACATGGTGTGCAGCACGGGCGCGTCGAAGCCGGTCAACCACATATCGCGTACGATCACGAACGTCAGCGGGTCGTCGGGCCGCTTGAAGCGCTCCTTGATCTCCTCGCGCTTGACATGGCTGTACAGGTGGCGCTGATACTCCGGCGGGTCGGTGGCGCTGCCGGTCATGATCACCGCCGTTTCGGGGCAGCCGGGGACGCGCCGTAGCGCGTCGTAGAGCTCGACGCAGATGCGCCGGCTCATGCACACGATCATGGCCTTACCCTCCAGCGCCTCGGAGCGTTTGTGGTAGTGCGCCACGAGGTCGTCGGCGATGTTCTGCAGCCGCTCCGGCGTCCCCACCATCGCCTCCAGCCGCGCCCACTTGCTCTGTAGCTTGCCCTTGACCTCATCCTCCTGGCCCTCGGTGACGTCCTCGAAGTCCTCATCGATCAGCTCGTTGGTCAGGTGCAGCCGGGCCAGGCGGCCCTCGTAGTAGATGGGCACGGTCGCGCCATCGTCGATGGCGTGGCGGATGTCGTAGACGTGGATGTAGTCGCCGAAGACCTGGCGCGTCGACTTGTCGTCCGTCTCGATCGGCGTGCCGGTGAAGCCGATGAACGAGGCGTTGGGCAGGGCGTCGCGCAGGTGGCGGGCGTAGCCGCGCGTGAAGCTGTACTGCGAACGGTGCGCCTCGTCGGCGATCACCACGATGTTGCGCCGCTCGGACAGCCGCGGATAGTCGCCGCCCTTGTCGGGCTGGAACTTCTGAATCGTGGAGAAGACCACGCCACCGGCGGGGACGGCGAGCAGCCGCTTGAGCGCCGCCACATCGTCGGCTCGCTCAGGACGCGGCAGCAGGCTCGAGGCGCGGCCAAAGGCGCCGGACAACTGCTCGTCGAGGTCGTTGCGGTCGGTCAGCATCAGCAGCGTGGGATTCTCCAGGGCGGGGTGGCCAATGATCTTGCCGGCGTAGAAGACCATCGAGAGCGATTTACCGGAGCCCTGTGTGTGCCAGACCACGCCGATGTGGCGGTCGCCGTCGGGCCCGGTCGCGCGGATGGTCTCAGCGACGGCGCGGTTGACGCCGTGATATTGGTGGGACATCGCCATGATCTTGGCTACTGCCGGCCCGTTCGTTTCGTACACTACGAAGTGACGCGCCAGGTCGAGGAAAGTGGCCGGCGCGAACATACCGCGCACCAGCGTCTCCAACTCGGAGATAGCGGCGTCCGCGCCCGCCTCCCCGTCTATATTTATGGCGCGCCAGGGGGCGAAGCGCGGCCAGTCGGAGGTCAGCGTGCCGTGGCGGGCCACGGTGAGGTCGGAGACAACCAGGACCTCGTTGTAGGTGAAAACGGCGGGGATCTGGCTCTGGTACGTCTGGAGTTGGCGGTAGGCGCCCTCGACCGTCGCGGTGGGGTCGAGCGGATTCTTGAGTTCGAACAGGGCCAGGGGCAGGCCATTGACGAAGACGATGATGTCGGGGCGGCGGTTGCGGTCGCCGTCGGTGATCGTGAACTGATTGACGGCGAGCCAATCGTTGCGCTCGGGGCGCTCATCGTCAAACAGGCGCGCTCGTAGCCCGCGCCGCTCGCCGTCCGGCGCCACGTCCTCGACCGGGGCGCCGTCGCGCAGCATGGCGTGGAAGCGGCGGTTGTTGGTCAGGACATCGGGCGCGTCGAGGTCGAGGACCTGCCGCGCGGCGTCGTCGAGAGCCGCGGCCGAGAGATGCGGATTGAGCCGCTCCAGCGCGGCGCGCAGCCGTCCCACCAGCACGACCTCGGTGAACGACGCGCGCTCGGTCGCGCGGCCGCCGGGGCTGATATCCGGCCCATGGGCGTACCCATAGCCAAGCTCGCGCAGCCACTGCAGCGCCGCCCGCTCGACCGTCGACTCGTCCAACCGCCTGATCATGCGCCGCTCCTCTCACGACTATGCCTACCGCGCCGTCATCACGTTCGTCCGCGCCGCCACATTCCTGTAACCGGGGCGCCCTTTATGGTATCGTTATACCACCACGTCATCCGTAGGGGCGTATGGCATACGCCCTGTGATCGCGGGTGTGCGGAGCGTGGCAACCATCACTCGCGGCGACCGTTGGGCGTATGCCATACGCCCCTACGCACCCGTGCATCCGATGCCGCCCCGTGTTGCCATGTTTTTTATTATCGGACAGGGTTGTATGGCGATACGCCCTCGTGTTATCCCCGCGAGGTGTCATCCATGCCACGATCCATCGCTCTCGACATCCGCGACCGGCTGGCGCGCTACCTCGCCGGCGCGCGCTCACTGACCGACCTGCGGCTGTGGCTTGCCTCCGCCGTGTGGGACATCGAAGGTTCCGGCGACCAGTGCGCCGTGTCGCTCCTCCACGCGCTCGAACTCGGGCTCGCCGAGTATGCCACCGGCGACTGGACCGAAGCGGAGTTGCAAGAACTCTTTCGGCCGCTCCTTGTGGCCTCCTCTACCGACTACTCGCGGGGCGCCTGATGAAATAGGTAAGGCGCGCCGCTACATCCCCGCGACGTGTTGGCTCGGCGACGATCAGCGCCGGCCGAGACTCCTGTTCAGGCGCTAGGGCCGCGCCACGACGCTCACATGCCCATGTTCTCTGCTCTTGGGTTCGACGACGATAGATATGTCGTTGTCGAGCGCGATCAGCAGCCGGAACAGCCGCTCCAGGCTGAAGCCGGTGAAATCGCCGCGCAGGAGCGCCGACACCTTTGGCTGCGGCACGCCCAAGATCTCGGCGGCGCGCGCCTGCGTCACGCCACGCGCCGCGATAGTGTCGGAGATGCGGCTCACCAGTTGGGCTTTCGTTAAGTGCTCCTCGGGCTCGTCCACGCCGAGGTCGGCGAAGATATTGCCGCTGCCCACGGTATACGTCATCTCCTCGCCCATCTCATCGGTTATATAGCGCGTTTCACCCGTTGTAGTTTCGTTCATCACTCTTTACCTTCTCTCCAGACGCTCCCGCTACCGTTGCTCCTGCTCGATCATGCGTGCGGCATCGAGCCTTTGTGCCCACGCCAGACGGCTGCGCACGAGGTCCATATCGCGTTGCGACGTGGCAATGCCGTACGTGCTCTTTTTCTGAAAGGCGTGCAGCACGTAGACGGCCGTGGCCAGTCGCACGGTGTAGATGGTGCGGTAGGTGTCGCCATCGCTGTCGGCGACGACTTCCAGCACCCCCGCGCCGCCAAACCCCTTGAGCGGCTTCGCGTTCGGGTGCATCTCACCGCCTTGCGCGCGGTAAAGCGCGAACCCGACCAGTTTCCGCGCCGCGTCGGGGAACGCGCGCACCTCATCTTGCGTCGGCCCCACGAACACCACCTCGCGCGTCACTCGACCCTCCTCCCACTCACGACCAATTTATATCATATCTGGAATAAGCGCGCCGGCGAAAGTGGAACAAGCTTGTTGGACATCCGTTGTATATGACCGATAATGATCATAGCTCATCTGCCATGCGTAGAGAGAGTAACGACGCCGTCTCGCAGGGGACGGCGTCAGCCTTTTGAGCCTTACGACGCCATCATGTAAGGTTGCCGGCAAGAGAGATTGATCTTCCCTTCGCGCGGCAACGTCGACTGCGTTAGCGCGTAGCCCGACCGCTTGCGCATGCGCTCGACCAGCGTGAGCTTGGCGGAATTACCGTGCAGGCCGCGATTAGCATACTCAACTGTTCCGATGAGTAGGTCCGCCAGCTGTAGTTGCTCGACCTCATGTGAGCGCACCGCCTGCACGCGTGCGATGATTCTCTTATCGAAATCGTATATGTTGTTGCAGAGGACATCGTGCAGCTTGTTGATCCTGGCCGCGCTACGCGTGTCCTTGATGTCGAGGTAGGTGCGGTACTCCGCGTCGGGGCTGAATAGCGCCTTGAGCATATTGAAGTACATCTTGTAGTACCACTCGTCGTGGCTCTGCCTAAAGTTCTCGTGACGTAACGCCGACTTATCCGGCACGATCAGGGCGCGGAAGTGCAGGTCATCATCGTCGAAAAAGTAGTCCAGCAGATCAAGATAGAACGCCTGCTTGGCCGGCGACAGCTTGGTCTACTTGACCTCGAACGCGGGCGACAGGCCGTGTCGCGCCTTGATCTCGCGCAGCCGTGCCGCGATCTCCACCGCCTTGTCTAGCGGGCACCACACGGCGCCCAGCACCATTACCGGTATTTGGTCGTGCTCCAGGTGGCCGGACTCATCGCAGTAGACGTTGTAGATTATTGGCAAGGTTTGACTCATCACTGCTAGCCAGGAGATTTTCTGTCGCTGCGGAATCTAGTGTTGCTTAATTGACCGGTGAACAAATCCCCATTCAAAAAGTAGACGAATTCCGACATATCCTCGTCGGCTATAACTATGGCACCGTTTAACAAGAATTTATCGCTATAGCCAGCGTCCACAATGTGCTGCTGCAATTGACTCATGGTTACGTTCTTGAGATGCCCCCTTTCATATATCGCTTGTAAGCTAGACTTTGGCCATTCATGCCGCGTAACAGAGCATCTCGCTCAGGTGATCGACCAGGGCGCGGGGGACTTTAATGATGTCCTCCGCTGGGGGTGACATGCAAAAAGTGGTTGTGGCCCAGAGTG
>JAABUM010004929.1_pt1 | contig 14522 bp, 14 predicted proteins | sample 5559161 | NCBI WGS metagenome assembly JAABUM01 (sample SAMN10711868, study PRJNA513369) | rock metagenome | isolation source: Antarctica rocks | place: Antarctica: Victoria Land, Siegfried Peak nord
CACCTGGCCCACCACACGTTCAAGGACGCCGCCCATCTCACCTGCGCCATCCACGCCGCAGTCAAGCAGCTCAACGAAGAGCGCCAAAGGCCGCATCCGTGCGACAAGCTAAATAAGGCTGCTTAGATGCGTAGGGATGCGGTCCGCCAATCGGGGCCGTATTCGCCTGCCGCCCAGTCCTGAACCGCCGCAGCCCACGCAGCCGGCAGCGTTGGATAGTCCTCGGCGATATCGGCCGCAGAGTATCCAGTACGCAAATAGGCCACCAGCGTGGCAGCGGGAACCCGGGTGCCAAGGACGACCGGCATGCCGCCGAGTATGTCCACGTCGGACACGACGCGCACCGCTTCGCTGTCCTCAAGAGGGGAAGTGTGCGGCGGCAACTGGGGTGTGAACTTGGGCATCACGGGCATATGCGCCGTGGTGACCAGCCTTGCAACGTATGGCCGGATGTGTCGCGGGCTGGAAACTAGTTGCGGCGTGCCGGGCCGAATGCGATAGGGGCGCCGCCGTTCCAGGCCCGGGAACCTCGATGCAGCTCCGTCTCGCTCTTGCCCGCCCCGTCCCTGCCTGCGGCCCGGCGCACCGCACCTGCCACCAGGCACGATGCTGCTGCCCCGCTGGCCTTCGACATTGCTGGAACGGCCCCGCTGCACCCGGACCAGGTTATCCGCGCCGGGCTGATCCGTTTCTCTCAATAGGATGAGCGCAGCACCCGTGCATCCAGGCAGCGGCACGGCCAGGCGCCGAGCCTAGCCGGGGCCGCCGCATGACCGCCCCTCCCGACCCGGCGCTGGCCGGCGTGTGCGCCATCGCCGTCATGGCCAAGGCGCCACGGCCCGGCCACGTCAAGACGCGGCTGCAAGCCGTGCTGACGCCGGACGAGGCCGCGCGTCTCGGCGGCGCCTTCCTGCGCGACGTGACCGGGAACCTGCGCGCCGCCGCCGCGCACGCGCCGATCCATGCCTTCGTCGCCTATGCGCCTGCCGGGGAGGAGGCGCGGTTCGACGGGCTGCTCGCGGCAGGGACCGGGCTGGTGCTGGCCGATGGGACCGGCGGCGACGCGGACGGGGTGGAGGGCTTCGGGCGCTGCCTGCTGCACGCGGCACGGACGCTGCTGGCCCGCGGCTACGGCGCGGCCTGCGTGCTGAACGCCGACAGCCCGACCCTGCCGACCGCGCTGCTGGCGGACGCAGCCACCCGGCTGCTGCGGCCGGGCCGCCGGGCCGTGCTCGGGCCTGCGGAGGACGGGGGATACTGGCTGCTGGGGATGCAGGCGGTGGAGGCCGGGCTGTTCGCCCGCATCGCCTGGAGCACGGACGGGGTCGCCGACGCCACACGGCAGCGCGCGGCGGAAGCCGGGCTGCCGATGGACGTGCTGGGCGCCTGGTATGACGTGGACGACCAGGCGGGGCTGCAACGCCTGCTGGACGAACTGGGCAGCGCTTCGGCAACGCAGCCTTATCATGCCGCTGCAACGCAGCCCTACCATGCCCCGGCGACCGCGGCCTGCGTGGACGCCCTGGCGCTGCGGGCGCGGCTGGGCGCCATGTCGGCATGACCCGGCGCGGCGCGGCATGGCCCGGCATGGCCCCGCGCGACCTGGCCCTGTGCGCGCTGGGCGTCGGCATCCTGCTGGCGGTCGCGGCCGGGCTGGCGCAGCGCAGCCCGGTTGACGCAGGCAGCATGGATCGGCACCGGGCCGTCCTGTATGTGGCTTTCGCCGCCGTCGCGGGTGCGCTGTATGCCGCCGCGGTCTGGCAGGTGCTGCGCTGGCCTGCCGGGCGGGGCGTCTTGCCTGCCGTGCTGCTGCTGGGCCTGGCCATGCGGGCGCTGACGCTCGGCAGCCCGCCGCTGCTGTCCACGGACCTCTATCGCTACGTCTGGGACGGCCGGGTGCAGGCGGCCGGCATCAACCCCTATCTGCACGTCCCCGCCGCCCCGGAGCTGGCGCACCTGCGGGACGAGGGCGCGGGGGCGGAAGCAATCTATCCCAACATCAACCGCGCCGGCTTCGCGCCGACCATCTACCCGCCTGCTGCCCAGGCAGTGTTCGCCGCCGCCGGGCTGCTGTGGCCGACCATCTGGGGCATGAAGGCGGCGATGCTGGCCTTCGACCTGTTGGGGATCGGCGCCGCCCTGCTGCTGCTGCGCTCGGCCGGCCTGCCGCAGGGGCGGGTGCTGATCCTGGCCTGGAACCCACTGGTCGTGTGGGAGTTCGCCGGCGGCGGGCACATAGACGCCGCGGCGCTCGGGCTGTCCGGCCTGGCGCTGCTGGCGGCGGCCCGGCGCCATCCGGCCGCCGCGGGCCTGGCGCTGGGAGCGGCGGTGCTGTGCAAGCTGCTGCCGGCGGCGCTGGTCCCGGCGTTGTGGCGGCGCTGGGACTTGCGCCTGCCGCTGGCGCTCGGCGGGCTGATCGCCGTGGGCTATGCCGCGTATGCCCTGGGCGGTTGGGGCGCGGGGTGGCGGGTGCTGGGCTACCTGCCGGGCTATGCGTCGGAGGAGGGGCTTGGCAGCGGGGGCGGCTTCTTCCTGCTGCGGCTCTGGGCGCTGCTCGGGGCAGTGCTGGGCTGGGCGGTGCCGGGCTGGGCGGTGCCGGCCTATGCCGCCCTGGCCGGCGCCGGGCTGCTGGCGCTGGCGGCCTGGGTCGCGCTGCGGGCGCCGCTGCCGGAGGCCGCAGCGGACCGCACGGCCACGATATGCCGGGACGCCGTTTGGCTGACGGGTGCGACGATGTTCGCATTGTCGCCGCATTATCCCTGGTATTTTACCGCCCTGGCGCTGCCGTGCGTGGTAGCACCCGTTCCGGCGGCGCTGTGGCTGACGCTTGCGGCGCCGGTGCTGTATCTTGACCACGGGCTGGGCCAGGTCGCCGCCCCGGCCGTGCTGTTCCTGCCCGCTGCGGCCCTGCTCGCCGCCCAGTTGTTCCACCGCCAGGCCCGCCCTGCGCTGCCTGCCTGAGGAGGCCCTCCATGTCCGCCACCCTTGACGCCGCGCTGTCCGGCCGGCCGGCCGCTCCCGACCCCCGCCGCTACTTCGAGGCTGTGTCCGCGAGGGACAGCGTGGCCGAGGCGATGCCGGTGTGCCTGTACCTGGAGGTGACGAACCGCTGCAACCTGCTGTGCGAGACCTGCCCGCGCACCTTCGAGGCGCTGGAGCCGCCGGCCGACATGAGCATGGACCTGTTCCGCAGCATCGTGGACCAGGTGCCCAACGTCAGCCGCGTCGTGCTGCACGGCGTCGGCGAGCCGATGCTCGTGAAGCACCTGCCGGAGATGATCCGCCACCTTAAGCAGCCCGGGCGCGGGGTGTCCGGGCGGGGCACCCACGTCCTGTTCAACACCAACGGCACCCTGCTCGCACCCAAGAGGCACCGCGAGATCATGGACACCGGCCTGGACGAGCTGCGGGTGTCGCTGGACGCCGCCGAGGCCGCGACGTTCCTGAAAGTGCGCGGCAAGGACATGTTCGACCGCATCGTGCGCAACGTCGCCGCCTTCACCAACCTGCAAGCGGCCCTTGGGGCCACCAAGCCCGCCGTGTCGCTGTGGCTGACGGGCCTGAAGGAGACGGTGGACCAGTTGCCGGAGTTCGTGCGCCTCGCCGCGCGCATCGGCGTCAAGCAGGTCCACTTGCAGCGCCTGGTGTTCGACGAGGCCGGTTTCGGCATGGCCCGGCTCGACAGCAGCCTGTTCGAGCAGACCCGCGCCGACGAGGAGGCCGTGATCGCCGACGCCCAGGCCATCGGGCGCGAGCTTGGGGTCGTGCTGGACGCCTCGGGCGCCACCGAGCCGGGGCTGAGCCTGAAGAAGGCGGCCGACGACAAGCCCTGGGCCACCTGCCGGCGCCCGTGGTCGCTGATGTACTTCACCGCGCACGGCCGGGCGCTGCCCTGCTGCATCGCGCCGTTCTCGGCCCGCGGCTACGAGACCTACACCCTGGGCGACGCGACGCAGCAGAGCCTGCGCGAGATCTGGAACAGCCCGGCCTACCGCGACTTCCGCACCGGCCTGGTCGGCGACACCCCGCCCAAGCCCTGCCAGGGATGCGGGCTGAGGTGGAGCCTGTAGGCCCAGGATGCGTCCAGACTTGCCGCGCCCAAACCCGCCGCGCGTGAGCCTGCGGCGCGTCGCCGTCGTCATCCCTACCTGGAACGAGGCGGAGGCCATCGGCCCGGTCGTGGCCGAGGTGCTGCGGGAAGGCGTGGGCCAGGTGATCGTGGCCGACAGCGGCAGCACGGACGGCACGGCGGGCGTGGCGCGCGCCGCCGGCGCCGTGGTGCTGGACGCCGGGCGCGGCTATGGCCGGGCCTGCGCCGCCGGCGTCGGCGCGGCCCGGCCGGAGTGCGACGTGATCGCCTATATGGACGGCGACGGCGCGGACTGCGCGGACCAGTTGCCGCGCCTGGCCGGGCCGGTGCTGGACGGCGCGCAGGACTTCGTCATCGCGTCGCGCACCCGCGGCGTGCGGGCGCCGGGGTCCATGAACTGGCACCAGGTCGTGGCGGGTGCAGTGGCGGGGCGGCTGATGGGCGCGCTGTACGGCGTGCGCTACACCGACATGTGCGCCTTCCGGGTCGTGCGCCGGGATGCGCTGCTGCGGCTGGGCATGGCCGAGATGACCTATGGCTGGAACATCGAGATGCAGATGAAGGCCGCCCGCGCCCGGCTCCGCATCCTGGAGCTGCCGGTGCCCTACCGCTGCCGGGCCGGCGGCCAGTCGAAGGTCGCGGGGTCCCTGCAGGGCACGTTGCGTGCGTCCACGAAGATCGTCAGCACCTTCGCCCGCGTCGCCGCAAATCGTTGAGCAGGTGCGGCAGGCCGGTCGTAGGCGCCGCGCTGCCGCCTCCGTCTTCGGAAAGGGGCAGCACGCGACAGGTTGCCGGCCCGCCCCGTCCGCTGCCAGGCTCCCTGGTCCCGCCGTTGTTTCTGTGGCAGCGGCGGCAAGGCCGGTCTAGCATCACCCTCAGCCAAGAACGCAGACCGGAGACAAACATGCGCATCATCATGCTCGCCACGATCGCGGCGCTCGCCGCCGCCCCGGCCCTGGCCCAGCCCGCTCCCCGGCACGCAAGCGGCGCCCACCATGCGAAGCCCCGCGCGCACCCCCGCACACCTCTTCGCACCCGCTCCTCCGCAGAGTCCCCGCTCGACCGCGGCCCTTTCACGCCCGAGGCGAACCGCGCCTACCAGGGTGGCGGCGTCATCTTGCAAGGCGCACCGGGCGCACCGGCTCCCATGCCGGAGGCGACGCCGCCCGGCCAGGCGCCCCGCAACTCCGTTCCGCTGCGTTGAGGCCCGCCCGGGGCCGCCGGGCAGGGCTGCTCCTAGCCGTCGCAGCAACCCTTGCCTTGGGCGGGTGCGGCCTGGTGGCGCTGCCTTTCCGGGCGGCCGGCGACGTGATCCAGGTCGTTCCGATCATCGGCAAGCCCATCGGCAAGCCGATCCATGCCGTAGGCGACGTTATAGACTGACGCGCACCAGGCCGGTGCGCGTCAGGCTGGCACCCAGCCCTCGCCCGCGCCCAGCCCTTACCCGCCCTGGGACTGCGACTGCCTCAACGGCCGCCAGTCCCGGAAGAATGCCGTGCCGATCAGCTCTCCCACCCCGACCAGGCTGACCTGCAAACCGTCGAGGAAATCGTGCAGCCCGTGCGGCAGCAGTCGCTGCACCGGGCGGTCCAGCATGGCGCTCACATCCTCCAGCCGTTCCAGCACGCCCGCCGTGTCGCGCAGGCCGTAGGCGGTCCGCAACTGGTTCAGGTGCCAGTCCATCCCGCCCACGCACAGCGCCACGCTGCGCGCGAACGCCCGGTCCGCCAGCAGGAACGCCACCACGTCCGCCGGCTCGAACCCGGCATCTGCCACCCGGCGGAATGCATGGTAGCCCGCCGCCGCCCGCAGCACGCCGTTCCACTGCGTCAGCTCCACGATGCGCCGCTCCTCCTCGGTGCCCCTGGCCAGGAGATGATACTTGATGTCCAGCAGCCGGGTCGTCTGGTCCGCGCGCTCGATCAGGCGGCCCAGCTCGTAGAAGTGCCAGCCCTGGTCGCGGAAGAACGTGCCCTCGGTAATGCCGGTATGGGCCTGCACGCCCTCCTTGATGCGCCGGCACAGGCGGGACAGCGCGTCGCCGTCCATCTCGGACGGGTCAATCGCCATGACGTTGCGGTGGAACACGTTGAGCTGCATCCACATCTCGGTCGAGATCAGCGGGCGCAGCTTGCGGGCGTTGGTGCGGGCGGCCTCCAGGCAGGCGGGGATGCTGTTGGGGTTGCCGGCGTCCAGCAGGTAGAACCTCTTAATTGCGCCGGCCTCAATGTCCTGGCCGCGCTCGGCCAGGCCCGGCGCGTCCGAGTTGATGGCGACCAGCGCGGACCATGCCTCCGTCTCGCGCCCGGGGCTTTCGAAGGTCTGGGTCACGTCTATCAGCCGGGCCAGGTTCTCGACGCGCTCCAGGTAGCGCGCCATCCAGAACAGGCCCTCGGCGTCCCGCGTCAGCAGCGGGGCACGGTGCATGCTCATGCCGGCTGCCCCCTGTTCCCGCATGAGAGCCGTTGCGCTGCCGTCATCGCGAGCCGCGCTTGCGGCGTGGCGATCCGGAGGCTGCCCGGACAATGCCTGCGGCCCCTGAGCCGCCGCGTCGCTGCGCCTCCCGCAACGACAGCGGAGGATGGGGCGAAGCGGCCCTTGCCAGACGCCGGCGTCATTCCGCCAGCACCCAGGTGTCCTTGCTGCCGCCGCCCTGAGAGGAGTTCACGATCAGGCTGCCCTCCTTCAGCGCCACGCGCGACAACCCGCCGGGCAGCACCCAGGTGTCCCGCCCGGTGATGGCGAACGGCCGCAGGTCCAGGTGCCGCGCCCGCAGCCCGGCGTCGGTCAGGGTGGGCGCGACCGACAGGTTGATCATCGGCTGACTGATCCAGTTGGCCGGGTCGGCGACCAGCAGCGCGCGGGCTGCGTCCAGCTCGGCCTTGCTGGCGCGCGGCCCGACGGTGATGCCGTAGCCGCCGCTCTCGCCCACCGGTTTCACCACTAGCTTGTCCAGGTTGGCGAGGGTGTAGGCCAGGCCCTCCGCCTCGCCGCAGATATGGGTCTGCACGTTGGGCAGGATGGCATCCTGGTCCAGGTAGTACTTGATGATGCGCGGCATGTAGGCATAGACTGCCTTGTCGTCCGCGACCCCGGTGCCGACCGCGTTGGCGAGCGTTACGTTGCCCTTGCGCCAGGCGCCGATGATGCCGCGTACGCCCAACATGCTGTCGGGGCGGAACACGCCGGGGTCCAGGAAGTCGTCGGCGATCCGGCGATACACCGTATGGACCCGGCGCAGGCCCCCGGTGGTACGCATCCAGACCTTGTCGTCCTCCACCGTCAGGTCGGCGCCCTCCACCAGCGGCACGCCCATCTCGCGGGCTAGGAAGACGTGCTCGAAGTAGGCGGAGTTGTAGATGCCGGGGCTGAGCAGCACGACCTGCGGGTCGCGCACGCCCTCCGGCGCGATCTCGTCCATCGCGCTGCGGAGCCGCCGGCCGTAGTCGTCCACCGGGCGCAGGTTCATGCCGGCCACGAGGTCCGGGAAGGCGCGCAGCATCAAGTGCCGGTTCTCGACGACGTAGGACACGCCGGACGGCGTGCGCGCATTGTCCTCCAGCACGCTGAACATGCCGTCCTGGTCGCGCACGAGGTCTATGCCGCAGATGTGGACATAGGTGCCGAAGCGGACGGGGAAGCCCTCCATCTCCGGGCGGTAGTTGCTGTTGCCATAGACCAGCTCCGCAGGGATCACGCCGTCGCGGATGATGTGCCGGGCGTTGTAGATGTCGCCCAAGAACAGGTTGAGCGCGCGCACGCGCTGCGCGACGCCGCGCTCCAGCACCGCCCAGTCGGCGGCGGGAATGATGCGCGGCACGCAATCGAACGGCAGGATGCGGTCAATTGCCGACGCCTCGGAGTAGACCGTGAAGGTGATCCCCAGGTTGAACAGGTCCCGCTCCGCCAGCTTCGCCCGGGCGCGCAGGGCGTCCAGGCCGATGGCGGACAGGCGGCTGCGCACCAGCGCCGCGGCGCCGCCGTCGTTCGCGCGGGCGGTCAGCTCGCAGTAGTAGGCGCCGGAGTCGTACTGGTCGAACGGGTCTGCTGTCATCGTGGCCCTGGCCGGGTAGGGTGCTGCACCGCACGCTTCATCGTGCGGCACTGTCATTGCAGCGTCACGCCTGGAACGCAATCCGCGGGTTGTCCGCGGCGTCCGGGCAACAGCCGCGCATGGTTCCGGCGGCGGGCCGGTTTGCTGTTGCATATGCGGGGAATAGGCGGTTTACCTCGCCTGCCAGGTGATGCCGCCCCCGTGCGACGCCCCGGCGCACCCTGTCTTTTCCCTGGCCTGGAGTATTCCTATGCGCTTTCCCCTCGGCCTGCTGACCGCCGGACTGGTTGCCGGCCAGATGCTGGCCGCCCCGCTCGCCGCCGCTCAGTGCGTCCGCCCGGCCGACCACGCCTCGTTCGACATCACCGCGCTCAAGACCAGCCTGATGGTCACGGCGCTGACGTGCAGCGCCGACGAGCGCTACAACGCCTTCGTCATGAAGTTCAAGCCGGAGCTGACGGCGCAGGACCGCGCCCTGGGCAGCTACTTCAGCCGCGTGAACAGCCGCAACGCCCGCAAGCAGCAGGACGACTATGTGACGCAGCTTGCCAACAGCCGCTCCCAGGACGGCAACCGGCAGGGCAATCGCTTCTGCAACAACACTCTGCCGGCCTTCGACGAGGTGATGGCGCTCCGCAACGGGACCGAGCTTGCGGACTACGCCGCCGGCAAGTCGGTGAACCAGCCGATCAACGTGGTCGCCTGCGGCGCTGCGGCGCCTGCCAGCGCCGCGCGCAGCGGCCGTGCCGCCCCGGCCCGCGCCCGCGCCCGCCGGGGCTGATCCGCGGCGGCCCAGATGGGGGAGGGGCCGCAAGCCCTTTCCCCGGCAGGACGCACGCAGGCCATCCATGGATCGGCGTCCGGAAGGCTGACGTTAGGCGGCGGCAGGTGCTGCGGCCCGTCTGCGCGTGGAACCGCAGCTCTGCCGCAGGCTGCCGAAGGCCGTTCACTTCAGCAAGGACCGCGAACGCGATCAGCAAGGCATTGGATAGCGGTGGCGCGCATCCGGCGCCCGAGGGTCAGGATTAACCTTGAACACCGCGCGGAACCCCGCATCGCAAGCCTCCCGGCTCATGCCGAAAAGGCGAGCAGGCCAAGTCGGTCAAGACTTCTGCTTCATGCGCGACCGCCCCGCTCGGCGAGGTAGGGAGCCGCTTAGCATGGTCCGGCCATGGTGCGACGCCGCCGTGGCCAGGCCGGACGCGGCGTCCGCCAAACCGTGCAGCCGCGCCGTCCAGCCCGTGCGGAGGCGGACGCCGAAGTGGACGCAGGCGTCGTGCAGGATGGCGGACACCGCTGCTTCCGCCGCCGGATCAGGCGGCAGGGCCGCAACCTCGTTCAGGGTCGGCGGCCTGCCGTCCTCCACCCGGTCCATCCATGGCGTGCCCCACGCCTGCGTTGCCAAGCGCTCGTTCGCCGCTGCCCAGCGTGCCACGGCCCAGGCGTGCAGCGCCGGGGACACGCCCTGGAACCCGGCCGCGTCCAGCCCGCGCATCCGCGCCGCCGCCTCCACGAAGCGCGACGCCTCCCGCGAGCGGGCGCCCAGCATCCCGCGGGCGCCGCCGGCGTGCAGGCGGCGCAGCACCTCCACGGCGACCGGGCCGGGGCTGCGGTTCTCGGTCAGCCCGGCGTCGGCGCCGGTCAGCAACGGCGCCGCGCGGTCCAGCAGGCCGGCCTCCGCCAGCACGCGCTCCACCAGCGGGCGGCCGTCGCGGCGGTCCCGCACCGGCACCACGGCGCACCGGCCACCGGACGCCGCGCGCCAGGGCGCCGCCATGCGGTGCAGGTCGAGCCGTGCGCCGCCCATCCAGGCCGCGGCGAAGGCGGGGAACGTCCGCCCCTCCCGCAGGAACTGGGTGCGCCAAGTGTAGAGCGAGTTGAGGTAGGCCGCCTGCGGCTTCACGGTCATCACCGTCTCCATGGCGAAGCCCGCCGCCGCGAACAGCGCCGCCAGCGTGCGCGGCACGCCCAGGAGCGGCGGTGCCTGGCACAGGCCCTCATAGGACAGCAGCACCACGCCGCAGGGCGTGGCGCGCAGTTGGGCGGCCAGGCTGTCCAGCAGCTCCGCCCGTTCCTGCCGGGGGCGGCGGCCGTCCAGGGCTTCGCCCAGGTGCTGGTGGCTGAGATGCGGCGCTGTGGCGCTGGCCGGGGTCAGGTCCGGATACAGCACGCCGGCCTCGGCCAGCGCCGGGCGAAGGCGTGTCAGGACGTGCTGCAGGCTGGTGGTCCCGGTCCGGGGAGTGCCGATGTGGACGATGGCGCGGCGCATGGAGCGGAACAGGCCGGGGCGGGCCGCCGCTGTCAACTCACTTCCAGCGTGCCGCGTCCCGAGATGCGATGCGCCATGGCATCAACTTGGGGCGGCATGGACCAGGCAGCGCCGGCCCGGGAGCGCAGCGCCCGCATCGGCGTGCCGGGCAGCGGCGCCGGAACCGCGCGCGGCGGCACCCTGTACGCTGCCGTCTAGTCTGGCGCCGGACACCGTGCAATGCTGGTGCCACAGGCGGGGCGCAGCCACTTCGCCACCGCCGTGGCACCCGGCCTGGCGCACGGCCCGCCGCGCCATGCCGCCGGGGCATTCATGCAGCATAGGAGCCGCCCCGCCATGGAACCCATGTTCATCACCCTCGGCGTGCTGGCCCTTGTCGTCGTGCTCGGCGTGAGCCTCGGCGTCCGCACGGTGCCGCAGGGCCAGGTCTGGACCGTCGAGCGGTTCGGCGCCTTCACCCGCCTCCTGCAGCCCGGCCTGAACCTGATGCTGCCGCTGGTCGAGCGCGTCGGCCACAAGATGAACGTGCAGGAGATCGTGCTCGACATCCCCGAGCAGGCCGTCATCACCCGCGACAACGCCGCCGTGGTGGTGGACGGGATCATGTACTACCGCGTGCTGGACCCGGCCAAGGCCGCCTATGGCGCGCAGAACCTGGTGCAGGCGCTGACCAGCATGGCGATGACCAACATACGCAGCGTGATCGGCGCGATGGACCTGGACGGCGCGCTGTCGGGCCGCGAGGAGATCAACGCCAAGCTGCTGGTGACGCTGGACCACGCGACGGCGCCCTGGGGCGTGAAGGTCAGCCGCGTCGAGCTTCGCAAGATCGAGCCGCCGGCCAACCTGGTGACGGCGATGAACATGCAGATGACCGCCGAGCGCGAGCGCCGGGCCACGGTCGCCCGCGCGATGGGCGAGCGCGAGGCCGCCGTCGCCCGCGCCGAGGGCCAGAAGCAGGCGACGGTGCTGCAGGCCGAAGCCCGGCTGGAAGCCGCGATGAAGGACGCCACCGCCCGCGAGCGGCTGGCAGAGGCGGAGGCGCGGGCGACGACGGTGGTGGCGCAGGCGGCGCGGGACGGCGGGACGGAGGCGCTGCGCTACTTCATCGCGCAGAAGTACGTGGACGCCATCGGCCGCCTGGCTGCCAACCCGTCTGGGCGCACGCTGGTGATCCCCGTGGAAACCGGCGCCCTGGCCGGCGGCATCGCCCAGGCCATCGAGGCGATGCAGTTGCGGCAGCCATGAGCCTGCACCTGTCGCCCGGCGAGATCTGGATCATCGCGGGCCTGCTAGGCTGCGCGCTGGAGATGGCTGCGCCTGGCGTTTTCCTGCTGCCGACCGGGCTGGCGGCGGTGGGGGCGGGGGTGGCGGCGCTGCTGGCCGGGCTGGACTGGACCGGGCAGGTGCTGGTGTTCCTGGCGCTGACGGCGGCGCTGGTAGGGGCCGCGCTGCTGCGGATGCGGCGCCGGCCGGCGGCGGGGGACCTGGTGAACGCCCCGGCGGCCGGGCTGATCGGCCAGACCTGCCGGGCGCTGGGGTTCGAGGCCGGGGAGGGCCGGGTCAGCCTGGGCGACGGCACCTGGCCGGCGCGGGTGGTGGACCGGTCGGCGCCGGTGGCCGGGGCGGTGCTGCGCGTGGTGGGGCTGGATGGGACGACGCTGCTGGTGCGGGGGGATGCGGGGTGACGGCCGCTCAGCTTCCGCCGGAGAGACTTGGGCAGACATCGCCCGGGCATGGCGACACGCTCCATCCACGGCGGCGCAGCAAGGCAACGACGCCGTCCTCACCCGTCAGGTGCCCGGCGCCGAACGCCATGAAGTGCAGGCCGGGGATGGCGAGGATGGTTTCCATCTTCGGCACCCAGGCCGCGTTGCGGTCGGCCAGCACCGCCTGGCGCTGCCGCCCGGCGCGGGCCAGGTCGTCCGGATCGGCCTGCCACGCCGTGAGCGCCGCAACGGCCTCAGCCACCCGGCCGCGGCCGTAGGAGCTTCGCACCCAGGACGAGAACTCCCGCGCGTCCCTTTGCCTGCGCAGCGCCTGCCGCAGGTTCGCCGCCGCATCGGCACCGTTGGGGTCCTGGAGCAATGCGGCCACCTGGACAGCGGGCTGTTCAAGGCCATGCACGGGGATGCCGCGGTTGCGGGCGAAGCCCATCAGGTTCAGGTCAACAAAGCCCATCTGGGGCAGAGGCCCGGCGGTGTCGGCCAGCGCGCGCGCAGCCAGGAGGTAGGTCAGGCCCGTAAGGCTGAACCGCCCCGCGCTGCCCGCGGGCAGGCTGTCGTCGAGGGCCGCACGGGTTGCGGCGTCAAGCCGGGCCAGGGCTGCCGGGTCAGGCGTCCGCACGACCTTCTGCATCGTCTCTGCCAGGACGCGGCGGTCCGTTGGCGCCATCCGGTCCAGTGCGAACTCCACTGTCAGGTCGGACGCCTCGCCGAACCGGTCCCGGATGGCGCGGGGGAGCACGGTGTCCCCGCTGTAGCTGACGTGCATCGTGCCCCAAAGCACGGCCCGGGGCTGCCCGTCGCGGCTGACGAGGAAGGCGCGGGACTCGCCGTTGCCATACCATGCGGGATGCCGGGCCATCTCCGCTGCTGCCGACTGCTCGAATGCCACGGGTTCGGCACCGCCGGCGCAGTTGGCCAGCAGCAGCACGGCAAGCAGGGGGGCCAGTGGGCCGAGGCGCTTCGGCATGGTGGTGAGCAGGGCAAACGGGTGGTGCCAGCACGGCGCAAGCCGGACCAGGTAAAGCCGCCGCCAGGACCAGTGCGGGACGGTACCAGGACAGGGCGGAAGCAAAGCGCACGTTGCACGGGTGCGCGGCACAGGTCAGCCCTCCTTTTCGAGCGTGATCTGCACGGCGTGGTCGCGCCTGATCTCCTCCAGCGCCTTGGCCGCGGCAGCACGGAGCGCACCTTCGCACAACGGCTGGCCGATCCGCGACACCAGGCGGCGGACCACGCGCACCGTGCCCTCCTCCTGGGACCACTGGCTGCTGTAGCTGAACGCCTCGTTGTCAATCTGCCGGGCACGCGGCAGGCGTACGGGGCGGTAGCTCAGCGGCAGCGCCAGGCTGAGGTTCTCCTCCTGCCGGCCGGGGTAGCAGGGGGTCGGTTCGGTGGCGGGCAGGTTACGGGCGCCCAGCGGCCCCAGCAGGCCGTCGCCAGGGCGGGGCAGCAGGCGCAGTCCCGTGGGCACGGCGAAGCCGTCACCCTCCAGCCAGCCCGGCTGCGCGTCGAGCGTGAAGCGGGCGGAAACGCTGTACTCCGGCCCTATCGCGTCCAGAGGCGCCGGGCTGATCTCCCCCGTTCCCGGTTGGTTCAGCGAGCGAAGCTGCTCGGATGCGGCGCGCTCGGCACCCTGGGCTATGATGCGGTTGGCGGATTGGCGCAGGACGGTGGCATACGGCCCGGCAGCCTCGGTCGTGCTGATGCCGGTCACGCGGCCATCCGGCTCCAGCGTCATCGTCGTGTGCAGCCGTTCAGCCGAGATGTCCGGCGGCATCGAAGCCATGCGGGCGGGCGCCGTGCCTTCGGTCGTCACATGCAGGATGGGCTTGCCATACTCCTGCGCCTGCAGGGTGCCGAACGGGGCGCCGCCGGCCGTGGTGTCGGCATACAGGTCCCAGTCCGGCAGGTAGGTAATCACGTGGTTGAAGGCGCTGAGCGTCGGCGGCCCGCTGAGGGTGTAGGTCGGGGTCAGGTTGACCAGCACTGGCTCGGCCGCGATGCCGCGGGCGCGCAACAGGGCGACCAGCAACGCAACCTGGTCCTTGCAGTCGCCGTAGCGGTTCGCCAGCACCTGGGCCGCCGCGTGGGGCACAAAGGCGCCGTCGCCGACGTAAATGGCCACCCAGCGCACCCGGCGGCTGACCCACTCGTACAGGCGCTGCGCCTCCTCTCGCTTGTCCGCAGCGCCGGCGGCAACCTCGTCGGCCAGGGCCTGGATGCGCGGCGTGACCTCCGTCTTGGGAGCGAACAAGCCGGCGGAACGTGTCAACGACTTTGATACAGGCGGGTTTGGAATTTAGGCTTGGATAGTCGGGTCGGTTGTGCGGCATTGAGCCGAGGGAGGCGGCCGGCTCTGTGGTGTGATCCTGGCGAGTAAGG
>JAABUM010004930.1_pt1 | contig 14521 bp, 12 predicted proteins | sample 5559161 | NCBI WGS metagenome assembly JAABUM01 (sample SAMN10711868, study PRJNA513369) | rock metagenome | isolation source: Antarctica rocks | place: Antarctica: Victoria Land, Siegfried Peak nord
GAAAACTTGCCAGAAGCAAGCTTTCCTGGTTTACCCGAGGCCTCCGCACAGCTGTCAGACTTATGCTCCGAGCCCTGCCGCTGCCAAAGCTCTGGGAGTGCCTGCTAAACTGATGGATGGTGAGGTTGCCCTGTTTGCGCCTCTCTGTGATGGTGGCTGACATGCACCGCCGCACATTTCTTGGCGCCACCGCAGCGGCCGCCATCGTCGGATCGCCTGCCATCGTGCGCGCCGCGTCGAGTACGACGTTGCGGTTCGTGCCCGTGATCGACCTGGCCTTCACCGACCCCATCTTCGCCGCCGCCGCGCAGGTCTCGCGCACGCACGGGCTGATGATGTTCGATACGCTCTACGGCACCAACACGCGGCTGGAGGCGTCGCCGCAGATGCTGGAGGGCCACCGCATCGATGACGACGGCAAGCGATGGGACCTCGTGCTGCGCGACGGCCTGCTCTGGCATGATGGAGAGCGGGTGCTCGCGCGGGATTGCGTCGCCTCCATCCGCCGCTGGGCGGCGCGGGATTCGCTCGGCGCCGCGCTGCTGCTGGCAACGGACGAGCTCTCGGCGCCCGACGACCGGACGATCCGCTTCCGCCTCAAGCACGCGTTCCCGCTGCTTCCGGCGGCCCTGGGCAAGGTCGCCGTGCCCACCTGCTTCATGATGCCCGAACGCCTCGCCTCGACTGATCCGTTCAAGGCCATCCCCGAGGTGATCGGCAGCGGGCCGTTCCGGTTCAAGGCGGATGAGCGGCTGCAGGGTGCCCGCAACGTCTATGAGCGGTTCGACCGATATCGCCCGCGTGCGAGCGGGGTCGCGGACTGGACCAGCGGCCCGAAGATCGTCCATTTCGACCGGGTCGAGTGGACCACAATGCCGGACGCGGGCACCGCGATCGCGGCGTTGCAGGCCGGCGAGCAGGACTGGCAGGAGAACGCGCCGCACGATCTGCTGCCGGTGCTGCGGCAGGCGCCGGGCATCACGGTCCGCGTGCTCGACCCGTTGGGCTTCACCTGCCTGATGCAGGTCAACCACCTGCAGCCGCCGTTCGACAACCCGGTGGTGCGGCGTGCCCTGCTCGGCGCGGTGGACCAGGCCGCCTTCATGACCGCGGTGGCCGGCACCGATCGGGCGTTCCAGCACATGCCATGCGGCTACTTTTGCCCGGGCACGCCGATGGCGAACGACGAGGGTCTGGGCGCGCTGACCGGGGCGCGCGACTACGGCCGGGTGAAGGCCGACCTGGCGCGCGCGGGGTACGCGGGCGAGAAGGTGGTGGTGCTGGTCCCGGCCGACAGCGTCGCGCAGAAGCCGCTGGGCGACATCGCCGCCGACATGCTCGGGCGCGCCGGCATGAACGTCGAGTACGCCGCAATGAGCTTCGGCAACACGATCACCCGCCGCAACAGCAAGGCGCCGGTCGAGGCGGGCGGCTGGAGCGCCGCGGTCGGGAACCCGCAAGGCATGGATTGGCTGAACCCGATCGGGCACCAGGCCCTGGCCGGCACCGGCGCCTACCCCGGCTGGTTCACGAGCCCGGCCATCCAGGCGCTGCGGGCGGAATGGCTGACCACGACCTCGCTCGAGGAGCAGCAGCGCATCTGCCGCCTGATCCAGCGCGCCGCCTTCGACGAGGTGCCGTTCTACCCGGCCGGCCAATACAAGCAGCCCACGGCCTATCGCAACCGCATCACCGGCGTGCTGAGCGGGACGGCCACGTTCTGGAACGTGAGGCCGGCCTGATGGAAGGCGGGCTCACCATCCCGGCCCGGCGCGGCCACCAGACCTTCCTCTACAGCGAGCCGGATTTCGGCATGGCGCTCAGGGGCGCCGACATCGCCTTCCTCGGCATCCCCTTCGGCAGCGGCTACAGCTTCGCCGAGCAGGCGCCGGACCAGGCGAACGGGCCCACGGCGATGCGGGAGGCAACCGACCGCATCCTGCGCAGCATCGAGCGCTACGACTTCGATCTGGGCGGCCCGCTCTATGACGGCCAGCCCGTCCGCGCCGTCGATTGCGGCGATGTGCGGGCCGATGTCGCCGCGCCCACGAGCCATGTCGCGCGGGCCGAGGCGGCTGTGCGCCGCATCCTCGGCGCGGGGGCGATGCCGATCGTGCTGGGGGGCGACCACGCCGTGCCGATTCCCGTGCTGCGCGCTTTCGACGCGGACGCAATCACGCTGGTGCAGATCGATCAGCACATCGACTGGCGGGACGAGGTGGCGGGTGTGCGGGACGGACTGTCGAGCCCCATCCGCCGGGCCTCCGAGATGGCGCATGTGGGCGAGATCTTCCAGATCGGCCTGCGCGGAACCGGCAGCGCCCGGCTCGAAGAGGTGCAGGCGGCGCTCGCGTATGGGGCCCAGCTGGTGACCGCCTACGAGCTGCACGAGGCGGGGCCTAAGGCGGTGCTGGCCCGCATCCCGGACGGCGGCCGCTACTATGTGACGATCGACCTGGACGGCATGGACCCGTCCTGCGCGCCGGGCGTCGCCGCACCATGCCCGGGCGGGGTGAGCTTTGCCCAGGCGCGGGCCCTGCTGCGCGGGCTGGTGCGCAAGGGTCGCGTGGTCGGCATGGACGTCGTGGAGATCACGCCCCGCACCGACGTGAACCGGCTGACCTGCATCACCGCCGGGCGGCTGATCGTGAACCTGCTGGGGGCGGCCACCCGGGCCGGCTACTTCCGGCGGTCGTAACCTGACGGCATGTCCCGGCGGCATGAAGTCTGCATAATGGACGACAACGCACAGGAGCGACTCCGATGACAATCACTCGCCGCACAGCTCTCGGCAGCGCCGCCGCGGCGCTGGCCCTCCCGGCGGCGCGCCGGGCCGAGGCCGCGGGCAATGGTGTGCTGCGGATCGGCATCGGCAGCTCGCTCTCCAAGCTCGACCCGCTGCTCACGACCATCGGCGACGAGTACATCTACGACAACTTGTTGTTCAACGGCCTGACCCGGATGACCGAGGACCAGACCATCCAGCCGGACTTGGCGGAATCGTGGCAGTTTAGCGAGGACCTTACGTCCTGGAGCTTCCATCTCCGCCGCGGCGTCAAGTTCCACGACGGAACCGAGATGACGTCCGCCGATGTGGTCGCGATGGTCCGCCGGCTGCTCGACCCGGCCACCGCGGCGCCCTCCCGCAGCAACTACGACATGGTTTCCGCCGTCGATGCCCCCGACGACTATACCGTCGTGTTCAAGCTCGCCTCGGCCTATGGCGGGCTGGCCGACATCCTTTCGGACCGCCAAGTCAAGATCGTGCCTCGCGGCAAGGTGGCGCAACTTGCCCAGCAGCCGATCGGCACGGGGCCGTTCAAGTTCGTGTCCTACACCCCCGGCGACCGCCTCGTGATGGCGCGCAACCCCGATTATTTCGAGCCCGGCATGCCGAAACTGGCCGGGGTCGAGCTGCGCATCATCCCGGAAATGAGCGCCAAGCTCGCGGCGCTGCAATCGGGCGAACTCGACGTGGTCTGGGACCTGCCGCTCGACCAGGTGAAGCCACTCTCCGCACGCGCCGACCTGCACGTGGACAGCGTCGCCAGCGGCTCGTGGGATGCGGCGATCATGAACAACCTCACGCCGCCCTTCAACGACAAGCGGGTCCGGCTGGCGTTCCAGATGGCGGTGGACAAGGCCGACATCGTGGAGCTGACCCTGTTCGGCCAGGGCGCGCCGACGATCAGCCCGATCCCGCCCACGCACCCCTTCTACCTGCACGACTTCCAGCCGCCCGCCGCCGACCCAGCGAGCGCCCGCAAGCTGCTGGCCGAAGCCGGGCACCCGAACGGGATTTCCGTGCCCATCGTCGTACCCGTCGGGCGCGCGATCCGCGAGCGGCTGGGCGTCACCTTGCAGCAACTGGCCAAGCCTGCCGGCTTCGACCTTCAGGTGCAGCGCGTGCCGTTCAGCAGCTTCGACGCGGAGGTCTCCGGCAAGGCGCCGCTCTATATCGACGGCTACTTCGCGCGGCCCACCATCGACACCTCGACCTACCCGTTCCTGCACAGCGGCGGCAGCTGGAACGCCAAGCTCTGGCACTACAGCGACCCGGCGGTCGATGCCGCGCTGACCGCCGCGCGGCTGGCCGGCGACCTGGCGGTGCAGCGGGCGCGCTACCTCGACATGCAGCGGACGCTGCTCGCCGACCCCTGCGGGTTCTTTGCGTATTCGGTGAACTTCGCCTGCACCTATTCGAAGCGGGTGAGCGGGGTCAAAACGCATCCGATGCGCTGGTTCGACCTGCGGCAAGCCATGGTGGCGTGAGCCGCCTTGGCCGGCTATGTACTCCGCCGGCTGGGTGGCGTGGTCGGGGTCGTGGCGGCGATGACCGTGCTGATCTTCGTGATCGTCCACGTGCTTCCCGGCAACGTCGCCTATGCCATCCTCGGCGAGTTCGCGACCCCCGGCGCGGTCGCGGCGCTGGAGGCGCGGCTGGGCCTGAACGACCCGCTGGCGGTGCAATACTGGCACTGGCTCTCCGGCCTGCTGCGGGGTGACCTCGGCCAGTCGCTCACGATGGACCGGCCCGCCGGCCCGCTGATCCTGGATGCGCTCGGCCGCTCGGCGGTGCTGGCGGGGCTCTCGTTCGCGGTGGTCACAGCGCTCGGGATCGGGCTGGGCATCTATGGGGCGAGCCGCGAGGGCCGTGCGGCGGACCATGCGCTCGGGACCGTGCAGCTCGTGTTCATCGCCGTCCCCGACTACTTCTGGGCCATCCTCGGCATCCTGCTGTTCGCCTCGGTGCTCGGCTGGCTTCCGGCGACCGGCTACGCGCCGCTCTCGGCCGGGATCGGGCCCTGGGCCGCCCATCTCGTGCTGCCGGTCTCGGTGCTCGCGGTCGGGCTGGTCGCGCATGTGTCGCGCCTGACCAGGGCCTCCATGCTGGAATCCCTGCGCAGCCGCTATGTGCTGCTGGCCCGTGCGAAAGGGCTGAGCGAGCGCCGGGTGCTGTGGCGCCACGCCGCGCCGAACGCCTTGCTGCCCGCCATCACGGTGCTGGCGATCGACTTCGGTCTGCTGATGGGCGGCGTGGTCGTGATCGAGACGGTGTTCGCCTTCCCCGGCCTCGGGCGGCTGCTGGTGTACGCCATCGAGCGGCACGACCTGCCCTTGCTCCAAGCCGGCATGCTCTTGCTGACGACGATCTACGCGCTGGCGAACCTGGCCGCGGACCTGCTCTACGCGGCGTTGAACCCGCGCATTCGTCATGCCGGGGCGGCGGCCACGTGAGGATGCTCCGGCTCGGCGTGGCGGCGCTGCTGCTGATCGCGCTCGCGGCCGTGGTCTGCGCCTTCGTCACCCCGTACGACCCCACCGCCTTCGCCGTGCGGCTGCGCCTCGCCCCGCCCAGCCTCGCCCACCCTTTCGGCACCGATGAGTTCGGCCGCGACGTGCTGTCCCGTGTGCTGGCCGGGGCCCATCTGTCGCTCGCGATCGGCTTCGGCGCCATGCTGGTGAGCCTCGTGGTCGGCGTGCCGCTCGGCCTGTTCACCGCCTTCAGCCGCGGCCTCGCGGCGACCGCCCTGCTGCGCCTAGCGGATCTGCTGATCTCGCTGCCGCCGGTGCTGCTCGGGCTGCTGATCCTTGCGGTAACGCCGCCCAGCTTGTGGAAGACGATCGTGGCGGTCGGGCTGGTCTATATCCCGATTATGCTGCGCCTGGTCCGCTCCGTGGCGTTAGGGCTGCTGCAGGAGGACTACGTGCACGCGGCGCGGGCGCGCGGGGAGGGCGCGGCGTCGATCCTGCTCCGCGAAGTCCTGCCGAACGCCTGGCCCGCGATTATCGTCGAGAGCGGCCTGCGCGTCACCTTCGCCATCCTGCTCGGCTCCGCCCTGTCCTTCCTTGGGCTGGGGCCACAGCCCCCGGCCAGCGAATGGGGGCTGATGATCTCGGAAAGTCGCCAGTTCCTCGACCAGGCGCCCTGGATCGGTCTGGCGCCGGGCCTGTGCCTTTGCGTGCTGCTGGTCACGGTGAACCTCGTAGGCGAGGGACTGCGCGTGCGGCTGGATCCGGCGCATGCCTGATCCGCTGCTGCAAGTGGAGGCGCTCGACGTCGCCTTCCCCACCGCGCACGGCGAGCTGCATGCGCTGCAGCAGGTGAGCCTCGATGTGGCCCGCGGCGGGGCGGTAGCCCTGGTGGGCGAGTCCGGCTCGGGTAAATCGACGTTCGTGCTGGCCCTGCTCGGGCTGCTGGGCCGCGCCCAGGTCGCCGCCGCGCGGATGGCGTTCGACGGCATCGACCTGCGCACCCGCGCCGCCGCCGTGCGGGGCCGCCGCATCGCCGCCGTGTTCCAGGACCCGTCTTCCTCGCTCAACCCGGCCATGACCGTCGGCGCTCAGGTGATGGAGCCCCTGCTGGTGCACGCCCAGCTCCGCGCGAAGGAAGCGCGTGCGAGCGCCGTCGAGCTGCTGGCCGAGGTCGGGCTGCCCCGGCCGGCAGCACTGATGCACGCCTACCCGCACCAGCTTTCGGGCGGGATGAAGCAGCGCGTCGCCATCGCCACGGCTTTGGCGGCGCGGCCCGAGCTGCTGCTATTGGACGAGCCCACGACGGCGCTAGACGTGACCGTGGAGGCGGGCATCCTCGATCTGCTCGCCGACCTCCGGGCGCGGCGGGGCCTCTCTCTGCTGCTCGTGAGCCACAACCTCGGCATCGTCGATCGCCTGTGCGACCGGGCGGTCGTGCTCTATGCGGGCCGGGTCGTGGAGGATGGCCCAGTCCGCGCATTGCTGAGCGCGCCCCGCCACCCCTATCCGCGGGGACTGCTCGCCGCACTGCCGCGGCTCGACCAGGCGGGGCCGCTGGCCCCCATTCCGGGCGGCTTGCCGGACATGCGCCGGCCCGATCCCGGCTGCAATTTCCGCCCCCGCTGCCCCTTCGCCGCTGCGGGCTGCGAGCGCCCGCAGGTGCTGACGGCTGGGCCGCACCAGATCCGCTGCCATCGCGCCAACGCCATCGAGGGCCTGGCCTGGCCCGCGCTCGCCTCCGCGCCGCACCGGCCAGCGCCCTCGGGCGCGCTGCTGGAGGCGGAGGGCCTTTCCCGCCGGTTCGGTCCGGTGCAGGCGGTGCGCGACGTCTCGCTCGCGATCGCGCCGGGCGAGGTGCTCGGCCTCGTCGGCGAATCCGGGTGTGGGAAATCGACCTTGGGCTGGCTGCTGCTGCGGCTGCGGCAGGCGGATGCCGGCGCGCTGCGCTTCGACGGCGAGGAGGTCGGCCCGTCCCCAGGCAAGACTTTTCGCCGCCGGGCGCAGATCGTGCTGCAGAACCCGGACACGGCGCTGAACCCGCGCCACTCCGTCGAGACCATCCTGCGCCGCCCGCTGCAGCATTTCGGCCTCGCGACGGGCGCCGCCGCCCAGCTCGAGGTGGCACGGCTGCTCGAGCTGGTGCGCCTGCCGCCCGCCTACGCCGCTCGCTACCCGCACCAGCTTTCCGGCGGCGAGAAGCAGCGCGTCGCTATCGCCCGGGCGCTCGCCAGCCGGCCGGAGTTCCTGGTGTGCGACGAGGCCGTCTCGGCGCTCGATGTGTCGGTGCAGGCGGCGACGCTTAACCTGCTGACCGGGCTGCGCGACACGCTCGGGCTGGCGCTGCTGTTCATTAGCCACGATATCGGCGTGGTGGCGCACGTCTCCGACCGGGTCGCGGTGATGTATGGCGGCACGGTGGTGGAGCTGGGGCCGGCGGCCTTGGTGCTCCGGCCGCCCTTCCACCCCTACACCGAGGCGCTGCTCTCCGCCGTGCCGGCCATCGGCCGGCGCCGCGCCCGCGTGCGCCTCGCGGGCGAACCCGGCGCCGTGCCGCCCGGCGACGGATGTCGGTTCGCGCTCCGCTGCCACCGCCGCCTCGGCCCCGTCTGCGACCAGCCGCCGCCCTTGCGCGAGCTGGGCGACGGGCACTGGGCGCGCTGCCACATCCCTGCCGCCGACCTCATGAACCCCCCACCTTAACGTTTCGGAAGCCGCCGCATGATCGACCTCGCACCGGACCTCCCCGCCATGCTCGCGCTCACGGAGGCGGCAGTCTCGATCGATAGCGGCACCTATCACGCGGCCGGGGTGCAGCAGGTGATCGACCTCTGGGCCGCTCATCTGGCGCAGAGCGGCTTCGAGATCGAGCGGACGCTGCTGGCCGGGCGGGGCGACCAGCTGACCGCGCGCCGCATGTTCGGCAACGGAAAGCGCATCCTGGTGCTGGGCCACGCCGATACCGTCTGGCCCGCCGGAACGGTCGCGGGGTGGCCGTTCCGCAACGACGGCGTCTTCCTGACCGGGCCCGGCGTCGGCGACATGAAGGTCAACGTGGTCATGGCGCTGCATGCGCTCCGCCGCCTGGCCCAGGCGCCGCCGCCCGGTATCGGCAGCATCACTGTGCTGATCGTGCCGGACGAGGAGATCGGCAGCCCCGGCAGCCGCGACTGGATCGAGGCGCACGCGTGGCAGTCGGATGCCTGCCTGACGCTGGAGCCCTGCCGGCCCGGCGGCAAGCTGGTGGTCGGGCGCGGCGCGGTCGGCGCCCTTTATGTACGCGCGACTGGCGTCAGCGCCCATGTCGGCCCGGCGCGTGCGCTGGGCGCCTCGGCGGTCTCGGCACTCGCCGCACTGGTCGGCCCGATGGAGGCGCTTACCGACGCGGAGCGCGGGGTCGGCACCTCGGTCGGCATCTTCCGGGGCGGCGCCGCGCGCCAAGTGGTGCCGGACGAGGCGGAATTGCACCTAGACCTGCGCGCGACGACGCAGGAGGGGGCGGACTGGCTGGTCGCCGAGCTGCACCGCATCGCAGCACTCCCTGCTTCCGACGCCCGGATCTCGATCACCGCGGAAGGCGGGTTCTACCGGCCGCCCTTCCCAACCCGGCCGGGCACGCGCCTGCTGTTCGAACTCGCGCGCGAGGTCGGCGCCGGGCTGGGTGTCACGGTGGACGAGGTCGTCTCGCCGGGCGGCTCGGATGGCAGCTTCGCCGCAGCAATCGGCGTGCCCACGCTCGACGGGCTCGGCGCCGTTTGTCACGAATCCTGCAGCCGCCGCGAGCGGGTGGAGCTGGACAGCATCGTGCCCCGCGGCATGTTGTTCGCGGGTTTGATCGAGGCGATCGGGCGTAAAGGAGTAAGCTAGTGGCGCACCAGCGGTTCCGGCGTTTCAACACGTCGATGTTCTACAAGCAGCAGACGGTCGCCAACGAGATGTGCATGGCCGTGCGCGCGGGCAATCACGTCTTCCTGCGCGGCCAGACCGGCTTCACCCTCGAAGGCGGCTTCACCGGCCCAGGCGATGTGGCAGCCCAGGCCGACCAGGCCATGCGCAACGTGAAGGTGCTGCTGGAGGAGGCCGGCGCCCGCATGGAGCACATCTGCAAAATCACGACCTACATCACCGACCGCGCCTGGCGGGAGCCCGTCTATGCCGTGATCGGCCGCCATCTCGGCAACATCGCGCCGGTCGGCACCGGGCTGATCGTCAACGGCCTTGCTACGCCGGAGATGCTGGTCGAGATCGACATCGAAGCCGTGATCCCCGACGCATGACGGAGATTTTCCTGCCCGGGCTCACCGACCCGAACGCCGCCGCGACGGTGCGACGGCACGGGCACACCCCGGAGGCTGCTGCGGAGCAGGCGGAGGCCGTGTTCACGCTTTTGCACGAGCATCTGGCGCAAGCGGGCGGCGGCGCCACGGACGTTTGCAAGATCACCATGCAGATTACCGACCGCGCCTATCGCCAGGCCGTCTATGGCGTGCTCGGGCGGGCGCTGGCCGGAGTGTGGCCGGTTTCGACCGGGCTCATCGTCCCGGGGCTGGTGGACCCGGACGTCCTGTTCCAGCTTGAGGCTTACGCCATGCGCGGCGGACCGCACGAGCGGCTGCGGCGCTATCGGTCGAGCGACGTGCCATACGGTCTGCATCGCCAGTCGTTCAGCATGGACTTCTGCATGGTCGTCCAGGCGGGGCGCCGCATCTTCCTGCGGGGCCAAACGGGGATGACGCTGGAGCGCGACCTCGTCGGCCTCAACGATGCGGGGGCGCAGGCCCGGCAGGCCATCGCGAACGTCCGCGCGCTGTTGGCGGATGCAGGGGCCGACCTGCCGCACGCGACCCGGCTCGTCACCTACGTGACCGACCGGGCCTACCTCGCCCCGGTCCTGGCGGAGGTGCAGCCGGCCTTCGCCGCTGCGCCTGTCGCCAGCACGGAGCTGGTGGTCAAGGGCCTGGCCGCGCCGGAGGTCCTGATGGAGATCGACGTCCACGCCGCGCTGGCCTGACCGGGTCAGCGGCTGGGCACGCCACAGTGGTCCGGGTCGAGGGCCCGGGTCACGTAATCGTCGGCATTGGGCGCATACTCCTCCCAGAGCGCGCGCAGCGCTGCGATGGGCGAAGGCGCCGCGTCCACGCGCAAGTCGGCGTATGCGAACAGCTCCCGATGCACCACCAGGAGCGCCGCGGAGCGCAGGGGCAGCTCCTCTCCGCCTGCCGCGTCCCCGGCCTCCAGCGCCGCGAGCAGCCGCGCCGGGAGGTCGAGCGCCGCTGCCCCGGCGAAGGCCGCCGCCATGGCGGCGGGGACGGCGGCGTCGCGAAGGATGTTGCCGACCGCCACGCAGTCCACGCCGGTCACGCCGGCATGCTTCGACAGGATGCGCTCCCCGGAGAAGTGCGCCGATACCCCCGTCCGGTCGAGCGCCGCCAGCTGCCGCCAGCCGGCATGGGGCGTGCTGGCGACCAATGCGGCGATGGTCGCGGCCGGGCTGCATCCGCCCGCAAGCAGGTCCAGGCCGTGCGGCCCGAGGCGGGGGTCGGTGCGGTTCTGCGTGAGCACGACGCCCAGCCCCGCCTTTGCATAGAGACAACGGCTGCCGACCGCGGGGCTGGAGGTCGCGATGACGCCGCCGAGCATACCGGTCCGGGCGCAGCGCCCGGCGAGCGAGAAGGTCATGCGGCGCTCCTGCCTGCTGGTGGTTTCAGGTCGGGGTTGGCGGCGAGCAGCCGCGCCCACACGCGCTCCGTCGCCTGTTCGGCCCGGCGCAGCACCTCCGGCTCGTCGATCGTCAGCATCGTGCGGTCCCGCATCAGGAAGGCGCCATCCACCATCACCGAATGCACGACGCCGGGATGGCCGTAATGCACGAGGTTGGACACCGGGTTGATCGCGGGCCGCATCGCCGGGGTGTCCAGGTCGATGAGGGTCAGGTCCGCCTTCTTGCCCGGCTCGATGGAGCCGATCTCGGCCGCCGCGCCGACGCTGGCGGCAGCGTTGCGGGTGACCATGTCCAGCACCTCGGCGGGGGATGGCGAGACGCCGCCCTCCGTTTCCCGGCCTCGCCCGGTGCGGTGCACGATCGAGCCGAAGGCCATCGCCTGGAACATGTCCTCGCTCATGTTGTCGGTTCCGATCGCGATGGTGACGCCGGCATCCCGGATCGGGCCGAGCAGGGCCTTGTGCAAGCCGCGGCGCGAGATGCTGGCCGGGCAGTGCGCCATGAAAACGCCGCGTGCGGCGAGCAGTTCGATGTCGGCGCGGGTGCAGTAGGACCAGTGGGCTCCCACCAAATCGGGGCCGAGGAACCCTTCGCGGGCGAGGTATCCGGCGGGGGTCAGGCCGTGCGCGGCATGCACCGCCGCCACTTCGCCGGCGCTTTGCGCCATATGGATGGTGCGGGTCAGCCCGTGCTTGGAAGCGAGGTCGCGAACGGTGGCGAGCATCGCGGGCGAGCAGTTGTCGGGCGCGTGGGCGGCGACCTGGCAGCGGACCCGATCGCCATGGCTGCCGTGCATCGTCTCGATCAACGCGATGGTCCGGTCCACGAACTGCGTGCCGAACGCCTCGTCCACCCGGTAGTCGCCGTGGCGGATCTGCCGCGTGTCGACGTCGGCGCAGGCCTCCGACAGCCACAGCCGCATGCCGGTCGCGGCCATGGCGGGCGCGTAGTCGCGAACGTGGCGGAACGGGTCGACGAGGGTGGTAGTCCCGCTGCGGATCGCCTCCAGGCAGCCAAGGGTCGCGAACACGGCGCGCTCCTCCGCCGTCATGGCGTAGGAGATCGGCGACATGTAGCGATACACCGCGTCACCCGCCCAGTCCTCGACCGTGCCGCGCAGGGCGAGCAGCACGGTGTGGGTATGGGCGTTGACGAGGCCCGGCAGCACGGCGAGGCCTCGCCCATCCATCCGCTGTGCCTCGGGGTGCGCCGGCTCAAGCTCGCGGGTCGGTCCCACCGCGGCAATCCGGGCGCCGTCGACCAAGACGGCGGCGTGCGGGAGGATTCGGCGTTCATCATCGCAGGTGATCGCGAGCGTATCGGTGATCAGCAGCATGGCGGTCGCGCGCCCCGATCAGGCATGTTCCGCGCACCGGGGCGTGAACGCATCCAGGTTCAGCACAAGCTCGTTGCCGACCACCTCGCCCCAGTGCGTCGAGGACGCGGTGCAGCGTCTTGGACCCGGGGGCTTGCTGGCAGCTGCGCGTTGGTGGCGCCGCGGAAGTCGATCTCGCCGCTGACGATGTGCATCATCCGCTCGTGCGAATGGCCGTGCGGGCGCGGCTCGTGACCCAGTATTAGCCGGTTCATCGCCATCGTGTCACCGGAGCCGGAGAACGCCTTGTGCTCCACACCTTCCCGCACCCGCTCCCAAGGCAGGCTGTCCCAGTTGGCGTGATGAAGGTCCATGGCTTGCCCTTTCATGGTCTAGCCGCGCCCAGCAGGCCCTGTGGTCGCAGGAGCAGGAACAGCATCAGGATGCCCAGCGAGACTACCTCGCGTGTTCCCGCGCCGAACGCAACCGTGGCAAGGGGCCTGTCGCAAGATTGGGGGTCAGGCGGCGATTGCCATTGGCGGGTGAGAGTCGTTGGCTGGATGGAACTTTTGTCCAAAGCCGGAACCGAGCGGGCCATTGTAGACGGCGCACCGAACCTGGAGCAGCAGGTCGGCGCCGCGTCGCGACGAGCGCATCTGCTGTGACTTGTTCATCCGGCGGTACACCAGGAAGTTGGCAGTTCCTTCGGTGATCGCGGTGCCAACCCGTAAGCCGGCAAGGTGCCGCTCGGCGTAGTTGACCAACCAAGCGCTCTGGCCGGCCAAATAGCGATTTAGCACGTGCAAGGCGGTCCACAACTTCCGTGATGGCGCGTTGGACCTCAGCCCATCCGGCTCACCCTTGAAATCGTGCATGACCGCGCGGATGCGATTGATGCTGACTTGGGCATCCTGGGCTTTGCCATTCCAAATGCGCCGGTGCAGCCGCTCGACCTCGGCCACGATCACCGCCTTCGCTTCGGCCCGCTCCGGGTCGTCATCTGACAGGCCGTTGGCGATCTGCTTCAAGTGCTGGAGCCGCATGGCGATGTGGAGCCAGTCCAGGGTGGGCGGCCCGGCGGCGCCGGCATCGGCGAGAATGCAACAGAGACCAGCGCAGCCGTCGGTGAAGGCGGTCAGCGCCGTGTTCTTGGTTCTTCCGACAGCGTCGAGGTTGCGGCGGATCAGCGCTCGGAGGTCGGTATCGGCTTTGGCAACGGCGCCGAAAACCTGCCGACCACCAGATTGCGTTTCGACATTGCCGACCCGCACCTCCAGATGCCGCTCGCCCTTTGCGCAACTGCGGGTGAACGTCGAATCCAAAGTCACCACAATTGCCGGCACCGCCGTCTCCGGCCGGGTCGCAGCGCACTCACCAAGCGCCTCGCCGACCTTCAGGGTATGGCGGCGCAAGGTTTCATGATGCTTCCCCGCAGTGACCGGGAACATCTGCTCCAGCAGATCAGCGGCGGTCCTGTAGGTCATCAGGGCGCAGAGATGCGCCTGAAGCCGGTCCAGCTCCGGTGTCGACCGGCAATGCCATGGCCATTCGACGCCAGCCTCGATCCCGCCACACGCGGCACAGCGAAACCGGGCAAGCCGCACCGTGACCTCGCCGAAAAGCGTCGCGACCGCATGGTCCCTGGCCTGCGTGGCGACGATCTCCTGTTGAACACGCGCCAGCAACCGCTTCGCTTCGGCCAGGGTCAGTCCCAAATTGGCGATATTGACGAGATCATCGGGTAAGTTGATCTCCATGACGTCCGTGCCCGGCTCCTCGCCCTCAACCCCGATTTTCACCAACCTCAACCTCCAGGCCACGCATCCACCCTTGGTCAGAGAACAGACGCGAGAATACCCAACTGGCCCTTGCACCCTCAGGGATCCCCTCATTCTATTCTTTTGAATTCGAGAATTCTATTTGATGTTTATTCGATTGGGAAGAATTTTACTATGTATACGGTGCTGCGTCACCATTCCTTGAAATCGATAGGTGCGGATTCCCCGGCGGAGATGCAAAGCAATTGATCACTGCCGACGCCTATATCATTGAAATTACATCGGAAAAAATGAGGGGATACCTGAGCCTTGCACCCCCAATCTTGCGACATTCCCTGGAACCCGATGGCGATCGAGCAGCGCATCGGGCGCATCGACCGGATCGGCCAGGCGCGCGAGGTGTTCATCTTCAACCTGGTCACCGCCGGCACGATCGAGGACGCGGTGCTGCGC
>JAABUM010004931.1_pt1 | contig 14515 bp, 11 predicted proteins | sample 5559161 | NCBI WGS metagenome assembly JAABUM01 (sample SAMN10711868, study PRJNA513369) | rock metagenome | isolation source: Antarctica rocks | place: Antarctica: Victoria Land, Siegfried Peak nord
TTGAAGCCTCCCCCCGCAGGGCGACTCCGAAGGGCCAACCTTCATCAGCTGCACAGCACCGCCTTCACCCACGATCACCCACTCATCGCGACCTCCAACGCTCGTGGCACACCAGGTTTCAAGCATTGCTCCGTCCAGTTCGATGAGTCGGTCACGACTGAAGGAAGTCGCTTACCGCTTGTCGCAGGAAGTCGGTTTCGCGTTCGATCCCTTGTGGGCTGCCTGCGCGATGCCCCCAGATGCTCGGGATCGGACGTAGCTCGCCGCAGGTGAGGTGCTCGAGTTCGGCGGCGTTGTCGGCGACGCGGAAGTACAGGTCCGTCTCGCTTGGCAGTAGAAGTACGCGGGCCCGGATGGCCTTGAGCGCGGTAAGGAGGTTCCCACCGTAGCGGGGGTCGGTGCTGATGTCGGATTCTTGCCAGGTGAGGGCTTGAGCGTAGAGGTTGGCTGCCCGGTATGCGCTGAACGAGTTCTCCCACTCGGTGCGCAAGAATGTTTCGAGGTCAGGCGAGCCCAGGGCGGTGCGGAAAACTTCTGCGCGGTAGAAGTCTTGACTCAGTCCCCACCCGGCGTAGATGTGGGCGAATGCTCGCAGCGCCGCCCGCGGCTCCGAGGAGAACTGCCCATCACCCCGGTACTCCGGCGCCGCCTCGAGGGTGCGGAGCAGGCCGGATAGGAACACCTTGTTGTGCAGTGAGGTTTTCGCGCTGCCGCAGACCACGATGGCTCGGTCCACCGCGTCGGGAAAGGCCGAGGCCCAGTGGTAGGCCTGACAGGCTCCCATTGAGAACCCGTAGACGGCTGCTACCCGGTGGACGTCGAAGTACTCGCTCACTAACCGGTGTTGTGCCCGGACGTTGTCATACATGGTGACCACGTCCGGGAAGTCAGGTGTGGTGGCGGCTCCCGAAGATAGTCCGTTGGAGAACATGTCGGGTATGACGATGAACCATCGATCGGGGTCGAGAACCTGACCGGGGCCGATCAGCCAGGATTGGTCGTCGTGGGTGGCGGTGTAGCTGCAGGGATAGATGATGACGTTGTCGCGGGCTGCGTTGACTGTCCCGTGGCTCTGCCAGGACAGACGTGCGTCAGCGATAGTGCCACCGCGTTCGACCTGCAGGTCACCCAGCTGGAATTCGCCCAGCGCGATTGGCCACGTCATCTCAGAGACCCCTCAATGCCTGCCTGGCTTGTGTGATCACGACTCGCTGTCCTGGAGGAGCCCCAGCTCCCGTTGACGATCGGCGTCGAAGTTGCCCTCCGGCTGATTGAGCGTCGGCAGCATTTTGATCAGTGGCACCAGGTCTGTCAGGGCAATCTCGTACACGCGCCGTAGCTCGGCAACCGGATCGGGATGCTCGTCAACCCGCAGATCGAGTGCGGGGTACTGCTCGGTGCTGTAGACCTTGACTGCAGCGGACTGTCGCCCGCGTTTGTCCCCGCCGGCTTCCTGGCCGGCCGCAAGCGCTGATAGCAGGCGCTCGACCAGGGGGGCGGAGTCGTCGACGTCAAAGTCGTCTCGCATCGCCTCCAATGTCTGCGCGTTCATCAGCATATTTCCGGCGATGGCGTAGTTGGGCCCGGTGAGGTGGCCGTGCCACGTGTCGCACCGTGATCCGGTATAGGCGGCACTCCCTCCGGCGGCGTCTACGACGCACAGCTGGCGGTCCTCGATACCGGCATCTTTGGTCTTCAGGTAGCCCAAGGTCTGGGCCGCCGTGTGTCCACTCGCCAGGTATTCGAGACCCCAGATGCCGAGATAGGGGTTGACCCAGGACTGCGTGGCGACGGCGCCGACGTTGCTGCGGACGAACGGGCAGAGCATGCCCACCGCGGGAACCTTCGTGGACACGGCGATTCCGAGTTCGCCCGTGCGCGGGCACCGTGCGGTGATGGAGAAGGTGTTGTACTTCAACATGGGTGGCTCCACGAAATCAGGGGTGGACAGTGGTCTGGGCGCTGTTGTCGGGAACAGCGATCTTGTCGGCGAGCAACAGGGTCTTGAGTACGTTGGTGAGAACACTGACACCGGGTTCCCGTTGCTCCGGGGGCGTGAATTCGTCCGGTGCGTGGCTGATACCGGATTGGCTGGGAACGAACAGCATCCCGGTAGGAACGTGTTGCGCGAGAATCTGGGCGTCGTGCCCAGCACCGCTGCTTAGTGAGGCCCACGCCAGCCTTTGGGATGCCATCTCGTCGGCCAGCAGCGTCTGGAGGTATCCGTTCATGGGGACTGGTTGGTGCTCGTAGCTCATGCTGATTTCGGCAGTCAGCTTCTCGGCGGAGGCGGCAGCCGTCACCGTGTCCCGGACGAGATCGCCTAACGTGGTGAAGGTTTCCGGGTTTGCGGTACGCACGTCAACGAAGATCACGGCCTCGCCCGGTATGACGTTGGTGCCACCGGGTCGGACTTCGATGCGCCCGACGTTGGCGGTGACATCCTCGGCGGTCAGGGCTGCATCACGTAGCGCAAGCACGACGCGGGAGGCGCCCGTCAAGGCGTCGCGACGCTCGGTCATTGGCGTGGTGCCCGCGTGGTTGGTCTGTCCTCGCAGCACGACCCGGTAGCCGCCGATTCCGACGATGGAGGTCACCACCGCGGTGTCCAGTGCCTGATTCTGCATCCGGGGGCCCTGCTCGATGTGCAGTTCTAGGTAGCAGCAGACGCTGTCGACGGCCTTAGCCGTTGCTACTTCCGCGAAGTCGAAACCTTGTTCACGCATGGCCTCGGTCAGGCGCACGCCGTCGACGCCCTTGCGGTCCCCTAGCGAGGTGAGATCTCCACCGACGAATGCTGTGCTGCCGAACATGGAGGTGCCGAATCGGGTCCCCTCCTCGTCGTTGAAGGCGGCGATCCATAGGGGCCGGCGCGGTGCGAAGCCTTCGGCCTTGAGCCGCCTGATAGCCTCGAGCGCGGACAGGACGCCCAACGCCCCGTCGAAGCGGCCCCCGTCGGGCACGGTATCGAGGTGGGAGCCGACCAGGACCGCCGCCCCGTCGTCGATGTTCGCCCCGTCGACTTCCCAGCGTCCGATGACGTTGCCGGCGGCGTCGATGTCAGCTTTCAGCCCTAGCTCACGCAGTCGCTCGACGAGCCAGCGGCAGGCGCCCAACAGCTCCGGTGTCCAGGCGAACCGATTGACCACGTTGCCGTTGCCGCCGATGAGACCGAGTTCATCGACCCAGGCATCCAGGGCGCTCATGAGGGCTGGCCAGAGGCCGTGTCATCTCGATAGACCGTTCCGTCCTTGATGACAAGTACCACATGGCTCATTGCCTCGATGTCGACGCTGGGGTCCCCATCAACCAGCAGAAGATCAGCGAGCTTGCCGACCTCGATCGTTCCGACCGAGTGTAGGAGGTCGAGGTTCTCGGCGGAGTTGCGTGTGGCGGCTGTGATGGCTTGCATCGGCGAGAGCCCCAGCCGCACCATCATCGCCATCTCGCGAGCCATGTCGTAGTGCCGGTTGAAGGGCGTCCCCGCGTCGGTTCCCGCGGCAATCTTCATTCCGGAGTCGACCGCGGCCTTGAAGCTAGCTCTGTTCGCCGCTGCGTGCTCGGCGGCTTTTTCCACCACCCACGCCGGGACCCCTTGCTCCACCCCGTTCTCTAGGATGGAGGCCACGGCCACCAGGGTTGGTACGAGAAATGCGCCTTGTGCCACGGCCATGTCCAACGCTTCGTCGTCGAGGTAGAAGCCATGTTCGATCGAGTCGATTCCCGCACGTAGGGCGTTCTTGATACCGAGGTTGCCGATGGCGTGGGTGGTGACCCGTCGGCCGGAGTTGTGCGCTTCCTCCGCGACCACCCGCAGCTCTTCCAGTTGCAAGGCGGTGTTGGCCGGATTGACACCCGGGGTGAGCACGCCACCGGTGGCCATGACCTTGATGAAGTCGGCGCCTTCTTTGATCTCGGCGCGGGTGGCCCGCCGGACGGCGTCCGCGCCGTCGGCCTCCCGGCCGATGAAATGGCCGTGGCCGCCGGTCATGGTGATTACTCTGCCGGCGGCCCGCACCCGGGGCCCCTGGATGAGTCCGTCCGCGATCGCACGGCCGATCTCGATGACCACATTGTTGGCGGCACCGCAGTCGCGCACCGTGGTGACACCAGATTCCAGAGTCAGCCTCGCATTGCGCGCAGCCCGCAACGTGGCCAACGGGATGGAATCGTCCCGGACCTGAGCGAAAAGATCCGGGGCCCCGTCATTGCTGAGGTGCACGTGCGCGTTAATAAGACCAGGTAGCAGCGTCCGGCCACCACCGTCGATGACTCGTTCTGCGGCGAAGGCGGGCGCTGCCTCGGTCGGACCGATCCAGCTGATCTTCTTGCCCTCGAAGACCACGGATTGACCTGATACCGGTCCGGTTCCGGCACCGTCGATGAGCTGGATGTCCCGGATCAACTGACCTTCCGAACTCACAGGAATGCTCGGATGGCATCGAGGTAGCCATCCGTCTCTTCGATGAAACCCATGTGACCGCTCTGTTCTTGGATCATCAGCTGAGCACCTGGCAGTGCCTCGATGATCGCCTCGGCCTGGCTGACCGGGGTCACCCAGTCGTAGCGGCCCGCGATGACCAGGGTCGGAACGGTGATGGACGCTAGTTCCGCCCGCACGTCGTAGTTGGGGATCTCGTTGGCCATCATGTAGTTGGCGACCACCACCTCACCACGCATTCGGGCTTCGACATCGGCGATGATGGCCGGATCGGGTTTGTGGAAGTACAGCGGCATGCACGTCTCCCACCACCGGTCGAACTCGTCCTGTGAGGTGATGGTGCCTTCGAACAGGGCTGGCAGGACAGCTAGTTGCTCCGGGGTAGCCATCTTGTCCGCCATCGCCTGCGCTTCTTCCCAGAAGTCCGCGCTGGGTGCGGTATTGGACAAGATCAGCTTGTGAAGCGAACGTGGATAGCGCAGGGCGTACACCTGCGCGACCATGCCCCCGAACGAGTGGCCAAGCACCGTGATCTGTCCTAGCCCAAGGTGGTGCCGCAGCGCCTCGAGGTCATCCGCCATCTGCTCGATCGTGTATGTGCGCTGGTCGACTCGACCGGATCGTCCGTTGCCACGATGATCCACCAGGAGCAGCTGCACTTGCTCGCTCAGCGGGGTTAGCCAAGGCTTGAAGTAGGTGTGGTCACAGCCCGGGCCGCCATGAAGCAGTACGAGGGTGGGCTTTTCTACGACGGTCGGCCCGGCTGGCACGTAGCCCCCGCCCTCGATGTCGAAGAAGAGGTCCACTCCGTTGACGTGCGCGTACATGAATTTCTCCAGTCAGTAGGGGCTCAACAGCAAAGGTGAACGCTCATCGAGGTAAGGCGGTCAGTTGTCCTTCTTCACGGTCAGCAAGCGGGTGGTGAACCACTCCAGCACCGCCTCGGCGCGGGCGATCCTGCCGCTCAGGTTGGCCACGCCGTAGACGTCGGCGTGGTACATGCCGGGCAGTCGCAGCATCTCGACCTCGCGGCCCGCCATCCGCATTGCGTTGTAGAAACCATCGGCCTGCCCTGGCGGGCATCGCAGGTCCGCCTCGTGCACCACGATCAGCAGCGGGCCACTGCCGTCGGCGGCGTAGGTGGCTGGCGCGACCTTGGCGTACTGCGCCATCGCCTCCGGGCCGGTGCCAGGTTTGGCGCCCATCCACAGGGCGATGAGCTGCGGGATGTCGGAGCCGACCATGACATTCCAGTCCGTCACGGGGCATTCCGCGACGCCCGCCCGGAACCGATTGCTGTGTGTCAGCAGCCAGCAGGTGAGATATCCACCGCCCGAGAGGCCGAATGACCCGACACGGTCGCCATCGACCCAGCCGTTCGCTACTGCGGCGTCGACACCAGCCAGCAGATCACCGGCGTCGTGGTGTCCCCAGTCCGCCCACAACGGTTGCGAAAACGCCTCGCCGTAGCCTGACGAGCCGCGGAAGTTGATGGTTAACACGCCCAGCCCGGCCGCAGCAAACAAGTAGCTGTCCAGCGAGAACATCTGGCCGTGGCCAGCGAACGGTCCGCCGTGAATGTTCAGCACGGTGGGGTATGGGTACCTGCCTTCGGTGGGTTCGAGGAACCACCCCTCGACGGGGGTGCCGTCCGCACCCTCGAAGCTGAGCGAATGTACCGTGAACGGCGCTGTCGGAAGCGTGGCGGCGTTGAGGTCGGTCAGTCGGAGGGGCGTTGAGCCTTCCCGCGAGCCGCGGTGGGCTGTCTCCTCGATCCCGGTCGTTGCTGCGCCCACAAGGAACAGGTCGAGCGGAGCGGTGAACGAGGTCCTGGCCACCAGCAGCTGCCCTCCGTGAAGGGCCAGCGGCAGGGTTGAGCAGGACTCGTCGGTGGCGATAGTGGTCACGGTCACCGGCCCGCCCAGCGAGATCGCGCACGTGTCGAGCCGTCCTCCGTTCTGAACGTAGAGCAGGCAGTTGTTGCCTGCCGCGTCAACCAGCAGTCGCGGCTCCAGTAGCGCTCCGTTCATCCCGGGCTGTAGGTGCCCCGAGATCTGCCCGGCGACCTTGACCCCCCGGTTCGTGGCGGCCCCGGTCGTCGGGTCGAAGATGACGAGGTCGAGCGGTCGGTTGACTTCCCACGCCGTCGTGTGCAGCACCCGGCCATCGGGTAACCAGGCGGCGATCGGCGGATAAAGTAGATATGCGCCGCTCATGACCTCACGGCATTGGCCCGCGTCCTGGACGCTGACGATCCGGACGGCGAACGTGGCGGAGTCTGGCTCGGCGAAACAGCCGTACAACACGGATCCGCCGTCGGGTGAGAACTTCGGGCTCGAGATGATGCCGTCGTGCCAGGTGAGCCGAGTGGGCTCACCGCCGGAAACCGGCACTAGGTACAGGTCCGCCTTGGCGTCCTCGACGAGCCCCATGCCGTCCCGCTGCCAGACCGGCTGCGTTACCCGGTACGGCTGGCCGGGATCCCGCGGCGGGTCGGCGCAGCCCGCGAACAGGAGCGAGTTGCCGTCTGGCGAATATTGCGGCGTCACGTCCGCAATACCTCGTTCGAAATGCGTCAGCACCCGAACCTCACGGGTTGGCAGGTCGAGGACACACAGTTGTGACTGTCCTGCCGTCTCGTGCAGGAACGCCACCGTCGCACCATCTGGAGAGATCACTGGGTTCGTCTGAGAACCCTCTGCCGCAGACAGCACCCGTGTCTGCCCGGACGTGAGCGATTGCCCCCACAGCACGGACTGCTCACACGTGTGCTCACCGTCCCTGCTGTTTGTGGCGTACACGAGCAGGTCAGCCTCAGGGCTGAAGTCGGCGGCTAGCAAGTCGATGAACCTGCCCAGGCTGGCGGGCTTGAAGCCGCCGGTTGTGGATGGTGCGAGCCTGGTGTCGGTGACTGACATGGTCAGCCCTTCCGTGTCGGGAGGTTACTGGTTAGCGGATAGTGGCAGGCGGTCCGTCGTGGATCGGCAGCCCCGCCGCGGTCGAGGAGACTTGGCACGTCGTTCGCACATACACGCAGGTCGAGATCGGTGCGGTCGGGACGTGTGCACCGCGGATGGAAGGAGCAGCCCGGCGGTGGATGAGCGGGGTCGGCGGGTTCGTCCGAGGTGCCGCGCACGGCAACGGAGTCATCGTGCAAAAATCGCCCCTCGGGGTCGGGGACACTGTCGAGCAGCAGGCGAGTGTAGGGGTGGTTCGGGTGCCGCAGTAGGCCACTGTTGCCCTGTTCCACGATCCGGCCGAGGTAGAGGACGCTGAGCTCGTCGCACATGTAGTCGGCGATAGACAGGTCATGGGTGACGAAGATGTACGCCAGCCCCTGCTCGTCTTGCAACGAGCGCAGCAGGTTGAGGATCTCGGCCTGAACGGAGGAGTCGAGGGCTGAGGTCACTTCGTCGGCAATGATGACTTTGGGTTCGACTGCCAACGCCCTGGCGATCGCGATTCGTTGCCGCTGTCCGCCAGAGAACTCATGCGGGAGTCTGGCGGCGGCTGAGCGGTCTAACGCGACCGTCTCCAGCAGTTCGCCTACCTTGCTGTTCGAGCCAGAGCCTGGGCGGCCGTTGGGGTTGATCGCCTCCTGCAGAACCCGGCCGACGGTCATCCGCGGGTCCAGGGAGGCGTAGGGGTCCTGCGGGATCAGCTGAATCGTTCGGCGGGCGGATTGCAGCGTGCGGCGGGACATGGAGCCGACATCTGCGCCGTCGAGCAGGACTTCCCCGGCGGACGGGGACAGTTGACCCACCAGCACCTTGGCTAGGGTGGACTTCCCGGACCCGGACTCGCCGACCAGACCCATGGTCCGTCCCGGCGCGACGGCCAGGTCGACGTCGTGAAGGACCGTCGCCGACTTGGATCCGAACCCGTACCCGGCACTGACCCCTGATGCCTGAAGCACCGGAGCCTGGACTTGTTCAGTCGGCGTCATCGTCAGCTCCGACCCTCGAAGGCACCTCGTTGACGGCGTGACAGGCGACCGCGCCTTCACCGTGCATCAGGAGCCGTGGATCGACGCTGGTGCAAACCGGCATCGCCAGTGGGCAACGGTCAACAAACGAGCAGCCGGCCGGAAGCCGGTCAGGTGCCGGCGGTCGACCAGGCAAAGGTGAGAGCCGCTGTTCTCGAGAGCCTTCAGCGACGACGGGCGTGGCGGCCAGCAGCGCCCTCGTGTAGGGATGTTGTACCCGCCCGGCTCGCAGCTCCTCGACTGGCAGCTCCTCCACGATGCGGCCGGCGTACATCACGCAGACCCGGTGACTGAGAGCAGAGATCACCTTGATGTCGTGCGAGATCATCAGGATTGCCATCTGGTGCGTCCGGTTGATCTGGTGCAGGAGTTTGAGCACGTCCGCTTGCACAGTCACGTCAAGGGCCGTCGTCGGCTCATCGGCAATCAGCAATGTGGGCGACGAAAGTAAGGCCATGGCAATCATGGCCCGTTGGCGCATGCCACCGGACAGCTCGTGCGGATATTGTTTAAGCCTGATCTCGGGCGAGGACACTCGCGCTTCGCGAAGTTTTTCGACGGCCATGGCCTTGGCCTGTTTGTTGGTCACCTTTTGGTGCACGCGTACCACTTCGGTGATCTGGGTGCCGACATGTAGGGCCGGGTTGAAACAGGTGGACGGGTCCTGGAACACGATGCCGATGTCGCTGGCTAGTTCTACCGGCGGCTTGACCTGATCATCTCGCAGATCCCGGCCGTTGATCTGCAGGGTCCTCGCGCTCCAAGACAGGTCGGGCGCTAGGAGCCGCGCGATCGCCATCGCGGTCACGCTCTTTCCCGACCCCGACTCGCCGACAAAGCCCACGATCTCTCCAGCTAGGACTTCCAGTGACACGCCCCGCACCAGCGGCAGCGTGACATCCCCCCGGCTGGCGGATACTTGCAGGTCCCGGATGGAGGCGACGACTGGCCGGTCTGGCATGGTTGTCGCGCCGATTGTCTGGGACTGGTTCATTGACCGGTCGCGAAGGTACTGGTCGGGCGCTGCCTCACCAGCTATTGCCTCCGAGGAAGCGTTAGCCCGGGCGGGTCGACGGGTGCGGGTGCCTTGCTGGCGTGGGTCCCAGAACTGGGCGAGGCCGTCGCCGAGCAGGCCAGCCGCCAACCCAGTGAGCAGAATCGCCAGTGAAGGCCCCAGAGCCTCAATTGGGTTGACGTAGATATCACGCAAGCCCGAGGCCAGCAACTGACCCCAGTCATAAAACGGCTGCTGCACCCCGAGGCCGATGAAGCTAAGGCCGGACAAGGTGACAATGGTGGTCGCGAAACCCACCGAGGTCAACACCAGCACGGGTGCCGCGATATTAGGCAGGACGTGCCGGCGCAGCACCCGGGTGCGGGACATTCCCAGCAGCCTCGCGAGACTCACGTAGTCCTTGCTGGACACGGAGTTGGCTAGAGTGTTGATCAGCCGTGCGAACTGCGGGCTGAACGCGACCCCGATCGCCACGACGACCGACACCCGACCGGGAGAGAAGATCGCTGTAATTGCCAGGGCGACGATGACCGGCGGATAGGCCAGCATCAGGTCGATTACGCGACCGCCAAAGAGTCGTACCCGCCGGCCGGCCAGAACGATGCCGGCGCCGAGGATGATTCCCACACCGACTGCGAGAATCGTTGACGCCGCAGCCATCATGAGGGTAAGCCGGGTCGCGACCAACGTCCGGTAGAGGACGTCCCGGCTGAGCGAGTCGGTGCCTAGTAGATGTGAGCCGCTTCCGTGCGCCCGGATCTCAGCGTTCAACTCCTCCGCCCTTGCTCCCCACAACAGCGGGGCCACCAATCCCAGCAGCACGATCACCGTCAGCAGACTCGCGCCGATCACCAGCGGGACAGGCAGCCGAGCGCGATGCCTCCTGGGGTCGGCTTCTTCTTCCTGCCCGGGACCGTCGGGTTCGTTCGACGCGCCCCAGTTGTCGGCGGCGGCAGCGGGGCTCACGCTGTTGGCTGTCATGAGTGCTCCCGAGTCAGAACGCGCGGATCCAGCAGTCCCAGCGCGATGTCCACAGCCAGCGTGACCAGCACTGCGATCACCCCCAGTACCAGGATGATTCCCTGCACCGCCGGGTAGTTGCTCTGCAGAATGGACTGCACGATCTCGGTGCCCAGGCCAGGGATGTTGAACACGTTCTCGGTAATCACGGTGCCGCCGAGCAGCGCCACCAACAGCAGACCGCCTAATGTCAGTGTGCTGGTCACCACATTCGGAAGCATGTGTCGCCACAACAGCCGCGGCCAGGGCAGCCGCTTGCTGGTGGCCGTCATGAGGTATTCCTGGGACAGGACGGAAACCGTCTCGTTGCGCACTAGACGGGCGAGCACCGCGGTTGGAGCCAGGGCGACTGCGATCGAGGGCATGAGCATTGAGGTGAGGCCCTGGCCGCCTTGGACAGGCAGCAAGTGCAATGTGAGGGCGAATACGTAAATGAGCAGGGTGCCGGTGATGTACTCGGGCATCGCACCCATCAGGCTGGACCCAACGGTGAAGGCCGCAGTGGCACTGCGGCCGCGCTGGTTGCGCTGCAGCACGCCGGCCGCGATGCCAAACGCGAACCCAGCGACCAGGACGATTACCAGCGCGTAGACCGCCAGCTGCGCAGTCAGGGGTAGGCGCTGCGCCAGCATCTCGGTCACCGGCTGCTGATCGACGAAGGAGGTGCCCAGGTTGCCTTGGGCCAGGTTGGTCACGTAGCTCACGAATTGCTCCACGAGCGGCTTGTTCAGCCCGAGTTGGTCTCGGACCTGCTCCACCGCCGCTGGGTCGGCGGTGATGCCGACGATGTTCCGGGCGGGATCACCGGGTACCCAGTGCACGATCATGAAGGTCAGGATCAGCAGTGAGACCAACACTGCCAGCACCCCGATCAGTCGACCTCGAAGGTAGCGAAGCCACTTTGCGGCAGATCCGGGCAGCGACGGCTCGGTCGGGACGGCCGGTCCAGTCTGTGGGGCTTGTTCACTGACCAATGTCGGTCCTTATGATCGGTTCCCGCCTCATCCTGCGTATGTCTCACGAGCTGATGACGTGCTGCATGTCATCCGCTGCCCGCGTGGTCATGGCCCTTCGGCGAGGTCTAGTGGCTGACTCGGATGGTTCCGGTTTGTACGAAGCCCTTGACCACCACGCCACTAGTCCCGCCGGTGAACACGGTGTTGACCGGTGCGGTGGCGATGGGCAGCACGTCGTTGTTGCTGAGGAGAGCCTTTTGGAATTTCGATACGGCGGCGCACTTCGCCGCCCCCTCGTTCGCTCCAGCCTCGGCGAAAGCGGCTTCAGCGTCGGGGTTCTGTACGTTGCCGAGGTTCTGCCCGGCGGGCGGAGCCGACCCCATCTGGAAGCCACCCGCCTCCAAGAAACTGGAGATGGTGTTCGCGAGGACAAGGATGGTGACATCCCAATCGTTCTTGCCAGAGAACAGGTTGCCCACCCAGGCTTCGTTGTTCATAGTGTCAACCGACGCGTCCGCCCCCGTCGCCTTCAGCGCGGACAGCAGGTAGGCATTCGCGTCGCCGCCCGCGAGTAGGTTCGTGCCGTTGATGCGGATCTTGACGCCCTTGAGGGTGGCCGAAGCACCGCCTGTGTCGACGTTCGGGATCAGCGAGTCCAGGCTCGGGTCGTAACATTCGTAGGTGGGTTCGCCCAGGTTGCTGATCAGCTTGCCCGAACCGAAGCTTTGGATCTGATTGATCCTCTGCCGATCCACGGCCTGCGAGATCGCCTTGCGGACAGACTTGTCGGCCGTGGGGTGGCCGGTGTTCTCGTTGAAGATGAGCCACGTGTCGGACTGGGGCACGCTGACCACGTTGTAACCCGGCTGGCCCTTGAATCGTGTCCAGGTGTCACTGCCGTACGTGGCGATCTGAAGCTTCCCGGTGGACATGAGGTTCGCCCGGGTGCTCTCGTCCTGGACGACCTGAAGTACCAATGTTTGTGGAGGGTTTCCGCTCGCGGGGGCCTGTACGAACTGGGGTCCCCAGTTGTAGTTGGCTCGCCGGGTCATGGTGTAGCTGGCGCCGGATACCTCGCTGGCGGCGACGTAAGGGCCAGTTCCGAATGACTTCGTCAGCATGCTGTCCGGGTTCTTAAGACCCGCCGGGCAGATGATCCCGGTGTAGGGAGCTGTAAGCCCAGAGAGTAGGCCGGACCACGGCTTTTGGAGGTCGATTTTCACCGTGCTCGTGTCGGGCGCGCTGACCTTGGCGGCGTTCTTCCCGCCGACCACAAGGTTGAGGAACGGCGCCGCCGTCTTGGGGTCGAGGAAGCGTGTCAGGGAGTCGGCGACCATCTGCGAGGTCAGCTTCGTGCCGTCAGAACACGAGACGCCGTCGCGTAGCTTGAATGTGGCGGACGTCGGGGTGGTGCTCCACGAGGTGGCCAGCCCTGGGACGATCTTGCCGCCGGGGTCAAAGTCGACCAGAGGGTCGTACATCGACCAGATCGCGACCGCGTCCTGGAACGAACTTCCCTTCGCCGGGTCGTAGCTCTTCAGCGGACCGTCCAAGTGCACGATCACCTTGTCGGCGCTGGCTGTGGAGCTGGAGCCGCTAGAGCCGCTAGAGCACGCAGCCGTCAACAACAGTATGATTGTGGCGGAAGCAGTTAGAGTGGCACGGGAACTGGGCTTGATTTTCATTGGATTCCTGTCAGCCGGCCGTGAAAGCGTTGGTAGCGGCGGAGGCCCGAAGCAGGCGTCCACCAGATGATCACCAAAAGACGACATCGTCGCGTTGAACCGAGGATCCCTCCCTCGTAGCTGTTCTACCCCTTGTGTGAGCGGGTCGTCTACCCATTGTGGTAGCGGGTCGAACGCGGATCTGACTCGTTGTTCTGCCAAACTCAGATGCAGTCCAGAGACCCGTGTGACACGGCCCCTCGGCTTGCCCATACGGAGGTGGGTCCTTCGACCTTGAGGTAAGACACCTTCAGTTTAATGAAAGTCCTGCAATATAGTGACGGCGCGGTGGCACCGTGTCAACCCCCCAGATCCCCCAGGACTGAAGCGGGCCCACCCTGAGGACAGCCGCGCTCTGTCCCGGCTGTCGCAGCCCCAGGCCTTCGAAACTGACCTGGGTGAGGCGCCAGTGGATCAGACGCGGCTGTTGCAGCTTGACCCCTCGGGGACCGAACGGCACACGCGGCCGTGGGGCCGCACGACCCCGCCCAGGGCGCGACTATGGTCGAAGAGGCCGCCCGCACCCCAGAGTCGAACTCCAGTGAACATGGACAGTGGGCCCCGTCGAGTCAGAAGGACGGCGGCGTCATCGCACCTATCAGCACCGCGGGCCGATCCGTCGGATTGCGGTACCAATGAGACAGCGACGAGTCATAGGTTAACGAGTCACCCTCGGTCAGGGTGTACCGCGTAGAACTGATGCATACGATCAATTCACCCTCCATGAGGGTGATGCACTCCTCACCCTCATGGAGGAAAGGTGCGTTCTCGTTGCTCCACCCCGCGGCCATGCTAGCTCGGATCATGCCCAGTGAACCGTGCATATGTGGTGTTAACAGCTCGTAGATCAAGTCCGACTCGGCCAGCATCAACCGGCGTCGGTCCTCCCGCCGCACGAGGGAGCCAGCCCGCTCCTGACCCCCAAAGAATCGGCCGACAGGTACTTCTAGTGCCTGGGACAACTTGATCAGGGTCGTGAACGATGGGTTGCCGATGCCGCGCTCGATCTGACTAAGCAAGCCCGTACTTAGTTCAGCCTGCTCCGCCAGAGTGGCAATGCTCAACCGCGCCTCCCGGCGAAGCTGCTGAACGAGCAGACCCACCTCAGACATCGTTCGCGGCGCCTCGCTGTTAATCGGTGCGAGCGGCTGTGGATCCATGCGCGCCATCATTGCTCATCATCACGCCAGCATCAACATACTGAACAAGATCTAACGGGGCTTCGCCCCAGCCCGACGAGTCGTGTCGTGGTCGGCTTGGGTGTGGGGGGGCCGGTCGGCGGGATCTAGACCCGTGACCGGCGTGCCGGTCTGGGTGTATGAACCGTCGTAGCGGTTGGTAGGCCTACTGGCCGCCCGCCGACCGGAGCCTGTC
>JAABUM010004934.1_pt1 | contig 14511 bp, 12 predicted proteins | sample 5559161 | NCBI WGS metagenome assembly JAABUM01 (sample SAMN10711868, study PRJNA513369) | rock metagenome | isolation source: Antarctica rocks | place: Antarctica: Victoria Land, Siegfried Peak nord
GGTGAGGCGATAGGGACGCAAAACGCTCGCCAAGGCTTTCAATGTCACTCATGCACTCCAAATAAACGAGCCATCCCCAATAGTGAATCCCGGTTCACCATTCGATTCGTTTATTTCCTGACAAGCCATTAGTCTCCCGTGCTAGAGTGACCAATCGGGTCACCGCCGAGCCATCCCGGCCTTCGGCTAGGCGGGCAACGTCGTTCCAGATGGCGTAACCCGTCACACCCATCTCGGGGGTGACGAGCAGCGTCGCGCTGGACGCTGCTGCCGAGCGGGCCGCGACCTCGATTTGCGCTAGATTGGCGACTGCGTCCGCCGAAACAGGCTGCATTTGGAGAACAGCGAGGAGCATCGTGATTGACCCTGTTGGCCGTGTGTCAGACCTCCTCGTCCGCCACATAGCTGCCGATCCGGTGGACGAGGTCGGGACTGCGGCGGGCCAAGACGACCCCGTAGACGATCGAGATCAGGAGACCCACGCCCGCCATGGCCGGGAACAGGTTGAAGGGCGCGGGCTGGCCAGGCTGGATGAGACCCCACAGCGGGAACAGCGTCAGCACCAGGGCGAGTAACGGGATCATGGCGTGGCGCAGGATGCTGAAGTCCTCCCGGTGGAACCGCAGCACGTAGACGGGGAGCGCGATGTCGGTGACCAGATAGACGATCACGATGGGTATGGTGCCCAGCGTGCCGGTATAGCCGAAAATGTCGACTGGCTCCAGATTCCATCCGAACAGGAGCGCGATCACGGTCGCCAGGACGATGTAGGACCACATGGCGACGTGCGGGGTGTTGCTCTGCGGATGGATCTTGCCGAAGACGCGCGGCAGCAGACCTTCGCGCGCCGAACTGAACAGGATGCGGGCCTGCGAGTTGGTCAACCCAAGCAGGCAGGAGAAAATGCTGGTCACCCCCGCCAAGTAGGCGACGATGAGCAGCGCGGCCGATGAGGCCTTCACGGCGTCGATGAAGGGGATCGTCGATTCGCTGATCGCTTTAGCGTCGTTGTGGAAGGCGATCTCCGTCGCATAGGCCAGGAAGATGTAGACGAGGCCGATCGCGAGCGTGCCCAATACGAGGGCGCGAGGGATGTTCTTGCGGGGATTCTGGGTTTCCTCGGCGAGCGTCGCGGAGTTCTCCCAGCCCACGAACGAATAGACCGCGAGCGGGAAACCGAGCCCGACGCCGGCCAAGCCGCCCGACAGGTTGGAGGGCAGGAAGGGCGCGAGGCTGAGCGCGTCGCGGTTGAGGACCAGCATGACCACGGCCGCGACCAGCAGTAAGGTCAGTTCGAAGTAGAAGAACACAGCGGCCCAGGTGGTCGAGATCCGCACGCCGCGGGCGACCAGAAACCCGCAGATGCCGGTCGCGATCACGGCGAGGAGTTGCCAAGGAATGTCGATGCCGAGAAAGAGCTTGATCGTGTCGTGCGCCCAGCCGCCCGAGATCGCCACGATGGCTGCGGCCGCGATCGCGTATCCCACGACCGTGAACAGCGAAGCCGTGGCGCCCGCGGTGGGGCCGAACGCCATACCGATGAAGGTGACGAAGGAGCCCGTGCTGGGCCGGTACTTGGAAAATTCAGCGAGCGTATTGCTGAGAAACAGGATGGCTACCATGGCCACGATGATGGTGAGCGGGGCCGCGACGCCCGCGCCACCCACGATGACGCCGAACCCGAAGTAGAAGCTCACCGCCGGAGCGATGTTGGCGAGCGTCGAAGCCACGATCTGCGGCAGCCCCAGTGCGTTACGGCTCAGCCGATCCGCCCTGATTGACAGTACTGACATGCATTTCCTCCCGGATGCGGCAGCGCCACGATGTTTTATTCCTGTTCACCAGGCGGATTGTTATATGGCCGGGCCGCGCGGGCGCCGGCTCACGTTGCTCCGGCGATCTCATTGAGGAGCTGCAGCCGGTCGAGGCGCAAGAACGCGGCACGCCGATGGCCCTTCGAGCCCCTCGCTGGCGCTTTGCCGCGTCGCGGGCGGCGCCACGGCCGCAACGCCCCGCTGGTCGAGCCGCTGATGCGTCGCGATCTTGACGTAGGACCCAACCCAGAGGCCGCCCGTGTAACGCCCCGCCCCCATGGTGGGCAGTGTGTGATTGGTGCCGCAGCACTTGTCGGAGAACACGACGCTGGCGAGGGGGCCGATGAACAGCGAGCCGTAGTTGCGCAGCTCGCCTCCGCGAAGGCTTGGCTACCTCTGCCGCGCCAAAGGGCAAGGCCCCTCATGCCGGGCCGGAGCCGGGTAAGACTGCCGCCTTCCCTCCGACAGTGCCATCCCTAGTTGACAACGGTTCAGAGCCTCCGGCGCCATTACGGCATCCCCGGCCCGCGGCAATGCACGTTGCGGCCACGCATGTTCCAAGGAGCGTGCCTCTGCCGGTTCCCCGACCCGATTTCCCTGTTGCGCCGGCGGTGACGGTGGTCGAGGTGCGTCCGCTCCCGGCTCCTTCCTCTAAGCCTCCTTCCCTCGAACCGCATGAATTGCGCGCTCCAGATAAAGGCGCCGCTGCGTCGGCGAGCAGCGATGAGGTCACGCGGCCTGCGTCGAACGCTGCTGTGGCTCGTCCACCGGCCATCCAAGGTGTCGTCGGGCCAGCACCCGCGCCGAGCGGCACTGAGGCACCGAAGATGGCGCGGGAGCCTGCCGAGAACACTTTCAACGCTCCGACTGAGGTCGAGCGGGAACCGGGGAAGGCAGCGCGCGAACTCGACGACAAGACGGTAGCACCCCGCACTGCAATCGCGACTTTGCCGGATCCGCTTCCGGCGGGAGGCGAAAGCGAGGTTCCCTCCGCTGGAAAGGCCCCCAATGTCGCCCAGCCAGCGCCCGCGCCGCCTCTGACCGACCCCGAAAGAGGATCCCGGGACGACCCGGCCTTGACCGTTGAACCACACACGGGCGACCTCGCATCCTTGCCAGCACTTGAGCCGGGCCCCGTCCTGGTCAATGTCGGTCAGATTAAAACCGACGCGCGCAACATCTACGTCGACGTTCTTGTCATCAACACTTCTGCGCGCAAGCTGCAGGATCTTGCTGTTCGGTGCGACGCACGGCACAATAGACCAAAGGCGTCACTCTCATTTGTGACACAGTAAGTTTAGGAGGCGATCGCCAATTCGTTTGGGTCCATTTGGGTAACATCGCGCAGCAAAGCGCCGATGTTCTCTTCCGCAGCTGTCCGACCGAACAACCAGCCTTGTCCAATATCGCAGCCGAGCTTCCGGAGGAGCGCCGCCGTTTCGGGTGTTTCCACCCCTTCCGCCACGACCACGAGACCGAGATTGTGACCGAGGCCGATGACGGCCGAAACGATCTTTGCGCTGTCTTTGTCGGTCAGCATGGCGTTGACGAAGCTCTGGTCGATCTTTAGCTTGTCGAAGGTCAGCACTTGAAGGTGCCGCAGGCTCGAGAATCCGGTACCGAAGTCATCGAGCGCCAGTCGCACGCCAAGCGCCTTCAGCTGGAACAGAAGGGTTCGTGCCAGTTCGAGGTCGCCGACCAAGGCGCTTTCGGTGACCTCCAATTCGAGGCGATGGGCCGGAAACTGCATGTCATCCAATATTGCGCGAACCATTTCCGGCCAGTCGTGATCACGCAATTGCAGGGGCGACACATTACAGGCGAGGGTCAGGTGCGCCGGCCAGTTCACGGCAGCACGGCACGCTTTTCGCAGCAGGCGCTCGGTCATCGGTCCGACCAGGCCGAGGTCTTCGGCGATCGGAATGAAGTCGGCGGGAGGCACCATTCCGCGCGTTGGGTGCGGCCAACGCGCCAGCATTTCGAATCCGATCAGCTGTCCCGTATCCATGGCGACGAAGGGCTGAAAATGCGGCACGATCACGTCATCGGCAATCGCCTGACGCAGATCGCCCTCGAGGAGTGCGAGCGAGCGGACGTAGGCATCCGTGGCCTCTTTGAAGAACCGGAAACAGCTGCGGCCTTCGATCTTTGCCCGATACAAGGCGACATCGGCTCGGTGAATGAACTCGGTGGCGCCCCCATCGCCGCGATGGGCGACGGCGATGCCGACGCTGGCCCCGATCCGAACCAATGCACCTTCGGCCAGCTCGAAAGGTTCTTTCAGCACGCTAATGACGCGTGCCGCCACGGTGGCGGGGTCGCCGGACGGTCGCGACTGACCAGGCGAGTCGAGCAAAAACACCAGTGCGAACTCGTCGCCTCCCAGGCGGGCGACTAGGTCGTCATCCTCGGAAATGGCGCGGAGCCGGGCGGCCACGAGTTGAAGCAGCTGGTCACCAGCAAGATGACCGTAAGCATCATTGGCCGCCTTGAAACGATCGAGGTCGATCAGAAGAAGGGCACAGCCGCGGCCCGTCCTGCTCATGTCGGCAAACATCGCTTCAATTTTTTCGTAAAAGTAGCGACGGTTCGGAAGCTCGGTCAGCGCATCCGTGCGAGCGACGGCCGCGGTGCGGGCAAGCGCTCCTTTGAGGCGTAGATGCCCGCGAAGCATCAAGGCGGTCGAGACGAGGAGGACGATAACGAATGCTAGCCCACCGGCTTCCATCCAGGCCCGACTGTCGAGTTCCGCCGCCCGGACATAGGAAAGCGTTTTAAGTTCCCCGCCGATCTCTTCGATGCCGGTTGCATAGACGTCCTTGAGATAGGCGAATTCGGGTCCGTTCAGCAGCGCTCTCGCGGCGGCGGCGTCTCCCTGGGCAACAAGCGCCAGGGACCTTCGCTCCATCGTGACGAGATTGCGATGGGCTTCGACTGCCGTTTCGGCCAGCGCCGCCTTGGACTCCGGCGTTGCGAGCTCGACCACTTCCGCGATGTCGGCGTCCAGCTTGGGGACAGCCTCTTCGTAACGCTCGGCCCACCGCGACTCCCCCGACGACGCGGCCATGTTTGCCGACATGGTTAGCCACTCGTCGAGATAGGCGATCGATCCGTTGAGTTCCGTAACGCGCAGCGCTTTTTGCGACGCCAGCCGCCTTTCGTCGCGTGTTCCGGCGCCAGTCCAGCCGAACCAGATCAACAACGCGCATGCCGCTGCCGTTGCCAGGAGGAACGCGCCGCGCGTCGCCAGGACGAAGCTCGGCCGCACCGTCTTTCCTGCGAGATTCGTACCTGTATTCGGCATGTCCAGGAATGTAAGGCGAACAGCTTAACGAACAGCTGTTCGAGTCCGGTAAATCCAGGATGGTCCGCAGTAGACAATGCCATTCCGTAAGATGGGTTGAACCTGCGTCCGCCTGCCCTGAACCTGCCCGGCGGGCGCGTCGATTGCCGGCCAGGTCAGGCCCTTGCGTCGCACGGCCTCGCCGGTCCAGCTTTCCGCCGGAACCAGGCCGAGGAACCCCATCAGCTGTCGCGGCGTGTCGAACTGTCAATCGGCGTCGAAAATTGGCTCTGGCGCGAACTTGGTGCAGCTGGCGAAGAATCCCGAGTGACTCCAGAGGCGTAGGCGGTCTGGCCGGGGAGGGCCAGATCAGATGACCTATCGCACTGCGCCGCTCAAGCTCGTTCCGCCAGGATTGATCGTCGATCACCACGAGATCGGCGCCGACGGCATCATCGTCCACGCACGGGGCGCGTCTGCGGCGAGCGCCTGCCCGACCTGTGGCCTGCCATCGTCCTCCGTTCACAGCCATTATGGGCGGACACTGGGCGCAACACACTGCAACAGCGCTCCGACGGCAAGGTTCAGATAGGCATGGGCGGCGGGGTCGCTACGGAAGGTAGCAGCGTCGCGGTCACCCGCGAAACCGACCGCCTGATGGAAGCCATCGAAAAGCTTCAGGAGGAGGTCGCGGCTGCCCTAAACAAGCAGGTGGAGGCAGGTGTCCTGCCGGCCGATGCACCGGTGCGGGTGGTCTGGGATGAAGATGCGATATTCGCTGTCCCGGAGCCCCCCGTCGTCAAGGTCAACATCACGGGCAAAATGCTGATACCCCCGCTGTAGGCCCCATTCAAGCGAAGCCGCCAGCGCATGCCTCCTACAGTGTAGGCGGCAGGTCTCGGCGGATTGGCTGGTTCGACATGGGTATACTCATACGAGACCAGCACAAGCGGTCATCGCTGCTGTGGACGTTCAGCGAAGGCGTTCACAGCCCAGGCCTCGCCTTGTCTCAAGCCCGGCTCTATGGGGTCAGCCAGCCAACTGTGTCGAGGATCGTCGCGGCACACAGAATGGCACCGGCGTGACCGCAGCCTCGCGCCAAGCGAACGGAGTACGTCCCAATGCCCACGAAGAAGCCCGTGCGCACGGCCGCGGCAGTCCCGGCAAAGGCGGCAGCCGCCAAGGCCATACCGGACCGCCAGGCGATGGAGGGGTATCTTGCCGCTGTCACCCGCAGCGGTGCCGAGGATGCCCTCCTGGAAGCGCAGAACGTGATCTACGACGCTTGGGAGCAGGCCACGGCCCGGTCCCGGACCGCCCGCAAGGCACTCGCCATCTCGCCCCTGTGCGCGGATGCCTACAACCTGCTGGCCGAGGTGGCCGCCACCGCTGCAGAGGCCCGGGACCTTTACACACGCGGCATTGAGGCTGGGGAACTCGCACTCGGCCCGGCAGGCTTCAAGGAGTACGAAGGCCACTTCTGGGGCTTCCTCGAAACCCGGCCCTACATGCGCGCCCGGCACGGGTTGGCGCTGACCTTGCTTGAGCTTGGCGAGGAGGAGGACGCCATCGGGCACTTCCGGGCCATGCTGGCGCTGAACCCCAACGACAACCAGGGCATCCGCTACCTGCTGCTGGCCGCACTGCTCCGGCGCGGCGACACCGCAAGGGTCAAGGCCCTCATCAGGGAGTATGCCGATGAGTGGAGCGCGCAGTGGCTCTACACCCGGCTACTCCTCGCCTACCGCGGTGGGGATGCCGCCAAAGTCGCGACCCTGAAACTGGCCAAGGAGGCCAGCTCGGCCAACATGCATGTGCCCGTGATGCTTGCCGGCACGAAACCGCCCGTGCCCAGCAGGGACGGGTATGTCACGATTGGGGGCGCCGACGAGGCAACCGACTACGTGCGTGAGTTTGGCCAGGCATGGAAGGACACTCCAGGCGCTATTGCGTGGCTCATCGGCACTGCCGAGGCCGCGCCACTAAGGCGCCGAGCCAACAAACTCCCGACCTGATCCCGTTAGCGTGCAGTTTTGGACAAATGGTAGGACGATCACGATATGCAGGTAAACGAAGACCATGCTGCCTGTGAAGCGGGTGATGCCCTCGGCGACCCTGGTTTCCGAGCTGGCCTTGGCTTCCTCACCTTTGCGGCGCTGTTTGAGCGCCTTGATGTTGCGATCGAGGACGGATGAAAAGTCTCCCGGTCGCAACGCGTCGGTGGTCGGAGGGTCAGCTTGGGCAACCTTGTGTTTGATCGGTGCCGGCGCGGTCATCTTCGAAGCCTTCAGACCAGGTTGTCGCGGCCGCGACGGTCTGTGGTCATAGAGGTTAGGTGGACGAGAAGCCTTATCGCATATCGTGGCTCCAAGCGCTGCCAAACGGTCGTGCTCTTGCCCGATCAGGATGCGAACGTCGGGGTTCTGCGCCGGTCTTGCAGCTCGAAGGGATGGGGATGGCCAAAATTCTGCTGGTCGAGGACCACGAGGAGATTTGGGATTTTCTTTCGCGCCGGCTTCAACGCCGCGGACACGAGGTCGTGTTGGCCCACGACGGCCAGCAAGGCGTGACGACGGCGCGCTCAAGCCGCCCCGACGTCATCCTGCTCGATATGAACCTGCCCGTGATGGACGGCTGGGCCGCGGCGCGAGCGCTGAGGGCCGATTCTGCAACAACGCGCATTCCCATCATCGCGCTGACCGCGCACGCCATGTCGGGTGATCGGGAGAAGGCCCTCGGAGCGGGGTGCACGGATTATCACCCCAAGCCGGTCGAGTTTTCGCGGCTGCTGACTCAAATTGCCGACGTCTTGGCAGCGGCCGCGGCCAAGTCGTGACGGAATGCCAGGTGCGACTAACGCAAAGCTCAGGGACGTCGCGACGGTCGCGGCGTGACGGAGCAAGCGCCAATCAAAGCCGCGTGCGGTTGAGCGAGGTTCGTTTTTGATCGAGGATGTCGTCATCCAGAAGCGCCTGCGGGACGTGCTACCCATCTTTGCGGCGCTCGCCTCGACCCTGCTTACGCTATCGATTGCCGCGACGCTCTATCTTGGACGGGACATCCTGGTCCCGATCGCACTCGCCGTTCTGCTGAGCTTCGTGCTGGCCCCGGGCGTGCAGTTCCTGCAACGAATTCGTGTACCTCGCGCTCTGGCGGTGATCGGCGTGGTACTCTCGGCCTTCATCGCACTTCTCATTCTGGGTAGCGTGATCTCGGCTCAGGTCACGCGGCTTGCTGCCGATGTGCCGCGCTACCGTGCCACGATGGAAAGCAAAATCCAGTCCGTGCGAGGCCTGACGGAGAACACCGGCGCGCTTGGTCGCGCTATTCAGATAGTGCAGGATCTTGGGCAGGAACTGCAGCGGTCCGGTCACGCGCAACCGTCCGTCGCCGGCCCTTCCGAGCGGATGGCGTCTCCGCCGGCCAATGCGCCGCTCGTCGTCGAAATGCAGGATCGTGACGCGGGTCCCCTGAGCGCGTTCTTTTCCCTCGTGTCACCGCTCCTCGGCCCGCTCGCGACGACCGGCCTCGTCCTGTTATTCTCGGTGTTCATGTTGATCCAGCGGGAGGATCTCAGAAACCGGTTCATCCGGTTGGTCGGTGCGTCCGACCTTCAAAAAACAACGGCCGCGATCGACGATGCCGGCCGGCGCCTCAGTCGCTTCCTTTTGTTCCAGCTCGCCATCAACGCCGTGTTCGGCCTCGTGATCGGCCTCGGCCTGTGGCTGATCGGCATACCGGGGCCTGTCCTGTGGGGTATCATCGGCGCGGTACTTCGCTTCGTCCCCTACATCGGCGTCGTCGTGGCCGCCGCAGCGCCGCTTGCCTTGGCGGTGGCCATCGATCCCCACTGGACGATGCTGCCCTGGTGCTCCGTATTGTTCCTCGCGGTCGAGCCCGTGCTCGGCAACGTCGTCGAGCCGATGCTCTACGGCCACAGCACGGGACTGTCGCCGATCGCCGTCATCCTCGCCGCGACGTTCTGGGCCTTTCTGTGGGGGCCGGTGGGTCTGGTGCTGTCGATACCCTTGACGGTCTGCCTCGTCGTGCTCGGACGCCATATCGAGAGGCTAAAATTCCTCGACGTGGTGCTCGGCGATCGCCCGGCGCTGTCGCCCCAGCAAATCTTCTACCAACGCATGCTCGCTGGAGATCCGAGCGAGGCGATCGATCAAGCCCGTGAGTTTCTGAAGCGGCGGGCCTTGTCGACGTTCTATGACGACGTCGCACTCGAAAGCGTGCGCTTGGCGCAGGAAGACATCGCCCACGGACTACTGACAGCCGATCGCCAAGAGACCCTTAGAAGTTCCATTGGCACTCTGATTGAAGCGCTGTCGTTTGTGCGCCGCGCCCCTGATCGTCGTCGTGCGGTCGGCTCCGAAGCGGCAGCGGCCGTTGACCTGGTCGGTCCGGACCGCGCCGTCGCCTCCATCGTGCGTCGGCCCGACCAGCTTCATCCCGATTGGCGCGGCGCTGTCCCAATCCTCTGCATAGCCGGTCAGAGTATCCTCGACGACAACGTCGCCCTCATGCTGTCCAATCTCTTTACGCGGCACGGCCTTCGGTCGCGGGTGGTCGCGCCGAAGCTCGTGACGTCGGACGAGCCGTTGCCGCCCGAATTTGCCGATGTCGCGATGGTCTGCTTTTCGTATCTCGACGCGCTGAGCACCCTTCACATGCGTTATGCGACGCGTCGGCTGCGGCGCAAGACGCGGGGCGCACGCATCATGGTCGGCCTATGGCGCCAGCGCGATCCTGCGATGCTCGAAAAACTCAGACGAACCATCGCCGCCGACGTGCTCGTAACCTCGTTGCACGATGCGCTCGCGGCCGCGCTCGATCTGTCGGAGCTCCCTCGGTCACCATCGCCGAAGTAGCTGCGGGGGCATTCAGCGGTTTTCTGTTTCGCTCCGGGTGTTGGAGGCGGGCATGAGAGATCGAAGCTTTCCCGCCAACTCGCGAAGGCTGGTGTCGCCCTTGTTCAAAACCTGATAGGCGCCGCGAAGGCGCCGGCGGTCTTCGTTGGTCAAGTCGCGCGCCGTGAGCACGATGACAGGGACATCGGTGCAGCCCGGGCACTCGCGCAACGCTTTCAGGAACGCGAAGCCGTCCATGACCGGCATGGTGAGGTCGACCAGGATGAGCCTGGGCACCGAATGCGCGACCCGGTCCAGGGCCTCCTGGCCGTTGCCGGCCTCGACCACCGTCCAGCCTGACTTCTCCAGCACCGATCGCATCCGGTTTCGCGTGTCAGTGTCGTCATCGATGATCAGCACGTCGCCTTCCGCGTCGCGGAACCGGTCCATGACAGCCTTGAATCGTTCCCACATGACCGGCTTGAGCACGTAGTCCGCGGCCCCCAAGGAGGAGGCCAGCCCGCGCTCGCTGACGAAGGTGACCATCACGACCGGGATCTTCGCCAGGTACGGATCAGCTTTGAGCGTATGCAGCACCGACCAGCCGTCCATGCCCGGCATCATCACGTCAAGCAGGATTGCCCGCGGCCGCAGCGACCGGGCCAGGTCGAGACCAGCTTGGCCGTCCGCCGCGGTGCGGGGAACGAAGCCCTCGCGCTCCAAGAAGCGGCTCATCAGCTCGCGCTGGTCGGGATCGTCGTCGATGACGAGGACGACGTCCTCTCCCAAAACAGGGGTGTTGTCGTTCTCGTGGATCACCGGCGCGACGGGAGCCGGCGTGAACGCTGCCGGCAATCTGATCGTGAAGGCGCTACCCCGTCCTGGCGTGCTGTCTACCTCGACGTCGCCGCCCAGCATGGTGCTGAACGCCTTGGTGATGGACAGCCCCAGTCCCGTTCCACCGAAATTGCGGGTGGTCGAAGCGTCGGCCTGCTGGAATCGCTGAAACAGCTTGGCGAGCTGTTCGCTCGTCATTCCAATCCCGTTATCGCTCACCCGAAACGTGAGCCGGTCCGTGTCGTCCGTGCCGGACCGCTCGACCGACAATGTCACAGCGCCGCCCTTGGTGAACTTGGCGGCGTTGCTGAGCAGGTTCAGCAGCATTTGCCGGATTTTCGTGACATCCGAGTGCATGGTGCCGAGATCGCGACCGAGGTCGAGCATCAGGAGGTTGCCCCTCTTTTCGACGAGCCCCTTCACGGTCGCAGCCACGTCGCGGGCCATCTCGGCCACGTCGAAGGTTTCGGCGAAGACCTCCATCTTGCCACTCTCGATCTTAGATAGGTCGAGCACGTCGTTGATCAGGTTCAGCAGGTGGCGCGCGTTCCCCTCGATCTTTCCCATGTCCTTCGCGTGGCCGTCCGGGTCTCCCGATTCCCCGATCTCCTCCTGGAGCATCTCGCTGTAGCCGATGATGGCCGACAAGGGCGTGCGCAACTCATGGCTCATATTGGCGATGAACGCGCTCTTGGCGAGGTTGGCCTCCTCGGCCGCGTCCCGGGCCGCCTTGACGGCCTCTTCTGCCTGTTTTCGATCGGTAATGTCGGCAATCACCATACCGGCACCGGTGATGCTCCGTGACCCCTCGGTCTGACGCAACGGGTAGAAACTCATTAGCAGACAGCGCACCCGCTCCGAACCTTGGGGCAGGGCGAGGTTGGCTTCGATGTTCGTGACGGATTGGCCTGCCTTGATTACGGATGCTAGCTGCGGCTCGAGCTGAATGCGCAATTGCGGCAGCACATCCCAAAAGATCCGGCCGACGTCCCCGACATGGTCTCGGCCGGTTACCGTGGCAAGCGCCCGATTTAGGCTGCGGATCCGCAGCCCGCCATCAAGGAAGCCGAGCCCCACCGGCGCATTTTCCAGCACGCCTTCGAGCATGGCGTTCGTCGTCCGCTCCTGACGCTTTCGAACGACGGCCAGCCAAGCGAACCAGCCGCAGGCGAATAGTGCCGCGGCGGTGGCAAGAACCGTCGAAACCAGACTGCGGTTCTGACTTGCCCGCTGCAGTGCCGCGGTTCGTAGGCTGAGATTGATACGCAGATCGGCGACCGTCGTCCGAAGCGCGTCCGTCGTCGATTTATCCGCGCCGGATTCGACGAACGTCATCGCTGCTTCAAACCCTTGTGTTCGCCGAGCTTCGATCGCCTGCGCTGCCATTGCGCGTTTCGCATCCACAGCCTCTCGCAGACCACTGAATTGAGCCTCGGCTGCTTGATCGGGACCCCCTTCGGTTTTGAGCAAATTGTCGATTTGGGACTCAGCGGTTCGATAGGGCTCAAGGAATGCGTCCTCACCCGTCAGTAGGAAGCCACGCTCGCCGGTTTCGAGGTCCTTCACCGTGGAGAGAACGGTCTCGGCGCGGTCGGACAGAGCGTCGTCTGTCCTGACGAGCGCTGCATCGCGATCACCCGCCCGAATGTTCCACGCGCTGGTCAACATGGCGATCACGAGCAGGGATGCTGCAAGGAGCGAGCCCGGCCCTACGCCGTGGAGGATGCCACTTCTCCGAGGTGATCTCCCACGAGTTAATGCCTGCTCCATCTTGACTGTCCCTGAACCGTTGTCCTGAGCGACGTGTTACCGCCGGGGCTGCGCATGACAAGCATAGCACTCGGAGTTATACCCTGGATCCATGAAGACCCGAAAAAGCCCTTGCGCGCCGGGCTCTGAGGGATTCGGATCGGCTCATGATTCGAGACGGCTTCCTGACTGACGACGAGCGTCGAGAGCTGACGGCTCTTTACGAAACGGCCTTCCGGCAAGGCTGGTCCGGCGCGCCGAGCGCATGCGATCTGAACCGCCCCGGGTTTGCCGGAGGCCCCTATTCCTGAGAGGACGGGGCCATGACGAGGGCAGCAACGGTTGCTCGCTGAGCAACGCTAAGGGCGAACGCAACGAGAACGACCTCCTTCAGGCAGCTCGACGTGCGCTTCGGCCGAGTTTGAGCGCCCTTCGCTCGGGTGGGACGGCAGAGGCACGATCCCAGAGGAAGTCACCCGAAAAGGCGATGTGTTCCCAGCCGACCGGGGAAGTGTGGGCGAGGAGGTCATCAGGCGCACTCTCGCCCACGGCGCGTAGGTGGGCCACAGCATCGGTCATGTAGGTTGAGTTCCACCATACGACGGCGGCAATCACGAGGTTCAACCCGGAGGCTCGGTACTGCTGAGCCTCATGGGTGCGGTCCGCGATACGGCCCTGGCGGAACGTGCAGATAGCCCCCGTCAACGCGTGCCGCTGCTCGCCCTTGTTCAGGCCCGCCTGACAGCGCCGGCGAAGGTCCGGGTACTCCAGCCAGTCCAGCATGAACAGGGTTCGTTCGACCTTGCCCACCTCCTGCAGGGCCAGATGAAGCTGGTTTTGCCGCTCGTAGGCGGCGAGCTTCTTCAGCATGGTCGAGGGCGCCACGTGGCCGGAATGCACGGACGCGACCAGGCGAAGGATCTCGCTCCAGTGCTCCCGGATTACGTCGGCCCTGACGCGCTTGCCGAGGAGCGGCATCAGCGCCGGATAGGTGGATGACGCGGCAATCGACACGAGACGTCGGTCAGGGAAGTCGCGCAGTCGTGGGCAGAACCGGAAGCCCAGCATGGCGCAGAGGGCGAACACGTGGTCAGTGGTGCCACCCGTGTCGGTGTAGTGCTCCGCGATCGGCAAGGCCGAGGCGTGGTGGAGCAAGCCATCCAGCACATAAGGCGCCTCATGCGTCGCCGCGGAGATAACGCGCACGTGGTAGGGCCCGTGCTGGTCGGAGACGTGGGTGTAAAAGGTGAACCCTGGGTCGACGCCATAGCGCGCGTTCACCTCCCCCGCCACGCCGCCTCGCTTGCCCGAGCGGAAGAACTGCCCGTCGGAGCTGGACGTGGTGCCGTCGCCCCACACGGCCGCGATCGGCAGCGCGTGGTGGGCGTCGATGATCCGGGCGAGGGCGGCCTTGTAGGTATCGTCGCGGAGGTAGGCGTCTGCCGTCCAGACCAACTGGTCGCGGGTGACGCCCTGAGAGGCCTCGGCCATGCGAGCGAGCCCGAGATTGGTGGCATCAGCTAGGATGGCGGCCAGCAACGCATTCTCGTTCGGGCAGGGCTCGCCTGTGCGCAGGTTGGTGAAGGCGGAGAGGAAACCCGTGCCGCGGGCGACCTCGTGCAGGAGTTCGGTCACCCGGATGCCCGGCATAAGGGCGTCGAGCCGATCTGCGAGCGCATCGGCCTCGGGTGGGGTCGCCGTCCGGGTCGAACTGACGTGCAGCCGGCCGTCGCGCAGCTCTACCCCTTCCAGCCGCCCGCGCTGGAGACCGTTCGAGAAGCGCCTCAGCCGCCAGTCCAGCTCGCGTTCACGCACATCGAGCCAAGCATCGGCCGTGGCGGGCAGGCTCAGGCCACAGGCGATCGGCTCCGCCTCTTTCGATGACAGCATGTAGCTATCGAAGCGACGGTAGCCGGAGGAGCGCTCGACCCAGACGTCGCCGGAGGAGCGCTCGACCCAGACGTCGCCGGAG
>JAABUM010004939.1_pt1 | contig 14496 bp, 12 predicted proteins | sample 5559161 | NCBI WGS metagenome assembly JAABUM01 (sample SAMN10711868, study PRJNA513369) | rock metagenome | isolation source: Antarctica rocks | place: Antarctica: Victoria Land, Siegfried Peak nord
CGATCAGCGAGGGGGCCATGGTCACGGCGCGGCGTAGGTACAACGGGATCCGTCGTTGGATGAAGCCTTGCATGACGACCTGGCCGGCGTAGGTGCCGACGCTGGAGGAGGAAAGGCCGGAGGCCAGCAGCGCGAAGACGAAGGCCAGCGCCGCGCCGCCGCCGACGAGCTGGCCCAGCCCGGCGTGCGCGGCTTGAATGGAGTCGACGTTGGTGTGGCCGGTCTTGTTGAACAGGGCGGCGGCGACGAACAGCATGCTCAGGTTGATCAACCCGGCCAGGGTCATGGCGGTGATGACGTCCAGGCGCTGGAACCGCAGGACCTCGCGCTTCTCGACGTCGTCGCGGCACACGATGCGCTGCTTGGTCAGCGCGGAGTGCAGGTAGATCACATGCGGCATCACGGTGGCACCGATGATGCCCACACCGAGCAGGACGCTGTCGGTGCCGTGGAAGCTGGGGATGAACCCGGCTGCCGCCTGGGACAGGTCGGGGCCGACCCGCAGGACGTCGTAGAGGAAGCCCAGGAGCACGATCCCGAGCAGCCCCATTATTGCCAGCTCGAAGTTGCGGTAGTTACGTTGTTCCAGGGCCAGGATCACGAACGCGACGACGGCGGTCAGCAGGCCGGCGACGAACAGCGGGACGCCGAACAGCAGGTTCAGGGCGATGGCCGCGCCGACGAACTCTGCCAGGTCGGTGGCCATCGCCACCAGCTCGGCCTGCGCCCACAGCCCCAACGACCAGCGGCGGCCCAGGCGCAGCCGGGACAGCTCGGGCAGGTTCAACCCGGTGGCCACCCCGAGCTTGGCGGACAGGTACTGCACCAGCATCGCCATCAGGTTCGCCAGCAGAATGACCCAGGTCAGCCGGTAGCCGAACTGCGCACCGGCCGCGAAGTTGGTGGCGAAGTTGCCCGGGTCGATGTAGGCCACGGACGCCACGAACGCCGGGCCGAGCAAGGCCAGCGCCCCCCGGACCCGCCCGCGGGCCCGGATCTGTCGGAGTGGGCTGGAGGTGCCGGTCGGATCGTCGTCCAGCTGCACGCTCATCCGGTCACCCGCACGCGCATCGCGCCGGCGAGCTCGAGCCCCAGGGTGTGCTGCCGGCCGTTGATCTGCACGGACAGCGACCCGCCGAACGGCTCGTGCTGCCCTACCTCGACGCTGTCCCCGAGCCCGACCCCCTGCGTGGTCAGGTGACGCAACATGTCCGGGTCGGTGTCCGAGACCCGCACCAGCACACCGGCCGCGCCTGCTGGTAGCACGGACAGCCGCTCGGTCGGCTCCTCCACCACCCGGCCGTCGACGGTCGGGATGGGGTCGCCGTGCGGGTCGCGGTCCGGATGCCCCAGCTTCTCGGCGATCACCGCCGTGAGCTCCGGGGACAGCGCATGCTCGAGCACCTCGGCCTGCTCGTGCACCTGATCCCAGGACAACCCCAACGACTCGTACAGGAACAACTCGAGCAGACGGTGTCGGCGCACCACCGACAACGCCAACCGTCGGCCCGGCTCGGTCAGCACCACCCCCCGATACGGGACGTGCGCGACCAGGCCCCTCACAGCCAGCCGCTTGGTCATCGCCGAGACGGACGGGGCGGTGACGTTCAACCGGGAGGACAGCCCCATCGTCGTCACGACCCCAGCGCCGTCTTCCGCCTCCTGGTAGATCGCCTTGACGTAGTCCTCCACCGCGACGGACGCACTGCTGACCCTGCTCGTGCTCATCACAAGCCAGAGTGTGACACGGCTAACCCCATCTGTGTACTACCCGAACTCCTCCGTACGGCAATGCCGGAGTGAGCTGCCCTGTGCTCGCCAAGCGGTACGGGGCGGGCGGTCATCGCGCCAGGCGGCCAGGACGACCACCGGTACGGGGCGGCAGCGGCGAGGACGACCACCGTCACGACGGCGGCAGCGGCGAGTACGACCACGAGGGCGACCTGCCCGGTGCCGGCCGCGAGCAGCGCCCCAAGTGAGCTGACGCCGATCGCAGCGAGCAGCACGGACCCGGCGCAGCCACCCACTTGACTAGGCCGACTTGCACCGACCGGCAGCCCACCATCGGCTTGACCCTGGACACGCAACTGGCCCTACGGCGCGAGCCGATGGCTCTGGCTGCTCAGATGGTGATGACGTTGACGGCGAAGGCCAGTAGCGCCGCTGCAGCCCTGGCCCGGCGCAGCGCTACCCCGGGGGCAGCGCCCCGCAGGTCGAGGTAGACGGCAACGAAGACCCAGGTGACCACTGGTGCCAGGCAGTCGTTCGCGGAGTAGCCAGGCAGGCCATCGTCGTTGAGTTGCGGCATGTTCGCTGCGGTGCGTAGCAGCCACGTTGCGGTGAACGCCAGGACCGTCAGGACAGCTAGGTCCACACCCCCCCGGACCTTCAACAGCACGACTGCAACCAGGGTCAGGACGGCAGTGATGCCTGCTGTCAGCAGAATGTGCGCCGCCCCGAACGTGCCCACCGGCAGGGCGGCGGCCAGTGCCGACATCAGCGATCTCCTTCATGTTGCACTGCCCAGGCAGGCCAGTGTTAGTGGCGTCGTGGCCCAAGGGCTGGCCAGGCATCGCGCCGGCCGGACAACGGGATGTTGCGCGTTGACGTGATACTTCTCCGGGTGCGTAACAATCTCACGCGCCTGCTGACCGTGGAGCAGCCGGACAGGCCACCGAGTCGCCCGGACTCGTAGAGCTCCGGTGGTGATCGCGGGCGTTTTCGGGGCCGCAGGCTGCGGAGGCGTTCCAGGGCAGCATGCGTGACGATCCTCGTGATGCCATGACATCTCCTTGCGTAGGAGCACCCCGCCAGTTGACGGAACGAGAGCCGGTGGGTCGGTGGTCTTTAGTGCAGGGCGATGCCCAGGGCGGCGCAGGCCAGCACGACGTAGGGCTCTTTGACCTTGTAGCGCAGCAGGACACCGAGGGTGGCCAAGGCGATCGCGGCGGTGGTGAGGTCGGTGACGGCCCCTTGGGTCAGGACCACGGTGGCGCCGGCGATGGCGCCGGCCGCGGCTGCGGTGGCGCCTCGGACGAAGGCTTTGACCTGTGGGTTGTCCTTGTGGCGCAGGAACCACCGGCCGGGTAGCACGACGCCGAAGTAGATCGGGAGGAAGATCGCGATAGTCGCGACGATGGCGCCGGTGAGGCCGCCGACGAGGTAGCCGATGAAGGTGGCGGTGATGACTACCGGGCCGGGGGTGATCAAGCCGATCGCGACGGCGTCCAGGAACTGTCGGTTGTCCAGCCAGTGGTGGCTGGTGACAACGCCTTCGCGTAGGAACGGCACGATCGCCAGCCCGGATCCGAAGATGAATGCCCCGGCCTTGAGGAAGAACAGCGCCAGCGCGATCAGCGTCCCGCCGGTGGCGAGCACCCCGAGCGTGCCGGCAGTCACGGCCTTGGCCAGCGGGGCTAACGCGGGCAGGGTGAACGAGGCCGCCCGGGTGGGACGGCGCAGCCACCGGGGTGGCGCTTCCAGCACGATCATCAGCAGGCCGGCGGCGATGAACAGCAACGCGACTTCAGTGCCGGTGACGGCGGTGACCACGGCGATGACTGCGGTGATCGTCCACAGCTTGAGGTCTGTCCGGTTGGTCAACCGGGCCAGCTTGTAGGCGGCGATCGCGATGATGGCCATCACTCCAGGGGCCACGCCGTAGAAGACCGCTTGCACGACCGGCAGGCCGGAGAAGTGCGCGTACAGCGCGGCGACGGCCAGCACGAACAGGAACGACGGGGCGATGAACGCGATCGCTACCGCGAGCGCCCCAAATGCTCCCTGCTGCAGGAACCCCACCCACATCGAGACCTGCGCGGCCAGCGGCCCGGGCATCGTCTGCCCCAGCGCGACGCCATTGAGGAACTCCTCCCGGTCCAGCCAGCCACGCTTCACCACCAGGTCGCGCTGCATGTACCCGACGGTGGCGATCGGCCCGCCGAACCCGACCGTGCCCAGGACCAGGAAGTAGCGCAGCAACGCCCGCAACGACCCGGGACCGTGGGCCGGCCCCGGCCCTGCGGCGACCGGCTTCGGCTCTGCGGCGGCCGGCTCCGGCTCCGGCTCCCGGGACGAACGATCCGTCGTTGCCGGGTTTGCGGTGCCGGGCAGGGCGACGCTTTTCGGTGAGCCGGTGGCCGGTACGGCGTGGTCGTCGGCGCCGGCCGGGGTGCCGGGGGTGCTCATCGGGCGACCGTCGCAGCGGTCTCACGCAGGCACCAGGCGTACAGCGCGTCGTAGGCGAAGCACAACCGTCGGGTCAGCCGCTGGTCATCGGGTTCACTGTCCAGCGCGCCGGTCGCCAGGGCCAGCAGCCCGGCAGCCAGACTGTCCTGCTCGAGCTCGACGGCGTCCGCGGCGTGCACCGCGTGGCCGAGCCGGACCAGCGCCTCGTCGCCGGTGAGCGCGAACTCCGCCAGCAGCACCTCGAAGGTGCACCGTTGTTTTCCGTCGTGGACTTCCCGGCCGTACCAGGCCGGGACGGCGTCATAGGACCGGCCGTGCTGCTGACTGGCCACGGTGGACACCTGCGGCTCGGGTGCGAAGGCGAACTGCGCCAGCGGGTCGATGAACCGGCCGATCAACCACGCACAGGCCGTCCGACCCACCGTCGGTCGTTGCCCGGTCACCCACAACACCACCAGCACCTCCCCTTTCACAGTCACCACGCCCGAGCGGCTCGCCGCCCCATGTTCTACCCGTCACCACCGGCATGCGGCAACCCTGGTTACTCGACAGCGTCCTTGCCGGTACGTAGCGTGCTGCCTGGGGCACTCATGCCCGGACGCCGGCGGCACGGTTCGGCGGGTGACGAGGACGAAAGGGCGGTGGGTCGGTGCCGGCACGGACCTGGGTGATGCTGGGCTACCGGATGCCGCGGGAGCCCTCCACCCCGCGGCTCGTGGTGTGGCGGCGGCTGCGGCGGCTCGGGGTCGCCCAGCCGGTGGACGGGTTGGCGGTGCTGCCGCAGACCCCCCGGACCCGGGAGGCGCTGGACTGGGTCGCCGGGCGGGTGCTGGAAGCCGGCGGCCAGGCCACTTTGTGGACCGCGACCTACGCCGCCCCCGCGCAGGAGCACGCGGTCATGGAGGCGATGAGAGCCTCGGTCGCTGCGGAGTATGCCGCGCTGGCCTGCGATGCCGACGCGGCCGCCGGCCAGGCGCATGCTGCCCAGGAGCTGGCGGTGCTGCGGCGCGCACCGGCCCGGCTGGGTCGGGCGTTGGCCGAGGTGCAGTCCCGGGACTACTTCGGTGCCCCCGGCCGACGGGAGGCTGAACGGGCGGTGACCGCCTTGGCGGCGGCCAGGCGCGCACCCAGGCAGGTCGCCCGATGAAGTGGGTGACCCGCACCGGTCCGCACGTGGACCGGATGGCCTGCGCCTGGTTGATCCGTAGGTGCGTGGACCCCGACGCGCAGTTCAGCTTCGTCACCGAGCCGGATCAGGCACCGCCCGATGCCACCGCGTTCGACATGCGCGGCGCGCAGCTGTCCCACCATGGGGAGGACTGCACGTTCGAGACCATCCTGGCCCGGTACGGCCTGACCGATCCGGTGCTGCACGAGCTGGCGATGCTGGTGCACGAGGCCGACCTGGCCGACGCCCGGTTCTACGCCCCGGCCGGGGTGGGCCTGGACCTGGTGACTCGCGGGCTGTCCCTGGTCTGTGGCGACCAGGAGGCGCTGAGCGCCGGAGGACGGATCTTCGACGGGCTGTACGAGCAGTTGCGCCAACAGCTGCTCAGCGGCTCCCCGGCCCTGTGAGACCCGCCCGTGCGCTCGCAGTGGTCCTGGCGGCGGTCGCGCTGTCGGCCGCGGCCTGCAACCAGCAGTCGCCGGACAGCCCGGCCGCTGCAGAGCCGGCCCCGCAGTCCGCAGCACCGGTGACCGTCGTCGGAGCCGGTGCTGCTAGGGTCGGCCGGGCGGTCCCGGCCCCGGGCTGGACCCGGCCGGCTGACCAGGCGGCGCAGGTACACCGGGCCGGCCTGGACCTGCTGGCTGCGGAGAACCTCACGCTGCACTACCACGCCCACCTCGACATCGTGCTGGACGGCCGCGCCGTGCCGGTGCCGCCCGGGCTGGGGATCTCGGTCACCGACGCGGCCGGCAACATCCGCGGGTCGCACACCCCAGGCCGGCCCGGAATCGCGGCGCTGCACACCCACGACACCAGCGGGGTGCTGCACGTGGAATCCCCCACCAACCCGCAGTTCACCCTGGGCCAGCTGTTCACCGAGTGGGACCTACGACTCGGTCCGGGCCAGATCGGGTCCTACCGCGACCAGCCCGGCACCCGGGTGCAGGTGTACGTCAACGGCCGGCCGTTCACCACCAACCCCACCCGGCTGGTGCTGCAGGCCCATCAGGAGATCGCCGTCGTCATCAGCACCACCGGTGCCATCCTCGCACCCGCGCCCGCACCCAGCAGCTACGCCTTCCCCGCCGGCCTGTGACCGTCGTGCGCGGACGCGCACGGGGCGCGGTACGCGGCCCTCTGGGCGTGCTGGGCCTGGTGCTGCTGGTGGTCCTGGTCGCGCTGGTGTACCTGCTGCACAGGCGGACCGCCCAGCCCGGCGAACTGGCGTTGCCGCTGCGGACCGTCGCCCAGACCGAGCTGCCGGGCAGCACCAGCCGGTTCGACTACGCCAGCCTGGACCCGGTCGCGCACCGGCTGTTCATCGCGCACCTGGGCGACAGTGAACTGCTCACCGTCGACACCACAACCAACCAGGTGGTGCGCCGCACCGCCGGCCTGGCAGCTGTGCACGGGGTGCTGGTCGTACCAGTCCTGCACCGGGTGTACGCGACCGCGACCGGCACCAACCAGCTTGTCGCGCTGGATGAGACCAGCGGCGCCGAGCTGTGGCGGGCACCGACCGGCTCCTACCCGGACGGGATCGCCTACGCCCCGACGACCGGGCAGCTGTGGGTGTCCAACGAGGACGCCGGCGGCCAGAGCGTCGTGGACGCCGCGACCGGGCGGGTCGTCGGCAGCGTGCCGCTGGGCGGCGAGGCCGGCAACGTCGCCGTCGACCCCGGCGCCAGCGGCGGCTCCGCTGCGGTGCTCGTGGACGTGCAGACCAGCAACGAGGTGCTGCGAATCGACCCGGTGACCCGCCGGGTGCTGCACCGCACCGCCCTGCCCGGCTGCCAGCACGACCACGGCCTGGCGATCCTGCCCGCCCAGCGACTGGCGTTCATCACCTGTGACGGCAACGCCGTCCTGGAGGTCCTGGACCTGACCAGCGGCCGGATCAGCCAGCACATCCGGGTCGGCCGCGACCCCGACGTGCTGGCCGTCGACCCAACCCGCGGGACAGTGCTGGTCGCGGCCGAGAGTGGCCTGGTGACCACCCTGCACGTGCAAGGCCGGCGCGTGCAGCTGACCGGCCGGGCACCCCTCGCCGGCGGTGCGCACGTCGTCGCCGTGGACACCGGCACCGGCCAGGCGTACTGGCCGCTGGCCGACGCACACGGGCGGCCTCAGCTGCTGGTCACCGCACCACGCTGAGCTCGAACCGGCTGTTGCGTGCGCAACCGCACGCTGAGGCCGTCTGCCGCAACACCGCTCCGCGGCCCGACTGCACGCAACCCCGCCACGACCCGCCCGCTGCCCCTGCACATGCCCTCCGGGTCCCGAACCGATAACCAGCCCAGCTGATCCCATGGCACCGGCGGGCGCTGGAACTCAAGGACCTGTTAGCGGAAGACGCCGGTGTGGCCCAGGGAGTACCGGCCGGGCTGGGGGTAGACGGCCATGCCGTGGGGTTGGGTGCCGACGTGGATTCGGGTCAACAATTGGCCGGTGGTGGTGTCCAGCGCATAGATCTCGCTGCGGTAGCGACCGGTGAGCCACAGGGTCTTGCCGTCGACGGAGACACCGCCCATGTCCGGGGTGCCACCCGGGACCGGCCAGGTCTGCACGATCCTGCCGGTGGCGAAAGACAGCAGCGACACCGACCCGCCGGCGCGATTGGTGATGTAGAGGGTGCGGGAGTCCCGGCTGACGTACAGCCCATGCGCGTCGCCACCAGTGGGCACGAAACCGGTCGTTGTGAACGTCGTCGGGTTCACGGTCCACACCCCGCCGCGGAAGCGGTCCGCGACGTACATGGTGCGGCCGTCCGGTGCGGTCTTGACGTCCTGCGGGGAGGTATGCGGACCGAGCGGCAGGTAGCCGACGACTTTCTGCTGGGCGACGTCGACCTTGATGAGCTGACCGGAGAACTCGCAGCTCGCGATGAGGTAGCGGCCGTCGGCGGTGAAGTCCATGTGGTCGATGCCGCTGCAGTTCACCGGTACGGCGTGTACCAGGGCCATCATGTGCGGGTCCCGGAACGCCAGGGTCTGCCGGGCCTCTTCCACGACCAACGCGTACCTGCCGTCCGGGGTGAAGTACATGTTGTACGGGTCGGCGACCGGCACGGTCCGGCCGGGGCTGCCGTCGCGCGGGTCCAGCGCGGTGACGCTGTTGCTCATGTCGTTCAGGACCCACAACGTCTTCAGGTCGTAGGACGGCACGACGTGCTGGGGGTTCCGGCCCACCAGCAGGTGCCGGACGGTGCGGTCGGTCACCGGGTCGATCTCATCGACCGAGCTGCTCTCGCTGTTCGGCACGTACAGCAGCGGCCGGAAGTGCGCCACGGTCGCACTGAGCGCCCCGGCCCGGTCCGCGGCGTAGATGTCGCGGGGATCCAACACCGGCGGCATCCCCGGCAGGGAAGCTTGCCTTTGACCCGCGCTGACGGCTGGAACCCCGGTCCCCGGCGACGGGGAAGCGGCCGGCCGGGCCGGGACTGCCGCGCCGGTCGTGGCGCCGGGACCGCAGCCGGTCAGGGCCAGCGCCGCCGCGGCGGTAGCAGCAACGAGCAAGGGCACACGCACGTCCAGCGCCTTCCGTAGGGCGCGGCAGGAGGCTTCCCGCCGCTCCGGGTACGAACCGTGGTTACAGCCTCGATGGTAGCGTCCGGGCTGTGGTCGTGCTGACCGGACCGGGCCGGTCCCCGGCCCCGGCTACCGCACCGGGGCTCGGGCTCGTTCTGCCGCCCCCACGGCTTTGCTGGTGACCTCGCTGGACCCGTGGACAGCGGCCTGGCGCTCGGGAGGTTGTGATGGATGAGGACGGCGCACTGGTGCTGGCCCGCGCTTTGATCAGGCGAGGGTTGTCCTGCCGCGTCGTCCCGGTCGGCAGCGCGGCACACACGGTGCTGGTGGGGCTGGATGACGGCACCGAGGCGGCCTGGGACGTAGGTGAAGACGGGGTGGAGGCCAGGGTGCTCCGCGAGGGGGCCCTGATCGGGTTCGTGTCGATGCCCCGTCAGGGCCAGGTGTCGCCGGACGCGACGGCGGCCCTGATCGCCGCTGAGCGTTATCAGCGGTTGTCCACCGCGGGCAGCTCCGGCACCTTGGCCGACCCCGGCCAACGCGCGGCGTCAGGCGGGGCGCTTCGCGGTTCCCGGGCCGCTCGCGCGGCCCGGTCCGGCCGGCCCGCGGCGCTGCTGACCGCCATGGTGCTCGTGCTGCTGCTGCTGTACCTGCTCGACGGTCGGATGTGAACCGGGAACGCAGGCCGACAAGGGCCGCGCCCCACTGTCATGCACCCTGCCCGCGAGGACCGAAGCACCGAGGGAGAGGAAGTCTTCGTGGGACGCGGCGACATCTACCGTCAGCCGGACGCACCGGACCCGGTGCTGCCCGACGCCCTGGTCCTGGACCTGGCCCGAGCCCACTTGCCCGCCGGCACGAGTGTCTCGGCGGTGCTGCAGGTCGATGAGTCTGGTGGGGAGGCCCGCGCGTACCTGTTGGACGGCGCGGTGGTGGTCAAGACCCAGCGCCCGCACCGAATACGGCCACGGACCAGCCTGGCGAAGGAAGCCGCGCTGCTGCGGGCGTTGGCCGGGCCGTTGGCCGGCCGGATCCCGATGGTGTTCGGCTACGCGCAGCTCGACAGCGTCGCCGGCCCGGTCGAGCTGACCGTGATGAGCCGGGTATCGGGACGCCCGGTCATCAGCCAACCAGTGCACGCCGCGACACGCCGGGCGGTGCTGTCCGAACTCGGTGCGGTCCTACGGGCGGTGCACGCGCTGGACCCGGTAGCGATCAACCGTGCCCTGCCGGTCAGCGACCGGGTTCCGGTGCAGGCGGATCCGGCCGCGCTGCGCCGCCGGTTCGAGCTGGGCTTCGCCACTCTCACTGAACAGTTGAGCGGCGCCCGACCGGGCAACTGGCCGCTGCAGACACCACCGGACGAGCTCGCCCGGCGGGCCCTGCAGCTCCTGCCGAGCGGATGGGCGCAGCCACCGGTGGTGTTGCACGCCAACCCAGGCCCCACCCACACCTTCACCGACTCCGCGGGCCGGTTCACCGCCCTGATCGACTTCGGTGACGCCTACGCCTCCCACCCGGCGCTGGACCTGCGGTCCTGGCCCGATCCGCAGGACCGCCGGGTGCTGCGCGAGGGCTACCTCGCCGGGGTCGAGCCGGGCGCCCAGTGGGACGCGGTGTGGACGGTGGTGATGGTGCTGACCGACATGGCCGCGATCGCCGCCGGGGATCAGTACGCGTCGGCGGCCAGCGCGGACCTCACCGCTGTGCTGGGGGTGCTGTGACCCCCGCAGCCCGGCGGTGAGGTCCGAGCCCACACCGGGCGCCGCCGAGGAACCCGGGGTGTGGCGGGCGATGGCTCCGTACCCCCGGCAGGTCGCCGGGTTGCTGAGCATCGGCTCGCTGTGCGGGATCGTGATGAACACCGCGGTGGTGCTCCCGGCGGTGCTGCTCGGCCACGCCATCGACGTCGTCCTGGCCCAGGAACGCGGCCAGGCCGGCGGCGGCGCGGTGACCAGGGCGGCGGTGCTGCTGGTCGCCGGGACCGCCGCGACCGAGCTCCCCCGGATCGGGAAGCGGTGCTGGCTCGGGATGTGCAAGAACAGGATCCTGGCGAACGTCCGCGCCGACGCCCTGCGCGGGGTGTTGTCCTGGCCCGCGCAGCGACTGCACACCACCTCCGTCGGGGAGGTGATGGCCCGGATCGTCGGCGACGTCGAGGTCCTCGGTACCGGCGTCGGTGAGGTCATCGTAGAGACCTGGGACACCCTGCTGTTCTCGGTCTCGCTGATCGTCGCGATGGGCGTCTACGACCCGACGTTGGCGCTGCTGGCGCTGCTGCCGGTCCCGGTCGCACTAGCCCTGTCCAAGGCCGTGGGGTCGCGGGTGACCGGCCGGGCGCTGCGGGCCCGGGAGGCCAACGCCGCGGTGACCGCATTGCTGCAGGAGGGCCTGACCGGGCTGCCGGTGCTGCGCGTATCCGGCCGCGGCCCGGCCTACACCGCCCGGCTCCGGGCTCTTGCCGACCTCCAGGCCGACGCGGAGCTGGCGGCGTCCCAGCTCGAGGCGCTCCTCGGCCCCGTCTACAGCGCCCTGGTGACCAGCGGCGTCATCGTCGTGTTGTGGCTGGGCGGCCACCGGGTCGTCCACGGGACACTGAGCATCGGTGGGCTGGTGGCGTTCCTGGGGTTGTTCGGGCGGTTCACCGGCCGGGCGTTCCGGATCCCGCAGATGGCCAACCGCGTCCAGGCCGCCACCGCTGCCTACCGTCGCCTCGCGCCACTGCTGGCCACGCCGCTGACCCGCGCGGGTGAGCCCGCGCTCACCAGCTGGAGCGCCGACCGGGTCGCCGGGCTGCCCCAGCCGCAGTCCTACCAGCGGGCGGCCGCGGCACCCGCGCCGCCGGTGGCCGGCCGGCCAGACAGCGCGCCCGACGCCACCCCGGTGCCGCCGGCAGCGGTGCGCCTGGACGACGTCGTGTTCACCTACCCCGGTGCGGCCGGGCCGGCACTGCGCGGGGTGAGCCTGCAGGTGCCACCTGGGGCGCTGGTCGCGGTGACCGGTCCGGTCGGGTCGGGCAAGTCGGCGCTGGCCCGGCTCGTGCTCGGGCTGTACCCACCGGACAGCGGACAGGTCCGCGTCGACGGCCACGACCCGCACTGCTGGCAGGAAGGCGAACGCGGTGAGGTCGGGTATCTGCCGCAGGGGCACCCGGTGTTCTCCGGCAGCATCGCCAACAATGTCCTGCTCACTGCTGTCCAGAGCCCACCCGACGGGCCGGCGCCGGCCGGCGCCGGCGCTGGTCCGGCGGAGCTGCTGCGGCTCACGACGGCGCTGGCCGTCGCCGGGCTGGCCCAGGACATCGCCGCCATGCCGGCTGGGGCCGACACCGGCATCGGGGAGCTCGGCGTGCAGGTCTCCGGTGGGCAGCGGCAACGCATCGCGCTGGCCCGCGCCCTGGCCGCCCCGATCAGGACTCCGCGGCTGCTGGTCCTGGACGACCCGTTCTCCGCCGTCGACGTGCCCACCGAAACGCAGATCAGCACCGCACTGCGCGCAGCGGTCGGGCCGGCCGCGCGGGCCACGTCCCGGGCCAGTGTGTTGCTGTGCTCCACCCGGCTGGCGAGTTTCCCGCAGGCCGATCTGGTTGTGGTCCTGGACGCCGGCAAGATTGTCGAGAGCGGCACGCACACCGCGCTGCTGGCCGCCGACGGCCTGTACGCCCGGATCTTCCGAGCGCAGCGGCACACCGGCGCCGGGGGGCGACCCGACGGGCCAGCCACGGTGAACCACGCGGTCGCGAGGGTCCAATGAGCATCCCCGACCTCGGCCGGGTGGCAGCCGCCGCGCCCAGCCCGGAGCCGGAGGTGCTCGGCGCTGCTGCGGTGCGGCTGTCCCGGCACCTGGCCCAGCTGGTCCGGCCGTGGCGGAGCCGGTTGCTGGTTCTGGGTGTGTTGGTGCTGCTCGCGGCGGTGCTGGAGCTCGTCCCGCCGCTGGTCCTGCGGCACGTCATCGACGTCGACCTGCGCGGCCACCGCACCGCAGGGTTGCTGGGTGCCGGCGCGCTGTACCTGGCCGCGTCAATAGCTGTTTCGGCCTTGGGCTCGGTGTACGGCTACCTGGCCGCGACCGTCGCGCAACGCAGCCTCGCCGGGTTGCGGGCGCGGCTGTTCACGCACCTGTTGGCGCTGCCCACCAGCTACCACGACCGCACACCGGTCGGGGACTCCATCTCCCGGGCGACCGCCGACATCGAGACGATCGACGAGCTGTTCTCCTCCTCGGTCGCCACCCTGCTCGGTGAGCTCGTCCGGCTGGTGACCGTCACCGTCGCCATGATCGTGCTGAGCCCGGTGCTGGTGGCCGCCGCCGCCCTGGTCATCCCGCCGCTGGCGTTGGTCACCAGCGTCCTACGCCGTCGGGTCCGAGACGCTGAACGCTCCACCCGGACTGCGGTCGGGGCGGTGAACACCCGCCTCGCCGAAGACCTATCCGGCGTCGAGGTCATCCGCGCGTTCGGCCGACAGGCAGCCTTCACCGACCGCTTCCGGCTCGCCCTGCAACAGTGGCTGCGGGCCGGAAACCGCAGCGTGCTGTTCAACGCCTTCTACGCCCCGGCCCTGGGCGTGTTGGCCGCCGCCGCGACCGCGATGCTGCTGTGGCTCGGCGGCCGCAACACCTTCGGCGTCATCGGGGTCAGCGTCGGCACGCTGACCGCGTTCGTTCTGCTGTTCGCCCGCTTCTTCACCCCCTTGGTGAGCCTGGGTGATCAGTGGCAGAGCGTGCAGAGCGCCCTGGCCGGCGCCGAACGGATCTTCTCTGTCCTGGACCTGCCCACCGACCTCGCCAGCCGCCCCGCCACCACCACCGCGAGCCCAGCCACCACCGCCAGCCCGGGCACCACCGCCAGCCCAGCCACCACGGCTAACTCGGCAGTCGCAGCGGCGCAGGGCTCCCCGGCGGTCCAGGTGCGGCACGTGAGCTTCGGCTATCTGCCCGGTCAGCCAGTCCTGCACGACGTGTCGCTCACAGTGCAGCCCGGTGAGCACGTCGCAGTGGTCGGCCGCACCGGAGCGGGCAAGTCCAGCATCCTGTCCCTGCTCAGCGGCCTGCGCAGCCCCTGGTCCGGCCAGGTCCAGCTGCTCGGGCACGACCCCCGGGGCTTGGATGACACCACTCGCCGAACGTTGCTTGGTTTCGTCCCGCAGGCCGTGGGGCTGTTCAGCGGCACCGTCACCGACAACATCACCCTGGGCGACACAACTCTCGACCTCGAGCAAGTCCAGCGGGCAGCCTGCATCGCCGGAGCCGAAGACTTCATCGGGTCCCTGCCCAACGGGTACACCACCGTGCTGTCCGACAGCGGCCGAGGCAACGGAGTCCAGCTGTCCGCCGGCCAACGACAACTACTCGCCCTGACCCGCGCACTGGTCACCACCCCCGCCGTGCTCCTGCTCGACGAAGCCACCGCTGTCATCGACGGCGCCACCGATGCACGATTTCGTGCCGCCCTGCATGACCGGGTCCTGCCAACCGGCACCGCCGTCCTCACCGTCGCACACCGGCTGACCACCGCCCGGGAAGCCGACCGCGTCCTCGTCCTGCACGCCGGGCGCATCATCGAACAAGGACCCCCCGCCCAGCTCCTCGCGATCGGCGGCCGCTTCGCCGACC
>JAABUM010004942.1_pt1 | contig 14486 bp, 9 predicted proteins | sample 5559161 | NCBI WGS metagenome assembly JAABUM01 (sample SAMN10711868, study PRJNA513369) | rock metagenome | isolation source: Antarctica rocks | place: Antarctica: Victoria Land, Siegfried Peak nord
ACGGCGGCGGGACTGATCGGCCGGGACAACGCGGGCTTGCTCGGCGCGGTGGTCCTGGACCTGGTGGCCGACCGGCTGCGCGAACGGGGCGAGGGGGGCGGGCGCCTGGTGATCATCGTCGACGAGTTCCAGCAGACCCCGGCGGACTGGGCGACCATGCTGGAGGGCTTGCGCAAGTATGGCGCCCTGTGCGTGCTGGCCACGCAGTCCCTGGCCGCGCTGGAGCGCACCCAGCCCGGCCTGCGGGGGGCCGTGTTCGGCAATCAGGGCACGCTGGCCATCTTCCAGACCAGCGCCGAGGACGCTCGCTACCTGGCCCCCGAGTTGAACGACGTGGTGGAGGTGGCCGACCTGATCAACCTGCCGGTGCGCCACGCCTATGTGCGCTCCACCGATGGGGCGGAGCGCCTGCCCGTCTTCTCGGTCGAGGTGCCTCTGCCGCCGCCGGGGGACCCGGCGGTGGCGCGGCAGGTGGTCGAGCGCTCCCGCCAGGACTGGGGGCGGGAGCGGGCCGTGGTGGAGGCGGCGCGGCAGGCGTTTCTGGAGCGCCTCTACCGGCCTGCCGGCAGCCATGTCCCCAGCCCGAGGGGCGGGCAGGCCACGACGGCGGCGCCCTCCTCTCCCACGGCGCCCGCCGGTGGTAAGCGGGTGCGCAGCAAGAATGCCCGGCGGCAGGCCGACCCGACCCTGCTGGGCAGGGGCATGCCATGACTGCCGGGCAACGTGGGGACGCGGCTGTGCCGGCTACGCGGCCAGACCTCCCGGGACGCCCCCCAAAGGCCAGGGCACAGGCGCGCGCAGCTCAGGAAGGCGCGCTCTTACAGGGACTGGCTCAGGCGCCCCTGGTCAGCGCCACCGACCTGGTGACGGCGGTAGGCCGGGGCGTGATCGGCAACATACGGCGCCACCTGCGCGCTCTCCAGGAGGCGGGCCTGGTCGAGTATGTCACACCGCGTCGTGCGCTGCTGACGCCTCAGCGCCTGTACTACCTGACGGGGCGGGGCGTTCACCGGGCCGCCCTGGACAGGGGAGAAAGGCCGGCGGCGTACGCCCGACGCTGGGACCTGGGCGAAGGCGCGTTGCTGCGTCGCCTGGCCCGGCTGGAGCACCTGCTGCTCACGCGTGGCTTTCTGCTGGACCTCCACCGTGGTCTGCGTGCGGAGGGCGCTGTGACCCTGGCCCACTGGCGGCCCTGGCCGGTACGCTGGACCTTCGCGGTGGGGCAGGGCCGGCGGCGCACACTCCAGCTGGATGGGGTGGGGACGCTTGGGCAACCCGGGGCACAGGCAGAGGCGGCGTTCGTCCTGCTCTGGGACGACGCGGACGTGGACGTGGACGCGCTGCGGCCACGGCTGCGGGCCATCCTGGAGGCGCGCGCGGCACAGGCGGTCATCTCTGCTCTGGCCCCCTCTTTCCCCACGATCCTGCTGGTGTCCACGAGCCCTGCCCGCGCCGCCGCTGCCCATCAGATGGACCGGGCGCTGGCGCGCGACCTGGGCGTGGAGCCGTTGGATCTAGTGACCACGGCCGACGGGGCGACGCTCGTCACCAGCGCTACAGGTCCCCTCGACGCGGCGGTATGCTGGCAGGGGGACGCGACCCAGGAGCGAGACCTGGTGGGTCACCTCCTCGTCCGCATGGGGCGACCGGCAGCGCTGCCCGGTGGCCGGGAGGGGGGAGGGGAGACCGCCCGACGATCGGACGAGGAAGGAGGGGTGGGGAGCGACGGCACGGCAGCAGGGCCGGTCCGCGGGCGCTTCGCGGCGCGTGCGACGTCGCTCCCGGCGACGTGGGGGCCAGCGCCAACAGCCGGGGACCTCGCGCTGGTCTCTCTCGCGTTGTGGCCGCGTGAGGAGCGCGCCCTGCGCTGGATCGGCCTGCAGCCGCTGTGTCGCGCGCGGGAGCTTGCCGAGCTGACCCAGGACAGCCCCAGGCGCATTGGGCGGACCCTGACGCGCCTGCTCTCCCTGCGCCTGATCGAGGGAGACCTGACAGGGTCGCGGGCGATCCCCGCGTGGCGGCGCTACGTCCTGACGTTCACCGGCCTGCGCCTGCTGGCCGCTGGCGCTGGTCTGGCCCCGGGAACCTATCTGCGCTACACCGGGAGCAGCGCCGCTGCCCGGGAGACGCGCCCCGCCGGGTCCAGAGGCCGCCAGCGGGGCCGCTATCTGGCCTGGATGGCCCGCTATGCGGAGCACACCGCGGGGATGCAGGCGCTCTATCTGCAGTTTGTGCGCGCGGCGCGGGAGAGCGGCGGCGCGCACGCGCTGGACGAGTGGCGCGGCGAGTGGGCCTGCGCGCGCCGCTTCGCCCACGATGGCGCATGGCAGCTCCTGCGTCCGGACGCCATGGGACGCTACCGCGCGGGCCCGGAGACGCTCTCCTTCTTCGTGGAGCTGGACCGCTGCACGTATGGGGCGCGAGCGTTGGGGGCCAAGCTGGAGGCTTATAGCGCCTACAGGGCCAGCGGCGCCTGGGCGCAGGGCAGCCTGACCTTCCCCACCGTGCTGGTGGTGACCACGGGGGAAGGCCGCCTGCGCACGATCCTGGCCCGCAACCTACAGGTCGCCGCGGCCCGCCTGGCCCGGCCCCTGGAGCTGCTGGTGACCACGCGGGAGGCGCTGGACCGCCACGGCCTGCACGGTCCCATCTGGCGCGAGGCCGTGTCCCTGCCTCCCCGGCCCCTCTTCCCCGTCCTACCGCGCCTGGCGTCGGACCCTACCAGGCGCCTGTCCCGCGGAGGGGACACATCTCTCTAGCACGCCCTTTCTTGCCCTGCGCCATGAGCAATCCCGCGCGCACCAGCCACGCGCCGCCGGTCGCGAGCAGGTCAAACCACGACACGGCCAGCAATAGCCTGAAGGACGATGACTGATGCCTCACCTCAAGAACTGCGCTCTCGGTCCGATGGCGCCGCTGATCCTTCTGCCTCTCCTGCTCACGGGCTGCGGCGAGACGACGACCGTCCCAGGCGGCACAGCACAGGCGGGGCCAGCCCACCCCCTGACGTCCACGATCAGCATGATCCCCCTCTCCGGCGGCGCACTGGGGGCCGTGGCGGTCAGCGCGATTGCACGGCGGGCGGTCGTCCTCGTTGCGTCGCGGGTCTTTCTCGTGGACACCGTTCGCGCGCGGCTCGTGGCCTCCCCCTCCCTGGGCGTCGCGCCAGATGCCCAACGCCCGGCCCTGCTGGCGCTCGATGAGGGGCGGCGGCGCGCCTACGTGGCCAGCCCCGGTGGGCCTGGCACCGTGCCGGGCCTGTTCGCCGTCGACCTGATCAGCGGGCGTGTGCTGTTCGGGCATGCGCTCTCCCAACGGGCCGGCGCCAGCCTGGATGGGGTCGCCGTTGATCGCCACCGGGGGACCCTCTTCGCCAGCCTCTCCGTCCCGGATGCCCAGGGCGCGGGACACCCCCAGATCGTGGCCCTGGACAGCGCCGGGTGGGTCACGCGCCGCGTCCCGGCGCCGTTCAGCGTGGGCGCTCTCGTGGCGGACGAGGGGCGCCGCCGCCTGCTCGTGGCCACGCCCCTGGATCAGGAGCTGGCCGGCCTCGACAGCAGGACGCTGGCCACGGTGTGGCGCATCCCGGGGCCGTACCCGCCCCAGAGTACGGCCTATGACGCCACGCGGGGCTGGGTCTGGCTGCTGGCCCCTGGGGGGCGGGCCACGATCCTCTCCGTGGCTGACGGGCGCGTCGTGGCGACGATCCCGCTGAACGCTCTGAGACCGGCCGACTGGCGGCAGGGCACCGACCTCACCATTGACGCGCGCACGGGCGCGGCGTACGTCTCCTGGTGTACCGGTGCCCTTGAGTCAGGGCTGCGCTGCGGCCTGGACCGGCTGGATCCGGGGCGCGGAACCCGCGCGACCCTGACTGGCCCGGGCGGACTGCTGCTGGGCCTGGACACGGCGCACGACCTATCCCTCACCCTGCGGGCGGATGGGACGGTGGGGGCGTGGCGGATTGGCGCCACTGAGGCGCTAGCCAGGCCCGTCGCGGTGACAGGGGGGATCGGGAGCAGTCCCCTGGTCACGCGGAGCGATACTCTCCAGTCGGTTGCCAGGGCGGCGGTGGCGACGCCAGATGGGCTTCTTGTCGCACTCGACACGATCCTGCCTCTGCACAACGATGTGACCAACGCCCCCACAACCGATGGCCTGGTCCTGATTACGCTCGCGGTGTCGCCGCCGCGTGGGGTCGGCCGCAGTCCACCGTCCCGCTAGACCGGGAGGAGAGGGTGCACACCCGAGGAGGGAGGCCGCAGCCTCATCGCTTGTGGGCCATGCCTCTTGTTCTACATTGACAATGGTAAACGATCTTGTGCCCAATATCCCCCGCGAAGGCCAGCGTGAAAACTTAAAGAGCCGCCCAAAACCCAAACCTGATGCCGCCAGGGCACAGGTGTGCCCGTGGGTGAGGGCAACGCCGCCTGGCGGTGACTAGCTAGCTAGCGCAGGAAAGCCCAGTGGTTATGTGCTGGATCCCGGCAGCTCGCCGTGAGGTTGCGCATAGCGGTTCTGTGGGGTCGCGGGGGCAGCACCGCAGGTGAGCGGTGATCATGCGGTGGCCTGCAGGGATGAGGTGCGGGCGGCCACAGCGCGCGGAGTGGGGTGGGGTGACAACCGGTGCGAAAGCCTAGAGCATCGTCTCACTGCGGCAGTAGGAGCAGGCGATAGGGTAGTTCACATCACCCGGCTCGGGAAGAGTGCTTCCTTCACGTCTTCACCATTTCGCGGCGGTCTTGGCCTCGGGCGACCCCTCTGCGGATCAGTAGCCTTGGTGCAGGAGATACGCGCCTACATACCTGGCGGGAGATCACCCGGGCGGAGGCCGTTGGGTCGGTTGTAGCGTAGTCGGAGAATTGCAGGAGGGCCATCCACCTGCCGCCCCGGTGGAGAGAACAGCATCGTTTCCACACCTCTGCTAATCAACACCTGTGGCGACCACGTTGACGAGACAACACCGATTGGCGGCCTGAACGGTCTGACGACGCGAGGTAAGACACGGCCGCGACACGAGTGAGGAGGCACATGACATGGCGAAGGAACCAATGGGACTGGGACACAGGCAAGGGCGGCGTGGTAGGGCCATGCTCGATGGAGCAGGACAGGATGATCTGGGAACACTGGACGCGTGGAAAACCGTCTTGACCCCTGAGCGCATTTCTGGCACTGTTCATACTGGTGGTCACGCGCGTGGGCAGCGCCACCAATGGGGGTGTGCGTTTAGTATGAGTAAGCAGACAGGGCGGCTGACGCCGGACCGGGAACTCTCCGCGGACCACGGCGCGGAAGCTGACCCTGAGGTCGCTCAGCACCTCCAGGACCCTTCGTGGGAGATCACCTCAATCGATCCCCGCACAGGCCAACTTCTATCACAGCAAGAGCTCGACTATCGTGGGCGGATCCGGTCGGAAGCAGCCCGTGGCCTGATCGCTGTCGACCCGCTGTACCAGGCTCGTCACCATGATATTCACCAGCCGATCATCGACGAGCATGGCAAGGTCGTTGATGAGAATTGGGAACTCCGGCGGCGCAATAAAATCACCCTGCGCATCTCGTTCAGCCAAATCGGCAATGTGAACCTGCTGGAGGCTGCCCCCGCCAGGCTCGAGGAACTGGCGGTGACTATCGCGGGCAAGGCTCTGGGCGATCTGGCTGCGGAGGTGATGCGCCAGATGTATATGCTGGCCAACGATCCGCCCAACTGGAGGCAGGGTGAGCTTACGGTTAAGCTGACCGACCTCCTTGACCGTCTCAAATACGAACGTGACAACCGCGGTATCCACCGTTCTGCCAACCGCCGTCGGCTCTCGCAGACGCTGCTGGCCCTACAGTTTACCCAGATTGGCCTGCAGCGTGAGACCGATGGCGTCAGTGTCGGCTCGCTGGGCTCACTCATCTCGAACCTGGAGTATCGCACCCGCGAGTCCGTCGCCGATCTGAGTCCTGCCGAAGTGTTTGCTCAGGGTCTACCCGAAGACATCACCGTTATGCTCAACCCGCGCTGGTACCGCCTACGCGACAGCGACGGTAATCCACTTAACGGCTACGCGCTCGTGCCGCGGACCGCTATCGGCACACCGGATAGGCGTCGGCGTAACGCACGCGCTGTGACACCCTATATCCGGCTGCAGCATTATCTATCCTCGACCGAGGAGCACGCCACGCGCGGCACGATCATGCTGACCCGTGAGGCCCTCCTGCGCCAGGCAGGCATTACTGATCAGCGCCGCCGCCAGGCCACCCAGACGCTGGCCAAAGTACTCGAACGTCTCTGTGCCGACGCCTTGCTCCAGAGCTATGCGCCTAGGCCATTGCCGATCGAGCCAAGCGACTACGTGACGCTGACGCTGACGCGCTGAACTCAGCGCGTCAGCGTCACGTATAGTCGCCCCGCGCTATCGGCCATAGTCGCCTCGTGCTATTAAGCTGAGCCGCAACGACAGCGCGGGCTCCTTCAATGCGTCTCACACTAGGGAGGGATCCTGATCCATGGGAGACATAGCGCTGTGGCGCTATCAGCAATAGTCCCTTTGTGCTATGCCTAGCCGCTGTGTGCGACGAAGCATAGTCACCTGGTGCTACGCCCCATCACGATACGCCATGAAGAGTAGCCGCTACGCGCTACGCCATAGCCGCTACGCGCTACGCCATAGCCGCTACGCGCTACGCCATAGCCGCTACGCGCTATCAAGCATAGTCAGTATGTGCTCCTGCTACAGGCCTGGCGGGGCATTGCCCCAACCTCCACACGAGGTGATGATAAAGGAGGCCATAGGGAAGTAGGTCGCGGCAGGTGTTGGCACAGGCGCACAGCAGGAGCTGGAGAGGGCAACATCCTGGTCTCGCGGACGAGTTGCCTCACAACTGACAGGTAGGAGAGACGATGAGCAAGATCGAGACCCCGGGCCACTCCACAGCCAGACACAGGCAATCACCCTGTATGAGCGTCTCTGGCCTGGCCGCGACGGGCCGCCCCGGATACCTGGTGATCTCCGGGCTTGCACGCACGGTGCACTGGCATGGCGCGGATTGTTTGCGGCGTTGGCACCGCGCGTGGCGTCGAGTTGTGGGCCGTCATCACCCTCGTTGCACGTCGGCAGCGCCCTGATGCGCTCTGAAGACATGAGCCACCACACCTTTACAGGGATCGACGCGCCCAATACCACCCCGGTTCCAGATGTCTACTTCGACCTTCTGTTTCCGCAGCTGGGGAAGGGATCCCTCAAGGTCCTGCTCTACCTTGTGCGTCGCACGTTCGGCTTTAAGCGAGACAGTGACACTGTCTCGCTCTCACAGATCTGCCATGGGATCCGGCGCAGGGATGGCACCATTTTGGATCGCGGTACCGGGCTCACCCGGTCCACGGCGACGGCGGCCATCCGTGACCTGGAAGACATGGGAGTGATTGTAGCCCGACGCGGCGTTTCCAACAGGGGCGATCCCGCTGTCACCCACTACACACTGCGGTTCCGCGAACGGATGACGTTGGACCACCTGCTGCAGGCAGAGTCACCCGCACAAGGGTACCGCTTTCCCGGTATCGACTCGCCGAATACTACGCCGGTTCCGGACATCTATTTCGATCTGCTGCTGCCGGACCTTGGCCTGGCCGAGTGGCGGGTGCTTCTGTATGTGGTGCGTCGCACCTTGGGTTTCAAGAAACTCTGTGACACCATCTCGCTGGACCAGTTCTGCACTGGCATAACGACGCGGCTGGGCGCGCGCCTGGACTACGGCACGGGGCTGACCCGCTCGGCGGCCAGCGCGGCCCTTGGCAGCCTGGCTCAGCATAATGTTCTCCTGCGGCAGCGCGTGCGTGATGCGCAAGGTGGGGACGGTGTCAGTGTCTACAGCTTGACCATGCACAGTGACGCGCGCGAGGCGCTGACTGCCGTTCTTGGGTGCGTGGCCGGTCAGCGCCTCGCGAACGACGACACTATGCTGGGACAAAGGGCAGACAGGCAGAAACCCATAGGAGTAGTCCAATCGGACCAGGGGGGGGACCTCCAAATAGACTGCCCTGACACACCTGGCGCCGCTCTTCAGACGCCTATGGCATGGGGAAGCCGGCGCGGTACGAAAGGGAGTGGCGGTCTGAAGCCAGCCGGGGTGGGTGAAACGGACTACCCCGAGGAGCCGAAACGGACTACCCCGAGTACGCCAGATCAACCACCGGTAGTCCAGATTGCGCACCCACAAGAAACAGGGAAACAAAAAACAGATCAACAAGAAATGGAGAGAGATTCTGTCCTCCAGACGGCCACGGCGCTACTTGCTCAGATCGCATCAGATCTCGGTGTGCCTGGCGCTGCCCCAACGTATGTCGGCCGGCTCCGTGACCTGGTACGGTCCACCGGCACCGCAGCGCCAGACCTGTACGATGCGCTTATCGACGCCTGGAAGGCAACCCGGCGGAAGACCTGCCAGAATGCGCTGAACCGCCCTGATGCCGCGCTTGCATATTTTTACACGGTGCTGTGTGATCGTCTCGGAGAGTCGACCACACAGGATCAGTCCCCAGAAGAGCGCGGCGTCGGGAACTCCCAGCACGCTTCAGCGCGGATAGGGCAGGGGGCGCACGCCAGCCACACGCCGCACGTCGACGGGCCGGTTGCTAGCCCGGCCGCTGCCCTATTTCCTCTCCAGGACCCTGACTTCTTACAGCACGTGGAGCGGCACTGTGGACGTGATCTGCCCGACCAGCAACCCTGGCAAATGATCCTGTGCGGTCTGGCGGATACGCTTAACCGCACCAACTTTACTCGTTGGTTCACCCGGACCGCTCTTGTGGATAGTGGCCTGGTCCTGCTCATCGCCGTGCCCGATGACCGCTGTGTGCAGTGGCTGGCCACGGGCCTTGCGGCGGCTATCGGGCGAGAAGCACGGGTAAGTGGTGAAGAGCGTAATGTGCGCTTCATCACTCTTGCCGAACTAGCGGGCTGATTGTAAGACCCTGACTGGCGCTACCCGCCCGATGCCTTGCCTGGCCGTTGATGCTTGGGACGCCAGCACCTAAGTGGCCCGCTGGCCGAGTTTCGTAGTTCTTCTCGCGTAGAAACCACGAACCTATACCGCCGGTCCACTTAGCTACACTTGCCGGTGGAGAAGGCGCGGCAACTCATACCAGGCCAGAGGCACAACCCGACCTGTGGCGGACTGGCTTGTGGTCCCGTCGTCGAAAGCGCTGGAACTCGTGCGCGGCATGGACGGTCACGCCAACTGGGCAGCGTGGACCCTGGGCAGAGTGCGAGCCGCCCACCATTGGGAGAGAGCTGTGCCTGATCTAGTGCTCGAACTGAAGTGCAAGGCCGGCAGGCGCCTGTGCGCGCTCGCTCTCCCTGGCGAACTCTGTGCTACCCCGAGCGTATCCTCTCAATAACTTGGGGTGTTAAGTAGATATGAGTGCCCGCTCACTGCCACATAGGGCGATTTCCTGGCAACGAGAGCTGCATAATGTGGGACAGCATCGTTGTGAGTGATGACTTCCCCCTGATTATTGAGAGGATACCCCCGAGCGCCCATCCGATCTGCCGCGCAATCGGTGCCCACCTGTGATCTGCCCCGTCCCTCCGTCTACGCCGCGTACATCTCTGACCGGGAGGGAAAGTAGTGAGCTGATCACCAACTGGTGGGCCACGTGCGTCGATCCTCCCGTGCGGTCAATTCAAGCCGCGTGTGGATAGGCACTCAGGAGACTACGACGGGTCACGCTGCTGGTCTGGAGATTAGGAGATGACACCGAGGTACGTCCCCAGAGCGTGGTAAGCAGCCTCCAGGTCGCCGCGGAGCGTGGCTGGCGCAGCCACGTCAGCGCCGCGTAGTGCAGCAAGGGCCTCAACGAGGCTGCGGGCGGCTGAGCGTACCTGCTCCTCTCGCACATCACGCTGCTCGTCAGCCATTCGTAGAGCAACGTGACGCAGCGAACCGCCGGCAGCCGGGGCTTGATTCAGGGGTTCGAATTCGAACCCCCTGTCTCCCATGGAGGAGGGGTTCGAATTCGAACCCCCTGTGTCCTCGGCGGCTGGCTGCTTAAGGGGCGCGACCTGGGCTGGCGCTACCGTGGACGGACTGGTCACTGTTGCTTCGGGACTGAGATAACCTGGCGCGCTCCGGGCCGGCAGATGGGCGTCCCGGCGCAAGCTGGCCACATCGCTCATTGTCTTGATTCGTCCCTGCCGCACCAGGTCAACCGCGTCACTGCGCATCGACTTGGGCAGCCGGCGGATAGCGCCACCAACACTTGCTGGGATGATCTCCCCTTTGATCAAGGGTACTAGATCTTCGTCCTTGGCCAGATTGATCAGCTCCGACACGTCGCCCTGGCTGCGTCCCGTGCGGCGGGCGATTTCCTTGATGCCCCAGCCATACTCCAGATTTAAACGCAGCAGGGCATCCATGATCTCGGCCCGCGTGAGATCGGCGCGGGCCACATTCTCAGCCAGGGCGTCAGCAAACGCATCGTGGTCATTTTCATCACGGATCAAGCACGGCAGCGCCTGCACACGGGCACGCTCCTCAGCAGTGTCGAAACCCTGCACGCGGCGCGCCGCCTGCAGCCTGCGCTCACCGGCGATGAGTTTGTAGTAACCCGGTCGTGCAGGATCGCGGCGTACCAGCAACGGCTGGAGGAGCCCACGTTCGGCGATTGAGTCGGCCAGGGCACCAATCCCCTCGAAGGTGCGGCGTGGGTTGTCGCCTGACGCAGCAAGGCGCTCAATGGGGATGAGATGCGCGCGTGGGATGGCATCAAACGAGTTCTCCGTCGCCTGTGCGAGCCGCTCTGGTGTTGCCGGTCCCTGGCGCTTCTCAGCCAGGAGTGTGTCAGCTAGAGACGGAGGTTGCTTCCTTGATGACGTGGGCATGGTGAAATAGCTCCCTCGCAGGCTCATCGTACTCGTGGGTTGTCAACTGAAAGTCAGCGATACTGGCTCGCTGCGGCACTGATGGCAGCACCATAAGCGCGGGCTCATGGGCGGCGGCGATCTTGGCGATGTCGCTGAGACGGACGCGATGTAACTTGGTGCGCTGGACCAGCGTTGGCAGCAGAGCGATTAAGCGCATCCTCGGTGACACCGCGATGCGCTGGTCATCAATGTCGTCCAGATAGAGGACCAGATTGCCGATGCCCTGATCGTCTGGCTTGACCGGCACAAGTACCAGATCGGCCTCGCGCAGCGACGGGATTGCGGAGAGGCCTGGTGGCGTGTCAATGATGACGAGCTGATACGACCCCGGCCGGGGCAACTCCTCCCCGGCCAGCAGAGACATACCGGGTCGCAGCAAGTTGGGGCGCATCTTGATCAATCGAGAGAGGTTTTTTGACTCGTCTCTGTCAATGAGGGCGACTGCATTATCATTGCCACCCAGTGCCTCCGCTGCCCGCGCAGCCAGATACAAGCTCGACGTTGTCTTGGCCACCCCACCTTTGGCCGCACCGATCGCTAGCACTCTCATGGTGTCCCTATCTCTTGGGCCATCTTGGCCAATGGCGAATGAGCGGCGCTGGGCCAGCGCCGCTCATTCTCACCACAAGCTCCGAGGACCGCCGACTTGGACTGCTACGTGGAGGAACCGTACGTCTCTGGCCAAGTAGCGTACCGGGCCGCAGCTCATAGGTGTCAACAGCTTCAAGCATGTAGTAAGGCTGTGCCAGTTGCCTTCGCAGTAGCGCCGCTTCTGTATGGCCGATGACATGCGGTTCGACGTAAGTGCTTATAAGCTGTGCGACAGGTCGGCGACAACGGGGTATGAGCACGTATCCTCCCTGCCAAGTATAGCGCAGTGCGTAAGGTCGTGCGCCATCTACTGGGGCTCATCACCCTCTACCATAATCAAGTCGTCAGGAACAATTCCCGCCGAGTAGGCATCTAGGGAAGCTGTTCCTCTTGCTCTCCTTGGCACGTGAGCAATACGCCACCAGAACGGAGGTGAGCGCCTGGGTCAAGAGGCAGGGAGGAGCCGGCCAATGGGATGCCAGCATTTTGCGCTTCCACCCCTACCACACAGAGTATCACCTGCTCATAACCACCCTATCTCCCGACGCGCTCAAGATAGGGTTTACTCACGCGTAGGGTACCTGCAGGAGGCCAGCCGCCCGACGCCGCGTGACCTCCCCCCGACGATCGTAGCGCTGAGTGGTGGTCACCTGAGCGTGACCAGCCAGGCTCTGCACGGTGGCGATGTCGGCACCGGCGTCGAGCAGGTCACTGATGAAGGTACGGCGCAGGTCGTGAGGCGAGAAGGTAAGCACGCCCGCCTGGGCAGCGCGCTTGCGCAGGATGATCAGTACTGCCTGATCAGTCAGGCGACGTGGGGTGGGGCGGCCCGCCTTATTGACCGGCCAGAACAGCGGGCCGGATTCGGTCCCCCGTACCCGCACCCAGGCATCTAGCGCCCGGGCCGCGCCACCGGTGGCATAGGCCACACGGGCCTTGTTGCCTTTGCCGGCCCGCACCACCAGCGCCTCGGTGGCCGCTGTGTAGTCGCCGCGATCCAGCGCCACCACCTCGGAGCGGCGCAGGCCCAGGGCATAGAGCACGGCCAGCAGCGCGGCGTCCCGAGCGCCCGCCGCCGTGGGGTCGGCGGCGCAGGCGCGGAATAGCGCACCCACCTCTCCCGGGTCCAGGGCCCGCCCGCGTATGGGGCGCGTCCCGCTGACTGGAGCCAGGTCAGCGGCGCGACGGTACTCCTCCGCCGACATCTGCTCCAGCCGCCAGGCCTCCTTGAGCACTCCCCGCAGCGCCGCCAACATCTTGTTGGCTGTGGCCGGAGCGTAGCGCTCGGCCAGCAGGGAGCGCAGCGCCGCCGTGTGCTGATAGCGCACGCGTCCCCAGGCCAGGGTCAGCGCTCCGGCCCGCCCGCTGGAGAGCAGGGTGGCCATGGTCTCCAGGGCGGTGCGCATGGTGCGGCGGGAGCCCGCGGCCAGGTGGGCCAGGTAGACGGCGGCGGGGCTCTCCTCCAGCGCCGCGCTCTCGGCCAGGACCAGGCTCTCTGACGCCGGCCCCCGCGCCACGGTCCCACTCTCGGCCACCACGGCATCCTCCACGACCACCTGCTCCTGTTCCCTTTGCACCTTTAGCGCCGCCATCTACGCCCCTCCCCCTATCGCTCCCGAGAACTCTCATTCTCATAAGTGAAGTATGCCGGGAGGAGCGCGCCCCCGCCACCCCTTTGTCCACGGGTGGTCTGCCGACGCGTAGATGGCGGGAACCCGGAGTGAGAGGCCGCGTGCTAGAATAGGAGCAAGTAGGCGTAACAGAACGGGAAGCAAAGAAGGAGGGTTGGAGAGGCCATGGGTGATGACGGCGGGGAGCAGGAGCCGCGCGAGCGGCCTTGGTGGGTCCGCGAGGACCGGGAGCTCAGCGTGGCGGCGCATGCGCGCTCCTCGCGGGAGGGGCGGCAGGAGATCGGCCGCTACCTGCGCACGATCAAGAAAAAGGAGAGCGCCCTCACCTGCGGTGTGTGTGGAGCGGAGGTCCGGCGTGAGGGATATCCTGGGCCGAGGCTGCGTTACTGTCGTGACACGTGCCGCGCCGAGGCCGAACGCCAGTTGGCGGCGGCGCGCATGCGCCGGATGCGTGCCCGGCGCCGGCTTCCCTCCCCGTCTCCCTGATGTAGCCAGGCTGTGAGGGCGTGTGGTCCATTCGTGCTCCTACCGAAGTCGTGCGCGCGACCGACGAGTCCACGAAAGGCGCGGCGGCGCATGCGCCGCCTCACCTATGCATGTCCTCACGGAGCGCCTTCATGCCTGCTGCCCTCCTCCATTCCAGGGTGGCCGTTGCCGCGGCCACCGCAGCTGGCACGCCGTCCATCGTCATCTGCGGGCGGCCACAGCCCCATCGGCTGCACGCCGCGTCGTGGCCACTGCACGCCGGGGGATCGTGCGCTAGTGGTCCTGCTGGTCAGCCGCGCGGGTCGGGCGGCAGGCCTTGCTGATCGTGCAACCCGCGACCCTGCTGCGCTGGCACCGTCGGGCCTTTCGGCTCTTCTGGCGACGGACGTCACGTGCAGTGGCGCCCTCAACCAAGCCCAAAGTAGCCCCGGAGACCATCATCCTGATTACCGAGATGGCCGCAGCCAACCGGCTGTGGGGGGCCGAGCGCATCCGTAGCGCGGTGCTCAAGCTAAACAGTAGGGTGGCCACGACGACGGTGCAGCGCTCCATGGCTCAGCGCCTGGAGCGCCAGGGAGGGCCAGTGCCTCTGCGAGCGGGGCGTCGCGGAGGCCAGATGAGGGTGAGGCGTCGGGTGGGTGGTCAGCCCCTGCACAGGCCTCCTGGTTGTCGTGGCCGTGGCCACTGTCCCCACCTGTCCGATGCATAAATTCTCTGTCAAACTAGGGGTGAGCGCGACGAGGGAGGTTGACCCATGCATAACCTGGCGTCTCTGCCCGCTGCATAACCTGTCGCCCCCTCGCCGACGCTCACCGGGTGTGACCTGAAAGGAGCCTGTGTTTAACCTCAGAGAAGCCTGTCCCCCGGT
>JAABUM010004945.1_pt1 | contig 14478 bp, 12 predicted proteins | sample 5559161 | NCBI WGS metagenome assembly JAABUM01 (sample SAMN10711868, study PRJNA513369) | rock metagenome | isolation source: Antarctica rocks | place: Antarctica: Victoria Land, Siegfried Peak nord
TTCACCAGGTCCCGTACGGTCCAGTCGGTACAGGGGGTGGGACGGCCCCACTGGTCGTCGCCCACGCCGGCGACCAGGTCGCCTGTCACGTGCGCGGCCCGGGCCAGGTCCTCGACTGGTGAGCTGGACATGTCTGCTCCCGTTGGTATGCGCCGGGTCCGTTCCGGCGACGTTGGACTCAGGGTGCGGCATCCGCACCGGCCGGTCCAGGCCTACCGCCGCTGCGGCGCCTGCATTGGCGAGACCGTCATCGCGGACGAGGCGGGGCGGCGGCGCACCCGCCCATACGAGGACGCGGGCGCGAAGGTGTCGTAGGCGACCTTCCACGAGCCGTCGAGAACGGCATACCCGATCTGCTGCCGGCCGCGGGCGGGGACCAGGTGGTGACTCGAAGCACGGCAGGGGCTAGTGTGCACCCTGCCACGTGGCTGCTGACGAGCCTCGTTGTCCGGCCAGCATGATCGACACAAAGCCCTCGGTCCCAGCCCAGAGACCGGGGCATAGCCGGCAGATCGTGCCCGTTTGTGTCGGGGGGAACACCAACGGCTCCCAGGCAAAGCTCGAACACGGACTTGTACCGCATTCCGGTCCCCTTTTTGTCGATCAGGGTCGAGGTCCGCGACGAAGCGAATGCCACTGATGGCTGCTGCTGACAGCCCATCTCCCCGCGGCCGGCAGCCGCGAGAGGTAGGCCTGCACCGGGCCGAAGCGGGCGAGGACCTGTTGACCGTGACGCCGGCGCTCGCGGCCGGCCCAAGGATGTTGTTCGACGCAGCGGGATCCCGCACTGACGCCCCGGCGCGCGCGAGCCGGACGAACCGGGCGACCATGGGGTGAGGCCGCCGAGGCTTGGACCACCGACTTGGGCGACGACCTGGGTGCCCTGGAGCTTGGCGTTGGCCTCGGTGAGGTGTTCGTCTTCGAGCGGACCGGCAGGTACGCCTGGTAGGCGCGCTGGAAGAACACCGGTGCCGAAGCCCGGTCAGCAGCGCCACCGAACAGCTGGGCCGCCACCGCGTACAGGTGGGCAAGGTCAGGACCCCGAGCGCCGCGGCCATGGGACGCTGGTCAGCAGGGCTGCCCGCGCCAGATCGCAGAGGATCATCAGCGGGCGGTGCCGTGTCGGATCGGCCCAAACACCGGCGGGTAGTCCCCACGACCAGCCACGGCAGCCACTCGAGCGAAGCAAGAACAGCGTCCCGAGTGCCGCTGTCGGACCATAATCAATAAGCCGGCGTGCGGGGGTTGACGGGCGGCTGACGCAAGTTCGCGGATCGTCTATAGGGGCTATGCCGCTGGCTCGATGGCTGTGCTCTGGGCACGCAGCAGGGTCGCGGAGATCGTGAAGGGCGCCAGCTAGTCTTGAGATGCTGGCGTAGCCCATCCAGTCCAGACCGCCACCGCTTCGCAGATTGGTCGTCGTTGGTCTTTCTCGGATCGGCTACTCGTCCGGCCCAGGCCACAGTGGCTGGAGGCAGCCGCCGGCTGACGCGGCTCGGGGGCGGGTGCTCGTCCTGGGCTCGATCCTCGTCGCAGCTGCCTCGCTGGATCTACAGCTTCGCCACTACTGGCTCGACGACCCGTACATCTCTTTCCGGTACGCCTGGAACCTCGTGCACGGCAACGGTCTGACCTACAACGCCGGGCAGCACGTCGAGGGATTCAGCAACCCGTCCTGGACGCTGCTTTCAGCCGCCGCGCTGACGCTGGGATGGGATCCGCTGGTTACCAGCCGAATCGCGGGACTGGGACTGCACCTGGCCGCGATCGTCGCCGTCTCGGCGGGTGTGGGTGACCGCAGGACACCGACTGCGCGCTCATCAGGCCTGCTCCCGACAGTGCGGTCGCTGGTCCCGCGGGTGCTCGCCGGAGCCCTGCTCGCCACGTCCTCGTGGACGGCCCTGTGGGCGCTGGCCGGGCTGGAAACGCCTCTGTTCGCCTTTGCGCTCGTCGCGGCGGTTGTCGCCTACCAGTTCGACCGGCGCAGCGCCGCGGCCGCGCTCATGCTGCTGGCCGCCCTGACGCGCGTGGAGGGTGTCGGATTCGGGCTCGCGTTCGTCGTCGTGCTTCTGCGGGAGCGCGGCCTCTCGCGCGAGGTCAGGCGACCGCTGCTGATCCTCGTCCCGCCGTTCGTCGCTGTCCTGCTGGCGCGCATCGGCTACTACGGGCACGTCCTGCCGAACAGCTACACCGACAAGACCGGCCTCTCAATGGCCGCCAACCTGCGTGCCGGGACGCTGTATCTCGTGGGCTCGGTACAGCGGGCCCTGCGCCTCCCGGTGAGCGGAGGAGTCCAGGACCGGACGGTCTGGCTGGCGGTCGCGCTGCTCGGGATTGCCGCGCTGGCCTTGCTGCTGGCGCTGGTCAGCGTCCAGACAGCGCCTGGTGGCGCCCGGTGGCTGGCGGCAGCCTCGATCTGGCTAAATCGTCGCCATCACGGTGGGCGGCGGTGGTGACTGGATGCCGGCTGCCCGCTTCCTCGTCCCCGCCCTTCCGCTGGTCGCCCTATGGCTCGGCTGGACAATGACCTGGGTGCTGCGCCCTGGTCGTGGCCGTCCGGCCTGGGTCCGCACGCCGGCGGCGGCTGTGAGCGTGCTCGTGGCCGCCTCTGTCGTGCTGCTCCTCGCGCAGGGCCAGCAGCAGAACGTCGCTTCCGCTCTCGCTCGGTACCAGCCGCCCGGCACACCGAACGCCGACCAGAACCCGAACTACGTTTCGTTGGCCCGCTGGCTGCGAGGGCACCCGCTCGGGGGATCTGGTTGCCCTCGAGGAGGCCGGGCTGATCCCGTACGAGACGCCCGAGCTGCGCTACCTCGACCTGTTCGGGCTCAACGATGCGACGATCGCGCGTGCTCCGGGCAAGCCCCCCTTTGACAAGCACGACAACAGCTATGTCCTTGCGGCGCGGCCGCGCTACATGGTCATCTGGGGTGTCCCGGACACCGGGCAGGGCTTCCGCTGGTCACACCAGCTCTCGCTCGTGACAGACCCCCGGTTCGCAGCCGCCTACCGCTTTGTGGCCTCCGCACCAAAGGACGTCCGCTACTCCTTCCGGATCTACGAGCGGTCTTCCGCCTAGTCCCGATTGCGGGAGCGCCGCCGTGAGCCAGGGCTAGCCGAAAGCCGTCCGAGGTCGCTCACGGCCGGCCTCGCCCAAAGCTGCGCCGCGAAGAGCCTCGTTGCCTGCGCATCGATCGTCCACCTGACGGGCGGCGGTGGAGACGAAGGGTTGGCGTGGACAGGCGCAGCTGAGCCGGCAAAACCGCTGGTCAGCGGCTTGACGGTTGGCTGGCTGGCGGTGGAGGTGGTGTCTGGCGGGCTGCCGACGAAAGTCTGTGACCAGCGGGATGAGCGGTACCTCAAGTACCCGCTTCCCGCCCACTGCAAGATCGTTTCCCGAAACGCGCGCCGTGTCCACTGATCGCCCGTCTGTTCTGGAGGGGCGGACTCTTCTCGGGCGGTTGGCTCGGGCCCAGGCCGTTCCGTCAGGTCCGTCTCGGCCGAGCGGCTCACGTCCAGCATGGGCTTGCTTCTGCGCCTGACGGCCGGCCGGCGCTTGCGCGGATCGCCTGATGACCGGCTCTTGTCAGTACGGGTCACCACGGTGCTCGTTCTAACGGGTAGGGGTGTTGCCCGGACGCCAGCGCCGTCAGACTCTAACGTCAAGGTCTCACTCTGGTGTAGACCCCTCGGGTGCGCCCTCGTGTCCGCCCGATCTCCCCGGAGGTGCCTCGTGGCCTTGACCGTCGGTGGAGCCTTCTACGACTTTTACAGCGCGATCAACCTTTCCAGCGAGTACCGCGACCTCGCGAACACCCGCCGGGACTGGGTCGTCCGCCGACTGCAAGCCGGTGGTCTCAGCATCGTCGAGTCCTACTCGATGGGGTCGATCCCGCGGTACACAGCGCTCAAGGATCATGCGGACCTCGACGTGATGGTCGTGCTGGACTACTACCGACACATCGACGGCTCGAAGCCTTCGTCGGTGCTTTCGACAGTCAGGACAGCGCTCGGAACGGGCGCCGGCCATATCCGCCGCAACGGACAGGCGGTGACCATAACCTTCGATTCCTGGCCAAACGTCGACGTCGTCCCGGCCGCCCGCTACAACGACACGAACGGTCATGTTGCCCGGTACGAGATTCCTGACATGAACCGGGAGGTGTGGCTGAAGTCGAACCCGCCGCAGCACTCGCGGGACATCCTCGCTGCTGCAACGAACCGCGGTCCGAACTTCAGGCGCGTCATCACCATGCTCAAGGACTGGAACCGGCGCCAGGACGTCAAGTTGCAGAGCTACCACCTCGAGGTGATCGCCCTAAAGCTGTCGATGGACTGGAGCGACGAGCCGTGGGCGATCTTTCAGTGGTTCGACGATGCCAGGGGAATGGTCGACTCCTGTTGGCATGCTGACCAAGACGTCAGCCGCTACCTTTCCTACGACCGCAGAGTGCGCGTCAAAGCTCAGCTTGCAGCGACAACAAACGTCGCGCGGAGCGCTTGGCACGCGGGATACCAGGGTGACTGCCAGCAGGCCGTCACCCTGTGGAAGTCGATCTTTGGGATGCGGTTCCCCAGCTATGGCTGACCTCCTCGCTCTCGCGCGAGCCGAGCAAGAACGAGCAAAGACCCTCCTTCGGCGGCGCTTGTGGTGCCATGGCGCAACCCTGGCGTTCGGGCTGATCTCTCTCGCTCTGCCGGAGCCGCTCGTCTACGCGGCGTCGGTGCTGGCTCTCGCGAGCGAAAGCTTGGCCTGGTACCTGAAGTACGTGGCCGGCGAAGCCCACCAGCGGGCAGAAGACGGACGGCGCCGCGTTCTGCTCGCGCGGGAGCTTGGAAGCGAACCCGACCCGCTGGCAAGAGCGAGCCTGCTCGCAGCGTTCAGCAAGCACGCCCGGCGCGATGCTGCGCGTTGGGACGACCCCGACTACTACGCCGCTGCCGGACGGCCCGGCTTGCAGCGTCTAAGCGAATCGCTGCAGGAAAGCGCGTTCTGGTCAGCCCGGCTCTACTGCCTGGCCGGCCGAGCGGAGAGCCTCCGTCTCACGGGCATCGTTGCCGTCATCGTATTCGCCGTGTTCGTGCTCAACGTCATCGACGCTGGTAGCGCAGCAGCAGTCGCGGCCAGGGCAGCAACAGTCGCCCTGGCCACATTGATCGTCGTCGACGAACTGGGCGTGGCGCTGTCCTGGTACGCAGCTGCCGCCGCATCGAGCAAGGTCAGTGACCGTCTCGAACAGGTCGACTCCGGCGACCTCGGCCAGATGCTCACGGTCTTCGCGGACTACGCGGTTGCCACAGCTACCGCACCACCGATCCCAACAAAGATCTACATCTCCCACCACGATGTGATTGACGAGGCATGGAAGGCACGGTCGAGCTGACCCGAGTCAGTCAGGGCCGCAATGACGGTTGGGTCCAGCGGCTGGTTCTGGTTCGGGAACTTGGGCATCCGAATCTGGACACCGACTGTGCTCACCTCCGTAGACCCTTCCCAACTTGCGTGTGGCGGGCGCACTGAATGCCTGAGCCGGAGCCGCCCAGGCACGATGCGAGTCTCTTCTTCGCGAGGACACACATGGGCAGCAATGGCACCCGGCCTCTGGCGGCGCTCCATGCCGGGTGGGCCGTGGTCGTCCACGGTGAGCCCCAAGATTGGCAGCATGGCCGTTCCGCTCCCGAGACCGCCGGCTGCGTCGCAAAACGTGCATCCGATTTCATGCGCCTGAGCGACACTGACGCTTCCGCACCGCCGCCGAAGCCGTCGAGAGAGTGCTCAGGTCGTCGGGCCAATGCTCTGGTGGCACGTCGCGGCCGTCAGACCCGCGTATAGCGTCGGCGCGCCGTCGGACAGAAGGAGACAAAGTGCCACGACAAGACCCGTTCGAGCATTTCGCCACCCGGGTGCAGGACATCCGCGGGAGCGGCACCTCCACCGCGGAGCTGTCCTACTACCCGGCCGTGGGGGACCTCCTTGGCGACGCCGCCGCCGGGCTCGGGGTCGTCGCCATCCACCACCCCTCGGCCGCCCAGGCCCAGTCCGCCGACCTCGGCCTGTTCGCCCGGCATCAGATCGCCACCGGGGCAATCGTCGGCGGCGACGCCTGGCAGAGGCAGATACCGGAACACGGCGTAGTCGAGACGAAGCCGCCGGCCGAGCCGATCGAGACGACGGTCGCGTCGGACCAGGTGCTCCGGTACACACGGCACTACGGCAAGACGCTCGTGACGAATCTCCGGGACTGGCGCACTGTCACCCTCGCCGCCGACGGACGTTCCGTGACTGTCGACGACGGCATCACGCTGGCCGCTGACCCGGATGCGTTCTGGGCGCTTGCAGCAGGTGACATGACAAAGGCGCTGGTCTCCCCCCAGGCGCTCCTGGACTACCTGCAGGTCTCCATCGGGCAGGGCGCGCCGGTCGCGAACGCTAGGTCTCTCGCGAAGGTCCTCGCCACCCACGCACGCCGGGCTCTGCACAACGTGGAGGCGTCGAACCCGACCGCCCTGGACCCACTCCGAACGCAGTTAGAGGCGAGCCTTGGCGTTTCGTTCGACGACGAGGACGCTGTGCACTTCTTCCGCTCCGGGCTCGTGCAGACCCTGTTCTACGGGTTGTTCGCCACCTGGGTCCTGACCGCCAAGGACAACCCGGGGCGGTTCGAGTGGCGCACCGCGTCGTACTACCTGAAGGTCCCGCCGATCATCAGGACGCTGTTCGAGCAGTACGCCCTGCCCAGCAACATCGACGTGCTCGGGATCGCCGCCGACCTCGACCGGGCCGGTGACGCGCTGAATCGTGTCGTACAGGCGAACTTCTTCGACCAGTTCGAGCACGGCAAGGCGATCGAGTACTTCTACGAGCCGTTCCTCGACGCGTACGACCCGGCGCTGCGCGAGTCGCTCGGGGTCTGGTACACGCCCCGGCCGGTAGTGGACTACATCGTCGGAGAGGTCGACAACCGGCTGCGCGAGGACTTCGGCCTGCCCCTCGGGCTTGCGGACGAGTCCGTGATAGTCCTCGACCTCGCGACGGGCACCGGCACGTTCCTGTCGTCGTGCCTGCGGACGATCAGCCGGACGCTCCTCGGGTTCGACCCGGAGGAGCCCGGCGGCCAGGACCCGGCCACCGTAGACGGGCTCGCCGCCGCCGACGTCCGGACAGCGGCCAGGACCAGGCTGTTCGGCTTCGAGCTGTTGCCTGCCCCGTTCGTCATCGCCCACCTGCGGCTCGGGATCATGCTTCAGCAGATGGGGGTGCCGCTTGCGCAGGGCCAGCGCGCCGGCGTGTACCTCACGAACTCGCTCACCGGCTGGGACAGCGACGACGGCGCCGTTCCCGCCCTGTTCGAGGCGATCCAGGCGGAGCGGGACGCCGCCGGCGCCGTGAAACGCGACGCGAAGGTGCTCGTGATCGTCGGGAACCCGCCGTACAACGCCTTCGCGGGCGTCGCCGAGTCCGCCGAGGAGGCCGCCCTCATCGGCCCGTACAAGGAGGGAATCAGGGGCAGGAACAGCCTCGACGACCTGTACGTGCGGTTCATCCGAGTGGCGGAGCGCCGGATCGCGGAGATGACGAACAGCGGCGTCATCGGCTACGTCACCAACCGGTCCTACCTGCGCAAACCGTCGTTCCGGACCATGCGGCGGCATCTGCTCGCCTCCTTTGACACGATCGACGTGACCGACCTGAACGGCGACCGGGACGAGACCGGGAAGCGAACCCCCACGGGACGTCCGGACCCTAGCGTGTTCAGCACAGGCGGCTCCGACGGGATAGCCGAGGGCACCGCTGTCACGATCATGGTGCGACGTCCAGGCCGCGAGCCGGACGCCCCACCCGCGACCGTGACCTACCGGTCGATGTGGGGACGGACGAAGGCCAACGACCTGACCCGGATCCGCGAAGGGGAGGCGCCCGAGGACCAGGAGAGCGACGCGTCGGCGCGTCCCGTCGACCCGACCCCGGACAACTTCCATGCCTTCCAGCCGGTTGTCGTAGGGAAGGGCTACTACGGCTGGACACCGTTGCCCGACCTGGCCGAGACGCCCCCCGAGTACGGGCTGCACGAGGCCCGGGGCGGCGGCCTCATCGACGCGGACCCGGCCGCACTCGCGGACCGGATCAGCGCCTACCTCGACCCCGGAAGGACCGAGGAGTCCCTACCGGCCGCTTGCTCCCCCCTGCTTAGGCGGTGGAGCGGCTACGACCCCCAAAAGGTGCGGGGACGGCTCACCGGGACCGCCCCGCACGGCGACCAAGGCACCCGCCGGCCGTTCGACCAGACGAAGATCGTGCCGTACATGGCGCGGCCGTTCGACAGACAGCACGCGTACGTGGAGCGGGACCACAAGCTCTGGGTTGCCTCGCAGCCGCGGCTCATCGCCGCTGCTGCCGCGGGCGCCTGGTTCCTGTACGCGCTCCGCACGGTCGAATCCGACCGCAACGGGTTCCCCGTGTACGCGAGCCCCCACGTGGGGGACCAGCACACGCTGTACTACACGGCGTTCCTACTCCCCAACAGGCTCCCCGCCGACGCGCCCGCGACCGACGACGACTCGCTGTTCCAGGCCGGTCAATCCACACCCCGCTCTGCACGCCCCAACCTGTCCGAGTCGAGCCGCAAGTACCTCACGGGCCTGGGCCTCGACCCGGACGACCAGGACGACGCGGACCTGCTCTTCCTGCATGTGCTCGCGTTCACGAACGCGCCGAAGTACGCCGCTCAGCACGGGGACTCGCTCCGGCAGCAGTACCCGCGCGTCCTGCTGCCCGCCGACCAGGACACGCTCCGCGCCAGCGCCGACCTCGGGCTGCGCATCAAGGAACTCCTCGACGACACCGCCGTGCCGCCCGCCGGCCCGGTCCTCGACCGGCTCGGGGCACTGCGCCGCGCCGACGGGCAGCCGGTCGACCCGGACGCGGGCGACCTCGCCGTGACCGTCGCCTGGGGCACGCTGCGCAACGGCGCCGTCCAGCCCGGGGCCGGCAGGACAGAGACGGCCCCCTGGTCCGACGCTGACTGCGCAGCTGCCGCAAGCCAGGCCGGTGACGGCACGACCGCCGACGACATCGAGCGGCTGCTCGGCGACGAGATGGTCACCGTCGTCCTCAACGACCGGACCCGCCTTGAACGGGTCCCAAGCTTGGTCTGGCAGGCCCACATCGGCGGCAAGCACGTCATCAAGAAGTGGCTGTCGTACCGCACCAGGACCGTGCTCGGCCGCGACCTGACGGTGCACGAGGGACGGCACCTCACCCGCATGACCCGCGCGCTCGCAGCGCTCCTCCTGCTCACGCCCGCGCTCGACGACAACTACGTCCAGGTCGTCGCTGGGCAGGGCGACTGATGCCGCTCCCCGCGCTCCCGTGCGACTTGCTGCCGGTCACGGTGCTCCTTCCCGAGGCCGGGATGTCACCGATCGAGCAGGGCCGCCATGGGGGCATGTGTTGCCGCGGCGTTGAACGTTCAACGCCATCTGGGACTGCATGCGGGGCTGAACGTTCAGCCCCGCATGCAGTCCCAGATGGCATGGTCGAGAGCTGTCGCCGTCACGTCGAGACGGCTCGCTGCTGCGGTCATCAGTTGGCGCGCTTCGTCGGCGTTTCGTGGTCCGACTGCCTGGTCGACGAACCGGCGGATCCACACGTCGGCTTTGACGCTTTCACCGCCGAGCAGCATGCAGAAGTACTCCCACGTGACCGGCCCAAGACCGGTGATGCCGACGTACGCGCTGCGGTGCTCCGGTTGGGAAGGGTCCAGGTCGGCGGCGTGCCGCACTCCGACTGCCACTAAAGCGGCGGCCGCCCGGGTGATCGCTTCGGCTTTGCGGGCACCGCTGGACAGGACCTGTCGGTTGTGCAGCACATGTTCCAGCTCGGCTGGGTCGACCGCAACCAGCTCGGTCAGCTCATCGAGTGACGCGCCGCGGTGCTGTCGCCAGCGGCTGACCGCCGCCCGTACGCCGGTCGCCTCGCTGCCGTAGTTTGCCCGGATCGACAGGACAGCGTCGAGGAGCCGCTTCGATCTCGCCGGGCCATCCGCCCGGCCACGCTGCCCAGTCCGCCGGGAGCGTCGCCCGGACGTGCTCGACGAGTAGTTCGACGTCACCGTCACTAGGCATCTTGCTCCTCCGCCCGTCCGGGGTCGGCCGAACCGTAGCACCCGAGCTCTGCCCGGACCGCCGGCGCGAAGCTTTCCGGGGGCCCGGCGTTTGCAGCCCCGCCGGGGTCGGTACCGCCGGTGCTGGCCGCTGTTGCCCGCGACTTCGGTGCAGCGTTCAGGCGGGTGTGCCTCTGCGCAGCGGGAGCCGGCGGGCGTGCGCTTCAAGGTCGGGGTTTGTTCGTTGGATTTCGCCGATTGCCGCGCGGGCGGCGGCCATGGCTTCGTCGACGTCGGCGACGGCTTCGTCGACGGCGTTCAGGGTGTCCAGGAGGTTGAGCGCGACTGCGAGCAGTTGTGCTTGGCTCGCTGTGTTGACGGCCCGGCCGTGCTGGTTGCGCCGGGGCTCCAAGTCTCGGGGCGCTACTTCGCGTTCCTTGTACTGCAGCCCCCGCTGGCGGTCTCGTTCGAGCCTGGCCTCCCGGACGCGTGCCCGTCGTAGCCACTGGTAGTCGGCCTGCTTCTTGCGGCGGTGGGCGTCCTGGCACGGCTTGCAGCGGATGCTTTTCGATCCGGGTGCGAGTTCTCGACGGTCTGGGCAGTCGAGGCACATCCGCGGTGGACCCGTTGTCATCGGTCGGCTACTCCAAGTACTTGCCATCACCATGTTGACGGCTTGTATGCGCGTCTTAGGGTAGCTGAGCACTGGGCAGCACCCGGGGGCGACAGGCCGGCGTGCCGCTCGTTATCGACCCCTGGCACGGGCGGGCGCCGCCACCCTTGCGGCAGCCGCGGAAGCTGTTGGCCTACAAAAATGTCAGAGGCGGACGACACACTCGGGATCCCGAAGCCGCCAGCAGATCAACAGCGGTCACGGGTCGTTCCGGAGGAAACCAGCAACAGACTTACCCATCAGCATGTTGACGGCAACCGCATAGAACATCCCGCGGACCTGTCTGGGTCCTCCCTGACCCTGCTCGCATGCCCCGACCAGCCGTCTTCAGCAGCCCTTTTCACCCGGCGAGGCGTACCGCGCCGCCCGTGTCCCACGACCGTCGAAGGAGCGTCCGATGTCGCCGGCCAGCACGCCTCGCTCCCGCCGTCCGGGAGTCCGGGTCCGCAGCGGCCCGGGACGGCGTCCGTCGCCTCCACGGGACGGCGGCGTGAGCGCGTCCACGCCGCTGACCCCGGCAGAGGCAGACGCCCGGGTCGACCGCTACCGGGGAACGAAGAGCACCAGCACCCAGGTCATCGACTTCACCCGGGAGGCTGTTCGCGACGCGCTGCCGGCAGCGCCGCAGCCCGTCACCAACACCTGGATCGCCTACAGCACGTCGACTGTCGGACTGATCGCTGCAGCCTCCGAAGCCAAAGGGTTCCCACTCGACAGGAAGATCGTGTTCGGGCGTGACCGGATCGACGCCTTCCTTGCCCACGAGTGCGCCCACCTCGGCACTGGGACCCGGGCAAGCTACCGGTCGCGGCTCGACGTCATCGCCACCGGACTGAGCGACGGGTCCGGCGAGTCGGCCTGGCCCCGGCCGGCGCTGTCCCGCCTCGACGTCCGCGTCCCATACACCCCGAAGGAAACAGGAAAGATCGCCGCGTGGCTGCCGGGGGTGCATCCACAGGCGCGGCGGGAGCGGGTCAGCGCCATCGTCGCACTTGCCCTGGGCTGCGGACTGCGGCGCCGGGAGCTTGTGCACATCACCGGCGACCGGGTCACCTCCGACGAGCACGGAGTTCACGTGAGCGTGCCCGCCGGGCCAAAGACTGTCGAGCGGACCGTCACCGCGACCGCCGACTGGGAGCAGACCATCGCCCAGCTCGCCGCCTCCGTCGGAACTGATCTGCTGCTCGCCCGCGGCAAGACATCGCTTTCAGTCGAAGGCCTCGACAACGTGCTCTACACGGCGAACGTCACAGCGCCGGTACCGGTGGTCATCCACCGGCTGCGCAACACCTGGCTCGCCCGTCACATCATCGCCGGCGTCCCGCTGCCCCAGCTCCTGCCCCAAGCGGGCCTACTGACCCTGCAGCACCTCGAAGATCTGCTCAGGATCGACCGGCTCGTCCAGATCACCACCGGCACTGACAGCGAAAGTGACGCCGCTTCGGTCTCGAGCTGGATGAGGTCCGGCTGCCGGTGACCAGTTCCGGGCAGGCCGACCCGTTCGGGCGTCTCATCGACGCCACGAACGGGTTCGACATGCCCGAGATCAACTCCACCACCTGGCGGGAGCTCGACCGGCCCGAGCTCGCCCTCCCATGGGTACGCAGACTCATCCAGGCAAGCGATGCACCCCGCCTGATCGAACGCTGGATGGAGGAGAAATGGGCGAAGAATCCCGATCACAAGCCGGGGCGGCCCCGCGGGCTCACTGTTGAGGCGCTGCTCGTCTGCCAGTTCCTGTGCAAACGGGGCAGCCGGGCGCTCAACCATGCTGAGATCGGCCGGTTCATCTGCCGCAGCCTGAGCGCCGGCGAGCGGCTGACGCTCGGCATCAGCGAGATCGCACCCGACCCGACCCACAGCTCCGACAAAAGCCGTGCCCTCGTTGACGAAGAAGCCATGGCCGGTCGGGTCGGCCGGCTCATGGCCGACATCTGCGACGTCATCAACCCCGAGCCCTAGGACCAGCCCCGGAAACGGACACTCGCCGCCGACAAGGAGACCCTTCGCCGTGACGTGACCGAGCAAGAGCTGGCTGTCGCTAAGGACCGGCTCGACCAGCTTGCCGCCGCGCTGCTCGCCGCCTCGTTCAAGGCAATGCCGAGAAGGCTGCGTCGGCAGTACAAGGGCGACACCGCCGTTGACGGCACACCGCTCAAGGCGGCGAGCCGCGGATGCGGGCGAGACGCCAAGTGGCTCCGGTGGGATCTCACCATCGGCTACTACCTCCACGTCAAGGACACCGGCGACAGCGACGCCCCCAAGCCCGGACGGCCGACAGGCGCCGGCAAGGGAAAGCCCCAGACCAAGACGGCCAAGAAGGGCATGCAGGCGCATGAGGCCGCCCTCGTCATCACATGCGACTCCACCCCGGGGGAACGCCAGTACTTCCCCGCACTTGCCCTCGGCCTGGCACTCGGCATACCCGGCGTCGACCCGGCCGGTCAAGCCGTCCGCGTCTTCGACCGGCTCGCCGCCACCGGCATGGACCGTCGCTACCTTGGCGTCGACCGGCTCTACCCGTTCCAGAAAGTCGAGAAGTGGCACCAGCCGATCAGCAAGCTCGGCTGGCACACGGTGCACGACTACCGCATCGACCAGCTCGGCGTAGTCGGCACCATCGGCGGCGCCCTCCAGGTCGAAGGAGCGTTCTACTGCGCGTCGATGCCGCAGACCCTGATCGATGCGACGATCGACGAGCGGGCCGGCCGGATCACCAAAGCCGAGTACCAGCAGCGCGTCGCCCGCCGGGCTCTCTACAGCCTTCGCCAGAAGGAAAGCGCAGACAAGAACGGGACCACCCGCTGGACATGCGGCGCCGGGACGAACGCCCCCATTGTCCGCTGCGACGGCAAACCCGCGTCGCTACCAGCACGGGTGACCCGCCAGCCTGACGGCTCCCGCGGCGACAACCGCGAACAGTCGACCTGTCACTGCTCCGGACCCGCCCCGCGAAGGGCCAGCTGCCCGACGTGTGCCGGCAAAGCTCGATCAGCGTCAAAGCGACCGACCTTCAAAAACTGCTTCAGACCCTCATCTTCGGCACCCCCGACCACTCTGCTCGCTACCGCGCGATGAGAAACGGCCAAGAGGGCTACCACGGCTTCGCCAAAGACACCGCCCACGAGGCGATCGGCGAACCCGGACTGCGACGCAAGCGAGGCACAGCCGCCCAGACGCTCTACGCCGCCATCGGCCTACTCGTCGCCAACCTCCGCAAGATCGCAACCTTCCTCGACCACGCCACCGACGACGACGGGCAGCTGTCGGTCCCGCGGGCACCGCGAGACGCCACCCAGACCGAAGACCCTCTCGGGTCCAACGGCGGATACTGGCAACTCGAAGATGAGCCCGGCCCCGACCAGCCGGACCCGCCACCAGACCTCCGCTAGCCAGCCGCAGCGCTCACACTTTCCCACCAACCAGGCGGCACAGCCACGCCCACACCCGTGCGTGAACCAGCCCGGCCGGCACACTGACGGCCCTGAGCGACCAGTTCACCCCGCCCGACCGCATCCCACCGCGCCCCAGAGGGCCTACTAGCCGCGGCAGCGTTCAAATCGGGCACCCGAACCGGCCGATCCCGCCCCCCGCCCGCATCGGCCGGGACTTTCGTCGGCGCATCGCCAAACTTTCATCGGGAGCCCCTGGCGGTGGAGGTGGGATTTGAACCCACGGACGGCTTGCACCGTCACACGCTTT
>JAABUM010004947.1_pt1 | contig 14477 bp, 15 predicted proteins | sample 5559161 | NCBI WGS metagenome assembly JAABUM01 (sample SAMN10711868, study PRJNA513369) | rock metagenome | isolation source: Antarctica rocks | place: Antarctica: Victoria Land, Siegfried Peak nord
GCGGAAGGAACCATGACGCACGCCTCTGACATTCGCGAACAAACGTTGCCCAGCTACGCCGGATCCAGCACTGCCCTACGCCTGGCTAGCATCTCAGCACGACAGGATTTTTGGTGCGAAGTCCCTGTGCGCGACCGTGCCCTGATCCTGGTCGGCTTCGCCGCGGCGTTGCGGCGCTCGGAGCTGGTCGCGCTGCAGGTCGCCGACGTGGCGGTCGCCCCGGAAGGCGCCCGCCTGACCCTGCGCCGGTCGAAGACCGACCAGGAGGGCGCCGGCGAGGTGGTCGGCGTGGAGCGGACCGGCACGTCCACCTGCCCGGTGCTGGCCCTGCAGGCGTGGCTGGAGGCAACCGGCATCGCCGGCGGGCCGGTCTTCCGGTCGGTCGACCGGCACGGCCGCGTCGGCGCCCAGCTGACCGACCAGTCGGTCGCCCTGATCATCAAGCGCCGCGCCGCCCGGGTCGGGCTCGATCCCGCCCTGTTCAGCGGCCACTCCCTGCGTGCCGGCCTGGCAACCTCCGCCGCCGGCCACGATGTCGAGGAGCGTATCATCATGCGGCAGACCCGGCACCGCAGCGTCACCACCCTGCGCCGCTACATCCGCGACGGCGAGCTCTTCACGGGCAACGCGTCCGGGCGCGTCGGGCTGTGAGCGGCGCTCGCCCGTCCCGGCCAGCCCGGACCTGGCTGTTCCAAGCGCAGCCACGGTCCTTCGACATCGACGGCTTCCTGGCGACCCAGCCGACGGCGTTCGCCTGGCTGGCGCGGCAGCATGCCGCCGACATCCTCCCGGGTGACCACGTCTTCCTCTGGCGTGCGATCGGCGGGGACGAGCGCGCCAAAAGCGGCGTGATCGCCGAGGCGCGCGTGGTCGCGGCGGCCGCACAGCGTCCGGAGGACCCGGCCTCGGTCCCGTTCTGGCGGGACGCGGCCGATGCCGCCGGCGCGCAGATGCGGGTGGGATTGCGCCTGCTGCGCGTGGCGGACCGGCGCCAGGTGCTGCAGCGCGACTGGCTGTCCGACGACCCGGTTGTCCACGATTTGGCGATCTTCCGGATGGCGCAGGCCACCAACTACCCCGTGTCGGCGGAGCAGGCCGCCCGCCTCGACGCGCTTTGGTCCAGGGTCGGGCGCGACTGGAGCTACGCCGACTCCGTCGCCGGCCTTTGGGCCTACGTCCAGACCCATGGCGGCGCGGTGTCGCAGCTCCCCGGATCGCCTGTGGCGGACATCGCCCTGGCCATCGGCCGCGTGGTGCCGGGCGTCTACAACAAGGTCATGAACTACCGGGCGATCGATCCCCGCGACCCCCGCGCCGGGCTCGACGGCGCCGGCGCGATGGACCGCAAGGTGTGGGCGCTGTTCTACGACGCGGCCGCCAGCACGGTGCGATCGGCGGCGTTGGAGGCCGAGTACCACAGCCTTTGGTCGGCGGTCGCCACCGACCAGCCGCCGGACGCCGAAGATGCGCCGGCCCAGGACTTCGAGCGCGAGGTCGCCAAGCTGACGGCGCTCTCGCTCGCCGACTTGGGCGCGCGCCTCGGCGCGGTGGCGACTGCCGAGACCGCGCCGGCGGTGTCGGTCACGCGCACCCAGCGGTTCAAGCGCGATCCCCTGGTCGCCGCCTATGCCAGGGTGCGGGGCAGCTTCCGGTGCGAGCTGCCGGGCTGCGCCCACTCGGTGTTCGAGGGCCGGGACGGCCGGCCCTACAGCGAGGTCCACCACATCGAGCCACTGGCCGAGGGCGGCGTCGACGCACCCGCCAACGTCGCGAGCGTCTGCCCGGCGCACCACCGCGAGGCGCACCACGGCCGGCAGGCCGGGGCGATCCGGGCCGCGCTCGCCGGATGGCGGCGGCTCAACGTATGACAAAGGATAGTATAACACTTTTTGGAACACGCACGATGGGCGTGGCTGCTGGCGACCGCCCACACGGTGGACGCGAAGATTAGGCATGACTTCAAACAATGATTGCGGTATGAGCACGACCCCCGTGTTTAACCGTGCTGGAAACGGCTGGAGAAGCCGTGACTGAGATCAAGGGCAAAAGGCTCGCGGAGTTCGCCTTCGACATTCAAACTGGCCTTGGCTCGTTCGAGGTCTCCGAATTTGACGACCTGCGCACCATCGGCATGGCCGCCTCGCTTGCCGTCCATTTGCGAGGACTGCCCGAGATCGAGTACAGCGTCCTCAGTCAGGTTTCCGACGCGCGTTTCGATATTCCTGCACCAATGCTTAAACCTGTGCTGCGCCTGCTGAGCGAGGTCGGCATGGTCCGGCTCTATGAGAACGGTAAGGCGATCACCAAGATCGATCCGTTGGTTCCTTAGAGTCTGTCCAAGATCATTTCTAGCTTCGGCAGAGCCTTCGCAGCATCAGCCGCACTGACGCCCAGCGGAGGAATGCCAGTGCGTTTCGATTGAGGCATTCCCAATCCTTGCTCAGGCGTCGGCAGCGGTTCAACCAGGCGATGGTGCGTTCCACGATCCAGCGCTTAGGCAACACCACGAACTTGCGTGTATCGCAACGCCGGACGATCTCGATGTTCACTTCGCGGCAGATCCGGGCTAGGCCCTGCTGAAACTTCGGCCCCTGGTAGCCCGCATCGGCATAGAGCTTCAGCAGGAATGGATACAACCCGAACAACGTCGCCATCAGCAGCACGCCGCCATCACGGTCCTGGATATCGGCTGCATGCACGATGGCCTCCATCAGCAAGCCCTGTGTATCGACGAGGACATGCCGCTTCTTGCCCTTGATCTTCTTGCCGCCATCAAAGCCCGGCGGGTCGATCCGGCGCCCCCTTTTTCAGCGCTCTTGACGCTCTGGCTATCAATGATGGCCGCTGTCGGACTAGCATCGCGGTCTGCCTGCTTCCGGCAGAGCACGTAGAGTGCATGGTGCAGCCGGTCGAGCGTGCCGTCGTGCTGCCAACGGCAGAAGTAGTGGTTCACCGTGCTGCGTGGCGGCAGGTCTTTCGGGATCGCGCGCCACTGGCAGCCAGTGCTCAGCACATACATCAGGCCGTTCATCACCTCGCGCACGTCCACCGTCCGCTTGTTGCCACCTCGCTTGGCGGGCGGGATCGCCGCCTTCGCAAGCGCCCATTCCTCATCGCTCAGGTCACTGGGATAGCGCAGTTTGCTGCGGTCATACCGGGTGCGGTTCTCGACAGTCCACATCGGGCGGCTCCTGCGAATCGAGGCTGCCGCAATGGAATCACAACCGGTTCCTGGGACTCAACATGATCTTGGACGGACACTTACTTCGAGGACGTCTACGAGAAGATCGGCCAGATATCGGGCGAATACAGCTACAACGAGGTTGAGACCGCTACCGTTCATATCTTAGCCGAACTCTTCAGTAATCCTGAGAATAAGGATCGGCTACTGCATCGCACCGGCATGGATCGGGAACTGCTTGCCCGTTGCCTGGATATCGGCCGCAAAGGCGGCCTTGTGGCCGAACACCGGGTGCGCGAGCGTACCGTGCTGGTCAGTCCGATCTATTTTGCCGACAACGCTGAGGCACTAGCCGACCTGATCGCAAAGACAGGTTCGGATGATTTCCGCGTCGTGGTTGAAGCGTTAAGCCACCATCAGGGCTGGCCCCTGAGCGTGATCATCGCCAAGCAGGCGATTGCGGGTAGACCGTTGACACCGGTCCAGGTCGAGTTGGCGAAAATGATGGCGGCAGACAATATGCTGAAGCCCCCCACCATCGACATTGGCGGGCATACTGAGGCGTTCATGTTCACGCCGCGTCCCGGCAATGCTCGCCTCTCGCCGGGCAAGCGGGACATCTATGAGAAGGCGATGGCCCTACTAGCGGCTGTCCGCAAAGGACAACTCCTGCCCTTTCAGTATCCGATCATAAAGCCCGCCGTTCTCTTGGGTTCACTTCTGAACAAGGGCTTTCTGCGGGAAAGCACGGAGGCGCTCCGGCAGTACGGCAAAGTGGCTGGCGCGCACAACGTAGGCTATTTCGAGGAGCGCAGCCCCGGCTGGCACCGCTTTCATTTGCGACGAACCGAAGAGAACGTCGAGGCCGTGCAAACGGCCATTGCTCTTGCCGAGAACGAAACCACGCGGGTTGAGATGCGCACCGACCAGGAGGCGCGGGCACTTCTGCAAAGGGACGAAAAGTACGTGCGGTCGGTCATCGGGGCGCGGCAGATCAAGGAGCGGGAGCGCGCCGAGCCGAGCGAGGCTGCACGCGAGCAGTGGGAGCAGCTCACGCTGAGGCTGGCCTAATGGCGCGAAGCGACCGCGATGTCGATTATAAAGCCGACGCTCTGCGTTTTTGTGTCGTATCCGGCGCTATACCCTATCTGGAAGTGGAGATCGCAAGCGCCGTTGATCTATACCCCGACTCCTTGAAAATCCGCGCGGGCCCCTTGCGAAACGACGCGGGCTGGATTCTACCGGACGTCATGATACGGCCCGGCTTCCTCGACAAAGAATCGCGGCAGGACCTGATCGAGCTTGCTCGCGACGGGTCGGCCGCGCATCGCCTGGCCCGGCGCGCGAACGCGCTGGTGCTGCTGGACGACGGGATGAGCTGCGAGGCGATCGCGACAGTCCTCTTTCTGGACGACGACACCATCCGCACCTGGCACCGGTTGTATCAGGAAGACGGGATCGAGGGGTTGGCCAGCTTCGGGCATGAGGGCAGCGCCTGCCGCCTGAGTGAGGCGCAGCAGGACCGGCTGAAAGCCTGGATCACCGCGATGCTGCCGCGCACGACGCGCGAAATCGGCGCCTGGATCGAGAAGGAATGCGGCATCGCGTATCAAGGCCGGTCGGGCCTGATCGCGCTGCTGCACCGGCTGGGCATGGAACACCGTAAGCCCAAAGCCGTGTCGCGCAAGCTCGATCCTGCCAAGCAGGCCGCCTTCATCAAGGCCTATGAGGAGCTGCTGAACCATCTGGCGGACGACGAGGCGGTGCTGTTCGGCGATGCCGTGCATCCGACGCATGCGGTGCGGCCGGTGGGGTGCTGGGCGCCGAAAGAGATCCCCGTTGCCGTGGCGCAGACCAGCGGGCGCCAACGGCTGAACATTCATGGCGCGATCGACCTGGAAACCGGGCAGACGCGGATGCTGGAAGCCCTGACGGTGGATGCGGCCAGCACGATCATGCTGCTGATGGCGATCGAGGCGATGTATCCGGGCAAACGGATGATCCATCTGTTCTTGGACAATGCCCGCTATCATCACGCCAAACTGGTGCAAGCCTGGCTGGCGGAGCCGGGTTGCCGGATCAAGCTCCACTTCATTCCGGCCTATTGCCCTCATCTCAACCCGATCGAACGGCTCTGGGCGTTGATGCACAAGCATGTCACCCACAACCGGTGCCACGAAAGGTTCGCCGATTTCAGCGCCGCCATGCTGACGTTCCTCCGTGAGGAGGTACCCCGGAAATGGACCCTCTACTGCGACGAGGTGTCCGACAATTTCCGCATTATCTCACCTCAGGATTTTCGGATCCTGAAGTGAACGGGGTATAACGTCCGACGAAAAGGTGCTGACCGACATTGACGTCCTGGGTCTCCGGCTCGGTCCCGATGGGACTACACAGCGGCTTCTCTTCGACTGTAAGAGCAGCAAGACCCCGCCCATGTCGCGAGCGTTCTGGCATGCTGGACTGATGGCTTATGTGTACGGCGACGAGGGCTTTGTCATTCTCGGCCGAAGCGCCGAGAAAGCACATCGCCTTTCGGCTCAGGCGATCAATGTCCGCCTATTCGACAAAGAAAGCTTCAGTGTGTACGCGGCGGCTACCGATCCAGAGTTCCCGCTTGTGTCGTCTTACGGCGCGGATACGGAGGCATGGCATCGTCTGGCCGAAAGAATAAATACCGCCGGCCCCAATTACCGGAGTTTATGGCGTCAATTATCCTCTGAGGTGCCGCTTGCACGCGAGGCCCCGAAGCGGTTCCGTCGCATCCTCTCCGTCGTGCGTGAGCATCGAGGTGAACTCGACCCAACCAAACCGTTGCATATGGCGCTCTTTACTGAGGCCGTCCTGGCGAGCGCCGTGCTGCTCGCTGCCATGGTCGGGGAACTCAGAAACCTTATCGAACTGACTGAAGAACAGGACAGCTTCACATCGACGCTACGGTACTATTTATGGGGCGGGCGGGATGGGTATGCCACCTTACAACGCATCAATGAACTAAGCGGGCGCGCTGAAATCAATGAATTCGAGACGAGCATCGTGGCATGGCCTCAGTTCGTTCAGTTGACCCGAAGCCTACTTGAGGCACCGCAGTCCATACGCAGCTGTTGCATGCCATTACGGGAACTTGCTTTGAGGTTTGTAGCGGAGGTGGCGGCAGAGTCTGACATCCGCGTTGGGAAGCTTTTCGCTCGGCCACGTGCTCGTCAATTTACTCACCGAATCGCTACGTACCTTGCCACAGCCGCAAAACTCCCGAACGATTTCCCCAAACGGCTTGCGGAAGAAGTGGATTGGCTGGTCGCAACTGCCGAACGCGCGGCCGTTGTCGACTGAGACTTTCTACACGACGGATCAGATTATCACGTGCTAATTGGACGCGGCGCGGCGCGGCGCGGCCGAGCCGGCAAGGCTCCTCACCTTGCCGTCGAGCCTGACGCTCCTGCTTACGCCGGGCCCCTAAACAGACTTCATGGCGTCGTAGATGCTGCGCTCGTACTGGCCATAGAGCCACATCGTCGGTACGTCGCCGAACGGCAACACTTGGGTCATGATGACCGCGGTGAGATGCCGGGCTGGGTCGATCCAATAATGGGTGTTGAACAGGCCGGCCCACGTCAGGCTGCCGGGGCTGCGGCCGTTCGGGCCCGGCTGCATGTTGATCATGTAGCCGAGACCCCATTTCAGGCTGACCCCGGGGAAGAAGTCGACATCGGTCGAGCGTGCGGGCGCGGTGGTCTTGAGAATGCCCGCCTCGAGCTCACCAATCTGGTTTGTGTTCATCAGCGCGACCGTTTCCGGCCGCAGGATGCGCGTGCCGTCGAGCGCGCCGCTGCCCAGCATCGCCCGCAGCAGGGTCAGGTAGTCGCCCGCGGTCGAATAAAGCCCGCCGCCGCCGGCCCAGAACTCGGGCGTGAACAGCGTTTCCAGCGGCTGCGGCTGCAACGCGCCGTCCGGCATGCGCTGGTGCACGCTGGTCTGCCGCGCCCGCTGCTCCGGGGTGGGCGCGAACGACGTGTCCTTCATGCCGAGCGGCTTGGTGATGTGCTCGGCCACGTAGGCGTCGAGCGTCTGGCCGCTGACCGACTGCACGATCAGCCCGACCCAGTCGAGGTTGACGCCGTACTCCCAGCGGGCGCCGGGATCGAACACCAGCGGCAGCCGCAAGGAGGCGATCTTGCCGGTGCTGGTGGACGGCATGCCGCTGGCCTTCACGAAGCGGGCGGTGTCAGCGTCCCACTGCTCGTAGCTGAAGCCGGCGGTGTGGGTCAGCAGGTGGCGTAGGGTGATCGGCCCCTTAGCCGGGCGAAGCTTTGGCGCACCATTGGCGTCGAACCCGTCCAGCACCTGCGGCGCGCTCAGTGCCGTGTCGATCGGCGGCACCGGGTCGTTCAGCTTCAGCTTGCCCTGCTCGACGAGCTGCATCGCGGCGATGGACGTCACCAGCTTGGTCATGGAGGCGATGCGGAACACCGTATCCATCGTCATCGCCGGGCCGCGGGCCAGGTCGCGCGTGCCGAACGCGGCCTCGTAGAACACGCCCTTGTCGGAGGCTGCCATGGCGACGACACCGGGGACCTCCTTTGCATCGACGGCCTGGCGCAGCACAGCGTCGATCCCGGCTCGTGGCACGGCCTCGCCGGGCGTCGTTGCGGCGTGGCCGAACCGCGGCGCGAGCGCCAACGAGCAGACGGCCGCCGTCGTCCCGAGCACTTCCCGTCGACTCTGCATGTCTGGCATGGCGTGTTCCTCCCCTGGTGTCGCCCGTCGACGGCCTTATTGCGACCTCTCGTTGCCGACGCGTCGCGACGCTATGGGACCCGGCCGGCGAAGGCAACGCACCATCCGGCCATGGCCGTGAGCCGCGCATTCGTCTCCGAGGACGGCTCCAACAACGCCGTTACCCTATCGAAGCAGCCGGTGGCCGGTTCTCGCCGGCAATCTTCCGCACGTTCGCCGGCGTGTTACGTCTCTTATGTCGTCGCATGCGGGCCTCGCTTTGCAAAAGACGTTCGCAACAGGTGCGACGCCCTGAACCTACCCCCTTGGGCCAGAGCAAAAAGCCTAATAGCACATGGATCGGCGCGGCTGATGACCTGTCAGGACGGCAAGGCCCTCCGAGTTACGGTCAAAAGGGAACCTTTTCGGGACTGAGTGGTCGATCATCTGCGCTAACCGTTGAGCACGCGGGATGTGCGAGTGCCGCCGCCTGCCAGTCCTGGCCAGACTTCTCCGAAGTCGGCTCCCTTGCCTAGCTGCCGAACCCGATGGCCAAATGGCGCCATGGACATGAACCCGCATCACGATGCCGAACTCTGGCGCCAGTTGGCAGACGCTGCCAGCTTCGCCGTCACGATCCATGCGCGGCAGACACGCAAGGGCTCCGGCATTCCCTACATTGCGCATCTGCTCGGCGTGGCCAGCCTGGTGCTGGACCATGGCGGAGACGAGGAGCAGGCCATCGCCGGCCTGTTGCACGATGCTATCGAGGATGCGGGCGCCGAACAGGAAGCGGTGATCGCCAACCGCTTCGGTCCGCGGGTCGCGAGCATCGTGCGGGCTTGCACCGATTCCGACACGGTGCCCAAGCCGCCGTGGCGGGCGCGCAAAGAGGCTTACATCGCGCATCTTGAGTTTGTTGGTGCCGATGCGCTGCTGGTCTCAGCCTCGGACAAGCTGCACAATTCGCGCGCTATCTGCACCGACCTGCGCACGCATGGCGCAGCGGTCTACGACCGCTTCACGGGCGGCCAGGCTGGGACACTGTGGTATTACCAAACGCTATCCCAGGTATTCTCTCGCCTGTTGCCGGGTGCATTGGCTGTCGACTTGGCTGAAGCCGTGGCAGAGATGGAGCGGCTCAGCCAATTTAGCGCGTGACCTTGTCCTGGGAGAATCCTTTGACGACCAAGATCGGCTTCATCGGCGTTGGCACCATGGGTTCCCACATGGTCCGCAACCTGCTGAAGGCAGGCTTTTCCGTTTCGGCCTACGACGTGCGGCCAGAGACCGTCCAGGCCATCGCCGGTGCCCGGTTTGCCTCCTCGATCGAGGAGGCGAGCTCAGGCGCCGAGACCGTCATCACCATGCTGCCGGACACGCCGGACGTCGAAGCGGTCATTCTGGCGGCGGGTGGCCTTGCCGATCACCCGCCGGCGGGCAAGCTGGTCATGGACATGAGCACCATTGCGCCGGAGAGTGCCCGTGGCATTGCCAAGGCACTGGCCGAGCGCAGCACAGCGTTCATCGACGCCCCTGTCTCGGGTGGCCCGGTCGGGGCGGAAAGCGGCACCCTTACGATCATGGCGGGCGGCACGGAGCAGGCGTTCGCTCAGGCCCGGCCCATCCTTGCGGCGATGGGCAGCACTGTCACTCATGTCGGGGCCTCGGGCGCCGGGCAGACCGTGAAATTGTGCAACCAGGTTATGGTGGCGATCAATCTGCAGTCCTGCTGCGAAGCCCTCGCCTTGGCGCGGGCGTCCGGCGTGGATCTCGACCAGATGCGCCAGGTGCTGCTGGGTGGGTCCGCCGCGTCGTGGATGCTCGACCGGCTCGGTCCGGCGATGATCGCGGGGGATGCGAGCGCCGGGTTCCGCATCGACTTGATGCTGAAGGATCTCCGCCTGGTGGGCGAGATGGCACAAACACTTTCGGTGCCGCTACCGGCGACGTCGTTGGCCACCAGCCAGTTCCTCGAAGCCCGGGCGCATGGCGAAGGCGGCAACGGCAACCAGGCGCTGTTCCGGGTCTATGACCGCATGACGAACCAGCGTCAGGCTTGAGCGGCACCGCACCCGGTGGGCGTCGAACTCAATTTCCAGGACGTGCTGGCGCGCTGGCCCATGCTGCTGTCGGGCGCGCAGTTGACGATGGAACTGGCCGCCTTGGCCACAGCGATCGGCTTGGTCATCGGTATCGCGGGCGCCATCGGGCGCCGGAGCGTCCATCGAGCGATTGCGGCACCCTGGGGCTCTTATGTCGAGCTGGTGCGCAACACGCCCTTCCTGGTGCAGATATTCCTGGTCTATTTCGGCCTGTCGAGCCTGGGGCTGCAACTCTCGGCGTTCACGGTCGCGGTGACCGCGCTGGCCATCAATGTCGGTGCCTATACGACCGAGATCATGCGGGCCGGGTTCGACGCGGTGCCGAAAGGGCAAATCGAGGCCGGTGAGTGCCTCGGCCTATCGCGCCTGCAGGTCTACTGGCATGTGATCCTGCTGCCAGCCGTCGAGCGGGTCTACCCGTCACTGACGAGTCAGTTCGTGCTGCTGATGCTGGCATCGTCCGTCGTGTCACAAATCTCCGCGGAGGAGTTGACGGCAGCGGCAAACTTCATCCAATCCGACACCTACCGCGCCTTTGAAACCTACATTGTCGTCGCGGTGATCTACATACTCCTATCCCTGACGCTGCGTGGCGGGTTCTGGGCGCTGGGGCAGGTGATCTTCCCACGTCGGCGCCGGCTTGGTACGCCGCTGTGATGGGCGGGCACTTCAACGCAACCCACCTCGTATTCCTGCTGCAGGGCGCGCTGTGGACGGTGGTCCTGTCACTGATGGCATTTGTCGGCGGCGGCATTGCGGCCTTCCTGATCGCGCTGTGCCGGGTGTCGCCGATGGCGTTGGTCCGCATCGCGTCCGGCATCCTGGTCCAGCTGATCCAGGGTACACCCTTGCTGGTGATCTTGTTCCTCGCCTACTTCGGGTTGCCGGCAATCGGCTTCTCCGTGCCGCCCCTGCTTGCCGCTGGCGTGTCGCTGACGATCTATGTCGGCGCGTTCCTGGGTGAGGTTTGGCGCGGCGCGATCCTCGCCGTGCCGCGGCCGCAATGGGAAGCGGCGGAATGCCTCGCGCTGTCGCGGACGCAGCGCCTGTTCAAGGTGGTCCTGCCGCAGGCCGTGCGCATTGCCACTCCGCCCACGGTCGGCTTCCTGGTGCAGATCATCAAAAGCACGTCGCTTGCCTCGGCGATCGGCTTTGTCGAACTGGCTCGGGCCGGCCAAATCCTCAACAACTCGCTGCTGGAGCCCTTCCTGGTGTACGCGGTCATCGCCACCGTATATTTCACGCTGTGCTACCCGATCTCCCGCCTCGGTCGCCGCCTTGAGCGCAGCGTCGGTTATGCACGGCCAATGTTGCCATGACCGACCTTTCGGCCGAGGTCACCGACGCGGCAGTCAGCTTACGGGACGTGCACAAGAGCTTCGGGCCTGTGAAGGTGCTCGATGGCGTCTCGTTCGACGTCCGACGGGGTGAGGTCGTCACGATCCTGGGTCGCAGTGGCTCAGGCAAGAGTACCGCGTTGCGTTGCATCGACCGGCTTGAGCGCATCGACAGCGGCAGTATCGTCGTCTGCGGCCACGACGTTGCTAGCCCCAGGCTGAAGCTGCGGGCACTGCGACAAGATGTCGGCATCGTCTTTCAAAGCTACAACCTGTTTCCGCATCTGACGGTGCAGCAGAACATCGTGCTCGCCCCTCGCTCTGTGAAACGAATGGCGCGGGCCGAGGCCGAGGCTCTGGCCCAGGACGTTTTGACCAAGGTGGGTCTTGCCGACAAGCTGCACGCCTATCCCGAGCAGCTTTCCGGCGGGCAGCAGCAGCGCGCCGCGATTGCCCGCTCGCTCGCCATGCGGCCGAAAGTGATGCTGTTCGACGAAGTCACCTCAGCACTGGATCCCGAGCTGACCGGCGAGGTTCTGCGCGTGATCGAGAACCTGGCGGCGGGCGGGATGACCATGATCCTGGTCACGCACGAGATGGGGTTCGCCCGCCACATCGCCGACCAAGTGATCTTCATGCATGGCGGCCGGGTCTGGGAGAAAGGTGGCCCGACCATCATGGCCACGCCGGCGAGCCCGGAATTGCGGCAATTCCTCGGAAGCGAGTTACAACGAACAAAAACACCAAAGGGAGACGCCCCATGAACCGACACATCCTCCTCACCCTCATGGCTGTAGGCCTGCTTGCGGCGCAAGGGCCAGCGCGGGCCGACGTGCTCGACAACATCACGAGTTCAAAGCGGATCCGGGTTGCCACGGATATGGCCATCCCGCCCGCCGGGATGGTGGACGATAAAATGCAGCCGACCGGCTCGGATGTGGAGACCGCGCAGTTGCTGGCAAAGGACTGGGGTGTGACGCTCGACTTCGTGCAGACCACGGGCGCCACACGCATCCCCAACGTGCAGACCGGCAAGGCGGACATCATTATCTCAACCTTGTCGGTGACACCTGAGCGGGCAAAGGTGATCGACTTCACCAAGGCCTATGCGGTGCTGCAATCGGTGATCGGAGCCAAGAAAGATCTAGCCCTGAAAAGCTTGGCCGACCTCAAGGGTCTGAGCGTTGCCGTCACCCGCGGCACGACCCAGGACACCGAGCTGACGGCCATGGCAACCGAGCGCGGGTTCCGGGTGGCACGCTATGACGACGACGCCACGCTGCTGACCGCCGCCGTGACCGGCCAAGCCGATATCGTCGCCACCTCGGCCTCCCTGGTGAACCAAATGGGGCTGAAGAATCCCACACGGGGCTTCGAACCGAAATTCGTCATCCGAAACTTCGACCTTGCCATCGGCGTCAAGAAAGGCGAGCCGAAGCTGGTCGAGAAGCTCAATGCATGGATCACGGAGAACCTGCATAACGGCAAGCTCAACGCGATCTACAAGAATTACTATAAGGCCGATCTGCCGACCGAGATGACCCACTGAAATCCGCCCACCAGAAGGAACGTATCATGCGAATCGTCATCGGGTCGGATCATGCGGGCTGGATGCTCAAACAGGAGGTGCTCGATCATGTGCGCGGCCTCGGCCACGAGGTGATCGACATCGGTTCATTCGATGACATGCCGGTGGACTTCCCCGACATTGCACGCAGCCTCGCGGCCAAGGTGACCTCAGGCGAAGCCATGCGGGGGTTGATGGTGTGCGGTACTGGCGTGGGTGCCTCAATCGCCGCCAACAAGATGAGGGGCATCCGTGCCGCCGTGTGCCACGACGTCCATTCCGCGCACCAGTCCGTTGAGCATGACGACGTCAACGTCATGTGTATCGGCGCACAGATCGTCGGGCCCTGGCTGGCGAAGGACCTGATCACCGCCTACCTCCAGGCGGAGTTTTCCACAGATGAGGACTTCCGCCGGCGCGTTGCCAAGCTGCATGAGATGGAGAAGGGCGCCTAATCCTCTCCCGCCCAGTTGCTAGCCTCGCTGCCTTGATCCCCCCGGTTCACACAGCCGCGTCATGGTTGTTTTAACGGCGGAATTTGCTGGCGAGAACTATAGGGCTCGTGTAGATCGTGCTCGCGTGTCAGGCGCCTCAGCTTCTTGCTGTTCACCATGCCCCCTACGTGACGCCTCGACAACGGCAAAAAATAACAACCGGCAGAGGCTCCACTTAGCGGAAGCGAAACGCTGTCTCGACCAAGCCGGCCACCTCTATCCACAGGTCTGAATCGTTAGATAAGGTTAAAAGTATTCCTGTTAAACAGTTAGCACGTCCGAAACGGCCCGCAACCAATTGCAGAGACGCACCTTTTCCAAAGCGGATGCGTCTAATAAGCCGAGTGCCTGCGCCTGATAAGCCGATAGGTGGTGCGCCTGATGAACCGTGCCCTATGCGCCTGAAGAACCGAACCAATTCACAGGGAGCTTTGGTAAGTAGGGCGTGCCGTCCATAGCGTCAATTGCGCCTAATAAGCCGTGCCCATCGAGGTGCTATGCGCCTAATAAGCCGATGGATCAGCTGACGAAGTTTAGAGACTTTTGCTGAATCCCCCTGCCTTTCCTACGTTGCTTTGATCTAAGAAGCTCAAAGCGAGCGTCTGAAGGGGACAAGAGACTCTTTCGGATCATGGACACGACCTCAGCGCCTTCCCCATTTTTACGCAGTCCCAGGGCGTATTCAGGCAAGTCATCTGCTTCAACGATCTTCCTGACATCAATGGCGAAGTCGGAAAATCGGGCTGCACTGCCTGACTTGTCGTATAGTTGCCGCATGGTGAAGGACCAACCGGTTTCTTGATGCCCCGCATGTTTCCGGGCAACTCGATAAAGCCAGCGCTCAATGCCTCCAGTGATGTTGAAGTAGTCTTCGTGGATCGTGAGCACCATGCCCTTTTCCACGATTCCATCGAACAACCATCGCGGGAGGGTTAAAGAGGAAAGAAAGAGGTTCCTCGCTGTTTCACGTGGGTAGGCTGATTTTGAGCTTGCCTGCGACGAGGTAGATGATCGCCTTCAGGTTGCGCGACGAGCGATATCCGCGGGCCTTGGCCTTGGCGGCCTGGACGAGGCTGT